>JGI12210J13797_10367208_pt1 | contig 11126 bp, 9 predicted proteins | sample ElkSlonscriptome_3_FD_13797 | JGI IMG/M metagenome (IMG submission 13797) | reverse complement strand
TGAGCCTTGCTGCCGAAAAAGATGATGGAATTGCTGTCGTTGATGTCGATCTCGGCCGCCAAGCTATCGATCTTCTTGCGCCGGTCCGCGTCGGCATCCTCGTAGCCGAGCAGGTCGCCCTTGATGGTGGCCTGGACCACTTTGGTGGCGTCCTCCAAGGTGATTACTTCAGGATCCTTGTTTGCGGTCATCGGTTCGATGTCTCCTATGTGACGCCTTCACGCTTCAGCCGGGTCGACAGCACCTCGATCTGAACATCCAGATCGAGGACGTCGTTTTGCATCAGGCGCTCGTGCTGCTCGTTACACACGTTTTCCATGTCCACCAGCAAATCGCGGTAGTTGTGTTCAAGCTCTGCCGCTTGGGTTTTCGGGTGGGTCTGGACGTACTGTTCACTGACCTTGCCAATCCCGTCCAGATAGACATGCAGGAACTTACGGGCGCGGCGGAGGTCGCGCGGGTCTTCTTCGATGGCCTGCAGGATCCGCTGTGATCCGTCCACGATCCGTCCGAGCCGTTCCTGGAACTCGCGCGATTGGATGCGCAGGCGCGTCGCGTTGATACGATCGATCTTGGCGTACGCGTCGGAGAGCGTCTGTGAAAACTGATCCCGGCCCACGCCATGGTTCCCGGCCGCCATGTCTTTTTTCTTGGGATCGAAGCCGTAGGCCATGAAGGTCCCGGCAATGGCGCCGATGCCGAACAACAGCGAGATGACCAGGCTCTGTCCGGCCGCCAAGTGGGAGGCCACGACCGTTCCGATGCCCATCAACGAGGCTCCGGCGGTCTTCAACGGCACCGGCGCGGTCCGCGAAAACGGTCTCTCCGCGTGCTCGATTTCGTTGACCAGTCCCTTGCGCATCAGCAATGCGCCAGCCAGGCACAACGCGTACGCGCCGCCGGACGCCAGCACCAGTTCCACGTTCCCGCCCCAGAGGCCGCCGACGGCTTTGAACAGGAGCGGCAGCGGCAATGCGAATAGAAGGATACCCTTGACGCCGGCGTACACTTTCCGTCGTCGGGAACCGGTACTCTTCGGCATCAAATCAGGACCGCTGTTCGGTGGGCGCCGGCAGAGGGTCGTGGGAGTCGTTGGGACCGGCCACGAACGCCTGACAGCTGGCGACGCCGAGTGTGCCGACGAGGACGATAGCCCCCAAGGTCTTGATCAACGATGTCGACACGCCGGCGTGCTCCTTCCGCCCGCTTTCCGGGCACTCTAGTTAGTCTTGGTCGGGAATCCGCAACACTTGCCCGGGATAGATCTTGTCGGGATCGGACAGCATGGGTTTGTTGGCCTCGAAGATTCCCATGTACTTGTTGGGACTGCCATAGTGCGCCTTCGAGATGGCCGACAGCGTGTCGCCGCTCTTGACCGTGTAGAACGTCGCTTCGCCGGCGCCGTCGCTGGCGCTGATCTCTTCTTCAACCTTGGCCACGCCTTCCACGTTGCCGAGCGCGAGGACGATCTTTTCCTTTTCCTCCTGGCTGGCGGCGGTGCCTTTCACTTTGACGGTGTCTCCGTCCACTTCGATCTGCATCCCGTCCGCGCCCAAGCCCAGACCGCTCAGCTCCGTGACCAGGTCTTCGGACTTCGGCGGCTCTCCCCCTCCGATGCCGAGCGCGCGGCCAGCCGCTTTTACAAAATCAAAAATTCCCATTTTCGCGTTCCCCTTGCTCCCAAATTAACCATCAATTGGTGATTGATATGCCTAAATCTAGGTGCGTCCGCCCCTAGCGCAACTCCCAAATCCACTAAACCTCAATGTTCATTGGAGATTCTGATGCGTTTCAGTCTCTCCGAGAGCGATCCTCCGCGAGGAACGGCGAGGCCGCGGCGTAGCCGACCGCGCGCAGAACGGTCATCGGTCCATGGCGCCTGATGATATCGATCTGCCCCGCGTCCCGGACAAAAAGCGAACCCGCGAAGCCCAGCGCATTAATTGAGACCGATCCGAAAAACTCCTGGGATCGCGGCACCATAAGCATCCAGTTCCGGGTCGCGAGCAGGTTATGGGGGGCGGGCTTATGCTTATGGCCGGCGGTCAACGCGATGTGGTCGAGCATGTCCAAATACCGTCGATGCAGGGTTTCCGCCACTGAGGGCCGAGCACCGAACGCTTCGTCCAAACATGTGAATGCGTGGGCAAACGAAAGGCCGGGCAGAGTATGGACCCTGTCCGTCGCGCCAGACGTTTCCAAGAACGGCTGCATGGGAATGGCTGGTCCCTCGTTCGCCAGGGGTAGCGGAACCACCTGCAGATGTTTATGAGGCTGGCTCGCGCCCGCTGCCGCTCCGCCGTTATAAAATCCGAGACCGTCGAATTCCGCCATGCAGGACCACAGAGCGCCGAAGTCATTCCGGCTCAACAGTGTCTCCTGGTGCTCGAAGGCGCGGGTGACGATGAGCAAGTGATTGTCCATGACGTTGAACTTGTTTAACAAGCCGACGTGCGTTGGCGAGATGTTCGCCACGAACACGTCGGGGTCATAGGGGAGAAACGGGTTGTCGGTCCTTGCGCCGCCGCCGGGCTTTCCCGCTTGAGTGCGGCGCGCTTGGTCCTTTTGCGTGAGCGCGGAAACGGTGCGAATGACAAACCGCACGCCATCCTGCTCGATAAAATGCTGAGCGGTTTCGATCGAGTGGATCGCTCCCCGGCGGCGGGCATGTGCTGTGCTGTTTTTCAGCAAATCCAGCAGGCTACCGGGGGCGAACTCAGTGTCGGGTCTCTCCATGGGGCCGTTTCCTGCCGTGCGCATGATGCCGAACCCATGCTCTATCCCCAAGACTCCCAGGTTTCAATCATTGGCCTGGGGGCGTTTTTCTGGCAGAGCTTTAGATCAACCCACGGGGCAAGCACGCGCCGCCCACAGCGCTGCCCCGGATCGACCCGCGAGGAGCACTCCAATATGATAGGCCGCAACACCGCAGCCGCCGACAAATTGACGGCTTACGCCCAGCGAATCGAGCATCTGCTCGATGAGATCGACGCGCTCCGTGAGGACCTCAAGGAAGTGAAGTCCGAGGCGAAGCATGACGGTTTCAACGTCCAGGCGCTTACCAAGCTGGTATCGATTCGCCGGAACCAAAAGCATGCGGACAAGGAAGCCGAGCTCTTGAACGATCTTGTTCTCTATGCCCATGCCACCGGAACGCCTCTTGATCTTGCCATGCCCGAGGAAGAATGGCCCTCCGACCGGGCTGAGCCCGCCGGGGTGTCTGATGACCCTGTACCGTCGGCGGCGGAGTAGATGCTTCGTCAAAAAACAGGCGTATGCACGGGGCTTGTTCACAAACCCCCGCCCCTCTATAGAGACTATTAGCGGGGCGAGACAGCAGCATGCTGGTTCAACCCAAAAAGAAATTGCGAGGGTTATTGTGATGAGAAAAACAGTGTTGGCGATCGCTGTCGCGGTAGGGCTGGGCTTCATGGCAGCCGATGCTCGGGCGGCCGATTCCGAAATGTATGGTCTTGACGATTACGAGCTGGACTCGGCAAAGGATCTGTATGACATCTGCACGGTTCCAGCAAGTAACGCGGATCACGCCGTGGCGAAGGCCTTTTGCGTCGGATATTTCGAGGGTGGCATTCATCTCCATGACGTCTTGGCGGCCGCGGACGACTTTCCGGCGATTGCCTGTGCACCTGACACGACGACCCGCAAGGAAGTGGTTGATGTTTTCGTCGCATATGCCAAAGCTAACCCGCAATATCACGACGAACGGGCCATGGATACGGTATTCAGGGCGATTGTGAACAAATGGCCCTGTGCCGAGTAGGCCTAGTTGAGAGGGCGGAAGGAAAACGAGAGATGGATAACAATGCTTTGACCAAAACCGGCGGGCCGAGAGCTCTCGGAAACCTTCGATTGGTCGCTCCCTTGCTGATTGTGTTTGCCATCATTTTGGGTGGCTGTACCATGGACGAGACGCAGCAGCGGACCGTAAGCGGAGCCGGCATCGGCGCGGCCGGCGGCGCGGCGCTGGGCGCGATTGCCGGTGCCTTCGCCGGTGTTCCGGGTATGGGCGCGGCCATTGGCGCGGGCGCGGGCGCCGCGATCGGGGGCACCGCCGGCTATGTCGTTGATCAGAAAGACAAGCGCCAAACGGCGGAAAACAGGAACCGGCAGCTCGAGGCCGAGAATCGGCAATTGAGACAGGAAAACCAATACTAGCGGTCTGAGGCCGCGAGCAAGCGAGCACTGTCCCTCGCGTTTAGGATGATTGAGCCCCGTGCGCATGCGCGGGGCTTTTTCGTCCGTACGAAGCAATAATCGCGAAAATGACGGAACGGTCAATGTTCCGTTTGCCTCAACTGCGACTGATTGTTAGTTTCCGGCCAATTGACCGGGCGCGCATAGATCGTCCGGCGAGTGAACGACATGGAGACAGTGCCGCGGATGCGTCGATCGGAAAATGGATCGAATTGCCAATCCGTGCTTGGACGTCATCGACCGCCGCACCACATGGAACTTATTGGTCCAGGCCTGTGCGGCATCGATCCCGTGAAACCGTGGTGCGGATGTCCCGCTCCACCCCGGTTTGCCTCCTATGTCGGTTTCGACAACGACAGCGGCGTGTCCACAGGGTCAGCGAGGAGACTGCAAGATGTTAGATTTTCCGCGAGAAGGCGACATTGATCCCGGCGAAACACAGGAATGGCTCGAGGCCCTTCAATCCGTTCTGAGTTACGAGGGACCTGAGCGCGTCCAGTATCTTATGGAACGTCTGGCTCAGCAGGCCCGTGAGACCGGAGTGGCGCTTCCGTTCAACGCCAACACGCCGTACGTGAACACAATCCTGCCGCAAGATGAGAAGCAAAGCCCGGGGGCCGAGGAACTGGAATGGCGTATCCGCACAATCACCCGCTGGAACGCCATGGCGATGGTGGTGCGTGCTAACCGCAAGACCACGGAACTGGGCGGGCACATCGCCAGTTTCGCCTCGAGCCTGACCCTCTATGATGTGGGCTTTAACCACTTCTGGCATGCGCCCACCGATGAACATGGCGGCGACATGGTGTTCATCCAGGGGCACTCCGCGCCGGGGATCTATTCGCGCGCCTTCTTGGAGGGCCGGTTGAGCGAGGCCGACCTCGAGAGTTTCCGCCAGGAGGTGGATGGTGGTGGGCTGTCGTCCTATCCGCATCCGTGGCTAATGCCCGATTTTTGGCAGTTCCCCACAGTCTCCATGGGGCTTGGGCCGCTGATGGCGATCTATCAGGCACGGTTCATGAAGTACATGCACGAGCGCGAGCTCATCGACGCGACCAATCGCAAAGTCTGGGCGTTCATGGGCGACGGCGAGATGGACGAGCCGGAATCGCAGGGCGCGATCTCGCTGGCGACCCGCGAAAAGCTCGACAACCTGGTGTTCGTCATCAACTGCAACCTGCAGCGGCTTGACGGTCCGGTTCGCGGCAACAGCAGCGTAGTCCAGGAACTCGAGCGTAATTTCCGCGGCACCGGGTGGAATGTGATCAAGGTCCTGTGGGGGTCGAACTGGGACCCGCTGTTCATGCGCGACACCCAAGGTCTGATGCGCAGGCGCATGGAAGAATGTGTCGACGGCGAGTACCAGGCGTTCAAACGGAACGGCGGCGCCTACACGCGTGAAAACTTCTTCGGCAAGTACCCCGAACTGAAGGAAATGGTCGCCGACTTGAGCGACTACGACATCTGGCGGCTCCATCGCGGCGGCCATGATGCCCAAAAGGTCTACGCGGCGTATAGCGCGGCGATGCAACATACGGGCAGGCCGACCCTGATCCTCGCCATGACCGTCAAGGGCTACGGCATGGGTGATGCCGGCGAGGGCCAGAACATTACCCACCAGCAAAAGAAAATGGGCGATGACGCGCTTCGTGCCTTCCGCGACCGTTTCAAGATACCCGTTTCCGATGACAAGGTGGGCGAAGCGCCCTACTACCGGCCGGCCGATGACAGCCCGGAGATCAAGTATCTCCGCGAGCGCCGGGAAGCCCTTGGCGGTTCGCTGCCCGTTCGTCGGCGAAGCGCCCCCCCACTGGAAATGCCCGACTTAAGCATATTCGATGCCCAGCTAAAGAGCAGCGGCGATCGGGAAAACTCCACCACCATGGCATTCGTGCGCATGTTGACGGCGCTTTCCCGCGACAAGAAAATCGGCAAGCACGTGGTTCCCATCGTTGCGGACGAAGCCCGGACCTTCGGCATGGAAGGGCTATTCCGGCAGCTCGGCATCTATGCAGCGGAAGGTCAGCTCTATCGGCCAGAAGACGCGGATCAGCTGCTCTATTACCGCGAGGACCGCAAGGGCCAGATTCTGGAAGAAGGCATCAGCGAAGCCGGAGCGATCTCGTCATGGATGGCCGCCGGCACGTCCTACAGCAATCACGGGGTCAGCATGATCCCGTTCTATATCTACTATTCCATGTTCGGGTTTCAGCGGGTCGGCGATTTGTGCTGGGCTGCGGGCGATATGCAGGCGCGCGGGTTCCTCATGGGTGGTACGGCTGGCCGCACTACACTGGCGGGCGAGGGGCTGCAGCACCAGGACGGTCACAGTCATCTGGCGGCCGCGACCATTCCCAATTGCATCGCCTACGACCCCACCTTCAGCTACGAGCTGGCGGTGATCCTGCATGACGGACTCAGACGAATGTATGCCGAGCACGAGAACGTCTATTACTACATCACCGTCATGAACGAGAATTACCACCACCCCGAAATGCCGAAGGGCTGCGAGGAGGGCATTCTTAAAGGCATGTACCTTTTCCAGGAAGGGGGCGGCAGCAAAAAGAAGAAGCAGCGGGTTCAGTTGCTGGGAAGCGGCACCATTCTGCGTGAAGTCATCGCCGGCGCCGCGCTGCTCGAAGAGGACTTCGGGGTTTCCGCCGATGTTTGGAGCTGTCCCAGCTTCAACGAACTGGCCCGTAACGGCATTGATGCGGACCGCTGGAACATGCTCCATCCCACCGATGACGCGAAGGTCAGCTACGTCGCCCAATGTCTCGAGGGCCGAACCGGGCCGGTGATCGCGGCGACGGACTACATGCGTGCATTTCCGGAGCAGATCCGGGCGTTCGTTCCGGCTCACTACGTCACCCTCGGAACCGATGGATATGGTCGAAGCGACACGCGCGCCCAACTTCGAAAGTTCTTCGAGGTCAATCGCTATTACGTGGTGGTTGCCGCGCTCAAGGCGCTTGCCGACGAAGGAACGGTCCCAGCCTCAAAGGTGGCGGACGCCATCAAGAAGTACAAAATCGACCCCGAGAAACCGAACCCGGTCCGGGTCTGACCAGAGCTAAACCCGCCGTCCGCGGTAAGAAAAACGAGAAGGGGCTGACACCATGGGAGCCGTTCAAGACGTATTAGTACCCGATATCGGTGATTTCAAAGACGTTGAGATCATCGAGGTCAATGTTTCCGAAGGCGATGAAGTCGGCGAAAACGATCCGCTGATCACGCTTGAGAGCGATAAGGCGTCCATGGAGGTGCCGTCGCCACACTCCGGTAAGGTGGTAGAAATCAAGGTATCGGTGGGCGACAAGGTGTCGGAAGGCTCCCTGGTCTGCACGATGGAGGGGGCTGGGGGCGGTGATGCCGACGCCGACGCCGACGCTTCGGAGCCGGCTAAAGATGAAGCTCCCGCAGAGGAGCCCACGGAGGAAAAAGCGCCGGCGGAGGAAAAAGCTACCAAGCATAAGGAGTCCGAGGAAAAGGCACCCGAGAAAAAAGAGCAGCCGGAGGATAAGGCGCCCGCCGAAAAGCCGGCGCCGCAAAAGCCGGCCCAGGCGGACTCCGGTTCGGTGGATGAAGCGGCTTTCTCCAAGGCTCATGCCAGCCCGTCGGTCCGCAAGTTCGCGCGCGAACTGGGCGCCGACCTCGGTCGGGTTGAGGGCAGCGGACCCAAGGGTCGGATTCTCAAAGAAGATGTTCAGGCATTCGTCAAGGGCGTTCTGGCCAGCCCGCCGCAGGCGCCGGCGCCGGCCGGTGCCCCGGCTGCCGGTGGTCTCGCGGTTGCCGATTGGCCGAAGTTGGATTTCTCGGCATTCGGCGAAACCGAACTCAAACCGCTCAGCAAGATCAAGAGGCTGTCCGGCGCGGGCCTTCATCGCAACTGGGTGGTCATACCCCATGTTACCCATCACGAAGACGCCGACATCACCGAATTGGAAGCGTTCCGCAAGGAAATGAACGAAGAAGCCAAGAAGCAGGGCTTCCGCCTGACCATGGTGGCGTTCCTGTTGAAGGCTTCGGTGGCGGCGCTCCGCCAATTCCCGGAATTCAATGCGTCGCTGGACGAGAACCATGAGAACCTGATCTTGAAGAAGTACTTCCACATCGGCATGGCGGTGGACACCCCGGAAGGTTTGGTGGTTCCGGTCATTCGCGATGTGGACCGCAAGGGCATCTTCGATCTTGCCCGCGAAATGGGCGAGATCAGCGAGAAGGCCCGTGCCCGCAAGCTCGGCCCCAACGACATGGCCGGTGGCTGTTTCACCATCTCCAGTCTCGGCGGCATCGGGGGAACCGGGTTCACGCCCATCGTCAATGCCCCGGAGGTGGCCATCCTCGGCGTCACCCGCTCCAAGATGCAGCCGGTGTATCAGGACGGCGAGTTCGTACCGAGGCTGATGCTGCCGTTGTCGTTGTCTTACGATCACCGGGTGATCGATGGCGCGCTGGCGGCCCGCTTTGCCGCCTATATGGCTTTCATTCTCGGCGATGTTCGCCGGCTTGTCTTGTAGTCCGGGGAGATCACAATGAGCAACCTTCAGGAGATCAAAGTCCCCGACATCGGCGATTTCAAGGACGTCGAGATCATTGAGGTCCTGGTTTCTCCCGGTGACACGGTGAGCCCCGAGGATCCGCTGATTTCGCTGGAAAGCGACAAGGCAACCATGGAAGTGCCGTCTCCGGCGGCCGGAAAGGTGGCCGAGGTTAAGGTCAACGTGGGCGACAAGGTATCGGAGGGTCACCTGATCCTGACCCTGGAAGCGGCCGGAGACGAAGCCGGAGATTCCTCCGGTGACGACGCAGCGCCGAAGGAAGAAGAAGCACCCAAACAACCGGAGAAAGCGCCAGAGAAGGCGGACGAGAAAAAAGCGGCTCCCGCTCCCGCCAAACCCACGGGCGACAGCGACATTCATGCGGAAGTGGTGGTTCTGGGCTCCGGCCCGGGAGGATACAGCGCGGCTTTCCGGGCTGCCGATCTTGGCAAGAAGACGGTCCTCGTGGAGCGCTACGAGACGTTGGGCGGCGTCTGCCTCAACGTCGGCTGTATTCCCTCGAAGGCCTTGCTGCACGCCGCCAAGGTGATGGCCGAGGCCAAGGAGATGGCGGAACATGGCATTGTTTTCGGCGAGCCCGACATCGACCTTGGCAAACTGGCTGGCTGGAAAAATTCGGTGGTGGGGAAACTGACCAAAGGCCTTACCGGTCTTGCCAAGCAGCGCAAGGTGGAGGTGGTCACCGGCGTCGGGTCGTTCATGTCCCAGAACCAGCTCGCCGTGGAAACGGCGTCCGGGCGCAAGGTGGTTTCGTTCGATAACGCCATCATCGCAGCCGGGTCTCAGGCTTCGCAAATTCCCGGTTTTCCTTACGACGATCCGCGGGTGATCGATTCTACCGGCGCCTTGGAACTGGACGGCATTCCCGAGCGAATGCTCGTGGTGGGCGGCGGTATCATCGGCCTTGAGATGGCTGACGTGTATGGCGCGCTGGGTGCGAAGATCACGGTGGTCGAGCTTCTCGACGGGCTGATGCCCGGCACCGACCGGGATCTGGTCCGGCCCTACCAGAAGTTCGCGGAGAAGGGCTTCGAGAAGGTTTTCTTGAGCACCAAGGTGACCAAGATGACCGCGGAGAAGGAAGGCATCCGGGTCGCCTTCGAGGGCAAGAACGCGCCTGCCGAGGACATGTTCGACAAAGTTCTGGTGGCCGTCGGCCGCAGTCCCAACGGCAAGAAAATCGGCGCCGAAAATGCCGGCGTTTCCGTCGATGATCGCGGGTTTATTGCCGTCGACAAACAGCAGCGAACCAATGTCCCGCATATCTTCGCCATCGGCGATATCGTCGGTCAGCCCATGCTGGCTCACAAGTCGGTGCATGAGGGCAAGGTGGCGGCGGAAGTGGCGGCCGGTCTCAAGAGCAGTTTCGACGCCAAGGTGATCCCGTCCGTGGCCTATACCGATCCCGAAGTTGCCTGGGTCGGCTTGACCGAGACCGAGGCCAAGGAGAAGAAGATCAAGTACGGTAAGGGCGTGTTCCCCTGGGCCGCCAGCGGCCGCAGCTTGGCGCTCAGCCGAGACGAAGGGATGACCAAGCTTCTGTTCGACGAGGAAACGGACATGCTGATCGGCGCCGGCATCGTCGGGCCCAACGCCGGTGATCTCATTGCCGAGGCGGCGTTGGCCATCGAGATGGGGTGTGACGCCACCGACATCGGCCTGACCATTCATCCCCATCCGACCCTGTCGGAAACGATCGGATTCTCGGCCGAGGCCTTCGAAGGCACCATCACCGACCTTTATATGCCGAAGAAGAAAAAGTAGCGGGTCGGGCCGCCGAGATGAGCGTTGATCTCGCGTTCAGCGAATACGGCGACGGTCCGCCGCTGGTCATCATGCATGGGTTGTTCGGCTCGGCCCGCAATTGGCGGACCATCGCCGAAAAGCTGGCCGACAGCTATCATGTTTACGCCGTCGACCTCCGGAACCACGGCGAGTCCGGCCATGCTGCCACCATGTCGTTCTCGGAGATGATCGACGATCTTCGGGTGTTTCTCGACGCCCAGGGATTGGAACGGTCGTCCATGATCGGTCACAGCGTCGGCGGCAAGGTCGCCATGCTGTTCGCGCTGCTCTATGGCCAGCACCTGGACCGGGTCGTGGTGGTGGATATCGCGCCGTTCGACTACGCCCACACATATCTGCCCGAGGTTCAAGCCATGCGCGGCGTGGACGTGTCGGCCGTGACCAGCCGCGCCGACGCCGACGAACGACTCGCGCGGTCCATCTTCGACGCGCCGCTTCGAACGTTCCTGTTGCAAAATCTGGTGAGCCGCGACGGCGGCTACGCTTGGCGGATCAATCTCAACGCCATCGCCAATGCCATGGAACAACTCACCGGCTTTCCCG
>JGI12210J13797_10020065_pt1 | contig 11130 bp, 9 predicted proteins | sample ElkSlonscriptome_3_FD_13797 | JGI IMG/M metagenome (IMG submission 13797) | reverse complement strand
AGGGATACGTGGACCGCAGATCGTTGAGTGCCGCTGCCCAATCGGCGTTGAGTTCCGCCACGATCATGACGTCGGGATCCGCCCGTCGTAGGACGTCTTTCCAAAGTTCGATCTGCCGGTTTTCCTGCAGCACGTTGGTCATGACAAGCCGCAAGCGAGAATCGTCGGCAGACGGCCCGCTGAGTTGCGGGTCCCACGCTTTTACCTGTGGTTCGGTCCACGAGGTATAGGGCGCGATCTGCGACAGATGCCAAACGGTCACAATCACCGCAACGCCGCCGAAAACCGCTGCCCTGGCGTCGAGTGCCCCCAGAAATGCCAGGTTGGTCAGCCAGTAACCGACGGCTGTCGACCAGATCAGAATGACGATTTGCACCCGCGGAAAATCCCAGGCTCGAATGAACCAGTGAGGATAATCCATCAGCGGCAACAGCGACCCGATCAGAAGACAGACCGCCATGACGATGAAAATCGTGTTCAGAAAGAAGAGCATCCGAATTCCGTCACGGGACGACGATCGATGGAACCGATTTCCAGCAGTGATCGCAAAGCAGTCGCGGGCAGTCTTCCCGAAAGTTTACGCGGTGCGAGCCGAAATTTTAAGCGGTGGGTCGTCAAGCGGCTGCTCATTCAAACGTTGCCATCAGTACCAGGATGACGATCAGCAAGGTGGTTTGGACCGCCATGACAAGCCAGTAGGGTCCCGGCTTGGTTCGTCGATCAATCAGCGCATTTTCGCCCGGCCACCCCACGACAGCAAACCCTGTCCAAAGCTCCAAAGCGTAAGTCAAGATCGCTGAGATCGACTTCGCCGTATACCGGATTGCGACCTGGCGAAACTTTTTGAATCAGACTGCAAGCACGTATTTCCGTTTTGTCGGCTCGTTCAGTTGGAACTTGCCGATGCTGGCGGGGCGTTCATACACCTGCTACCCCCGCGTCACGTTTTGGGAGGCGACGTCGACGATTTCAGTGCGGAAACGTTGATATTCGTCGGAGCCGGTCGCCGCCGTGTTCAGGTTACGGAACGCTCCGGTCAGTTTCGTGAAAAAGAGCCGTGCCGCTTCTTTGCTTTCGAAGTCGTATTCGTTTTCGATCAGCTGCTGGCACAGCTGGAACGTTTCCTTTTGGCGCCGCAGCGGTACCGACACGTCGACGGGATCGAACGCATCCTGCTGCAAGTACACCATGTCCAGGAATAACGCCTTCTGGAACGTCACGTAGTCTTCGATCGAAATTCCCTCTTCGCCGGTCACTTGCATCATTTCATCGATCGCTTGGCCGTCGCGGAGCAACTGGTGCATTGCGGTTACACCGGCGTTCCAGTGCGGGTCGACCTCCTTGGCAAAAAAGGACGCCAATTGCTCGCGGTACCGGGACCAAGAAATCAGCGGGTCGATTGCCGGGTAAAATCGCTTGTATGCCCGGTCATAGGAGAGACCCAAAAAGCATTTGACCGTCCCCAGTGTCGACTGGGTCACCGGTTCTTCGAAGTTACCACCGGCCGGTGATACCGACCCGATCAGTGTCAACGAGCCGCTGCGACCGTCCTCGAGTCGTAGCACTCCGGCCCGCTCGTATAACTCCTTGATCGCACTGTCCAAATAGGCGGGGAACGCTTCCTCACCGGGAATCTCCTCCAGCCGACCACTGGTCTCACGCATCGCTTGGGCCCATCGCGACGTCGAATCGGCCAGCAACAACACGTCGAGTCCCATTTGACGATAGTACTCGCCCAGTGTGATTCCGGTGTAGATCGACGCTTCGCGGGCGGCAACGGGCATCGATGACGTGTTGCAAATGATAATCGTCCGGTCCATCAACTTGCCGCCGGTGCGGGGATCGGGCATTTCGGCGAAGTCGTGAATCGTCTCGACGACCTCGCCGGCGCGTTCACCACAGGCGACGACGACCACCACGTCGACGGTGCAGTACCGTGCGATCAAGCCTTGCAGTACCGTTTTGCCGGCGCCGAAGGGACCGGGAATGCATGCCGTCCCGCCGCGGGCGATCGGAAAGAACGTGTCGATCGTTCGCGTCGTCGTGATCAGCGGTTGCGACGGAAACTCCCGCTCGACCAATCGCTGTTGTTGCAACCAGCCCGACACGGGGCGCCGCACCGGCCACGTCTGCACCAGCGGCACCTGGACCGTCTCGCCGCGCTGGTCGACCAGTGTCGCCACGCATGCATCGGTGCGAACCTGGCCTTCGACGATCGACTCGACCGTCATGGTCGTGGCGGCGTCGAACGGCACCATGATTTGATGAACTACGTTCTTTTCGGGGACCGTGCCGAGAACTTGGCCGGCGACGACCGAATCACCGGCGGCCACTTTGGGCGTGAAGTCCCACGTCCGGGCTGCGTCGAGTGCGGCGATGTCGCGGCCTCGTTTCAAAAAGAATCCGTCCTCCTGAGCCAACTGACTCAACGGGTTTTGCAGTCCGTCGTAGATCGTGCCCAGCAGCCCGGGGCCGAGCGAGACGGACAACATCTCGCCGGAAAGTTCGACCTCGTCGCCGAACCGGACGCCGCCGGTCTCTTCAAAAACCTGCAGATCGGCTTCCTCGCCGTCGATACGCAGCACTTCGGCCTTGAGCCGTTCGTCACCGACACGCACGAAGGCGACTTCGTTCTTCATGATCTGACCGGCCGTCCGCTCGATGCGAACGATGTTCCCGTTGACGCCGAGCACCCGCGCGGTCGCGTGAGGTGCCGGGCCGCCGAGACCATCGCCGGCCGGGGAAGAATTGGGGACATTCACGTCAACACTCATGAGGCACCGTCCGAAGCGGCGGATAGTTGAAGAAACGATCGGCTCTGCTGCAGCAGATCATCGACCAGGTCGTCGAACTGTTGCCGGCCCGCGGCAGCGTCATGGCTCGACCAGCGGTCCACAATTTCCCAGCGTGCCAAATAAAGCACGATCGACTCGAACGAGAAATGGTACCGTTCGCTGAGCCGACTCCAGTGTCGCCATAGGTCCGCGAAAAGATGCCATTGGGCTTGCCGTGGCTGGCCGCGGTCGAGCGACTGGGTGAAACGGGGCAACCAGGAATAACGGGCACCCAGGCGAAACAGCGGCTGGTCCCAGTGCCGCCGGATCCAACTCGACACCGGCAAGTCGGGCAGCACCGGCAGCGATTGGCCGTCCCGGCGCCCGCGTACCGCCGCGACCAGCGTCCGCATTTCAATGCGGTGCTCGATCAATTCGCGGACGATCGGATTATCAATTTCATCCATCAGTCTTCGATGTCTCGCCCGGACCTCTTCGTCGGTGCGGTCGATCGGCTGCCGGTCCCAACGGAAAAAATCGGCGAGCTGCTGCAGTACCCGGCGATCGTCCGATTCCAACATCGTCAAGCGGTGTCGCAGGGTTGCCCCGGTGATCGGGCACGGACCGCCGTCGAACTGACGAGGCAGCGGCGGCAGCGACGCGACGAAAGTGTAATAGTTCGTCATGCCCGATCAGCCGCCACTCCCGCCGTCCGCGGCGGATGCCGACTCGATCACCTGACGAAACTTGGGCGCCAGAAATCGCATCAACGCGGCCGTTACAGCCTCGGGCGTCAAATCCAGTTCGCTCTGACCGCCGGCCAACCGGACGCGGAAGCCCTGCTTTCCGGATCGATCGGCCGACAGCTGGACGCCTTCGCGAAACAATTCGGCTGCCTGACCTTCGACGAAGGCGCGCACCTTTGCCTCGGTGGCCTCGGGGATCAAAAACTCAATTCCTCCGGTTTCGGAACCGGACGGCTGCGTGCCTTCGGCTTCCCCATCGGTCGCGATCGCGGTTTTCCCCATCTCCGTGATCAGCTTACCCAGGAAGTCCGGATCGTCGAGTTGTTGGTGGGCCAAGCCGCCGATCCAGCCGCGGAAACGGTGTTGCAATTGTTCCTTCAGTTGCAGGCTGGCGTCACGACTGGCCAGGGCCAAGGCCCGCCGGCCGTTGGTCTGGGTCCGCTCCGACTCCCGTTGGGCGTCGCGGAGCATCTCGTCGGCCTCGGCACGGGCGCGATCGATGATTGCCGCCGCTTCCCGTTTCGCTTCGGACAGCAGTGCGTCGGCCTGCTGGCGACCCTCGGCCACCCCTTCGGCTTTCAACTTGTCGATCAAGTCTTGGACGCCGACGGTGCCGTCACCGCCGGTCGTATTGCCGGTCGTGCTGCCGGTCGTGCTTGCAGTGGTGGATGCCATCGGATCAAACGCTCCCGGTCGGGGCGGGCAATCCGCCCGCGAGGATCAAAGCGAAAATGAACACGAACACGGCGAACCCCTCGACGATCGCCGCCGGTGCCGCCGACAAGCCGAATACCTCCGGTTTACTCTTGGTGGCGTGAATCGCTGACGCACAGCACTTGCCCTGGTACCACCCGCTAAACAGCAGTGCCATCCCGCACAGCGTCCCGATCGCGAACAGCCCGGGTGCCGATTCGATTTCGACAGTCCTGTTGAGCGACAGCATCACCACGATCCCGTAGATCGTCTGCGAGGACGGCAGTGCCGACAGGCCCACCAGACGGCCGTAGCCGCTCTCGACGTCCAGCATCGCCCCGCACGCCGCCTGGCCGCCGGCACTGCATCCCAGGATGCTGCCGATCGCGCCGAGCGCCAGCGGTGAATAGATGCCCAACATGCCCATCATGTCCCAAAACGGCAGGTTCATTACTTGTTTGCTTTCATCTGGAAGGCTTCAAAGGGACGGCCCTCTTCGTTGAGGGACCAACCAAAAAATTCGATGCAGTTCAAACGCAGCCCATGAACCACGCCGCCGACCACCGCCAGGATCAGATTCAACGTATGGCCGATCAGGAAAATCAACAATCCCAGCAACAGGCCGATTCCCCGGACCTGGCTGGCGTCGGCAGCCAGCCCGTTAAAAACGATCGCCAACTGAGCGCTCGCCAAACCGAGGGCAAATAGTCGCAGGTAGCTCAGCGCGTCGCCGAACGCTTTGGTCACGTTGGTCAGACCCATCAGCCCGTCGACGCCCCGCATCAGGACCGACTTGATTCCGCCGCGCAGCGGTCGATCGCTGGAAAACAAAAACACGGCCGTCAGTCCGCCGCCGAGCAACCACCAACCGATCGTCGTCAGCGCGCCCGACCAGGCTGCGACGTCGCCGCCGAATTGACCCGCCAGCAGTCCCGCCACGTCCGGTTGGGGGATCATTCCCACCGCGATCAGCCAGCCTCCCAGGATCGCCGAAACCCAGCCCACTGACGCGAACGCCTTGCCGCTGCCGAGCCACCGCCAAGCGACGATCAGGTTCGCCAGCATCAAATGGAACACGCCGATGGTTGCCGAAATCAGCATCATCGCCTCGCGATCCTGCATGATCGACGTGCCACGGCTCTTGATCACGAGACGATCGAAAAGCCCGCCCGCGGGCGGTGAAAAGCCGAAGTAGCTGCCGATCAGCACCCCGTAAACGACGGTCACGAACACCATAAACCAGGCCAACTGACGGAACCGGCGTCCCGTATCGCTGCGGCCGAGTCGCTTGGTCAGGGCCGCCAAAATCACTCCCAGCACGATCCCGTAGCCGGCGTCGGCTAGGATCATTGCAAAGAACGCGGCAAACGAAAAATACATCACCCAAGTCGGGTCCCAGGATCGGTAACCGGGAGTCATGAAGAAGGTGACCGCCCCCTCCGCGCCGGCGATCGGACGTGGGTTGCTGAGTAGTGTCGGCGGTTCGTCGTCCACCCCCGGCGGTCGGACCCAAACCGCCAACGTGCTGCGAAGGGCAAAAGATTCCAAGTCCGCGACGCGGCCGGCGGGGACCCAGCCTTGCAAGGCAAACACAGGGCCGTCGACCATCGCCCGGCCGCGAGCGATCAACCGGGACGTCTCGTCCTCGGCCGCCACCGAAGCGGCGCGCAACCGGTCCAGCCAACTGGTCATCGCCATCCGCCTGATCTGGATTTCTTCCAGTCGCCGCGTGATCGAGGTCGCCCGCCGTTCCAACTCGGAGAGTGACCGGTCGTCGAGATCCTCCGGCTCGACCGGCATCCCCACCGGCGGTGCCTTGGCGATCACCACCCAGTACTCGTGCTGACGGTCGCGGCGAATCCGCTCGGCGAGTCGCCCCGCCAACGTTGCGGCGGGCAGCCCGCGGACTTGGCGGTGCGTCAGCTTGTAGAAGAAGAGCCGCCGGCCGGCCAAAGCCGATTCCTCGGGCAAGTGAAAGTCACCCCACGGACGCGTTTGTGCAATCTTCTCGCGGATCGACTCGGCTTCCTCCCCGAGCGCTCGCGACTCCGACTCCAAGCTCAACACTTCGGCGGTGATCGTTGCGATCGGCTCGGTTGCCGCGGCGTCACTGATCGGCGGACGGTGTTCGGAACAACGACTCAAATACGCGATCGCTTCTTTCAGCTCCAGGCGTGTCACCGGGGGGACTCCAACGGCCGACGCCACGGTCGCGGACGCCCCGTCGTCTGACTCGCCACGCTTCGGCCTATCGTCCCCCGGCAGATCCGCAGGCAAGTCGTTGCGCCCGGTCCCGACGCGGGCCTTTCCGGTCGCCGGTGCACCCCGGTCGCCTGTCACCGACGAACCGCCGGCGAACCCGCGGCCGATCGCCTCGCCCGTGACCGGCTGGTGACGGCTGGGAAGGTTGTGCCCTGAACGATCTCGGTCGCCCGGGTCACCCAACTCCGCATCCTGCTGCGACTGACCATGCCGGCCGTCACCGCTTGAGAAATCTTCCAGGTGGACGCACCCCAGTCGCTGTAGCTGGGCGACTACCTCGTCACGGCGTTTCAGTTCGCCGATCAGAGTCAGGCGGCGGAGTGGAACGATAGCCATCGGATCGACTCCCTCAGCGTGACTTCGCGATTTTGGAACGGACGACTGCCGCGCGTTCCTGATCCGACAAAAAGATGACGATCCGCCGGATGTTCTCGACAGCCCGCGGGATCAGTACTTTGTCGAACAGGTTCACCCTCTGAGTGACCCGCCGCAGCGCCGCCCCGAGCGTTTCGGTGCGTTGTCGGGCGACTTCGACCTGCACCCGCAGTCGCACCATCCGCTGCAACGCCTCGACCAGCGAATCGACCCAGAACGGCATCACCATTCGGGAATAGGGATCCACCCGCAATCGCACCTCGATCAGCTCGGGCACCCGGGTGCCGACGACGTTTTCCGACCCGATTTCCAGCGACTCGATCCGCACCCAATCTTTCATCTCGGCGATGTCGATCGTCGACCCACCGATCAGCGGGTAGAGCTGTTCCAGTTCGTCACCGACCCGCCGCACTTCTTTTTCCATCGCGGCCAGCTCCTCTTGCGATTTCCGCCACGCGGCCTGCAACTGTTGACGCTTCAGTTCCAACGAGGGCAGGAAGCGTCGATACAGCTTCGCCTGATCGCGTTGTCGTTTCAGAGTCGTCTTGTTGAGTGCCAGCGTCATCGCGAGTGGCTCTGTGGCTGCGGGTAGTACTTGTGCAACAGATTTTCGCGGATCAGCAACTCTTGGGGTTCGAAGCATTCCGCCATCGTCTGCCAACCTAAATCGAGTGCTTCCTCGAGCGACAGGGCGACATCGAACCGCATGAAGCGTTCTTTAAACAGCTCGCCGAATTTCAGCAGCTTGTAGTCGTTTTCGGAAAGTTCGAACGCCATCTGTTGCTTCTGGTCGGCCTCGCGGGCACCGGAGTACAGCCGGATCATGGTGTTCATCACCGCCGAGTGGTCCTCGCGTGTCACCTTGCCGATAACTTGCTGCTTCAGCCGCGACAACGACCCGAACGGGTCGATCACGCCGTCGTGCAAATAAAACTGGCCCTCGGTGATGTAGCCGGTGTTGTCGGGGACCGGGTGGGTCACGTCGTTGCCCGGCATCGTCGTGACTGCCAGCAAGGTCACCGAACCGGCGCCGCGATAATCGCACGCCCGCTCGTAACGGGACGCCAACTGGCTGTACAGGTCGCCCATGTACCCGCGGTTGGAAGGGATCCGTTCCATCGCGACGCCGATTTCTTTCAGTGCGTCGGCGAACGCCGTCATGTCGGTCATCAAAACCAGCACCCGCTTGTCCTGCTCGACGGCAAAACGCTCGGCCACCTTCAACGCCAAGTCCGGCGCCAACAAACGCTCCACGATCGGGTCGGAGGCCCGGTTGGCGAACATCACGGTTCGCGGGAACACCCCTTCGTTTTCGAACGTGTCCCGAAAGAAATGAAACTCGTCAAAGATCAGTCCCAGGCCGCAAAACACCACCACGTCGGCATCGGCCTGAATCGCGATCCGTGCCAGCAACCGGTTGTACGGCTCGCCGGCGATCGAAAAGATCGGGATCTTTTGACTCTCGACCAGGCAGTTGAACACGTCGATCATCGGCACCTTGGTCTCGATCATCTTCGACGGGACCACCCGCATCACCGGGTTGACCGAGGGGCCGCCGACATCGATCCGCGGTTGCCCCATCAGTTCCGGGCCGCCATCGATCGGCCGTCCCACGCCATCGAATATCCGGCCCAGCACTTCATCGCTGTACGTCACCTGTGCCGCGTGCCCGGTGAACCTCACCCGCGCGTCCGATCGCAGGCCCTTGCCGCCGCTGAACACCTGCAACGACACCACGTCACGATTGATCTCCGTCACCTGGGCCAACGAAGGGATCGCATCCCCGTTGTCGACATACGCCAATTCCCCGAGACCGATCCCGGTGGCATGGACTTTCAAAATGTCGCCAGTGATCGAAATCACCTTCGTGTGCGACAGCAATTCAGGGAAGCTCACGGCGTGACCAGAAAAAAGCAGGCGAGGGGGTCGGGTTGGAAAGCGGATCCGGGGTCGACGACCAAGTATGACGATCAGGTCCCGTTTTGTTCAATCACGGGTTCGGCGTAACGAACCGGTGGATCGAGGCGCGGAAAGGCTGAGGAGGGTGGGATTTCTGGCCGTTTTCGCTGTTGCCGTGGACGTCGCTGCTGTTTTACAAGCGGACGACCATCGAGTTTGCCGCATTCTTTTTCTATCCTCCCCGCTCGCGGGATCCATTGCCACGGGTTTGACATGCATCGCCTGTCGTTCACATCGGCCCGCCCGGGCCACCGCCGAGTCGCCGCCGCAACGCTGGTGGTGGCGTTTGCCGCTTGTCTGATCGGCGGAACGGTGCCGCGGGTGCGAGCCGACGTTCCCACCCGGGCAGACATCGAAGCCTACCAGTCCGTTTCGTTGCCGACCGATCCGGCCGCTGTCGTCGCGGTGGTGGGCCAGAGTCCGATTTTGCTCGGAGAAATCAAGCCGAAGGTCGACGCACGGATCGACGACGTGCTGAAAAAAGCGAACCAACACGTCCCCGAAGAACAAATTCACTTCGCGCGAGTTCAAATGACCCGCGGCTTACTCGCCCAGACGATCCAAAGTCGCATGATGCGGGAATCGTTCCTGCTGGACCAAGTCGGAACCCAAGCGGCGGACAAACGACGCGAAGCCGACGAGACGATGCAGGCGAAGGCGCGGCAGATGTTTTTCGAAACCGAGATGCCGGAGCTGATGGAGCAGTATGACGTGAAGACCGCCCGCGACCTGGACGCCAAGTTGCGAGAAAAAGGGACGTCCTTGCCGGTTCGCCAACGCGAGTTCATCGACGCGATGCTCGGCCACCTTTTCATCCGCACGAAAGTGGACAAAGACCCCTCGGTGTCGCTCGCCGAAATCCTCCGCTACTACCAATCTCATAAGGAGGACTACCAGCACAAGGCCCGTGCCCGGTGGGAGCAGTTGACGGTTCGCTTCGACCGATTCCCCAGCCGGAAGGAAGCCTACGACGCGATTTGGGAAATGGGCCGCGAAGCGTTCTTCGGCGGCAGCATGCGAGCGGTCGCCAAAGAAAAGAGCCAGGAGCCGTTTGCCAGTACCGGCGGCGTACACGATTGGACCAACCAGGGTTCGCTGGCATCGGACGTCCTGGACGAGCAGATCTTTTCGTTGCCGGCCGATGCGATGAGCCAGATCATCGAAGACCAGGAGGGCTATCACATCATCCGCGTTCTGGAGCGAGAAGCCGCCGGAATGACACCTTTGGCCGAGGTGCAAGATGACATCCGCGGCATCATCCGCGATCGCAAAATTGCCGAGGCTCAGAAAGAGGTGTTGAAATCGGTGCAGCAGAAAGTGCCCGTCTGGTCCTTGTTCCCCGACGACGTGGCTGGGGCGCGGCCGCTTCCCGACGCGATGGTCGCCGCCGCCAACCGTTCGGCTTCCGGGGCGCCTTCTTCCAATCCACCTCGGAGCCGGTGATGCCTCGCCGACCGGGCGGGACGCGTTGGCCGGATCGACCGGCACGACATTTGGCCGCCACCGGGCGACCAGCACTCGGCTGCTGGGCGGCCCTCTGTTTGGTCTGCCTCGCCGGCTGTGGGCAACTGATGTACCGGTTGGCCACGCCCGCTCCCGAACGCTACGTCCCCAATCCGCTGGAACTGCCGGCGGTGCCGGACGACTTTCTGTGGCTGCAAGTCGTCGATACGGTGGATGACTATTTCCGTATCGCTCGACAACAGCCTGTGTTGAACCGCCCAGGGCTGACGTTGGAGGGCCGTTTGGAAACGAGCTACAAGGTCGGCGGTTCGGTATTGGAACCCTGGCGAAAAGACAGCACGCCCGGGTTCGAGCGTCTTCAGAGCACGCTGCAATCGATCCGCCGCCGCGCGCTGGTGACCGTCCGCCCTTCGCCGAGCGGCTACCAGGTTGAAATCGTGGTTCAGAAGGATTTGGAGGACACGGATCGGACGCAATACGCCACCGAAACCACCGCCGGAACGCGCCACGACGGTTCTCGCGTCAGCCGTGGCGACGACTTCGACGACAGCCCGCAAACGCTCGGCTGGATCCCGCTCGGCCGCGACACGTCGTTGGAACAGGTGATTTTGGCGGACCTGTTTGGCCGCGTGACTCAGCCGGACGAGCAAGGCAAACTGCTCGATCACGCCCCCTGATCGACCCGACCGATCAGTCAGTCCCGCTGAATTTCCGCTTGAGGGCGACTCGCTGGCGGGATCTCTGTTCGAGGCTCTGTGGTTGCGGAAATGGGAGAGGCAAGGAAGATAGGCAGGAGGTCACCGCCTGGAACGAGACGTGCACAGGCGGAGCCGGCGGGGCGGCTACCGAGCCGGTGG
>JGI12210J13797_10023841_pt1 | contig 11139 bp, 8 predicted proteins | sample ElkSlonscriptome_3_FD_13797 | JGI IMG/M metagenome (IMG submission 13797) | reverse complement strand
AAGGCGCGGGCGTAGCTGATACGCGAGCCAGGGAGTAAAGACAAACGCCGCCAGCAGTGAGAGCATCATCGCCACCGAGCCCAGCACCGGGATCGGGCGCATGTAAGGCCCCATCATGCCGGTGACGAAGCCCATGGGCAGCAGCGCGGCCAGCACCGTCAGCGTGGCCATGATGGTGGGATTGCCCACCTCGCGGACGGCGTCCACGGCCGTTTCGGCGGAGGTCTCGCCAGCAGCCAACCAGCGCCGAAAGATGTTCTCGACCACCACGGTGGCGTCGTCCACCAGGATACCGATCGCAAAGATGAGCGCGAACAGACTGACTCGATTGATGGTAAAACCGAGCATGCCGGCTGCCCAAACCGTGAGCAGCACAACCACCGGGATAACCGCCAGCACCACCAATGCCGGGCGCAGGCCCACCGCCAGTAGGGTCAGCAGCGAAACTGCCGCGGTGGCGCCGAGCAGCGAGACGAGCAGATCGTTGACCTTGTCATTCGCGCTCTCGCCGTAGTCGCGGGTGACGGTGATGCCGACGCCGGGCGGGATCAATCTGCCCTTAAGGCCCTCCAGGCGTGCGTTCAACGCGCGGGTGACGGCGACGCCGTTGGTTCCCGGTTCCTTGGCCAGCGCAACGGTGACCGCGGGAGCCGGGGTCTTGGGCAGAATCATCAGTGGCGGCTCGGCCCCCGGGCCTGCCGATTGCGTCGCGCCGGCCGTATCTTGCAACGTCGGCGCATCCGACGCGCCATCGATATCTTTGGGGCCATTGACCTCGTCGGGATAATGCAGCATGAACCGCTCCGCTCGCGCCGGCGCATCGCTGACGCGGGCCACGTCAGCAACATAGATGGCACGACCACCGCGGTTGGCAACGACAAGTCGGCGCACCTCCTCGGCATTCTTGAGCCGGCCACCGGCGCTCACCTGGAGCCGGTTGCCGCCGCGCTCGACCGCGCCGCTGGACCCCTCGCGGTTTGCGCCGCGGATGGTGCGGGCCAGTTGTTCCAAGGTCACGCCGAACCCGCGTAGCTGCGCCAGCCGTGGCTCGATGGTAATCCGTCGCTGGCGGCCGCCGATGATATAGCCAGCCGCGGTGCCCGGCACGGCTTGCAGTCGCTCGCGCAGGTCGAACGCGAGGGTGCGTAAGGCTGCGTCGTCCAGCCGTTCTGCCGCTTGTCCCTTGGACCAGAGGGTGACGGCGAACACTGGCACGTCGTCGATGCCCTTGGCCTCGGCGCGCCAGCCGGTGACGCCGGGCGGGATCAGGTGGGCATGGGCGCGTAGCTTGTCGCGCACACGCACGACGGCTGCCTGCATATCGGTGCCGACCTGAAAGCGCACCGTCACCAAACCGCTGCCGCGCCGACTGGCCGAGTAGACATGCTTGACGTCGGCCAACTCCGCCAACAGCTGTTCGAGCGGCGCGATGGCCTGGGCCGCGACTTGATCCGCATCGACCCCCGGAAAGCGCACCCGGACGTCCACCATCGGCACGGAGATGTCCGGGTCCTCCTGGCGCGGCGTGGTCCAGAGCCCCAGCAGCCCGATGGCCAGGCTCGCCACCAGCAGCAGCGGCGTCAGCGGCGATTTGATGAAGGTCCGGGCGATGCGTTCGGCGGGACCCTGGCGCCTGTTGCTGTGCGGGTCTCCCTGGCTTGCCGGATCAACGGTAGCTTGTGACATGGTTTGCGCAGTAGTCGGAGCTTATTCTGGGCGTCGTTGTTGGTTCGGCGGGCAAAGGAGAATCAACATCGGGCTTCGGAGGGGATGGCATTTCTTACTCGGTTCGACGATCGGTCTTGTGCGCCCCGCCAAACTCAAGAAGATGAAGCAATGCGGGTGCCAACTGGTGCCCAATTCGGTCCTTGACTACCGCATAGCTGGCCCAAGCGTGCCGTTTGCTCGTTCTGCTCTGAGGTTGCAATCTCTTGTGGCAGAGGACAGCGGCAATTCCAACAATGGTTTACACGAGGCCGCTACGGAAATCATCTGGTCGCGGGGTGGATAAGGCGCGATGAGTCGATGCCGGAGCCTAAGCATGCTGGTCGGAAGCGCCTCATCCACCAGCATCCGCATCGCATTCGGTCAAGGTTAGAATTGCAGAAACGAAGGCGAGGCTGGCGTAAATTTTGCTTTAATGATCTTGCGAAGAGCTGCGTAGCGCCGAACACCGCTGCGACGGCGGCACTGCCACGGCGGAGCGAGACGATCTAGCGTCTTCCTGCATTTGGAAAATGGAAGTGCGCCCACGGAAGCTTGCGGGGATGAGAGGCAAGAAGTCGGTGCAAATCCACCTGGGTTCGGCTCTAATGCCCCGCGTGCAGGCCGCCGATGGTGGATTGGCAAGCTTTGTTCGTTAAGCACAAGGGCGGTGGCCGGGCGTTTAGCCCGCAGGCGGCCCGGCCCAAAGGGCGGATTGGTGACTCGACGCAGCGACATTCAGCAACAAGCGGGTAACCGAATTAGGGGGAGTTCAGCGTGACACTTGTTCAAGCCATGAATCCACGTCCGCCGGTGATTGCCCCGGACGCGACACTCATTAGCGCTGCAAAACAGATGGCCAGCAGTAGGATGCCATTGTTGCCGGTTGTCCTCGGCGGGCGGATGGTGGGTACCCTCTCGGCCTTCGACCTCATCGCAATCAGCGTCGCCGAAGGATTCGCCCCGGACCAGCGCAAGGTCAGCGCCGAGATGCGACCAGACCCTCCCTCGTGCCGACCGGAAGATACTCTCGCGCAGGTGCGCGAGCAGATGCATGCGCTGCGTCTGTCAACGCTCCCGGTCACCGAGGCCAACGGCGAGCTGGTGGGGCTTATCGACCTGTTCGACCTCGAGACCGCCGAGAATGCCGGTGCCGCCGCCGGTCCGGAGCCGGAAATGGTCGCGCGCGTACGCGGTTAGGCGTCGCCTTTCGCCGTGCTGAACCTGGCGGCCGGCGCCACTTAGGTACCGCTGCGGGATTGCGCCATCGGCACAGTGATTGGCATGCTCCCGGGCGTGCTTGCGATGTCGATATTCGCCGAGGGATTGATGTCGCTGATCGGCCGCGTCGACCTGCGCGCGGTGGCGCTGCTGCTGGTGGGTGCCGCCTCCCTCGGCGGACTGTTCTGGCTCGACCGACGCGCGCTGCGCTCTAGCGGCTGAACCCGCGGCAGTCGACTCCCGATCGTTGTGCCCGGGCGGCATGCGCGTCTGAAGCCCGACTTGGCGCTCTCGGGCGTCTCGGGTACCCGTGGCTTACTGACGCGCTCTGCCAACCTGGTATGAGCGTTGCTTTATGTTGTATAGAACGAGCAAGGCTTGTCGGCCGCGTGCAGTTGTTTTTGGGCGTCACCAAGTGGCAGGCCAAGAGGCAGATCGACGAACCGCAGATGATCGAGGCCGGATTGGCCGTTGCGAGCACACCGCAGCGTACCTAATGAGCCACGTCTATAGCGACATCCAGCAAACCCATAGAACAAGCGAGCGAGCAAATGGCGGCGGACACATGGGGCGGCCACCCCGCGCCGGACAGGCGCAACCAGGCATCCGATCTCAACCCGCGTTTGGAGCGGCTCACCGACCTAGAGCGGCGATCGCTGCTGGCCGAGCAGGTCCGGCAGCAGGCACATCGTCTGCGCACGCCGCTCAGCGTCATCAATCTGGTCGCGGAGACATTGCAGTTGCAGGCCCAGTCTGACGAGGGTCGCGCCGAACGCCTGGCGCGAATACAGGGCGCCGCGGGCAGCCTCGCCAACGAGCTTTCTGTTGCCGTCAACGCGGTCCGTTTCGGCGATGGTCCGCGGCAGCGACTTGATCCAACCAGGCTCGCGGCTGAGGTGGTCAGCACATTCGGTGGCCAGGTCGTCACCGCGACCGCCGCGAGCGCCAAGACGACCATGGCCGTGGAGCCGGCGAGTCTTGAGGCCGCTCTGGTCCATGCGATGCGACTCGTCGGTGTGGGCACCGACTGCAACGGCATCTGCGCTCAACGTCCGATGCTCGAAGTGCAGCGTAACAATGGAGATCTGCTCTTGGTCGTCAGTGCCCAGGGCAGCCAGCCCGCGGACACGCCGCGCGAGCGCGTCGATCTGCGCTTGATGGCACAGGCGGCCGAGCGCGCGGCAAACGACCATTGCGGTCGTTTGACCCTAGGTCCGGACAAGGTCACCTTCCGCCTTCCGTTGGGCGGCGACGGCTGCAACGGCATCGAGTGTTAAGACGTCCTCGGACGCCCCGACCGCGCCCCGGCTGCGTTCCATCGACGTGCGCGAACCGCGCCGACCACGACGTTGATTGACCCCTGGCCGCGGCTCGGCAATCATCCGACCACTTCGATGTCCGCTTGTCGCTCAATGACCGCGGTCAGCCCGAAGTGGTCTGACGGATAGATGTCGGGCGTTGCCGGAGAAAGAGGCTCTGTCCCTAGCAGGCGAATGCTCCGGGGCGCCCATTCTGGGGCGGCGGAACGCAATAGGATGCGATCGAAGCGGACATGTTTGTGCTTGCACTTGTGCAAGAACCGCATGCGGTTGCGGCTGCTGTCGACCGTGTGGCCAGCGCCAGCGCCAGCGCCGCTGGCAAGGGCAAGCCACAAGTCGATGTAGTGTCGGCCCAGTCGAAACTGCTCCGCGCGCGACCGGGGGTCGAAGTTGAAGTCACCCATCAGTAGGGCATGTCTGGCGGCCGATTGGCGAGACAAGACACGCTTGAGCTGAGCCAAGCGCAAGAGCTGATTGCTCGGATTGCTCTCAAGATGGAGATTGCCGACACTGATCTGTTCGTGTCCGGTATTGATTGAGGCGATCAACAGCTTGCGGTCTTTGCGACTCGGCAGCCTAAAGAGCGTGATAGCCTGTATTGGCAACCGCGAGAGCAGCAAAACGCCATGGGGTCTCAGCGTGGTGCCGTTGACATCCGACACCAGAAAATCGTCGCGGACCCAATCTGTCGCGAGTATCTGCTCGAGCTGCCTTGGAGTGACTTCCTGCAACGCAACGATGTCTGGCTCGCAACGCGCGACCAACCCAAGCAAATGGGCCAGACGCTCACGCCAGCGATGTTCACCGAACCAGATATTGTATGTGACCAGGGTCAGCCGATCGACTGCCGCGGCCTGAACTGGCTCCCTGGCAATCCAGCGACCAGACGATGGGTCGAAGCCTGTGGCCGTTAACGCCGTTGGGCGGCTGCTAGCGTTCATCTTAGTACCACGGCGCCAGCGAGTACGGAAGCTCGGGTACACAAGCGACACCGATGCCCTTGACGCCCCGGTGAGTGGCCCGATGAACGACTCGCGAAGGCCTCTGGATAATAGTCAGCGCCAAGACAATCTTGTAGGCGCCGTTCTTGAAGTTCAGCATGGCAGCAATCCTAATTGGTTTAGAACTGGGACCCGAGGATTGCATCTGGACTCGTATCATCGCGCGCAGCATTCAAGGCTCCGTGATTTAGACATGCATAGAGCCGCCTTCAAGGCACTCGCGAACCGCATTCACTCGTGCATGTTCCAGGCATGTTCCGTGCCCAGGTCAAGGTGCGTCTGCTGGCAGGCATGTCTCCCAGGGAATTCGGCTCGGTAAATTGAATTTGCGTTAGGCAAAGAAACCGATCTCTGGTGCGTAACCACCGCGGCCTGGGTCTCCAGGTCTTTCGGTCGGCAGTCGCTTGCGTCGGGTGCAAACGACAGCCGGTAAGCGCTCGCGGTCGACGCAGGCCGTTTGAAAACGATGCCTTGCCGTATACCGACGAGAGCACGGCGCCATGTCGCTTTAACCTTTGCATTTGTTCAAGTGGGCGAAGCGCCAAGCGCCGAGGGCCGCCTCGCGGCAAGACCTCGCAATTCTAGTCCTTGGCCCTCGGCCCTGAACCAAGTGGGTCGCCATGAGCCTTGACCCATTTGCTTTCATTCGGCGGCCTCGAACATTCGGCGCCCTTAAGCAATCTAGGCGAGGCAGAGTTCCCCAACGGCTAAGTCTGGTTTGCGGGTATACTCCGCGGACATGTGTCGGGATGCCCTCACCCTCTGCGAAGAATGCGATCTGCTCCAGCGCAACCCGCCGTTGCCCTTGGGCGGCTCGGCGCATTGCGTGCGTTGCGGGCATCTGCTGCACAAGCATCGCCCGGACAGCATCAACCGCACGCTGGCGCTGACGCTTGCCGGGTTGGTCCTGTTCATTATCGCTAACAGCTTTCCCTTTTTGTCTTTTGAGATGCAGGGACAGCTTACGCAGACGACCTTGTTTACCGGCGTCAAGGACCTCGCCGAACAGGGCAAGGGCGAAGTGGCGGCGGTGGTGCTGTTCACCAGCATCTTGGCGCCGGGTCTGCAACTGTTGCTGCTGCTGATCGTGTTGTTGCCGCTGAGGTTGGGCGGGCGCTTGCCGCCGGGGTTCCCGGTGTTGTTTCGCTGGTTTAAGACGCTGGCGCCTTGGGGCATGATGGATGTCTTCATGATCGGCATCCTGGTGTCGGTCGTGAAGCTGACGGAGATGGCGAGCATCGTCCCCGGAACCTCGCTGTATGCCTTTGTGGCACTGATCTTCGTGCTGGCGGCGGCACAGGCCGCGCTGGACCCGGATCTAGTCTGGGAGCGGGTCAAGCTGCCGGCGGACCTGCGTCGGACGCCGCTTGCGGGCGAGAAGATGCTCGGCTGCGGTATCTGCGAGTTGGTGGTGCCCGAACGCGCTGCGCCGCGCGATCAACGGCTTCGGCCCTGCTGTCCGCGCTGCACCAATATCCTGCATCGGCGCAAACCGCGAAGCCTTCAGCGTACTTGGGCCCTGGTCATTGCTGCTTGCGTCTTCTATGTACCGGCCAATCTGTTTCCGGTCATGGCGGTGACTTCGCTGGGGCAGACACAGGCGGACACCATTTTTAGCGGGGTTGTGTTTCTGCTGCATCATGGCATGTGGCCGTTGGCGGCGATTGTCTTTATCGCCAGCATCTTCGTGCCGCTGCTAAAGCTGGTGATCCTGGTGTTCTTGCTGCTCTCGGTGCAGACCCGTTCACACTGGCGGCCGCGCGATCGCACCCAGCTCTATCGCCTCACCGAGGCCATCGGGCGCTGGTCGATGGTGGATGTCTATGTGGTCACCATCCTGGTGGCGTTGGTGCGGCTCGGCAATCTCGCGAGTATTGAGGCGCAAGCCGGGGCCGTGTTCTTTTGTGCGGTGGTCATCATTACGATGTTCGCCGCCATGTCTTTCGACCCCAGGCTGATCTGGGACGCAATGGAGCAGGATCATGCCGGAGCTCAAAAAGCCGGAGAACCAGCAATCGCGGGGGCCCGACATGAACCCGGCAGCGTCTGAATCCGGTCCCGGGCGTCCGCCGTCGCCATCGCCGCCAAAGCTGCCAGAGGCGCAGATCATCCGGCGCGATCGCCTCTCGATGGTCTGGCTGTTGCCGGTGTTGGCGGTGCTGGTGGGTGGCTGGTTGGCGTACAAGGCCCTCTCCGAGCGCGGGCCGACCATCACCATCGAGTTTCGGACCGCCGCCGGCCTAGAAGCGGGCAAGACCAAGGTCAAGTTCAAGGACGTGGAGATCGGCCAGATCACTGCCATTGATGTCAGTCAAGACCTCTCAAAGGTGAAAGTGAGTGCCGAGCTGCGGCAAGGCTCTGAGAAGTTCCTGACCACCCAAACCCGCTTTTGGGTCGCGCGTCCGCGCATCACGGCGAGCCAGGTCTCTGGGCTCGAGACGCTGCTCTCAGGCGCCTATGTCGCCATGGACCCCGTTGTTGGTGGAGATCCCGAGCGCCATTTCGTCGGTCTGAAGGACCCGCCAGTGATCACCACCGACGAGCCCGGAACGCTGTTTAGGCTGCGCTCGGATGCGCTCGGATCGCTGAATCTGGGCTCGCCGGTCTACTATCGCCAAATTCAGGTGGGGCAGGTTGTCAGCTATGCGCTCGACGAAGACGGTCGGGCCGTCACCATTGATGTCTTCGTCGCGCAACCGCACGACCGGCTGGTGGTCTCAAACACCCGCTTTTGGAATGCCAGCGGCATCGACATCCAGCTCAGTGCCGACGGCGTCAGCGTCTATTCCGACTCGCTGCTGTCGGTGCTGATCGGCGGCGTCTCCTTCGACAATCCGAACACGCTTGAGTCCGATGGCATGCCGGCCAAGTCCGGCCAGCTGTTTCCGTTGTACGCTAACCGCAACGATGCCCATGAGCGGGTCTATCTGGACAAGGAGCGCTATTTGCTGGTATTTACCGGCTCCCTGCGCGGCCTGAGTATCGGCGCGCCGGTGCTGCTGCGCGGCATCAAGATCGGCCAGGTGCTTGATGTTCAGCTCAAGTTCGATACCGAGAAGCTGGACTTCTTCATCCCGGTGCTGGTTGAGATCGAGCCCGAGCGCATCGGCTTCGGCAAAGGTGGCACTCGCGATCACGTGCTAGCCCAGAACCCGGACATTCTGGATAAGCTGATCCAGGCCGGTTTGCGCGCGCAGCTAAAGACCGGCAGCCTGCTGACTGGGCAGCTCTATATCGAACTCGACTTTCACAAAGACGCGCCGCCGGCCCGGCTGACGCAAAGCGGCGACTATCGCGTGGTGCCGACCTTGCCGACTCCGTTGGAAGCAGTGACCACCCAGGTGAACCAGATCTTGGCCAAGGTCGAGGCCTTTCCCATCGACAAGATCGGTGAGGACCTCAGCGCCACCATGGCCGGCGCGCGCGCGGTGATCGACTCGGCCGCGCTGAAGAACTCCCTGACTGAGCTGGAGCTGACGCTGCGCGAGTTGCGCAGCCTGAGCGCCAAACTCGATAACGACATGGCTCCGGAACTCAGCTCGACCCTGCGCGAGGCTCAGCAGGCAATGAAGAACGCCAGCGCCCTGATTGCACCAGACGCACCCATCAACGTCGGCGCAGTGCGTACAATGCAGGAGGTGGGTGCGGCGGCGCGCTCTCTCCGTGTTCTGGCGGATTATCTAGAACGACATCCAGAGGCCCTGCTACAGGGCAAGGGGAGGGGGCGTTGACTCACTTTAGATCTGTCGCACTGCTTTGTTTTTTGGTCTCTTGGGCGCTGTGGGTCGGGGGTTGCGCCAGCACACCGCCGTCCAGGTTCTATGTGCTGACCCCCATCCCCGAGGCCACCGGGCGTGGTGACGACATTTCCGGCGGTGGTCTCTCCGTGGGTATCGGGCCGGTGGTCTTTCCGCAATTTCTCGATCGGCCGCAACTCGTCACCCGCGACGGTTCCAACCGCTTAGCATTGAATGAATTCAACCGTTGGGGCGGGGGCCTGCAGGACGATTTCCTGCGCGTTTGGGGAGAGAACCTGTCGCACCTGCTCGGCACCAGCCGCGTCATCGTCTTCCCCAGCGAAACGCGCATCCCGATCGACGTCCGCGTCACCGCCGAGGTGCTCAGCTTCGAGGGTACGCCCGCTCGTGAGGCCTTGCTGAAGGTGCGCTGGGCGGTGATGGACAGTTATTTGGAACAGGCCCTGACGGTGCGCGAGGATGTCTACCGTTGCCCCGTGCGGGCAACTCCTGGACCGGACACATCCAGAAGCGATCAGCAGGCACTCGCCGCGGCCGAGGCGGAGGCGGTGGTCGCCGCCATGAGCCAATGTCTTGGCGATTTCAGCCGTGATGTCGCGGCCGTGCTTCGTGCCACGCCAAGACCGCCGCCGCCCGCGGCGACCGTCTCGCCGCTGTGACCGCAAACATGTGGCGCCCCAAGCAATCTTTGCAGCCCCAGCGCGAATCGATCATTGATAGTCGCCCGCGGGCGACACGATAACACAGGGTTTGACGATATGATTTTAGATCTACGGCGCGCTTTGACCCTCCGACCGATGCAATGCCTGATCGCGGGCGCGGCGATGCTTGCGTGCGCGGCGGGTGCCGCGGTCGCTGACGGCAAGGGCGGGGAGGGCGGCGGTGCGCAGCCCCCGCCGCCGCCGGCGGTCGTGGTCGCCGCGATCGAGATGCAGGACGTGGAGAAGTCTGGCAGATTCATTGGCACCATCAAGGCGATCCAATCGGTGAATCTGATCGCGCGGGTGGAGGGCTTTTTGGAGCAGGTCGCTTTCGAGCAGGGGCACATGGTGGACAAGGGCGAGCTGCTCTACCAAATCGAGCAGGCACCCTATCAAGCGGCGGTGGCCAGCGCAGAGGGGCAGGTGGCGGCGGCAAACTCCGAACTCGACAGCGCACAGGCCAACCTGGCCAACAAACAGGGAGACTTCGACCGGCAGGCGGAACTGCTGCCCAAGGGCGATACGTCTCAGGCCATGTACGACCAGAAGAAGGCCGAGCGCGACGAGGCCAAGGCCAGTGTGGAGAGCGCGAAGGCGGCGCGGACGCAAGCGGCGGCGGCTTTGGAGACGGCCAAGATCAACCTCGGCTATACCACCATCAACAGCCCGATCAAGGGCCGCATCGGCGCGACCAATTACACGCTGGGCAATCTGGTTAACGCCAACAGCGGCACGCTGTCGACGGTGGTGCAGCTGGACCCGATCCGGGCCGTGTTCTCTATCCCCAGCGCCGACTTCGTGCGCTTTCAGGAGCGCGTCAAGCAGGTCGGTGGCGATGCCGACGCGGTCAAGCGGCAGTTCGTTCCCGAGCTGATACTGCCCACCGGGCAGCCCTATGGCAAGCAGGGTGCCATCGCCTTTGCCGACAACCAAGTCGATGCCAGTACCGGTACCGTCGCCATCTATGCGGATTTCCCGAACCCAGACCAGATGCTCCTTCCGGGGCAGTTCGTCACTGCGATGCTGCGCAGCGCGCAGGCGAGCCGGCTGCCTGTGGTACCGGCGGCGGCGGTGCAGCGCACCCGCGATGGCGAACAGGTCTATGTCGTGAGCGCGGGTAATCGCGTCGAACAGCGTGCGATCAAGACCGGGACGTTGGTCGGCACCGGTTATGCCGTGGAATCCGGGTTGCAGCAGGGTGACATCGTCGTCGTATCCGGCCTGCAGAAGGTCAAGCCCGGCATGGTCGTCAAGCCCGTGAAGGCGTCGCGTGCCGGCGACGGCAACGACCCCAGCGCGGGCGCCGATGCGCCGTCTGCAACCGAATCGGATCAGGCGCCCGCGCCAAGCGACACTGCTTCCGGGAGCCCTGGTTCCGGGAGCGCTGGCGTCAAAGACGACGCGCCGACCGGAACCGACGCCGGCGGTGGCAGCC
>JGI12210J13797_10447664_pt1 | contig 11140 bp, 10 predicted proteins | sample ElkSlonscriptome_3_FD_13797 | JGI IMG/M metagenome (IMG submission 13797) | reverse complement strand
TCCGATCTGGTCTATTCGCGCCTGACGGGCGAAGATCCGTTCTTCGACAGTCGCATCGCCTATATCGCGGAAACCGGGCCAAAGGATAACCGGGTGAAACGGCTGGCGGTGATGGACAGCGACGGGGCAAACCATCGGTTCCTTACGCTGGGCAGCGCGACTGCGCTTACCCCGCGCTATTCGCCCGACTATTCGAAGCTGCTCTATCTTTCCTATGTCGATGGCAACCCGCGCATCTACGTCTACGACATCGGCAGCGGCAGCCAGACCCTCGTGAGCGAGAATGCCAACCCGACCCTTGCCCCGCGCTGGTCGCCCGATGGCCGTTCGGTCCTGTATTCGATGGCCGTTGCCGGCAATACCGACATCTACCGCGTGCCCGTCACCGGCGGGCGCAGCGTTCGGCTGACCGATACGCCGGGCATCGACATCGCCGGATCCTATTCTCCCGACGGCAGCAAGATCGTGTTCGAGTCCGATCGTTCCGGTTCTCAGCAATGCTATGTCATGGATGCCGACGGCAAAAATCAGCGCCGGATCAGCTTTTTTGGCGGGCGCTGCGCAACGCCGGAATGGAGCCCCCGTGGTGACCAGATAGCCTTCACCAGGATTGCCGGCGATTTCAACGTTGCGGTCATGACGCCGTCCGGCGGCAATATGCGCGTGTTGACCAATGGCTGGCAGGACGAGGCACCGACATGGGCGCCCAATGGCCGGATCATCCAGTTCTTCCGGACCACCCGAAATGCGGGCCGGTCCTCGCTGTGGCAAGTCGACCTTACCGGTCGCAACGAGAGGAGATTACCGACGCCGGTAGATGCGTCCGATCCCGCATGGGGACCGATTCGTCCCTGAATTCGTTATTCGATCATCCGGGGCGGCGGGTTTGCCGTCCGATCATTACAAGGAGAGCACACGTTATGACCTTCTCCCATTCGCGGCTTGCCGCCACAGCTATCCTGTCCTCCGCCCTCGCGCTTGGCGCGTGTTCGAAGGAAGCGCCCGCCGAACTGCCGCCAACGCCGCAGGCCGCCACGCCCGCCCCAACAGCCGCACCGCAGGCGGCAGGGCCGACCGTCGGCACGCAGGCCCATTTCGAAGAGGCTGTGGGCAATTCGACAGTCGTCTATTTCGATACGGACCGATATAATATCGACAGCACCGATGCCGCCGCCTTGCAGGCGCAGGGGCAATATATCGCGCAATACCCGCAGCTGACTTTCACCATCGAAGGCCATACCGACGAACGCGGGACGCGCGAATACAACCTTGCGCTGGGCGAACGGCGCGCCAACGCGGCGAAGAACTACCTCGTCAGTCTCGGGGTTTCGCCCGATCGCATTCGCACCGTCAGCTACGGCAAGGAGCGGCCCGTGGCTCTGGCTTCCACACCCCAGGCATGGCAGCAGAACCGCCGCGCGGCGAGCATCGTTGTCAACTGAACCGGGTCGTCGAATGAACCGGAGGCGGTGTGCCGAGATTGTCCCGGCCCGCCCGATCTAGCCTGAAAAACCGGCCCCCGCTTCGATCGACACGAGAGAGGCGGGGGCTGTTGGCATTTCGCTGCCATCGGTGACACGCGCAAAGAGGCACAGCGCGACGAGCGCGAAAGCCGAGAACAGGCTCGATACTGTCAGTTGCTGGCTCATTTGGCGTGTGGTCCCATGGTACGAAATTTGATCTCCGATCACGTTCTAGCGCAAATGCATGAACGATCTATTGCAGTGCAACATTTCGTTTAGCTACCTGTTCCCATGCCTAGGCAAGAACGGCAATCTTCCCTAGATAACCTGCGTGACCTACCCGACAAACGACATGCAATCGCTCACGAGCGGATTTCGCCCGTGAGCAAGGCCCGCAGATCGAACGATTGGGGTTTCCCACGCTGGCGCGGCTATGGCAGCTCGCGCGAGGCGACGAATGTGCGCCTGTGCGACAGGCACGGTTGTGACGAGCCCGGCCAGTGCCCTGCGCCAAAATCGCCGAACAACCCGGATCGATGGTATTTCTGTCAGAAGCACGCGGCCGAATACAATTCCAAATGGGATTATTTCGAGGGTCTGGACAAGGCCGAAAAGGAAGATCGCGCCAAGGCCGAGCGTGCCGAGAGCGCAGGCTTTGCCGAAGCGTCCCATTATGGCTGGGCGGGATCTGGCGACGGATCGCGAAGTGCCGATGAAATGCGCGCTCTGGAACTGCTGGAACTTGAAGCCGACGCCGATTTCACCCGGATCAAGAAAGCTTACCGGGCAAGGGCGAAGGAAGTTCACCCCGACGTAAAGCCGGGCGATGCGCAGGCGGCAAAGGAATTCCAGGCGATTCAGGTCGCCTACGAAATCCTGCGCGCCGCCGAGGAACGCCGCGAGTGGAAGGGGTAAGAGGTTCGGGCGGCATCACCGCCCGTCCGCAAATGGCCTCCGCCGGGCAACCAGACCGACAGCGAACCGGGGATTACTGCCCGTGCAGCCGATCCCCGGGCCCGCCTATACCTTCTCCAGCGCCTGGTCGAAGTCGGCGATCAGGTCGTCGGCATCCTCGATACCGATGCTGATCCGAACCAGATTGTCGGTGATCCGAAGCTGTTGGCGACGGGCATGGGCCACCGAAAGGTGCGTCATCGACGCCGGATGGCTGGCCAATGTCTCCGTGCCGCCGAGGCTGACGGCCAGTTTCGCGATCACCAGATTGTCGAGGAAACGGAAGCATTCCTCCTCGCCGCCCTTCAGGAAAAGGCTGAAGGTCGAACCTGCGCCGAGGCAGTGCCGGTCGTAAATGTCCTTTTGCCGCGAATCGTTGATCATGCCGAGATAACCCAGCCCCTCTACCTTGGGATGATCGGCCAGGAATGCGCAGACCTTAGCCGCGTTTTCGCCGGCGCGCTGCATCCGCAATTCGACCGTTTCAAGCGATCGCAGCAGCATCCACGCCGTGTTCGGATCGACGATGCCGCCCATCGTGTTGCGCAGTGCGCGGACCGGGTCCATCCACTTTTTCGCACCGGCAATCGAACCGGCAACCAGATCGGAATGCCCGCCGACATATTTCGTCAGCGAATACGCGACGATGTCAGCCCCGTGATCGAGCGGGCGCTGCCACAGCGGGCCCAGGAACGTGTTGTCGATCGCGATCGGGCAATCCCAGTCTAACGCTGCGTCACGCGCTTCCTTCACCGCCTCGATATCGACCAGGGCATTGGTCGGATTGCCGGGGCTTTCGAGGTAGATCATCGCGACCTTGCCGCCGTTCTCGCTCGCTTTCGCCTTGGCGCGCTCCATCACGTCATCCAGTTCCCCGCGGCTCGCCCCGGCGGGGAAATCGATGTAGTGGACGTTGAACTTGCTCAGGACCTTGGCGACGAAGCCTTCGGACGCGGCATAGAGCGGGCCCGAATGGACGATGACATCCCCCGCGCTTACATAGCTGAGCATCAATATGCAGATCGCGGTCATGCCGGACGAGAACGTCAGCGCGTCCTCTGCCCCGTCCCAAACGGCGAGACGATCTTCGAGAATTTCCTGGTTCGGCCCGTTGAAGCGCGAATAGACGAGGCCTTCGGCGCCGCCCTCGCGCTTTCCGGTGATGCCCTCGAAATGACGCTTGCCTGCCGCAGCGCTTTCGAACGCGAAGGTCGAGGTGAGGAAGATCGGCGCCTTGAGCGATCCCTCGGAAAGGGCCGGATCGAAACCGTGGCCCATCATCAGGGTTGAGGGCTTCAGTTCGCGCCCGCCGATGGCGGTGCGCTCGGGCTTGGGATTGCGGCGCGGGGTGGGCGTGTTGGGGGCAGAGTTCTGGTCTACGGGGCCGTCCGTCATGGCGGATATCCTTCCATGGCAACGCTCCCAGGAAGGCAGGAGCCGATGGACCTTGCCGGGGGCGCCCGCTTCTAACCTCCGCAGAAGCGCATCTCCGCCCGCTGGAGTACGATATCGCGCTGATTATCCCGACTTGGTTTCAGGTGCAACCGGTTGTGAGTGCAATCGGGTCGAATGATGGACCGTACAGGTGTGCGTTTTTCCGAACCGGCGATTACAGACAGGTATCTGGGATATATGCGAGTTTGCGGGTCGTGGCTCGGCTGGCGGCTATTGCGAAAAAATTCGGGATAAGCGACGTTTATGCCCATGTGTGAGTTGCCAGCATACGCTCCATACGTGCCCCAGCTAGTACCAGTCGAGTGGGGCGAGAACATCTGGACTGTCGAGGGCCCGGAAGTGTCCTATCGGCTGGCTGGCGTTCCCTTGCCTTGCCCTACCAGGATGACGGTCGTGCGCCTCGATGATGGGAGCCTCTTGCTACATTCACCCGTTTTCTATTCCAGCCAACTGAGCGCAGCTTTGACAGCGCTCGGTCCAGTCGCGGTAATCGTTGCTCCTAACGAATATCACTATCTGAACGTCGACGATTGGGGAGCTGCGCATCCCTCCGCCACGGTATATGCCACCCGGGCTGTGGGTGCGAAAGTCAAAGTTGAATGCAAGTTTTTCGATAATGATCCGATGGTGCTTTCGCAGATTGGACTACCTTCAAAACTCATTGATTTAGGCAAGTTCAAGGAGGCAGTGTTTTTCCACCAGCCCTCGCAGACCCTTATTGTGACAGACTTGATGCAGAACTTCGAGGCGAGCAGGGTGAGAACAAGATCCACCCGTCTTTTGCTGAGAGCCGGAGGCGCGACCGGTCCGAACGGCCAGCCCTCGGTCGAAATCCGGCTTGCGGCAAGGAAACATAGAGCCGCGTTTGCTGATGGTGTCCAACAGATGCTCGAATGGCGACCCACGAAAATCATTCTTTCTCATGGCAGCTGTTACCGTTCAGATGCTATTAGCGAGCTGGAAAAAGCTTTCGCTTGGCATCGTCACTAGCATTTTTCAGCGACTACTTTCGGAATAGATGATTTGCGGTATTTAGGTCCCTAATGGTTCCGCAATTTGCTCTCACGTCGCTGCCGCCATCAGCCACACGATCCCCACGATCAGCCCGATACCGATCAGGTCCAGCACCAGCCCGGCGCGCACCAGCCGTTCGATCCGCAGCCGTCCCGTCGCCCATGCGATCGCATTGGGTCCTGTCCCGGCGGGCAGGATGAAGCCCCAACTGGCCGCCAGCGCGGCCGGCATGGCGATGAGAATGGCATCAGCGCCCAGGCCAAGCCCCGCCGCGAGGCTGGCGACGACCGGTATGATCGCACTGGCGGTGGCGACGTTGCTGGCGAATTCGGTTACGAGAACGACCAGCGCGACGACCGCGAGCGCAATCGCGAATAACGGGATTGCTTCAAGCGGGAGCAGCGCTTCGCCCAGCCAATCCGCTAGGCCCGATGCCTGCATACCCGCCGCCAGCGCAAGCCCGCCGCCAAACATGAGTATCACGCCCCACGGTGCGCGATCGGCTTCCGACCATTTGAGAAGCGGGCGACCGGATCCGTCGGGAACGAGGAACAGGGCGAGTGCCGCGACGATCGCAATGGTTCCGTCGGTCCAGCTATCGGGCGGCAGGTAGGGCGAGACCCAGCGTCGCGTCATCCAGAGCCCAAAGGCGATGGCGATGATCGGGACCAGCCGCCGCTCCGCGCTCGACCAGGCAGAGGTGTCGGCGATGGCGGCGCGAGCTGCGCCGACATCGAAGGGATGCGCCCCGATGCGCTGCACCCGCGCGATCACCAGCGCGGCGAGCGGTACGCCGACGATCACCACCGGCAGCCCGTAGAACATCCACATCGCAAAGCTGATCTCGAGGCCGATCACGTCGTTCAGCAATTGCACCGCGATCCCGTTGGTAGGCGAGCCGACAATAGTGCCCAGCCCACCTATGCTGGCGGCGAAAGCGATACCCATCGGAAGCGCCCCGGCGAACCCGTCCTGCATCGGCGAGGTGTGGGCGTCCGACGCGATCTCGGCCCGGCCTGTGGGCGGGTCAGGGTCCCCTTGGGCCCCTTCAGTCAAAACCGCCAAAGCCATCGGCATCATGATGAGCGCGGTCGACGTATTCGAAATCAACATCGAAAGCAGGGCGGCGCTGGCCATGAAGGCGAGCAGCAGCCGGAAGCTACCGGCATTGGGACCGACGCGGTTCAAGATCGCGAGACTGAGACGTCTGTGCAGTCCGGTCCGCTCGATCGCGAGCGCCAGGAACGCTCCGCCGAGCAGGAGGAACAGGATCGGGGCGTAATACGCGCTCGCCGTGTCGCGCGCCGTCATCACTCCGCCCAGCGGTAGCAGGATGAAGGGCAGAAGCGCGGTCACCGAAAGAGGCACGGCCTCGGTCATCCACCACGCAGCCATCCATACGACGAGCCCTGCGACCAGCCATGCCTCGCCGCTCATCCCTGACGGTGGCTGGGTGAGGGCGGCGAACGCGAAAGCGAGCGGCCCCAGGATCAGGCCGATACGGCGAGCGGTCAAATCTTTTGCCCCCAGATCATATGAAACGCCCTAGAGCATCGAAGCGCTGAAACAATCAAGGATCGCTAGGGGGAAACGAGCTTCAATCCGATCGATCCGAGAATGTCACCGTCATCTTCGATAGCGTTTCCGCCGGTGTCGGTCGAACGATCGTCTGCGGGCTCCTCATCGCCGCACTTGGCGCAGGAAATCCAGGCGAAAGACGTCCGGGCGATCCGCGACGTCGCTCCCGGCATTAAACAGGCGATCGTCAAAGGCGAAGAAAGCGAGCTAGCCGGACAGCGGCCCTTGGCCCAGGGCGCCGGTTTCATCGTATGGCTGATCGCAATTCTCACGCCATGCCGGCGAACCGGCCAGGTCGATGCTGTCCGACATTGCGCCCTGGAACAAGACAAGCGTCAGACCTCGGAGCGAAATGCGCGAGAGGTGAATTCGTCCGAAGCACTTCCGTTTTCTGCGCCGGCATGCATCAGCGATGCGAAGACCACCGAGCCTTCGACCGGCGCGGGCAACTTTTTTCATGGCCCCGTCGCCGCCTCCAACCGTCCATGTCAGTCCGTCAGACGCTTCGGCCAGTGGAAATTCCGGCCTGATCCCGCCGGAGGCTTCGGCTGTCGAACCCGTCTCACCGGGCTGCTTGCGGATATCGAATGGACGTAGCGCGGCGTAGACCTGTGCGCGAGAATGCGTGGTGTGTGGGGCGGGTTGAACACATCGCGCGACAACGCCCAGCCGATGCCAGGGAAGGCTGCGACAACAGCCATAATTCTGACGTGCTGCGAGGGCATGCGTCCCTCAGATATGGGCCGGAGCGCGGTCGCAGGCTTCCATCAGCTTTCGGTTATCGGATCACTCGCCATAGTGGTGAAGGGGGCAAGAAATCCTCGCCTATTCTACCTCGACCGGCACTTCGCCTTCGACATAGCCGCCATCGCCATAGATCACCATGCCGGTGCGGATGCCACGTTCGGCCGCTCGGCGCAGTTTTTCTGACCGTTCCGTCATAAGCCGCTGGATCGCCAGGTTCGGTCGGGAGCCTTGCGAGAGACAATTTCCCTCATCAATAAGCCCGGGCGCAGCACCCGGAACTGGTCCCTGACATACGAAATTGACGAAAGTCATCGGTTCACCCCCCGACAGGTCGGCAATGTCCTGTTCGATATTCTTGTATGCCGTGGTGCCTGTCTTGCTTAACAAGTCTTTCACATCGCCAGCGGCGTATTGTGAAAGGTGAGCGCGCAGAGCGTCGTCCTGGTCGAAATAGAATGGCGCCGCTTCGGCGTAAATCGGGCTTACCCGCAGAGCGCCGCCCCATTTTTCGACCCCGCGCAAACTGTTGACGAATTCCTCGGCCGAAAGCGCCAGCAGCGCATCGACATTACCGCCGGTAAACGCCAGCCGCTGAATCGACGGGCCACCGATCACCCCGCGCCAGAAGCCGTAAATGACCTTCGGATCGCTCCAGTTGGGATAGACGATGTGTTCGCGAATATCGCGCGGTGACAGATCAACCCCGTCGACCGTGATCAATTTCGCATCGTCGAGTGCCGCGCTGTTGGGGCCGAATTTGCGATCGCCGGGCTGGGTCAGCGGATATTGCCTGGCCAAAGCCTCGATCAAGGCGACGTTGTGAAGGTTGATCCAGAAGGCCAGCTGTTCGTTGCGCGGGATACGCGACAGGTCGAGCTGGCTCCCGATGCGTTCGAGGTCGGCACGATAGTCAGTCAGCGACTGGATGATCTCGGGCGTCAGATAGGAAAATGCGACCCGGTTCCCCTCGAGCCGCAAGCGCGATTCATGGCCGTAGATCCTTCGCGTCCCAGTCGGCGGTTCGGCCCGTCCCGCGCTTTGACGGACAGATGGCCCCATCGGCACCACGAACCACGCCAGTGCCTCGTCCCAATGGGTGTAATCGATCCGATGATCGCGTAGCTGCGATGCCGGTGCGAAGCGCGCGAGCGGCCGGTCTGCAGAACTGGCGGCCTGGCTGCGCGTTTCGTCAGGTTGAATCGTGTGCATGGGCGCGGTTTCAGCGGCGAGCGGCGCGCCTAGTGATGACCCGGCAATCAACGCACTCAGCAGACGGACCTTCATTGCATCTCTCCTACAGTTTTCACTCCCACCAGTAATGGTATACTGTAACTGCCAATCGGCAAAGCAATTCCGATCTTCCGCTCCGCCGACTTGCTTGCCGAAACGCGAAGACAATCGATTTTCGACGGATAAATGCCGAACCTCGGCTGATTGGAGCAGGCGCTGGTTTCAGGTCTTCCACGACGCTGCGGAATGCTTTTTCGCGCGCGCACTCGCTTGCACTAACTTGCTCGCATCTTCAGCGAAGCGGGCGCGACTATCAGCTTTTGCCAAATAGGCCGGATCGACCTTCTTAAAGCGCGTCAATACTTCGCGCAGATCGCGTTCTCCCGCGTTCGGCATTGCGGTCGTATCGACGTGCGCAAGCGTGATCCTGGTCCTACTCGACTTCGTCCTTGTTTTCGGGATCGCCGGGCAACTGAATATTGCTGAACGTCACCGTACCGGTTCGGCCTTCTCTCAGAATGCGCTGGAATTTTTGCTCTCGCTGGGCGAGGAGCCGGGTCATCGATTGCGGGATGCGGAAGCTCTGCTGCCTTCCATCGATCGACTGGACGTTCTGATAGCTCGGTTCGCGTACGCCACCGGCGAGATCCGCGATATCGTGCTCCTTGACGCTGGCCTCGATATCGTTCGTCGCAGAGAGCAGGGCCTGTGTATCGGCATCGGCATATTGCGCGATATGGGCGCGCACATCGGCATCGAAATCGTTGAAATAATAAGGCGCCGCTTCTTCGAATAGCTCGGCGACCTGGAGTGTATCGCCCTGCTTTTGCGTTCCGCGCAGGGAATTCACGAAATCGCGCGCGCTTTTTTCCAGAAGGCGACCGACATTATCGGCGTTGAAGGCTTCGCGCTGGATCGACGGTCCGCCGATCTCTCCCCGCCAGAAGCCGTACATGACCATCGGATCGCGCCAGTTGGCATAGACGATGCGTTCGCGAATATCGCGCGGCGACAGAGCAATACCTTCGACGGTGATGAAACGCGCATCGTTGATCGGCATGCCGTCCACTTCGAGTTCGCGCGGCTGACGCACGGGCCAGGCCTTGGCGATCTGTTCGATCATCGCGACGTTGTGAAGGTTGATCCAGTAGGCAAGCTGTTCGTTGCGGCTCAGCGACTGGATGTCGACCTTGTCGGCTGTCTGCTCCAAGTCGCGGCGATATTCCGCGAAGCTTTCGATTATTTCGGCGTCGAGGAAGCTGAACATGATCCGCGTCCCTTCCAGCCGATAGCGCGAGGTGTGGCCATACTGGCGCCGCGTGCCGAAACTCTGGGGCGGAGGGCCCGCCGTCTCACGCAGCGATGGCCCCATCGAAATGACGAGATTCTTCATCGCCTCGTCCCAGATCGAATAGTCGATCGTGTGGTCTATCGGATCCGCCAATGGCCGGAACGTCGCAATGGCTTCGTTGCCCGGCGCAGTGACGCTTTGCCGCGCATCTGTCTGCTGCGCAAAGACGGGAGGCGAAAGGAGGCAGCCCAGCGCCACCGTGCAGGTGAGCGACATGCGTTTGAAAGTAACGGTGTTGGCAGACATCGAATCATCCTGTCACGAATACTGGGCAAAGCTTTCGAATACGGCCTCGCCGATTAACTGATCAATCCGAAACGCCGCCAATTTGGCGATCCGGGTGCGCGGAGGGGGATGGTCCGACAGGGATTGCATCCACTGGAGAAGGATGCCCGAACCGATCGCCCCACCTCGCAAGACAATCTATAGATCATCGAACGAAACAAGTGTGCTCCCCGGTCGGTCGGGTCATACTGTTCGTCGAAATCACAAGTCGTTTGCAGAGCGAACGCGACAATTGCGTCGGCTCGCTTGAACAATGCGAGCCGACGCAATGCAACATGCTGTCCTGAAAACCCCGGGCGGGCCCGGTTCGAACCACTACTTCGGTGAGAGCACCATCAGCATCTGCCGTCCTTCGAGACGGGGGAAGGCCTCGACCTTGGCGATTTCCTCGACATCGGCCTGAACCTTCTTGAGCAGATCCATGCCGAGATGCTGGTGCGCCATTTCGCGCCCGCGGAAGCGCAGGGTGACTTTCACCTTGTCGCCGTTCTCGATGAACTTGTTCACGTTCTTCATCTTCACGTCGTAATCGTGCGTGTCGATGTTGGGACGCATCTTGACCTCTTTGATGTCCTGCGTCTTTTGCGTCTTGCGCGCCGCATTGGCCTTTTTCTGGGCCTCGTAGCGATACTTGCCGACATCGAGGAACTTGCACACGGGCGGGTCCGCACCGGGGGATACTTCGACGAGGTTCAGGCCCTTTTCCTGAGCCTGCTCGACCGCTTCGCGGGTGTACATCACGCCAAGGTTCTCGCCTTCGTCGTCGATAACGCGGACTTTGGGAACCTGGATCAGATTGTCGAAGCGAGGGCCGCTTTTAACGGGCGGGGCCATCGAACGCCGGGGTGGACGGGCTATGTGTGTTCTCCTTGGTTTGCCGATTCTGGAAGCGGACAACATAGGGATTTGGCGCGCGAAACGCCAGCGCGTTTACGCGGCCGGAAGTTGGACGCCCCATGATAGTTTCAGCCAGTCGATCAGACCGGGCGCAGCCATTCGTGGCAAAAGCCAGAGGGCAAAGCCGTAAAAGCACCCTGATAAGATCGCGCCGAAGATTGCGAAC
>JGI12210J13797_10350816_pt1 | contig 11140 bp, 10 predicted proteins | sample ElkSlonscriptome_3_FD_13797 | JGI IMG/M metagenome (IMG submission 13797) | reverse complement strand
TCGGGCTCGGAGGGAGGCTCGGGCGACGCGGCGAGGTGGGCCTCGTGGGCGTCGAGGGCGTCGCGCAGGGTGGCGAGCTTGTCGGCCACCCGAGCCCGAAAGCGGCGATGCAGGTCGCGCTCGCGGAACAGCTCGTCGGCCAGCTGGATCGCCACCAGCAGCGCCACTCGCTGCATGCTGGGCGAGCTGCGGCGGCCCTGGGTGAGCTGCCGCAGCTGGGCGTCGACGTAGTCGGCGAGCTGCTGGACGTACTGCGGGCCCTCGTCGCTGCGGATCGACAGCGGCTGCCCGGCGATCTCGACCTGGAACGAGCGCTTCATCGCCGCCGGGTGGCCTCGGGCATCAGTCGCGCTGCGCGTCGGCGAGGCGCTCGGCCTCGTCGTGGGCCCGCAGGGCGGTGAGCACGTCGGCGATGTCGCCGTCCATGAAGGCCGACAGGTTGTGCCGGGTGTGATTGATCCGGTGATCGGTGATCCGATCCTGTGGGTAGTTGTAGGTTCGGACCTTCTCCGAGCGGTCGCCCGAGCCCACCTGCGACTTGCGCTGGGCGGCGCGCTCCGCCTCGTACTTCTGGATCTCGCGGTCGAGCAGCCGGCTGCGCAGCAGCGTCATGGCGATCTCGCGGTTCTTGGTCTGGGACTTCTCTTGCTGAGACTCCACGGCCAGCCCGGTGGGAATGTGGGTGAGCCGGACCTTCGAGTCGGTGGTGTTGACGTGCTGGCCGCCCGCGCCCGAGGCCCGCATCACGTCGAGCTTGATGTCGGAATCTCGGATCTCGAAGTCGATCTCCTCGGCCTCGGGCATGATGGCCACGGTGGCCGCGGAGGTGTGGATGCGGCCCTGGGACTCGGTGGCGGGCACGCGCTGCACCCGGTGCACGCCGCTCTCGAACTTGAGGTTGGCGTAGACGTCCTTGCCGCGGATGAGGCCCGAGACCTCGCGAAAGCCGCCCGCGCCGGCCTCGTTGGCGGACATCGGCTCCAGCGCCCAGCCCATGCGCTCGGCGTGCCGGGAGTACATGCGCCACAGATCGGCGGCGAACAGGGCCGCCTCCTCGCCGCCGGTGCCCGCTCGGATCTCGAGCACCACGTTCTTGCTGTCGTTGGGATCCTTGGGCATCAGCAGGCGCTGTAGCTGGGCCTCGAGCTGCTCGATCTCGGTCGTGAGGCGCTGGGCGTCGTCTTCGGCCAGCTCGCGCATGTCGGGGTCGTTCAGCAGCTCGCGGGCCTCGGCCAGGCCCTGCTCGGCCTGCTGATAGTGCGCGAAGGCCTCGGCCACCGGGCGCAGCTCGGCGTGCTCGCGAGACGCGGCGAGGAAGCGGGCCTTGTCCTCGACGACCTCGGGGGCGCACAGCATCTCCCCGAGCTCTTCGTGGCGCTCGGCGATGTCTTGGAGCTTGTTGCGGAGCTTGTCGTCCATGTCGGGGCGGGGTCGCGCTCGGAGTCTAGCAGCGGGGCGCGCCGCACGAACGCGGTAGGACCGCGGGTTGCGGAGCAAACCCACGCAGAGGCCGCTGTAGCGCGCGGGCGCGCCCGCCGGACCCGGGGGTTTGCGGGGGCCGACGGAAGCGGGTTAAGACTGCGGCCGACCATGACCGACGATCTGCGATGGGCGGTTCGCTACGCATTCCTCGAAGATCTCTGGCGGGATCGGAATCGGGTGATCGTCGACGCGGGGCTAGAGATGGCCCTGCGGGGGAGCAGCCGAGCCGGCGGCTCCGACGAGCCGTTGTCCGAGCTGGTCGACGGTCTCGTTCCCCGCGTGCCCAAGTCTCGCACGTGGATGGCGGTGAGCGACGAGGCGGTGGGCCGCGAGCTGGCCCGGACGCGACCCGGCACCGGCTTCTTGCCGCGCGCCAGCTTCGCCGACGTGGTCGCCCACCGCGACTGGGCGGTGGCCCTGGTCGAGCTGAGCGCGCTCGACGATGAAGCCCCGGGGGGCACCCGGCTGCGCGAGCAGCTGGCCGAGCGCGCCCGTGACGGTCGCACGGTGGTGGTGAGCGTTCGAGCCACCGCCGCCGCCGACGATGACGACGATGACGCTGGCTTCGCCGCCCTGGGAGAGCTGCTCGACGAGTCGCTGGGGGGCGGTCGGATCTACGGCGTGTACCGGCCGCCGATGGCCGCGGTGGTGGACTTCGGCGGCGACGACGACGGCGAGGACGACGAGGTCCCGCTGTCGTTCGACAACACGCTGGGGACCCAGTCGCCGACCTTCATCGAGTACGTGGCCATCGCGGGCGAGCATCCTCCGCTGCCCGAGGGCATGACGCTGGTGGAGCTGCCGCTCGAGGCGGACGCAGGCGGCGGGGACGACGTGCTCCGGGATCGGCTGCTGCAGGCCCAGCGGCAGGCGGAGCTGGCGGCCATCGACCGGCAGGCGCTGCTCGAGAAGGTCGATCAGCTCGAGACGGCGCGGGAGCGGCTGGAGCAGCAGGCCGGCGAGCTGCGCGACCAGCTCGCGCGCGCGGTGACCGAGCCCACCGACGCCGCCGAGCAGCTTCAGGCCTCGCAGGCCGACAACCAGGCGCTGCGCTGGAAGGTGCAGCAGCTCGAGCGCGAGCTCGACGAGGTGCGCGCGCGTCCGGTCGATGCGCTGGAGGCCGAAGTCGCGACGCTCCGCGCTCAGCTCGAGGCGGCGAGCGGCGAAGCGGAGAGCGGCGAAGCGGCGAGCGGCGAGTCGGCGAGCGGCGAAGCGGCGAGCGGCGAGTCGGAGAGCGGCGAAGCGGCGAGCGGCGAGTCGGAGAGCGGCGAAGCGGAGAGCGGCGAGTCGGAGAGCGGCGAAGCGGCGAGCGGCGAGTCGGCGAGCGACGCGTTCGACTTGGACGAGGCCTCCGATCCGCGGGAGCGGCTCGAGGAGCAGCACTTCGATGCGATCGATGGAGCCGAGCGCCTGCGCTTCGGCGACGCGCTGACCATGCTCGATCGGCTCATCTCGCAGGTCGAGCGCGGGGGGATCGGCGTGCTGCCCCTGCGGCAGGCTCTCGTCTCGCTACGCCGGCGCTTGCGCTCGTAGCGAGCGCTCGGCGGACCCCGAGGCTCGGAGTCCGCCGGGGCTCACAGAGGCGGGACCTGCCAATCGATGGGCTCGCGCCCCGCGTCTTCGAGCCGCGCGTTGACCTGGGAGAAGGGCCGGCTGCCCATGAACTTCTTCACCGACAGCGGGGAGGGGTGCGCGCCCTCGACCAGCCCGTGGCGGCTGGTGTCGATGAGCCGGGCCTTCTTGCGCGCATACCCGCCCCACAGCAGGAACACCACCGGCTCCTCCTTGGCGTTCACCGCCCGGATGATCTGATCGGTGAGCTTCTCCCAGCCCTTGGCCTTGTGCGAGTTGGCCTCGTGGGCGCGGACGGTGAGGACCGCGTTGATCATCAGCACGCCCTGCTTGGCCCATGCCTCGAGGAAGCCGTGGTCGGGGATGGTGCAGCCGAGGTCGGCCTGCAGCTCCTTGTAGATGTTGCGCAGCGACGGCGGCACCTTCACCCCGGGCCGCACCGAGAAGCACAGGCCGTGGGCCTGCCCCACGTCGTGGTAGGGGTCCTGGCCGAGGATGAGCACCTTGACGTCGTCGTAGGGGGTCAGCGACAGGGCGCTGAACACGTCGGGCTCGGGGGGAAAGACCTCGTGCTCGGCCCGCTCGGCGCTCACGAAGGCACACAGGTTCTTCCAGTAGGGCTTGGTCTGCTCGTCGCGGAGCACGTCGTGCCAGCCGCCGGGAAAGCGTAGAGAAGGGTCCATCGTCACACGTCCAATCGAGGGCAGATGTCGTCCATGGGGCACTCGCCGCACTGCGGCGCCCGGGCCTTGCAGATGTATCGGCCCAGCAACACCATCGCGGGGCCGAAGTGGGTCCAGTCTTCTCGCGGGAGCGCCTGCATCAGGTCTTGCTCGATCCGCTCGGCCTTCTTCTGGCGGGTCAGCCCCATGCGCTGGCTCACCCGGGCGACGTGGGCGTCGACGATGACGCCCGAGGGGATCCCGAAGGCCATGTTGAGCACCACGTTGGCCGTCTTGCGGGCGACCCCGGACAGGGTGACCAGCTCGTCCATGGTCTCGGGGACCTCGCCCCCGAAGCGGTCGAGCAGGGCGCGGGCCATGCCCTGCAGGGCGCGGGCCTTGGTCTTGTACGAGCCGGTGGGGCGCACGTCTTGCTCGAGCGCCTCGAGGTCCGCCTCGGCGTAGGCGGTGGGATCGGGGTAGCGCTCGAACAGGGTCTTGGTGACCCGGTTGACCCGCTCGTCGGTGCAGCGGGCGGCGAGAATGGTGGCGACCAGCAGCTGGAAGGGGGTCTCGAAGTCCAGCTCGTACCGGGCATCGGGGTGCAGCTGGCGAAGGCGGGATTCGACCTCGGAGATGGGAGCGGGCTCGGTCATCGGCGTACTGCCGCGAGCATAGCGACAGACGGTGACCGAGAGGTGATGACGGCGCCGCGGCGCCGTGGGCCGGCTCGACCCGGTCGAACACGGGGTTCGTTGGGCGAGTCACGTGGCGAGGCGAGGGGAGCGAAACCCATGAGAACCCTTCGATATCAAACGTTTAGAGGGGCAAGCGGACCGGCGGCCGCGGGCGGGCCGACCCGGAGCGTGTCGAGGGGTGGTCGTCGTCGTCCTCGTCTTGCCGGGTGTGAGGGGCGGGGTCTATGCTGGCCGGCGCCTGTGCATGACCCAGCGCAGGTGACTTTCACCGACCACCCAAACCCGGCGTCCGGCTGACCACCGGAGACCGCCGCCGGGACTTCGTACGCGCATGGAGTGACCTACCGATGAAACTCAGCTCAGATGCTCCCAAACCCGATTGGACGGCGCTCGAGACGGCGTTCGAGCACAACGCTCCCGAGACCCACAGCTACCTGGACCTCCGCACCGGCCAGGTGGTCACCATCGTCGACAGCCGACCCGAAGACGAGGAGAAGCGCCAGCTGATCCGCCGGTCCGAGGGGCGCTTCGTTCACCTCGATCCGGCCTCGTCCCGCGAGCAGTACCGCTGGATGGAGCGCTTCGTGTCCTCGGTCGAGGACGAAGCCCTGCGCGAGCGCCTCGTGCTGGCGATAGACGGCAAGGGCGCGTTCCGCCGGTTCAAGGACGTACTGCTCTCGTATCCGGTCGAGCGCGACCGGTGGTTCACCTACCGGGCGAACCTGCTGCACATCTACATCAACAACTGGCTGAACGGGCAGGACATCGCGCTGGGGGAGCACCCGCCCTGGGGTGATCCCGAGCAGCCGCCCGAGCCCGACGTGCCGCTCGAGAAGCCCATCGGCACCCGGGGCGAGGGTCCCACCGAGACCCTGCGTCGCCAGGCCCGGGAGCTCATCGATGCTCTGCCTGCGCTCGAGCTGCCCTCGGTGATCGCGTACCTCCGCTTCCTGCGAGAGAAGGCCCCCTCGGTCGTCGAGCCGGGCGCGGCACCGGAATGAGCGACGAGCGGGCCGAGTCGCCCCGGGGCGCTCGAGCCGGCTTCGCTCGCTTCATCGGCGTCGATCTGGGGGGAGGCCGCGGCAAGAACACCGCGGTCGCCCGCCTGGAGCTGGGCACGGGCCCCACCGGTCGGCCACGGCTGGCCGTGGCCGAGGCCAAGGTCCGCCACGGCCAGCGAGGCACGGGCGCGTCGGGCGACGAGCCCGGCGGGGACGCCCTGTTTCGCGACGAGGTGCTGGTGGCCTATCTCCGGCGCTGGACCGACGAGCGCACGGTGGTGGCCATGGACGCGCCGCTGACCCTGCCGCCCTGCATTCGCTGCCAGCTGCCGTGCCCCACGGTGGCCCGCTGCACGGTGCCGGTGGTGGCGTGGATGCGCCGCTGGGCGCCGCGGCTGCAGTCGCGGGGGAGGAGCGATCCGGGCAAGCCCGCGGTCACGCCCTACACCCAGCGGGCGGCCGAGATCGTGCAGCAGGCGGTGGGCATTCGGCCCCGCGAGACCCTGGGGCAGGGCACGGGCCCCGTCGCGGCGCGGGCGGCCTATCTCCGCCGCGTGCTGTCCCCGCAGCTGCGCCTGCACGAGAACCTCATCGAGGTGAACCCGCGGGCCACGATCTCCCAGGTGTTCGGGGCGGGCGTGGCCCAGCGGTCCCGCCACGGCGACGACGACCGGGTCTGGGCCATGCGCAAGCGTGTGCTGTCCGGCCTCACCGAGGGCATCGCCTTCGACTACGTGTGGCCCGAGCTGGTGGTCCGCAACGCCCACGTGTTCCATGCGGTGATCTGCGCGTTCACGGCGTTCCTGTGGGCCCGCCGCGGGCTGGCGGGGCCTCGGGATCTCGAGGGGGCCTCGCCGGTGGCGACCACGCCCGAGGATCTCGCCCACGCCATCGAGAGCCTGGGTTCGCTGTGGCTGGAGGATGGCTGGGTGTTCATCCCGCCGGTCGTCGAGCGCCCGCCCCGGGTGTGAGGGGGCCGCGGCGGGTCACTCCGCCAGCGGGTAGTGGTGCTCGATGCGGTACTTCGACCCGCGGCGAGAGAGCACGCTCGAGTACAGCTGGAACGCGTCGACCTCGAACGAGGCGGTGCGTAGCAGGGCGTGGTGCTGCATGAACTCCACCAGCCTGCGCCGGGGAGGGTCGCGGAGGCGGGCCAGGGTGATGTGGGGGGCATACTTGCGGCCCTCGGGCTCCAGGCCGACGGACGACAGCGCCCGCTCCACCCGAGCGTGCAGGTCGTGCAGCGGCGCGGGCTGGTCGAGGCCGGCCCAGAGGATCCGGGGCTTGCCGCTGGGGGGGAAGTGCCCGAGCCCGGCCACGCTCAGGGTGAAGGGCGCGACCCGGACGGAGTCGAGGGCGTCCTCCAGCCGGCGCTTGGTGCCGCCGTCGACCTCGCCGATGAAGCGCACCGTGATGTGCAGCTTGTCGGGCTCGTCCCAGCGGGCGCCCGGGATCCCGCCGCCGATCAGCGCGAGATGGTCGTCGATTGCGTCCGGGAGATCGATGCCCACGAACAGCCGCATGGAGACGTTGTAGCGCATCGCCGGGGAGCTGCCCGACGCCTCGGTGGGGTCACCCGCTCGGTGGGGTCACCCGCCTCGGTGGGGTCACCCGCCCCGGTGGGGTCACCCGCCCCGAGTCTCGCGGGCGGCCTGGCACCTCAGGCAGATGGTGACGAAGGGGCGGGCGTGCAGCCGGGGCCAGCCGATCGGCTCGTCGCACAGCCGGCACAGGCCGAACGCCTCGTCGTCGATCGAGGCGAGGGCGGTGCGCACCTGGCCCAGCTGAAGCGCCTGCTGGCGCCGACCGGCCTGCGAGATCTCGCGCTGCGCGATGGCGTCGATGCGAGACAGCCGGCCGATCGGCGTGTCGAGGTCGACCGGCTGCGCCTCCTCGGCGCTCTGCTCGATGGCGCCGGCCAGCTCCTGCTCGAGGCGCAGCAGCTGGGTGCGCAGCCGCTGGCGCTGGGTATGGTCGAGCAGGTCGGGGTCGTCCATGGTGGCTCTCAGTCGCTCAGCTCGGACAGGAGGAACGCGAAGGTGTCGACCTGCTGGGCGACGGCCTTCTTGCGGTTGCCCGCGCCGCCGTGGCCCGACTTCTCCTCGATGCGCATGATGGCCGGCTCCCCGCTGCGGCTGGCGGCCTGGACGGCGGCGGTGAACTTGCGGGCGTGCATGGGGTCGACCCGGTCGTCGCTGTCGGCCGAGAGCATGAGCATGGCCGGGTAGTCGGTGTCGGGCTGGATGCGGTGATAGGGGGAGTAGGCGAACAAGAACGGGAATTGCTCGGCCTGGTCGGGGTTGCCGTACTCGGGGACCCAGGTCTGGCCGCTGCCGAACTTGTGGTAGCGGACCATGTCGAGCAGGGGCACGGCGCAGACCACCGCGCCGAACAGCTCGGGCCGCTGGGTCATGGCCGCGCCGACGAGCAGGCCGCCGTTGCTGCCGCCCTGCACGGCCAGCTTGGCGGGGCTGGTGTAGCCCTCGGCCACCAGGTACTCGGCCGCGGCGATGAAGTCGTCGAACACGTTCTGCTTGTTGCCGAGCATGCCCCCCTCGTGCCAGGCCTCGCCGTACTCACCGCCGCCGCGCAGGTTGGGCATGGCATAGACGCCGCCGTGCTCGACCCACAGGGCCGCCGCGGGGGAGAAGCCGGGGGTCATGGTGACGTTGAAGCCGCCGTAGCCGGTCAGCAGGGTGGGGTGGGTGCCGTCCTTGGTCAGGCCCTTCGCGTGCACCACGAACATCGACACCCGGGTGCCGTCCTTCGACTCGTACCAGACCTGCTCGTCTTCGATCTGGCTGGTGTCGACGGGGAACTCGATGGTGTCCCACAGCTTGGTCTTCCCCGTGGAGACCGAGGTCTCGTAGATCATGGGGGGCTGGGTGAACGAGGTGTAGTAGAGATAGGCCTCGTCTTCGTCCTCGCGACCGATGAGCCCGCTGCTGGAGCCGAGGCCGGGCAGCTCGACCTTGCGCAGGACCTTGCCCTCGAGGTCGCGCACGTCGACCTGGCTGTGGGCATTGTGCAGCTGGATGGTGATGAGCCGGCCGCCCACCACGTAGGCCGCCTCGAGCACCGCGTCCTCGGGCTCGGGGATGATCTCCCGCCAGTGCTTCCGCTCGGGCCGGGCGGGGTCGACCGCGAACACCCGGCTGCGGGGCGCGCCCTCGTTGGTGGTGACATAGAAGCGGTCCTTGTACTCGTCGACGCCGTAGCTGCCGGTGAAGCCGGTGGCCAGGGGGCGGAAGCCCTTCCGCTGCCCCTTCGCGGTGCGCATGTCCTTGAAGTACACCTCGGTGTTGGGGCCCTGGACCTTGTAGAGCATCAGCCAGTGGCCATCGAAGCTGAGGTCGACCCCGATGAACATGGTGGGGTCGCCGATGGCCGGGTAGACGACCTCGTCGTCGGACGCAGGGGTGCCCAGGCGGTGGAAGCGGACGTCGGCGTGGGCCGGCCGCTCCATCACGGGGATGGAGGGGTCGACGGGCAGGTAGACGTAGTAGAAGCCCTTGTCGTCGGGCGTCCACTGGGCGTTGCTGTACTTCACGCCGGGGATGACATCGATCTCGGAGTCCTTGCCGGTCTCGAGGTCCCGCACGTACATCGTGGACTCGTCGGCGTTGTTCTCGCTGAGCTTGTAGGCCACGTATCGGCCGCTGTGGCTGGGGGACGCCTGCTTGACCGAGATGCTGCCGTCCTCCGACAGCAGGTTGGGATCGATGAGGACCTGCTCTTCGCCGTCCTTGCCGTTCTTGTAGTAGTAGACGCCCTTCTCCTTGTCGGCGTGGCTGCGCCAGTAGAAGTAGCGATCGCCGTGGTGGCTGGGCGGGGACGAGGCGTCGATGTACGTCAGCTCGATGAGCCGCTTCTCGAGCTGGTCGCGCATGGGGAGCGAGCCGAGGTAGTCACGCGCGAGCTCGTCTTGGGCCTTCATCCACGCCTGGACCTCCGGCGCCTCCACGTCCTCGAGCCAGCGGTAGGGATCGGCCACGGCCTGGCCGTGGATGGTGTCGACGACGTCGTCGCGGCGGGTGGGCGGGTAGTCCAGCGCCGGGCCCGACTCCGATGCGGCGGGCGAAGAGGCGTGGGGCGCGGGAGCGGTGGGACCGTCGGTCATCGCAGGCTTGGTGCACGCGACCAACAGCAGGGCCGCGAGGGAAGAGCGTCGAAGCATGATGGGGACCTCGGAAGCAGCGGAAGCAGCAGAATGGGGAGGGTACGACACGAACGCGCGCGGCACGGTTTCCCTGGAGCACGAGGCTCACGGACGACATCGGGAGGGTCGCGCGCGGACCCGGGCACGAGGGAGAGATGCTCGGATCGTCGTGTGCCCACGGGGAAGCGCTGGAATGCGCGGCCGGGCGTCGACGCATCGGACTGCGTTGGGCCTGGGGCAAAGCTCACATATCCAGACCCCGGGCGTCCGCGGCGTGGTCTGAAGCTAACATAACTAACTAGATGTGATCCGCTGGCGGGAGTCCAAGCTCGAATGACGGACCCGCGAGCCGACCCGGGCGAGATTCGAAGCCAACGAAACGAACGGGCTCGAGGTGATCGGCGTGAGGCCGACCTCGGCCGGGCCCCACCCGTGGTGCACGGTTGGTCTCCGAGTCCGCGCGCGCCGTCGCGAGTGATGCGGAAGGCCGATGATGATGGCGACGATGGAGGTCCCGTCGAGGCCCGCCCGAGGTACGACTCGGGCCCATCGGCCTCGTATCGTCGTTCTCGGTCCCTACGGCCGCACACGAGAGCGTTGGTGGTCGCCGGTACCGCCAGCGCGATGCGGCCCAATACGAAAAATCGAGTGAAGTCCGTCAGGATTGCCTCGGCAGATCACTAGGGGAGGACGAGTCGCTCGTGCGGCTGAAAGGACCTCCTACCAATGCAGATGATCCTCCTGTCCGACCTACGCCTCGTGCTCGCCGATCTCCTCGAGCACAAGGAGACCAGCCTCTCGAACACCCATGCGGGGCGGCTCTATGCACCTCGGCTCCACGAGGTCCGAGAGGCCATCGAAGCCCTCCCTGCCCCCGCCTTCGTCGAGAGCCGATCCCACTCGGAGGTGCTCGCGCAGACCGATGCGGAGCACGATGCCCTGGGGGCGGCGATCTGGCACTACGCCGAGGCGGTGCGCTTGCATCCGGGCTTGGCCGACGAGATCCGCGAGTCGGCCCAGCGGGTGCGCGCCACGTTCATCCCCGAGCTGTCGCTGCTGAAGCGGAGCTACGCGACCGAGGCGGCCCACGCGATGGGCAAGCGGGATCGGATGGCCGAGCACCAGCCCGACTTCGACCTCCTGCCCGTGCCCGGTGACCACGAGACGCTGCGCACGTGGGTGGATGCCTTCGTTGCGTGCGGCGAGAGCCTCGACAGCTTGCTGCGGGCTCGAGCGAAGCAGGAAGCATCCGCGTCCAGCGGTCGAACCCGGGGGCTGGCCGCGCGGCTGCGCATGGAGGCCATGGGGCTGCTCAAGCGCATGCGCGTCTCGCTGGGGGACGAGCTGGCCCGGCAGCCCGAGACGCTCGCGGCGGTCGACGCCGAGCTGTTCGGCTACCTCGACCAGCTGCTCGACGCACGCCGGAGCAGCACTCGTCGCCGAGCGGACATCGAAGCCGACGCAGCGGCCATGGCCTCGAACGATGGCCCCCGGGCCGGGGCCATCGGAGCCTAGCGGCCGGAGCCTAGCGGCCGGAGCCTAGCGGCCGGAGCCTAGCGGCCGGAG
>JGI12210J13797_10588753_pt1 | contig 11143 bp, 5 predicted proteins | sample ElkSlonscriptome_3_FD_13797 | JGI IMG/M metagenome (IMG submission 13797) | reverse complement strand
GAAGACTACAATGCCTATGACAGTTCTCTTTATAACTTCAAATTATAACCAACTACTAAAAACACTAAGACATGAGTGATAAAATAATTGCCCCGAAAGGTCTAGCAGGAGTCATCACCGATGAGACCTCGATTTCTAAAGTAATGCCCGAAACCAATTCGTTGACTTATCGAGGCTACCCGGTTCAGGACTTGAGCGAGCATTGCAGTTTTGAAGAGGTCGCTTACCTCATGACTCACGACGACTTGCCAAACGCCGAGCAATTGTCCGACTTTGCCGGTAAGGAAAAAAGCTATCGCGATTTATCCGATGAGCTGCTCAAAGTCATCAAGATGTTTCCAAAGGAAGCACATCCAATGGATACTTTGCGCACAGCGGTGAGTTATATCGGTATGGAAGACCCGCGCATTTGGGACGATTCCCCTAAGACCAACATGGACAAGTTCATCAGCCTGCTGGCAAAAATCCCGACTGCCATTGCTGCGGCATACCGCCATTCGAAAGGACTGGATTACATCGCACCCAACGGTGATCTATCGATCAGTGAGAACTTCTTTCACATGTGTTTTGGAAAAGTCCCGGCGAAGGAAGTCGTGAAAGCTTTTGATGTTTCGTTGATTCTTTACGCTGAGCACAGTTTCAATGCTTCCACCTTTACTACCCGTGTAATTACCTCAACTACCAGCGATATATACAGCGCGGTAGTCGGTGGAATCGGTGCCTTGAAAGGCCCGCTCCACGGAGGAGCCAACGAACAGGTAATGCACATGCTCAAAGAAGTAGGCGAACCGAGCAAAGCCAAAGAGTGGATGCTGGAAGCCCTCGAGCAAAAGAAAAAAGTGATGGGATTCGGACACCGCGTTTACCGAAAGGGAGACTCGCGCGTACCTACCATGAAGAAGTACACCGAGAAAATGGCCGATTTTACCGGCGAGAAGAAATGGTTAGAGATTGCGAATATTTTGGAAGAAACCATGGTTTCTGAAAAAGGCATCCACCCTAACTTGGACTTTCCCGCAGGACCGGCTTACTACATGATGGGGTTTGAAATTGATATGTTCACACCCATCTTCGTGATGAGTCGCGTGACGGGCTGGTGCGCTCACATTATGGAGCAGCAAGCCAACAATAGAATCATTCGTCCGTTGAGCGAGTACATCGGTGAAACCGAAAAATCGGTAAAGCCAATTGCAGAGCGATAGATAAAGCTTCCTATTCAAATACAAAATAGAATGGCCCTGTTTGGGCCATTTTTTTTGCTGTTAATTCTTTGCATATTTTGTCGGTATGAAAAGTTTGGGTAAATCTCGTCGGTTGATTCTGATAATCTTAGGCGTAATAGCAATTCTAGTTGCATCACTCCTCTTCTACCTCAATCTGCACATCGAAGAAATTCTGAGAGAGCAAATAGCGCTGAATAAACCCGAACACATTGAGGTAAAATTTGAGAATGTTTCGATCAATGCATTGAAGCAATCAGCGAGAATTGATCGAATTGAAGTTTCGGCAACTAACTCCGACACACTCGCGTGGAGCGTCCATGCAGAAAGACTTTTGATTGACAATCTCTCCATATTCAATTTGCTGAAAGGCGAAGGTGTTCAACTCGACTCCTTGATTATTTCGGGAATGGAAGTCACCTTTCACGAAAAAACAAAGTCCTCAGCCCCGCCCGATTCTTCGGCAAGTAAATTAAAATCAAGGATGCCCATTGAGATCAATGGGTTTCGAATCTCTTCGGGGAAATTTGAGTACAATCCTGAAGGTGCTTCCAAAGCCATGGGTACCTTCAATTATCTGTTGAGCGATTTCAAAATAGATACGTTAGCGGGGATTGACTTAAGCTCCATTTATGTCAACTCACGGTTTAATATGCGCGTGGATCAAATGACATCCAAGGATTCCCTCTATACCACTTACATCCATTCCATTCGAAAATCAACCGGTGACACCTTAATTTTAGATAGCTTGTCCTTAACCCCCAATCAATCTTTGACCTCATTTACGAAGCAATTTGGCTGGAATAAGGCCATGCTTGAACTCGGTATATCCGAAATCAGTACGAGCATCAATTTGGCTCATTTTCCCGATTCACTCGGCATACCGTTTTGCGCAATAAAAGGATCTCATCTCGAAGTGAATAAAGACAAGCGGTGGCCTTTTCCCGATAGAGTTACTCCACTGCCCCAAGAAATTCTTTCTGACTTACCTGTCAAGATTCAAATGGACTCAATTTTCATCTCCGATGCGCATGTTCAATTAAATCTTATCCAAGAAAACAACAATGAGTCTTCTCTCAGTATCGAAAATATTGATGCCACCATTTCAGCACAAAACTTAGACCAGACAAAACCTGCCGCTGTATTGAACTCAACACAAAAAGTAATGGGAAGGGCGTCCTCAAAAATCTCCACCACCTATCGGTATGGTGAAAATTCTCCATTCGAGTTTTCACTCACTATGGAAGACAGCAACCTAGAGTTCATGAGTGACTTTCTGCAGAAATCCATTGGTATAAAAATCACCGACGGTCGTTCCAATCGATTGAATCTCGAGATGACGGGAAATAGATTCAGCTCTAAAGGAACTGTGCTTTTTGAATACACCAACCTATCAATCGCGGCAGTTGACAAAGAAACAGGACAGGAGAAAAAGATTTTGAATATGCTCGCTGACGTTATGGGAAGTTTGGTATTTTGGAAAGAAAATCCTGCCAATGGAAATTACCGAAACGGAACCTTTTCTGTGAAACGAGATGCCCGAAAATCCTTTTTGGCACAATGGGTTGAAGGATTAGAAGCGGGCATTTTGTCTGTAGTGGCAAAAATTGACCCGCTAAAATCGAGAGTTAAAAAGGTTAGGAGTAAAAACAATGACTGAACTGTTCAATCCTCGAAACTATTCAAAATAGGACTGATCTATTGACCAACGAAAAATAACTCTTGGCAAAGCACCTCTTATCATTCCGATGATTTAAATCCTAAAGTGCTCTCAAAAAGAATTTAACGCTCTCGTATCCCTCCAATCTCAAGATGATCGTTCGGTTGCGAGGTAGCTCTTTAGGTATCGGAAGTTTATTTATGCCTTGCATAACCATTTCGTCAACCGAAAGTAGCTCCTTCCCAACTTCTGTGTAATAGGAAAGCTTGATTGATCTTTGCTTGCTCGATGCAAATTGCAAGCATAGTCCTGACTCACATTTCACGAGGGAAATATTCGACGTGATGTCTGCGGGATCGAAGAAATCATCGGAAAGTGGAATGAGATCACAAATGGAGTCCAACCCGCATTCATTCATAAATTGGCAACCCCCCAATTGGATATAGGGAAGGTCCGTCACCGAAAAAGGGTTTTCCGCATCACAACTGCATTTAGCGAGGTAAGTGTATTCGCCTTCGTCGAGATCACAGCACTGGTTCGAATAATTTTCAAACCGGTAGCGGTACACTTCGTCATAGACTTCCGTATGATCAACCTCCTCTTTCAAAATCTTCGAAACAAATCTGATCTCAGCATCATTTATGTAATCCATGACGCATGGGTTGGTTGTATGACCGCCGTTGCAGAAAGTAATCAGTTCGTGGTAAATATCTGCTTCATCCATAGCATCCGAAATATATTGCGGACCATAGAAAGTTATAGTGGTATCGCTGGTTCCATCCGGAAATGTCACACGCGCATCACACAAGCCATCATCATTCAGAAAAGTGCGCTGTTCATATGGAATAATTCGGTCGCAAGTACCACAAACGATCTGAACGGGCACTTTTACCGGGTTCAATTCAAAATTTAGCTGCTCTGGTTTGAAGACAGCTGCTGTTCGAGCCATTACACCCCTAATTCTCTCATAGGGAAACTCATAACCTTCAATAATACTGCGTCCTGTTGAATGCAGCAGTCCTGCGTCGCCAAGTTCTACCGGACCATCTTCTCCATCCACTTGATATTCCATTCCATTTCCCAAGTATGGCTCCCACTGTTCTTGTGTCATTCTGCTGGCAGAATGAAACCCCGCAGATGCGCCATAGCTAAATCCCGTGTAAAACATTGACTCTCCGTCAACCCGCCTGTCTACAAGGGGATTATCTTCAACAGTCTGCTCAGAGAGCTGACTATCGTCGTAGAGAAAGCTAAAAGACCTTACCACAGCAGAGATGTCCTGTGCTGCCAAGTACAATGATTTTGTGTAGATATAACAATAGTCGGCTCCTAAACGATCGGAACGTATAGAAGGAACCACCGCAATGAATCCTCTTCGCGCCCAGGCCAACCCATTTGGAGCGGCACTGTCCTTATCTCCTTGGCCCGAGTGCAATATAATGACAACAGGCAGGGCAGTAATATCACCTCCGGAATAAGAAAATTCCAATGAATCATCCGGCAGATAAATGTCAAACATTCTGGAAACCGGAACTTCCAAGCCATTGCGATTGGTAATAACTGTGTCGGAATCATACCTCACGGTAAAAATATCGAGTTGATCATTAGTCAAAACATCTTCTTGTAACAAGTTACCTGAATTGACTGTGTCTCCGTCAATATTTACGACATAAGAAATATCATCAATGAAGTCATAATCTGCCTGACCAATTCCGCTTAAGCTAATAAAAATGAATGCCGGACTTAAAACAACAAACTTGAACCATTTGCCCAAAATATTCTCCATTCTGCTTGGTCTTATATGCCAATAATGTATCGCGAAGTTAGTTGAATTCTATTTCGATAACAATCCCCCTATTCGTCGTATGTGTGTTGTTTGAGTTAAAAAACTCGGCTGTTGGCTCAAAATTTCAAGAGTTTGAGCGAATATTCTGAAGGACCTTTGAATTTAACGATGTAAACACCCGATTCTAAATCAACAATATTCAATCGAAAACCATTCAAAACCCCTCCGGGTGGAGTTACTGCTTTACACAACTTCCCTTCGACATCGTACACTTGCAGAAAATCAAATTCAGTTGTAGGTACGGCAAAAAAGAACCTCACTGCACTATTTGAAGGGTTGGGATAGGCTAAAACGGAAGGAACATCCCCGTCTCCTATACTTGGATCGATGGCCACTTCGCTTTGAGATAAAATCCATTGATCCGGATCAAATTCCACGGCTTCGACCAAAAAGTCAGTTCTCACAAAGTAGCTTTGGTCTTGTATCACATTTTCGAGTACAACCGTAGTATCCGAACTCTGACCAACCAACCTGATTGGAACGGGCATTTCAAAGAAATCCACCGAAGGGTGGCTCTGGTTCTGATTTAATCGAATGATCACTCCTTCTTCTCTTTGAATATAAGTGACTTGATACGAAGGAAAGCCTTCACCGTAATACCAATCATTCATAAATTCTGAAAGGTTTTCTCCCGAAACTTCTTCCATTATTTCAATAAACTCTTCAGTAGTTGCGTATGAAAAAGAGTGATTCGGATTGTTCAGGTAATGCCTGCATCCTTTGAAAAAATCATCATTTCCCATTACCCAGCGCAACATATGCAAAACATAAGCTCCTTTATTATAACTCAGTCGGCCATTAAAAATCCGATCCCGATCGAGGGTGTCTGTCACGTAAACCGAACCGTCGGGCTGACGGGTAATACTTGAAATTCGAGCCGATTTCCAAGCGTCAAACTCATCGGGTTTGAGGTATTCTATCGCCAAACCATTTATATATGTAGCAAATCCTTCGTTGAGCCAGATGTCAGTCCAACTCCCACAAGTCACCTTGTTGCCAAACCACTGATGCGCCAATTCATGAGCGGACAAATTAAATGACAAACCCGACATCGTGCTCATAGTGCTGTGCTCCATGCCCCCGGGAATACTAGTTTGCGCATGGCCATATTTTTCATTGGCATACGGGTACTCTCCGAAAAGCTCAGAAAACAATTCCATCATTGGAATAATTTCCGAGCCACGGTCGATTTCTGCTCCCAGTCGCTCGGGGTATACATAATTTAAAATTTCTACCGTGCTATTTTCTAATTCAACAAAGAGGCTGAACTCCTCGTAGTTCGTTACTGCGATAGATACTAAATATGCAGGTATTGAATAGCGGTGCACCCAAACGTAGGTTCTCGTCATGTCGGGGTGTACAAGCACTTCTTCCAAGATCCCTTGAGACGCGGCCTTATTTCCATTCGGAACGGTAATTTCAATTCTCACACTATCGAGCTTATCACTAAGTGACATTTTACAAGGCCACCAGTCCGCAGCGCCGAATGGCTGAGAAAGCGTCCAAATCTCGGGGATACTGCCCCCGTGAAAACCTTGATTGAAAGAAAGATAATTATTGCGTTGCGGCTCACCACCATACTTGATTCGGATTTCGTGATTCATACCCTTCTCTAGCAAAGTTGAACGAATATATAATGCATTTTCTGCTGACACTCCAAAGTCAGAAACCATCACATCATCAACCATGACTGATTCAATTTGAAGATCGTCGTTAAAATCGAAATCGATCGAATCCGTTTCATTCAGCAACTCTACGATGTGTAAAACCTCTCCGTCGATACGTCTATCCCAAGGATCAATCTCCCATTTGCATTCAGCGTATTTCCAGTCATACAATTTACCGATATCAGAAGTCGCTCTTTTTGCACCTGATGGAATAAATCTCTTTGATTCCATCTTGGCAATTTCTTCAACCGACCAATTTTGATCTTGGGCTAAACATCGAAGCAAGAAAAAAGACACGGTGACTAGTAAAGACGCTTTATGCATATGCTCAAAATACAATAATTCGAATCAAAACCCGAATGTGTCACCAATGATACGCTTCTCTTAAAATGGGTATTCGTCGATTTTTTTTTGACATTCGTCGAAAATTAGCCTAGTTTTGTAACCAAATTAATTCATCTAAAAAATTTGCTATGATAAACTTTAATCTAAAAAGCTTTTTTCTCACTGCGCTGACGCTGGTTTCAGGCCTCGCTATGTTCAGTCAGGGTGTTTGCACCCAGTTCACCTACTATTATGCGGATATAACCTATCCTAACGGTGGTGAACAAACGGATCTTTACACTATCCAATTGGATGGAAATGATGCTATCATGACCTCAATAGGAACATTAGACGTTGGAGTTCACATCGCATTCAATACAGAAAATGGATTGCTCTACGCAGTGGACGATAATACCGGTGAGGTGAGCATTGTTGACCCGAGCACGGGAGCGATTATCTCAACTACCGATACAGATCAAAATGTAGGAAAAGTTACTACAGCTGCGTTCAACGATGAAAATATTTTGTTGTTGGGATCTGAAAATGGCAACATTTATCAAGTAACTAACCTCGCTTCTGACCCTATTGAAGTTTCCGTTTATTCCAGCGGAAATGACATATCAGGTGGTGACATCACTTTTGATGCTGAAGGAAAACTCTTTTTGGCCGCAAAGCCACAAGGCAAGTTTTATGAAGTGATTCCAGGTTTTTCAAATCCACTACTAGGCAATGTAAATGGAAATGTGACCGGAATGGCTACGCTTGAGGATGGTGAAGGCGTTATCGTTTCGTCGAGAACCAATGATCAGTTTCTAATTTACGATACTGATGGCGGTGTCTCTGAAGTAGCTGCTTACAATGCTACTCTTGATGGCCAGCCCTTTACCCTTGGTAACGGCGACATGACATCAGGTTGTTCAGAACGTTCCACATCAATTGATGGATGTGAAGACCTCCGCACTTACTATGTGCACAATGCACAAGGAACTTCTACAGACATTCTTTATGCCGTTGACTTCAATGAAATGGGAGGCACTATGCTGACTGAATTGGCAGTTGTCAATAATGACTCTCATATAGGGCTGGGTACAAATGGTTTTATCTACTTAGTAGCAGGAAATACTTTAAAAACGTTCAACCCTCTTTCTCTCGCTTTTGAAAACGAGGTGACCATCACTTTTGACGGAGAAAATTTATCCGGATTCCCTGCTGTAGCAGTTGGCGATGACGGTTTCGTCTATGTTGGGAAATCAAGTAACAATACTATCTACAAAGTTGATCCTTCAAGTGGAGAGGCTGAAGTTTTTGGTTCAGGAAATGTATCAGGCGGAGACTTAGTATTTGTTGGAGACGCACTTTGGTTGGCGAACAGAGGTCAAGGACGTTTTTACGAAATCAACGGAGACGGTGAGTTTGACGTAGCTGCTGAAGAGATTAACGGTGTATCTGTTTTGCCTGATGGCAATCTCTTGATAGCCAACGGTAATTTCGGTGGTCTTCTCGAGGTCTACGAAACCGGAACAGGTAATGCAACCGGAGAAACTTTCGAAACAGGTTTAGAATTGTGGAATGGTGATCTCGCGGGAGGATGCTTCGACGGACAGCCGGTGTTCCAAGACTGTGAAAACTTCCAGACTTATTACATCCACGTGCCTCAAGATTCAGATGACGTAACACTTTTCGGAGTTACCCTCACGGACCTCGGAGATGCTGCACTAACTGAAATTAAAACACTTGACGGCGGGTCTCACTTAGGTGTTGGTCCAAATGGATTTCTATATATCGTTAACGGCGGAACCGGAGTAATGACCGTATTGGATGTAGATACAGATACAGAAGTAGATCTTCAAATCAATATAGCAGGTGACAACATCACGAATATCCCTGCCGTAGTCGTAGGCGATGATGGTTTTGTTTACGTAGGTTCATCGAGTGATGACACAATTTATAAAGTAGACCCTAACACAGGTGAAGCAGAATTCTTCGGAACGGGAGATGTGAACGGTGGAGACTTGGTCTTTGCAGGTGGGGCCCTTTGGTTAGCCAACAGAAATGCCGCTACTTTCTACGAAGTAAACGGACCGGGTGAGTTTACTGTTGCAGCTACGGAAATCAACGGGGTTTCGACTCTTCCTGACGGAAACCTATTGATTGCCAACGGCGATTTGGGAAGCACTTTTGATGTTTACGAACCGATTACTGGTAACGCTACAGGTGTTCAGTACGAAACGGGCTTGGAATTATTTAACGGTGATCTTGCCAGTAGATGTTTAGATGGCAACAATGTAGAAGAAGGTTGTGAAAACTTCCAGTTGTTCGCTGCAGCATCCAATGTTGACGGAGGTTCAGTTTATCGAGTAACCCTAGGTGAAGGAGTTGCTTCACTTGAGCAATTATTAAGCGGCTTGGGAGATACCCACATTGCATACGACGAGTCAAACGGACTTGTGTACGTTCTCAACGGCAATGGTTCAGTAGCAATTTATGATCCGGTTGCAGAAATTATGACACCATTCGTAAATATCGAAATGGGAGATATGAATGTAAATTCAACTTACGCTGCAGTGGTAACTAATGACGGAAGATTCTTGGTTGGATCTGATAATCAAAACACCGTTTACGAGGTAAATCCTGCAACAGGAGCTGCAAGCAACCCAATGGATGCACCTGTGAATGGAGGTGACCTTGTACAGACTGCTGATGGCAACGTTTGGTTAGTGAATAGAAGCCAAGGTAGGTTCTACAATCTCACCGATGGCGTTTCAGAATTCGACGTTGATCTATCAGGAATATATGGTCTTGCTTTAACAGAAGGCGATATGATTCTCGCGGGAGATAACGGAAACTTGTTGAGAGTAATTGATCCTGCAACAGGAATGGTTACTGAAACATCCTTCGAGCTTCCAATCTCTATCAGTGCGGGAGACTTGGCAGGTGGATGTGGCGACAACTACCAATCTATTGAAGAACCGGCTACCGAAGGTGTTGCTTTGGTTCAAGCAGAAGGATCTAGTTCTTTTGTGGCATACCCTAACCCAACGGAAGGAATTTCGAATATCACCTTGGTAGCAGGTGAAACCGAACGTGGAGTTATGGAAGTTTTCGATATGAGCGGACGCTCAGTAGCTACGCTTCTGAACCAAGACGTTCAAGCAGGCAACACTTACAGAATGACATTTGACGGAACACTGCTTCCAAATGGCATTTACATAGTGAAATACGTTACACAAACCGAAACGGCAATTGAAAAAATTATGATTGCCCGATAATCGCATATCATTTTCTAAAATGAAAGCCTCCCGTGACGGGAGGCTTTTTTTGTGTCCGTTCATTTTCCAAAACTTTCATTCTCACGCCACCATTTACCGTTTAAATGCTGACCACTGCCAACTCTTCATTCACATTGACAATGGGTAAACAGACCATTCGTCGAAGCTATATTGACCTTAGTCGGTAAATATTGTATCTTTGTGACCAACCTAAAATCGTAAATTCAAGCTATGATAAATTTTAACCTAAAGAGATGCGCCCTTACTGCCCTTGCGTTCCTATCGGGAATGACACTATTTGCTCAGGGAGTCTGCACACAATTCTCGTATTACTACGCAGACATTAACTACCCATCAAATGGATCTCAAACAGATTTTTATTCTGTAAGTCTTGAAAATGGTAATGCGGTTTTGACTCCAATCCTTTTGGATGTACCGGGACAGCATCACCTTGCCTTCGATGAAGCATCACAATTACTCTACGTAGTTCGAACTTCTAATGGGAGTATCAGAACGCTGGACCCCTTTACGGGCGATCTCTCAATGCCAACGAGTGTTGTTCCAAACATTAGCAGTGTGCCCACTACTGCGTTCAACTCAGAAGGCCAGCTACTTATAGGCTCTAACAGCGGAACTATTTACAGCGTTGATTTAGGCACAAATCCATATGAACTGGATGTTTACTCTGAAAACAACGACATCCTAGGAGGTGACATCACCTTCGCTGGAGAAGGGTCTTCAGAATCTCTTTTCTTAGCATCTAAGCCACTTGGTAAATTCTACGAAGTAATTCCAGGTTTTGACAACAACATGTTTGACGGAAACGTGGATGGAGAAGTAACAGGTATGGCTACTTTCGAAAATGGCACTGACTTCATCGTTTCCTCAAGAAACAATGATCAATTTTTGGTTTACTCTCTTGATGGAGACGAGATTTTAGAAGTTGGCGCATACAACGCTATTCTTAATGGAGAGCCTTTTTCTTTAGAAAACGGCGATATGGCTTCAGGTTGTTCTGAAAGAAATTCTTCAATTGAAGGTTGCGAAGACTTCAGAACGTACTACATGGAGGATGCGCAAGGTGGTGGAATGGATAACCTTTACGAAGTTACTTTTAATGGAATGGGAGGCGTGATGCTTACCAATATCGGACAGTT
>JGI12210J13797_10886778_pt1 | contig 11148 bp, 3 predicted proteins | sample ElkSlonscriptome_3_FD_13797 | JGI IMG/M metagenome (IMG submission 13797) | reverse complement strand
CCCCCCCCTTGCCTGTGAGTTCATGTTTTCAATCATATTTTCTTCTTTTTCTCCCGGCAAGTTTTTTTGTCGGTTTCGCAAAACGCCGTGAAAGCCGACGGTTCAACTTTATAAGGTGCTGAATTATCCTATTGCCCCTGCAGCTTCGAAGGCTTTTTCGAGTTCATCTTTTTTGACCCGTCCTGCAACGGTCACCTCTCCATGGTAAGTATACTGGTATTTTTTGCAAGTGCAGGATCCGTGCGTACCCTCGACAAAGGCACTGGAAAAAAAACTACCCCGAAGTGTGGATTCTTCCCGCAAAAAAAGGTAAACTCATCGTTGGTGTAACCTGACGGTCTCCATAGGCTCGGTATAATCTCCTTGAAACAGCCTAATCGCGATCAATGGTTACGTATCTCAAGACTGACTGCACGAAAACAAGCCGCTACGGGCTACTACCTGCAGTGACATCGGCAACGTGGAGGCACTGCTGCACCACTGCTGCACCACTGCTTTCAGCGCCTGCGCGGGTGGAGCCCGAGAGTTGGTGCACTGTGGACCACGCATTTGCGCGGAGCACATACTTTCGGTTTCATTTTCCATGACTGACGACAAACACATGCACGATAAAAAGAGGGAGACGGCGCAGACCTCCGGTGCGCCCCGGGTTTCGAAGCCGCGGCAGAATACAGAATCCAGCAGCGATAGCCTCATCATCGTCGGCATCGGCTCCTCGGCGGGCGGGCTCGACGCCTTGAAAAAGATGCTGCCGACCCTGCCCATGGGTGTCGGCATGGCCTATGTGGTCGTCCAGCATCTGGCGCCCAAGCACCACTCTTCACTACCGCAGTTGCTGGCAGGCGACACCGACATGAAGGTCAAGAGCATCGAGGACAATGAGGCGGTTCTGGCCGACACCCTTTATATTTCGCCGCCCAATTACGATGTCCGCCTGGCGGGCGGCAGGCTCGAGCTGAAACCGCCCGCAGGCCTCGGGCCCAAGCCCTCCATCGACTCCTTTTTTCTCTCGCTGGCCGAGGAGAAGAAGGTCCGGGCGGTGGGCATCGTGCTTTCCGGCACCGGCAGCGATGGAACCCAGGGAGTCCGGGCGATCAAGTCCGAGGAGGGCATCACCATAGCCCAGACGGTGGAGAGCGCCGGTTTCGATTCGATGCCGCGTTCCGCCGTGGAAACCGGCCTGGTCGACATGACGGTCGACCCCGAGGAAATAGGCGAGGCCCTCCAGGCGATTTTGCAGTACCCCCGTTTTCTCAAAAAGAATCCGGCCAAGCAGAGCCTTAATACCGTCGACGCCATTCTCAAAAAAGTGCACCAGGAATCGGCAATCAACTTTGGTGAATACAAAAGGAGCACTATCCACCGGCGCATCAACCGGCGCATGGCCATCGCCAGAATCGCCGAGCCGGAGGACTATCTTTCCTATTTGCAGGCGACGCCCGAGGAGGCCAGGGCCCTGGCCAGGGATATGCTGATTTCGGTGACCGGGTTTTTTCGCGACGGCGATGCCTTCGTGTCGCTCAAAACGCATCTTACCAAGCTGCTTGCCGCCAAAAATCCGGGAGACACCTTTCGCGCCTGGGTTCCCGGCTGCGCCACCGGCGAAGAAGCCTATTCGATCGCCATCATCATCGCCGAAATACTAGGCGATGATCTCGACAAATACCATTTCCAGATTTTCGCCACCGACATCGACGACGATGCCATCCAGCAGGCCCGCCGCAGCGCCTATCCGGCGGTTTCGGTGATGGAAACCGACAAGGAGCGTTTCGACACCTACTTCACCCGCGACAAAGAAACCGTCACCGTCAACAAATCCATCCGCAACATGGTGGTACTGGCCAAGCAGGATCTGCTCAAGGACACCAGCTTCCTGAACCTCGATCTCATAAGCTGCCGCAACCTCCTTATCTACCTCGAGTCCACTCTACAGGACAGGCTTTTGACCCTGTTTCATTTCAGCCTCAGGGAAAACGGGCTGCTCTTTCTCGGCAAATCGGAGTCCATCGGCCAGCGCAGCGACCTGTTCACCGCCCTTGACAACCGCTGGAAGATCTACCGCCAGCGCCAGGCGCCGGTCAAGCGACTCCCCGATATGCTGCAGCAGCACCGCAGTACGGCCGCGGAGTCACTGCCCCAGCACAGAGGGTTCAGGAAGAGGGAGCAGACGGATTACAGGGAGGGCCGTTTTTTCGACTCCCTCATGCAGGCGCTTGACTGCTGCGCCCTGCTCGTCGACAACAATTTCAACGTCCTCTATATCAGGGGCGACATATCCCCCTATTTCTCCCTGCCGGAAGGGACGGTCCGCGGCAACCTCAACCTCCTCGATCTCGCCCGCAAAGAGGTACGCTACGTGCTCCAGCCCCTGATGCGCAAGGTCGTCAAACAAGCGGCCGCCTGCACCAGCAGCCTTATCGTCATGGACGAGGGCCGGGGGGTGAGGCTGAGGATTTCGCCCATCGACGGCGACGACCGGACCAACACCCTGCTGGTGGTCTGCATGCCGGAGGAGATAGACCGCGGCACGGTTTCCTCTCGGGCGGAGGAGGTCGAAGACGAAGAGGAACGGGGGCACATCCGTAAGCTGGAACAGGAGCTGGCCTTTACCCAGGAACATCTGCAGGACACCATCGAGGAGCTGGAAACCTCCACCGAGGAGTTGCAGGCGCTCAACGAGGAGTTGCAATCCTCCAACGAGGAGCTGCAGGCGACCAACGAGGAGCTGGAGACCAGCAACGAGGAGCTGCAGGCCTCCAATGAGGAGCTCAATACCGTCAACGAGGAGCTGCGCGCCAAGTCCGAAGAGGCGGAAAGACTGGTGGAAGAGATCAGCGAAAGCGAAGGGCGCTACCGGAAGCTGATTGAAAATATGAGCGAGGGCCTGATGCTCTGCACCATCGACTATGATCCGGAGAGGCAGCCCTGCGACCTGGTGATACAACAGATCAACCGGTCGGCTGAAACATTGTTTAAGCTCGACGAGAAGATGCTGCCCGTGCGCGCCGGCGCCGCCAGGCTTCTGGAGATGGTGGAAGAGGAAACACTCGGGAAACTGGCGGCCATCGCCGACAACGGCCGGCCGCAGCAGTTCGAGCTCTATATCGACTCGCTGGGCAGACACCTGCGGCTTTCCGCCTACGCCGTCGAGCACAACGTCCTCGGCCTGGTCTGCCATGATATAAGCAAGCGGAAAAAGGCGGAACTGGATCTGCGCGAGAGCCAGGCCACGCTCAAATCGGCCATGGAGGCCATGAACGACGCGGTCTTCATCGTCAACGCCGATGCCGATTTAATCGACTACAACACGGCCTTCATCTCCTTTCACCGCTTCAGTGAAGAGGAGAACGTCGCCACCAGCCTCAAAGAGATAGAAAGCCGCATCGCCCTCCGCCGGGAAGGCGGCGAGGAGCTGGAAGGCGAGCTGTGGCCGGTACGCCGGGCCCTGGCCGGCGAACGGGCAAGCAGCGTTACCTATACCCTGCAGCACAGAAACGGCGACGAAAGCTGGGTGGGCAGCTACAGCTACAGCCCCTTCGGCCCCGATGACGACACCATCAGCGGGGCGGTGATCGTCGCCCGCGACATCACCGAGATGAAGAGGGCGGAAGAAGCGCTTGTCGCCAGCGAGAAGAAGTATCGGCAGCTGGTGGAAACGGCCAATTCCATCATCCTCCGCTGGGACAGTGAAGGAAGGATCAATTTCGTCAACTCCTTTGCTCTGCGCACCCTGGGCTACGAGGAGAGCGAACTGATAGGCAGCAAGGTCACGATGCTCGTCCCCGAAAGGGAACAAAGCAGCGGCCGTGATCTCACCGGCCTGGCCAGGCAGATCATTGCCGAGCCGGACAAATACACCAGCTACACCAACGAGAACATCACCAAGGAGGGGCGGATCATCTGGGTGGCCTGGACCAACAAGGCCATTGTCGATGATGAGGGCCGGGTACTGGAAAATCTGGCGATAGGCAATGACATAACCACCCTGATGGAGATGGAAAAGGCCCTGCAGCATTCTCAGTATCTTCTTGAAAAGGCGCAGGAGATGGCGTGTCTGGGCAGCTGGGAGCACCATATGGAAAGCGGAACGCTTTCCTGGTCCGAGCAGATTTATCGCATTTTCGGCCTGGAGACGACGGCCACCGCACCCAGCTACGAACTGTTATTGCAGGCTGTTCATGCCGAAGACAGGGAGATGGTGGACCGGGTCTATTCTGCCTCACTCGAGGGTGACCTCCCCTACGACGTAGAACATCGCATCGTCCGCCCCGACGGCGAGATCCGCTATCTTCATCAAAAATGCGAGCATATCCGCGACCCCCAGGGTACGGTGCTACGCTCCGTCGGCATGGCCCACGATATCACCGAACAGCACGAAGCAAAAACGGCGCTGCTCCGCTCAAACCGTGAGCTCGAGCAGTTCGCCTATGTGGCTTCCCACGATTTGAAGGAGCCGTTGCGGGCAATCAGCGGCTTTCTCCAGCTCCTGCAGAAGAAGTACGCGCAACAGCTCGACGAGCAGGGGCTGGGGTTCATCGACCGCTCGGTGAAGGCAAGCGCCCGGATGCATCGTCTCATCAGCGAACTGCTCGAACTCTCGCGCATCAGCTCACAGGGCGAGGCCTTCACCCCCACCGATCTCAACGCCGTCTATGCCGAGGTGCAAGAGTCCTTGACCGGCTATATCGAAGAAACAAATGCCCGCATCGACTGCGCCGAACTGCCGGTCCTCACCGTCGACGCCGGGCAGATACACCGGCTGCTGCAGAATCTCATCGGCAACGGCCTCAAGTACAATAGCAGTCCTCAACCGCGGGTGAGCATTACCTGCACAGAGAGCGACGGTTCCTTTCACTTCACCGTCCGCGACAACGGCATCGGCATCGACGAGCGCTTTCACGAGAGGGTCTTTGTGATCTTCAAGCGGCTGCATAACGACGACGAATACAAGGGAACCGGCATGGGCCTGACCATCTGCAAAAAGATCGTCGAGCGCCATGGCGGGTCCATCTGGATCGAGTCCGTCGCCGACGGTACCATCGTTCATTTCACTCTTCCCAAGAGAAGCGGCAGCGGCACATCCCGCAGGTTGCCGCTGCCCCGTACTTGAATGGCATCACAGTTCTCCCACACTTTTTTTCACGGAGGAAAATGAAGAAGAGATACGAAGACATGGCCGGCAAAGATATAGACACCAGGGTCGTGGTCGAAGGGTTGTTCTACACGGTAAAGGATGGTCTTCTGCTGTATCTGGATAAGGTAGAAGATCAGGTTTTTGTCAACAAATCTTTCTGCGGCATGTTCGGTTACGAATGCGAACTCCTGTTCAGAGAAAAAGCAATAGGAATATTGCCCCCGGATTTACTCGAGCAGGTTCAAAAAGATCTTCCTGCGCTCTTTGCACGGGAACAACATGAACATGGCTCGCGAGTTATTAACCTGAGCAATTATGAGGGCAAAAAAATAACAGTCCGTGCCGACCAGGCTACAGTAGACAGCAAGGACGGTAGACTCATCGTGCTTGTCCTGCGCGACATAACCTGGCTCCAGTTACTGGAAAAAAGGAAGAAACAGGCGGAGTCGATCCTGCGCCACGATCTCCGCAATTATGCTCTGGCAATAGAGCGCCTGGCGCAATCTATCAAGGAGCGATCCACGGACGAGACGATAACCAGGCTCAGCAAGATGCTTGTCGCTCGGAGTGAATCACTTGTCGACCTGGTCGACGATGATTTACGAAATTTTCAGATAGAGGAAGGCTTATATACAATTAAACGAGAAAACTGCAACCTTAACCATATCCTGACAAGTGTCGTCTCTCAATTCGAAGAGATTGATGAAAGCCCTAACAGCGCCCTTTCCTATCACCATGACGACCTGGAAGATGGCTACAATGTGTATTATGTCGGAGACTGTCTTCTTCTCGAGCGCATGCTGTACAATCTTATCAAAAATGCCTATGAGTCCTCCTCGAGCGAGGAGAAGGTGGATATCGAAGTAAGGGAGGGCAAGGATGAGGTATCGATAAGGGTAAAAAATTCCCAACCTATTCCCGAAGAATTGCGAGAAGAGTTTTTGTATGAGAAGGTAACGACCAAAGAAGAAGGACACGGTTTAGGCGCCTACAGTGCTCGCATCATTGCCGAAAGTCATGGGGGGTCCATAGACGTTGCTACCTCCGGGGAGGTCGGGACCCGGATTACGGTGAGGCTGCCCGTAGAGGACAAGCCAGGTGAGACTCCATATACAAGACCGTGATCGGCTCTTCGGCTGCATGTTTCCTGGTGGTGTGACGGCAGGTTTCAGATGTATCTTCCTCCTTGAAGGCCGGGGCAAAAGCACCTATACTGCAGGATGGATTTGTGCCGCGGGAGAAGAGGCGGCAGGTAAGGGCCTCCCGCTGGGCTTCGAGGGTGCTGCTATCGGAAAAGAGGACTCCCGATTGTGCCGCTCGTCGGCAATAGCCGGCATGCCAGGCTAGTTGCTGCTTGCGGAAAGCCGCGGGTTTTCACAGGAAAAAAATCAACATATACGTGAACAACGATGGATGACCACAGCGAGTGTTTCATAGTCGGCATGGGTGCATCGGCCGGCGGCCTGGAGACCTTCCAGAAATTTTTCACCAGCATGCCGGCCGACTCCGGACTGGCCTTCGTGCTGGTGCAGCACCTGCACCCGCACCATCAGAGCCTGATGCCTGAACTGCTCTCCAAATCCACCGACATGCCGGTGCTGGCAGCGGAAGAGGGCATGCAGATCATCCCCGACCATGTCTATGTAATTCCCTCCAACACCACCCTGACGGTGAAGGACCGCAGACTCCATATCGAAGAACCGAGCGAGTCGCGCGGGCACCGCATGCCCATCGATCTCTTTTTCAAGTCGCTTTCCGAGGATTGCGGAGAACGGGCCATCTGCGTGGTGCTGACCGGAACGGGCTCGGACGGCACCCTGGGGCTCAAGGCGGTCAAGGAGCACGGCGGCCTGGCGGTGGCCCAGAGTCCCCAGAGTGCCAAGTACGATTCCATGCCGCAGAACGCCATCCATACCGGCCTGGTGGATATGGTACTCGATGTTCAGGACATGCCGCAAAATATACTGAAGTTCCTCGACAAGTCGAAGGTTCTCCGCAGGGAGATCGAAGAGGACGGCGACGTGGAGAGGCATTTGGATACCATTTTTTCCAGGCTTGAGGAGAGAACCCAGCACGAGTTCACCGGCTACAAGCGCAACACCATCCTGCGCCGGATCCGCCGGCGGATGCAGATACTCCAGGTCGACTCGCTTGCCGAGTATACGGAAAAGGTCAGCAGCAGCAAGGAGGAGGCCGACCTTCTCTTCAAGGACCTGCTCATAGGCGTCACCCATTTCTTTCGCGATGCCGGCTCCTTCGAGTACCTGCAGGAGCGCATCATCCCGACGCTGCTGAAGAGAAAGATGGAAGAAGGCGACACCAGCGGGCTGCGGGTGTGGGTGCCGGGCTGCGCCACCGGCGAGGAGGCCTATACCCTGGCCCTGATCATCCGCGAGGAGACTGCGAAAATCAAAGACAGCCTGCCGGTGCAGATCTTCGCCACGGATATCGACGAGAATGCCCTGGCTGTGGCCAGGCGGGGTATCTACCCCGAGGGTATCGAGGAACAGGTGCCGGAGAAATACCTCGACCGTTTCTTCAAGAAACAGGGCGACTCCTACCAGGTGAACAAGGTGATCCGGGAGATGTGCATCTTCTCGCCGCACAATATCATCAGCAATCCCCCCTACTCGCGCATCGACCTCTTGACATGCCGTAACCTGTTGATATACTTTGACAACAATCTGCAGAACAAGATTCTGCCGATTTTTCATTACGCTCTCAAGCCCAAGGGCTGCCTGTTCCTGGGGCCTTCGGAGAACATCTCCGCCAAGCCTGAACTCTTCCGGGCCAAGAGCAAGAAACATAAAATCTTCGAGGCCTGTGAAAACGTGCCGCCGGCCATGATCGACTTCCCGCTGGGCAACAGGCTCACCAACTCGCTCACGCAAGAGCGTAAACCCTTCAGCGAAAACAGGCAGGAACGGGAAAAAGTCCTGGCCAGAGCCTTCGAGCACAAGGTGCTCGAACACTATGTGCCCTTCTCGGCGTTACTCAACGACAATGCCGACATTCTCTACTGGGCCGGGCCCCGGGCCAAATTCCTCGACCACCCCCGCGGCAGGCCGCGCAGCAATCTGCTCGAGATCGTCCACAAAAGCCTGCGTCTCAGCCTGCGCAGCGTCCTGCACAAGGTGATTTCCACCGGCAGGGAGGTAAACCAGGACAACGCGGTGGTGGAAACCAATGAAGGGCTGCAGCGTCTGAGCATTCATCTTGCCCCCTTCCAGGAGGTCGGTGCCGACAGCGGTCTGTATTTCCTGGTCATCCGTGAAGTGGGCGAGCCGAAGACGCCGTCTCAGTGTGAACCATCCGATGCTCAGGTCTCCGGCGAGGAAGTCAACCGTCAGCTCGAGGAGGAACTCAAGGATACCAAGTCCTATCTGCAGTCCACCATAGAAGAGCTGGAAACCTCCAATGAGGAACTCAAATCCTCTAACGAGGAACTGCTGTCCATGAACGAAGAAATGCAGTCCTCCAACGAGGAGCTGCAGACTTCAAAGGAAGAGCTGCAGTCGGTGAACGAAGAGCTGGAGACGGTCAACACCGAGCTGAAAAACAAGGTTCAGGAGCTTGACGCCGCCAACAGCGATCTGCACAATCTCTACGAGTCCACCCAGATCGCCACGCTCTTCCTCGATAATGAACTCCGCATAAAGGCGTTCACCCCGGCCGTCACCGACTTGTTCCGACTCATCGACTCGGATACAAACAGACCCATCGACGATATCGTTACCCGTTTCAGTGGTTCCGACCTGGTCAGGGAAGCCCGGTCCGTGCTTGACAAGCTTGAAAAGCGCCAGATGGAGATAACCCACAGGGATACGGGCAACCACTATATAATGCAGATGATGCCCTACCGCACGGTGAGCAACGTAATCGACGGAGTTACGGTCTCCTTTGTGGATATCACCAAACTCAAACGGGCCAAGCAGGAACTCGAGCTTCGCGAGCGCATGCTGCGGCTGATGACCGACTCGGTGCCGGTGCTGATCTCCTATGTCGATGCCGAGCTCAAATACAGCTACTGCAACTCGGTCTACCAAGACTGGTTCGGGTTGCAGGAAGAGAATATCATCGGCAAGACCATCAAGCAGGTGCTGGGGAAGAAATCCTTCGACGAGCTCAGACCCCATATCGACAAAGCGCTTGCCGGGGATACGGTGGAATTCACTGCCACGCTCAATTTCCTCCATGACGGCGAGAAGATCGTCTCGGGCCGCTATGAGCCGCATATAAGTGATGACGGCGAAGTCTGCGGTTTTATCTCCTTTATCCAGGATGAATCGGTGCGCATCCTCAGGGAGCGTAAACTGGGGCGGCTGGCGGCCATTGTCAACTCCACCCACGAGGTGATTATCGGCACGACCGTCGATGGCGTCATCACCGACTGGAACACCGGGGCGGAGCGACTGTACGGTTATCCTGCCGAGGAGGCGGTGGGCAGGCATATCGATTTCATCGTTCCCGAGGAAAAGAAAGAAGAGCTCAACGAGGCGTACCTCCGGCTTCACCGTGAAGATGCCGTTGCGCCGTTTGAAACGGTACGGCTGACGAAATCCGGGGCGAAAAAACATATCCTATTGAGTCTTGCCGCCATAAGGGCCGAGAGGGACGAAAACCTCGGAGTTTCGGCGGTGGCCCATGATATCAGCGCCCGGATGGAGGCCGAGGACAAGCTTTCCGAGCTGAACAGAGACCTCGAACAGCGGGTCGAAGAACGGACCCGTCAGCTCCATGGGTTGACCGCCCGTTTTCTCAGCCTCGAGCAGCGCGAGCGCCGGAGGTTCTCCCAGTATCTGCATGACGAAATCCAGCAGTCGCTGGCCGCCGCCAAATTGCTGGTGGAAAAAGCCCATTCCGCGATCCAGCAGGATAACCCGCCTCCTCCGTTGTCCGAGAGTCTGCGGCTGCTCAGCGAGGCCATAAAGAACACCCGGACGATTACCATGGACCTGAGCCCGCCGCTCTTTTTCGACAGCGGCATGAGTGTCTGCCTGGAGTGGCTGGCGCGCTGGGCCGGAGCCAAACTCAAACTCCGGGTCGAGACAGGTATAGAGGGCAATGAGCGTCCCATTGCCGAAGAGGCGGGCTACCTGCTCTACCGCTCCATGCGGGAAATGCTCTTCAATATCCACAAGCATGCCGGTGTCGACGAGGCGGTGCTGACCGCCGATTTCAAAGACGACGGCGGCCTCGAGATTACCGTCGCCGATGAGGGCAGGGGCTTCGATCCGCAAGAAATCCCGACCCGTTCGACGGAGCATTACGGCATCCTCAGTATCGTCGAGCAGATCCGGGCGATGGGCGGTTGGGTAGTAATCGATTCCGCCGTCGACCGGAACACCCGTATAGCCATGGGGTTGCCGTCGGATGTGCTTCTAGTGAGCAAAAAGGATCAGCCGGCCGACCGGGATGACGACAACGATCTTTACAGGCAGAACCGTGAGTACATGGAAAAGCTCGGCGGGGAGAAAAACACGATTCTCCTTGTCGATGACCAGGAGGATTTACGCTACACCCTTCGCCTGATGCTCGAGGAACTCACCGATGACTATATCTGCCTCGAGGCGGGCGGGGGCGAACAGGCCATCGAGATGGCCAGGGAATATACGCCGCAACTAGTATTGATGGATGTGAGTATGCCGGGGATGAGCGGTGTCGAGGCGACCAGAAAAATCAGGGAGGAGCATGACGATATCGCTGTGATCGGACTTTCCATGCACGACCGGGAAGATATGGAAAAGGCCATGCGCGAAGCCGGAGCCGACGGCTACCTCACCAAGGACTCCTCGCCCGAGATAATCCTCGAGACGATTGATACTCTCCTGGACCGCAATGCACCAGAGGCCGGGCAGGCGGAATAGAGGCAGACCACTCCGGGGCCACAGTGCATCCCCGCCACCGTCGCCGTTTTGGCATAGAGGGTCATGGGCGAGGCCCGCTTACAGATCTACAGCTTCTTTCCTTGATCCCCCCTCACGCTTGCTGGGAAACTCCGACGACGACAAAGG
>JGI12210J13797_10533444_pt1 | contig 11152 bp, 10 predicted proteins | sample ElkSlonscriptome_3_FD_13797 | JGI IMG/M metagenome (IMG submission 13797) | reverse complement strand
GCGTCATCGGCTCCTTGAGCACCCACCACGAAAACAGAACAATGAAGGCGGCAGCTGTCTCATTGAGCACGGAAGCAACCGACGCCGGCGCCAGCCGATAGCCGCCGAGCCACAGCAGCATCGCAAGATAGCTGGCCAGAAAGCTGGCAAACACGATCGTTCCCCAGGGCTGCGGGCTCCGGTATCGCGCGAAGACCTGCCGCCAGCTTCGCGTCACCGCAACTACGGCAAGCATGGCCAGTGTGCCTGCGGCGAGACGCAGACCGGCGGTGGCAAAGAAGTGTTCGCCTTCAAGCACCGGCTTGACCATGACGATGCCGATGGCCATCATCAGAACCGCGCCTGCTCCGTAGCACACACCCAGCCGCAGTGCCCGCTGCGATACGTCCAGCCGATTGCTGCGCCAGGTTACCAGCAGGATGCCGGCCAGCACCAGACTGAATCCGGCCAGCTGCCAGCCGTGCAGCAACTCGCCCAGATATACCGCCGACAGCAACACAACGAAGGGACTATAGAGGCTCGCGACGACACCGGTTCGCGCCGCACCCATCAGATTCAGCGCCCGCAGATACCAGGTATCGGCCACGGCAATGCCGATGATGCCCGATGCGCAAACGATCAACCATTCCCGGCCCGAAAACACCGGCAAAGCATCGCTCTCGACTGCCAGCACGGTTAGTCCCATCAGCACCACGCCAAGCAGATTCTTGAAGAGATTCAGCTCGAAGGCCGGCAGGGTCTCGCCTGAGCGCCGGAACAGCACTACGGCCAATGCCCAGACGGCGGCACAGGCAATCGAGAAGAATTCTCCCATCAGTGATTCACTGGCTTTCGGTTGTGCCGGCGGCTTTCAATATGATTTCCCTTGTTGTTTCGAGAGTGCTTCCGCAGCGCAATCCACCACGGCATAAGCATCAGCAGCGCGATGGCCAGCTTCACGCCGTAGTCGCCTATGGCCAGAGTCACCCAGGGCACGCCGGTGGCGTAGAACGCCAGCACGAAGAACAAGAAGGTGTCTACGGCTGAGCCGACGGCCGAAGAAAACAGCGGCGGTTGCCACCAACCCCGTCGAAGCAGCCGGTCGAATACCTTGATGTCGAGCATCTGCGAGCACAGAAACGCCGTCCCTGAAGCCAGCGCGATTCGCGGGCCGGCCAGAAACACCGACACCGCCACGGCCAGTGCAAAACCGAACCAGACCACCTTGCGCGCCGCGGCCGCCCCCTTGAGCCGATTGGTGAGGTCGGTGACGAAATAACTGACGGGATAGGTCAATGCCCCCCAGGTGAGCCAGTCGTTGATCGGGAACTGCACCAGCCAGTTGGCACTAGCCACGATAGCCATCATGGCCGTCACCATGACCACAGTCAGTCGCATGCCGGAACCTCGGGATCCATATCGACGAAGGCTGCCGAGCGGGATCCGGGCCGCGGCAGATTGTCGGCCGCGCGATACGAAAACACCACGGCACGCTTTCGCCGCGCCGTCAGATTGCGGCCTGCCGCATGCAACAGGGCAGCATGAAAAAACAAGACATCCCCGGCCTGCAGATCCACTTGTACAGCGCTATCGATCCATTCACGGTTCGCCGGCCGATCGGCGAGAAAAAACCGATCCGAGTCGAAGGCGCCGGTATCAAATACGGCTCGATGCGAGCCCGGAATAAGGCGCATGCCGCCGTTGTCGCGACTCTCTGGATCCAGAGCGGTCCAGGCGTTGACCAGATTCGACCGGTCGAACGACCAGTATCTGATGTCCTGGTGCCAGCCGGTGGCGCTGGAATGATCCGGGTGCTTGGTCATGATGCAGTTGTGATGAGCGCGCACTACACGGATGTCCAGCGAACCCAGCAGCGTTCGGGCCCAGCCGGTCAGTTCGGCCGAGCCTGCCCAGTCCGAAAACGCCGGCCCGCGTCCCAACGCATCGAGCAGCCGGCGCACGGTGTTTCCGCCAGGCGTGTCGCGAGCTGCAGGCGCGCCGGGATAAGCTACATCGGCCTCGTACTCCAGCGGCTCGCTGGATGCCGCCAGGTCCCGCTCCACAGCAGATTGCATGCGATCCAGAATGCGCCCGGGACACAGCGCACGCAAAACAATGAAACCGTCGCGCTCGAATACAGCCAACTGGTCTGCACGGTCACCGGGGTCGGACTCGTTCATTTCGCTCCAAGGGGTGCAAACCGACTGAATCGATACTTGAATGTTCTGTAGAGCCCTTGTCGCAAAGATTGGGCCGACGGTGCAAATTGGCCTGTACTGGCGTTAAATAGACACTACACTAAAGCGCATAATTCTAGCATTCGGGTTCTATGTCAATCCCGGTCATCATCGTCGTAGCAGTGCTGTTGATAGGGGGCTTGTGGCAGTTCTGGCCCGAACCACTGGCGCGTCTGTTTCGCACCGTGGACCGGCGCCGGGGCCGATTGCGCTCCTGCCGCGTTCAGGTCGACGGGGTCGATTGGCACGTTCTCGAAGGCGGTCACGGCGAACCGCTGGTGCTACTGCACGGCTTCAACGCCGATGCCGATCACTTCAATCGCGTAGCGCGTCATCTAACCAGGCATTTTCGGATTCTGGCGCCGGATCTACCGGGGTTCGGGGAAACAGGCACATCGCCGGCCGTCGGCGACCGGTCCGATGATCGTCGTGACAGTCGAGTCGACTACCGTATCGAGGCGCAGGCCGAGACGGTGGTCCGGTGGATGGACGAGGTCGGAATACAGCATTGCTATCTGGGGGGAAGCTCGATGGGCGGTTATATCGCATGCGCCATCGCAGCGCGCTATCCGGATCGCATCCGCGCGCTCTGGTTGCTCGCACCGGGCGGTGTCAGCAACGTCCCGCTGTCACCGCTTTTCGAGGAAATATCCGATGAACGTCACAATCCGCTGGTGATTCGCGATCGCTCGGATTTTCGCCGGCTGATCGATTTCTGTTTCGTCCACCCGCCCTGGATACCTTCGCCGCTGGCCCGTTTCCTGGCGGACCGCTCAGCTGCTCGCGCGGTCGATCATCAGCGCGCCTTTGACGCTATTCGATTCGACTCCGCACCTGTCGAAAGTTTTGCGGCCGATCTGCCTGTACCTGCGCTGATCATGTGGGGGCGTACCGATCAGGTTCTGAATCCTGCCGGTGCCCAGGTATTAGCTTCGTGCATGAAAAATGCAGAAAAAATCGTACTCCCCGATACAGGTCACCTGCCGATGCTCGAAAATCCTCGCACCGTCGCCGAATGCTGGATCAGTTACACCGAACGGCTGGCCCGTGCCAACGCCGAACAGTCAACTCGGCGGGTTTGACCCAAGTTTCAAACCCGTAAGGACGCCTTGAACAGGCTCTTCGGACGCCAAACCGCCGCGAGAAGTGGAATCAAATCGAATGTCGGGCAGGATTTTCCGACCACCATTTCTAGGCTACAATCGTCGCTTATTAAGGCACTCAGGAACGACATGGCCTTATCGCGCATTCCGCCCTCTGATCTGCGTTGGCGCATCGATCCTCGCGACCTGAAAAAAAATGAGGGTGCGCGCAACGCGCATGAGGAAACACTGAATCGCCTGGGTCGTTCACTGAGCCAGTCGGTGGCAGACAATTCGCCCGCACGCGGACACGTTTTCGTTCGCGGTCACGCGGCCAGCGACCGCGATCTCCTGCTCGAATCCAGCCTTGCGGAACTGCGCACGCCAAGGCGCGATCGCTTCGACTACTGCCTTGTTCACAATTTCGACTATCCAGACCGCCCGCGCCTGCTCCGATTGCCCGCCGGCAATGGCAGAAAATTGCGCGCCGGGCTGGGCAAAATTAACCGATTCATCCGCGACCAGCTTGAAAACGCGCTGCAAGCCCGACCGATTCGAAATCGCCTGCAGGCACTGGAGGACCGCTCCGAGGCCGAAATGAGCCGTCTCTTCCGTCCGCTCGAGAAGAATCTCAAGCCCCATGGTCTAGTGCTGGTTCGGGAAGAAGTCGGGCACTTGTTGCGTGTGACCGTGCACGTTCAGCAAACGGGTCGTGTGATCACCCAGGATGATCTTGCCAATCTGGTCGCCAAGGGACAGGTCAGCCCGGAAGAATTCGAACATATCCGCGCCGTGATCCGCGATGCCCAGATTGAAATCCGGGCGCTTACCCAGGCCATAAACAAGACCTGGAAGAAGGCGCGCCGGCTGCGCGCCCGCCTGCTGCGAGCCGAAGCCCGTCGGTTGCTGGCCGATATGGCGCAGCCCGTGCTCAACGAGTTCGAATCCGACGAAGTCAAAAAGCACGTCGATGGCATCATCGGCGACGTAATCGAGAAACGTGTCGACAACCCGGCCAGCCACCTGGCGGATCCGGAATTGCTTTACGGGCTGAACGTCGTTCACACTGCCAGCCGCAAGAAGACGATCGCGGTGCAAGAGCAGGTGCCGACACCGAGAAATCTTGGCGGTACCATTGACCCGGCCTGGCTGGAGAATCGACGCTCGGTGGCCTCCTTCATGGGCGTGCGCGGCGGCAGCCTGCTTTCGGCAAGCGGCGGCTTTCTGGTGATCGACGCCGAGGACCTTCTGGATTACCCGCGCAGCATTTCACTTCTGCGAAATGCCCTGACCAACGGTGCAATCCATATCGAGCCGCCGCAGGAAATCGCAGCATCGCCGGCAATATCGCTTCGCCCCGCCCCACTGCCCGTGGATGCACGGCTGATCCTGTGTGGTACGCATGCACATTGGCTGCGGCTGCAGAAGGAATTTCCGGAGTTCGTCGGCCTGTTCGCCGCACCGATAGACATTCCTGACTCGATCGTTCGCGATAACGTCGGCTCGGGATGGATTTCAGCTCGGTTGCGCGAAGTCGCCGACCGGCTGGAATCCGCACCGGTCAGCAACGAGGCGATCGCTGCGCTGGTCGAACAGGCCGCGCGAATGGGCGGACGCAACCGGCTTTCCACAAGGATGGGCGATCTCCTGACGGTGCTGCGCATGGCGGCGGTCACCGCTGCATCGGAGGACGCAGACCACGTCACGGCCGTTCATGTGCATCATGCGATCGACCAGATGCGCCCGCCTCGCCCGGTACGGTCCAACCCACGCTTCGAAGCTTCCGGCTTCCCGGCCCGTCAGCACCAGCTGGGCCAGGTGCACGTCTGTGGACTCGAGCCCGACGGCGACCGCAACTACGGACAGGTGGTCAGAATCCAGGTCAGCATGGCGCATGCGACCGATACGCGCATCGCATTCGAAGGCGCTGCAGACCTTGCGGGGCCGGAAATCAGCATCCGCATCGAAAGCGCGCTGGCCCATGCAATGCGTCTGCAAAAGGCCATAGGGCTGCACGTCCTCATCAGTTGCGGCACAACGTCCACGGGAACGCCGCCCATTCCCGGGGACGCCTTGATACTCGGCGCCGTGCTGGCCTTGATAAGCCGGCTTTCCGAGGTTGCGCTGCGCCAGGACCTTGCGATCATCGGGAGCCTCGACAGCGACTGCCGTCTGACCCCGGCCGAGGGCATCAATGCACGAATCGAAGACTGTTTCCTGCTTGCCTGTCAAAGAGAAATTAGCGACGGTGCCGGCGTGATCATCCCGTCAATTCAGCGCGACGAACTGATGCTCAAGCCCGAATTGATTCGAGCCGTGGGCAATGACCTGTTCCAGGTCTATGCCGCGGGAAATATCCTCCATGTGCTTGAAATGCTCGTCGGGACGAGCCCGGGCGTCTGGCGCGATGGAAAATTCACCGAAAACAGCGTGCTCGCCCGTGCGCGCAAGCGTCTGACCGCCGGCTGATCGGGATCTGATTGGCGGCGGGGGGGCAAAAATTCGGGCCCCGGGATGGACGCGCGATGACGACAGCCCACCCTCTTGTTGCGCACGCTGAAAACAGGGTATAATTCCGCGCTTGATCAGTGGTGATCGGGGCTTTTGCACAAAGCCCGCCTTCGGCAGGACTTGAGAGCTCTCAAGACATGTTTCGAGGGGGTTTTCTGGAAAAGCCCGGTCGCCAGACTTAACGCAACAGCAGTTTGCCACCAAAAGTTTGGAGTTGAGACAACATGTCTTTGAGCGCAGAACAGAAACAGCAGATCGTTTCGGAATATCAGCTGTCCAGCAGTGACACCGGGTCGCCGGAAGTGCAGATCGCCCTGCTGTCCGCCAGGATCAAGCATCTGACCGGCCATTTCCAGGATCACAAGAAGGATCACCATTCCCGTAAGGGCCTGATTCGGCTGGTCAACCAGCGCCGCTCGTTGCTTGATTACGTCCGCAACAAGGACGTCCAGCGCTATCGCGACATCGTGCAGCGCCTCGGCCTTCGCCGTTAACAAGCCTGTCGGTTCTATGCTCTGACGAAACACCGGTTGTTGTCCGCAGCGACCGGTGTTTTGTTGTATCCGAATTTCCTCTTTGTGAATGGAGTTTTCAAGTGTTCAATAAAGTAAGCAAGTCTTTTCAGTACGGTGAGCACACCGTAACCCTGGAAACCGGCCACCTGGCCCGCCAGGCCACCGGCGCCGTGCTGGTGACCATGGGCGACACCGTGGTGCTGGTTACCGCGGTGGCACGCCCCGAAGCCAAACCCGGTCAGGCGTTCTTCCCGCTGACCGTCAACTACCAGGAAAAATTCTATTCCGCTGGCAAAATTCCCGGCGGCTTCTTCAAGCGCGAAGGCCGACCGACCGAGAAGGAAACGCTGACTTCACGCCTGATCGATCGGCCGCTTCGTCCGTTGTTCCCGAAAGGCTTCATGAACGAAGTCCAGGTTATCGCCACGGTGATGAGCCTGAACCCTGAAGTCGACGGTGACATCCCGGCCATGATCGGCGCATCGGCCGCGCTGGCGCTGTCCGGCGCGCCGTTCCAGGGCCCCATCGGCGGCGCGCGCATCGGCTTCATCAACAGCGACTATGTGCTCAACCCGAACGCCAGCCAGCTTGAGGAATCGCGCCTGAACCTGGTCGTCGCCGGCACCGAACACGCCGTGCTGATGGTCGAATCTGAAGCCGACCTGCTCACCGAAGATGAGATGCTCGGCGCGGTCACGTTCGGCCACGACCAGATGCAGACCGCAATCAACGCGATCAAGGAACTGGCTGCCGAAGCCGGCAAGCCCAAGTGGGACTGGGAGGCGCCCGAAAAACCTGCTGGCCTGGCCGAGAAGGTCGAGGAACAGGCACTGGCAGGCCTCCAGCAGGCCTACACGCTGACCGACAAGACCCAGCGCCACGAGGCAATCTCGGAAGTCAAGAAGAATCTGGTCGCATCGCTGGCGCCCGAAGGAGAGGAGAACGAGTTCAGCGCCGAAGACGTCAAGGGGGCCTTCTCCGGCCTCGAAAAGAATCTGGTTCGCGGCCAGATCATCGAAGGCAAACCGCGCATCGACGGTCGCGACCTGACAACGGTTCGCCCGATCGATGTCGAAGTCGGCACGCTGCCGCGCACGCACGGCTCGTCGATCTTTACCCGTGGCGAAACCCAGGCCATGGTCGTGGTTACGCTGGGTACCGGACGCGACGCGCAGATCATCGATGCGATCGAAGGCGAGTACAAGGATCCGTTCATGTTGCACTACAACTTCCCGCCGTTCTGCGTCGGGGAAACCAGCTTCATGCTCGGACCCAAGCGGCGCGAGATCGGCCACGGCCGACTGGCCAGGCGCGGTGTGGCTGCGGTTCTGCCCAGCCCGGAAGATTTCCCGTACGTACTGCGCGTGGTCTCTGAGATTACCGAGTCCAACGGCTCCAGCTCGATGGCATCGGTGTGCGGTACCTCGCTGGCGCTGATGGATGCCGGTGTGCCGCTCAAGGCACCGGTGGCCGGTATTGCCATGGGCCTGATCAAGGAAGGCGACAAGTTCGCCGTGCTGACCGACATCCTGGGTGACGAAGACCACCTCGGCGACATGGATTTCAAGGTCGCCGGCACCGCCGACGGCGTCAGCGCCCTGCAGATGGACATCAAGATCGACGGCATCACGCGTGAAATCATGCACGCCGCGCTCGAGCAGGCCAAAGCCGGCCGCACCCACATCCTGGGTGAAATGAGCAAGGTGCTGGACACGCCGCGCGGCGAAATGAGCGAATACGCCCCGCGCCTGTTCACGATGCGCGTGCATCCGGACAAGATCCGCGAAGTGATCGGCAAGGGTGGCTCGACCATCCGCCAGATCACCGAAGCGACCGGCACCACCATCGATATCGCGGACGACGGCACCATCACGATTGCCTCGGCCAACAAGGACGCCGCCGACGAAGCGCGCCGCCAGATCGAGCAGATCACCGCCGACGTCGAAGTCGGCAAGATCTACGAGGGCACCGTTCAGAAGATCATGAACTTCGGCGCCTTCGTCCAGATCCTGCCCGGCAAAGACGGCCTGGTGCATATCTCCCAGATCTCGGATCAGCGCGTCGAAAACGTCACCGACGAACTTGCCGAAGGTCAGAAGGTCCGCGTCAAGGTGCTGGAAGTCGACAAGCAGGGCCGCATCCGGCTCAGCATGAAGGAAGTCGACCAGCCCGAGTGATCCGCCCCTACCAATCCCATCCGGGGCGCCCAGCGCCCCGGAACCGGCAGTGAAGACATGACCAAACCCATACCCGTACCCATCTCTCCCGGTGAGCTGCTGGACAAGATCTCCATTCTTGATATCAAGTTCGAGCGCATCGACGACCCGAGCAAACGCGCCAACGTGGAGCGTGAATTCGATATGCTGACCGGCCTTTGGCACGCAGAATCCGCCGAAAGCGCCGAAATAACCGGCATGCGGGCGGAATTGAAATCCCTCAACGAAAAGCTCTGGGATATCGAAGACGCAATCCGCGACTGCGAACGCGAGGGTGACTTCGGCCCGCGCTTTGTCGAGCTCGCAAGAAGCGTCTACCGGACCAACGACCAGCGCGCGGCCCTCAAGCGCCGCATCAACGAAGTTCTGGGCTCGACCATCCTCGAAGAAAAGAGCTACGCGGCATACTGAAGCGCGCTCGCGTTTCCGGTTTCCGGAAAGTCATTCCCGGTCCCCGATCCGTTTCGTAGGCGCGGTCTCCCGGCCGCGACCTGCCATATGCAAACACCATAATCCTGGACGATGCGTCGGAATTTCGGCTCGCCTCGATCAGCCGATAGCAAGACCTCACCCACGATACCGCCCAACAGGCGGGAAGATTTCTGCTCTGCGACCCCGATGCCGGATTTGACCGGGATCGCACGCTTCGGTTCGACGCGTGGCGAGGCCCTCAGCGGGAGATCCCGGCCGAACCCTCCCCTATTGCCCAAACGGCACGCCTGGTCGACTTGGTCAAGACAGCTCAAGAGCCGTAGCCGGGGTAAGCGCAGCGCACCCGGGGCCAGAAATCAGAACCGTCCCGGGAAACCGAATACGCGTACGCGCTTGTCAAGGCTTGCAGTATGGTTACGATCGTTTGGGGTCCCTGATACGAAAATCCGAATGAAGATTCTTTCGACTTCGGGGTATACAAGGGTAAGTCCACCAATAACGGAGCCTTCCGATGATCCGCACCGTAATTCTTGTTAGCGCCCTGGTGATATTGACCGCATGTCAATCCGAACGAGACGTTTCGGACAGCGACCCCGGTTCCGTTCCCGGGAGCCTGAGGATCGAGGTCTATTCCACCGGCGAAACACCGGTAGCCGACGTCGAACGACACCTCAAGGCCGTGTTCCCGTCGGGCAATTACCGCGCGCTGCCCAACGGGCGAATCGCGGTTGCCGCCTCGGTCTCACAACAGCCGAGCATCGGGAACCTGATCGAACAGCTGGGCAAAACCGAGCCCGAACCGCCGAGTCAGATTCGAATACGGCAATGGCTTGTAGAAGCCACGCCAACCGACAACGTTATGGTCCCGGAGAGCCTCGTGTCCCTCGAGAAGGCCTTGACCGACACAACGGCACTGACCGGGCCCTTGTCATTCAGACGGCTGGAGCAGGTCGAGTTTCGTGTACTGGAAGGACGAAAAGGAAGAATCTCGGGAAAAATGCTGGATGTGTCGGCCAATGTCCGTCAAATCGTCTCGGACACGATTCTGCTCAGGATGACCATCAATTCTCGACCGATTGACTCCTACCTCGAAACCGACATGGCCATTGATTCCGGCGAGCGCATCGTCATGGGCATGGTCGAACACCCGGATCAGGAAGCAATGCTGCTGCTTGTGCTCGAAGCGGAAATTCTTTGATGGCCGATCCCGGACCATGCGCCGGATCGGCTTGATGCTTCGTGCTGGATGAGAACGAATTCGAACAGCTGTACCGTGGCCTTGAGAAGCGGCTGTTCAACATCGCGTGGCGCTGGACCTGGAATCCGGCCGAAGCGCAAGAACTCGTACACGAGGGCTTTATCCGGGTCTGGGCACGGCGCGCGAAGATCGATCCGTCGACCGCGGAACGCTACCTGGTTCGGACTCTGATCAATCTCTGCCACAAACGCGCCCGTCGGCATCGGCGCTGGACTCGCATTCGCGAGATCCTGCCCCTGCCGCAAGCGAAGCCGGCTGGACCGGAGGCAAGTTACCAGGAAGATTCGCTTCGCCGGGCGATCGAATCGCTCCCCGACAAGCAGCGCGATGTACTGTTGCTGACCGAGTTCACCGATTTGAAACAACACCAGATCGGCGAATTGCTCGGCATTCCGCCCGGCACGGTTGCATCTCGGCGAAATACCGCGTTGCGGAGGCTCAAGGAGACCATGCATGAGCACTGAACCGACCTTGATGGACTGGCTCGAGCCTCCGGCTCATGGCCTGAACGATCTGAAGGGAAAGATTGCACGCCGCGACTCTCTCAAGAAGGCCGTTGCCGGCAGTGCTGCCCTGGCAATCGTTGTCTGCACGACAATCGCATTCTTCCACGACGGCATCGGGTCCGCTGCACCAAATGCACCGAGCAATGGCGAATGGCAGGCCGCGATCTCGACACGGGTAGAAGGGCTCAGCGTCATCAACGGCGCTGCGCTGGAGCTTTCGGCGCGCGACGCGGATACGCGCATTTACCTGGTTTCAACCATGCCGGAAAAGCCCCGGCCAGGATCGGGGTAAGACAACTGTGATTCAGAACTACCGGCTGCTGCCCGGCGCGTCTCCCCCCAATTACTAATACAATCAGAAGTATTAGTAAAAAGCAATGCAAGCGCGAACGCAGTCCCCTTAGCTTCGTGCCTTC
>JGI12210J13797_11332574_pt1 | contig 11156 bp, 4 predicted proteins | sample ElkSlonscriptome_3_FD_13797 | JGI IMG/M metagenome (IMG submission 13797) | reverse complement strand
GGTCCGGGATGAATCCCTTCCCGCCGTCCACCGCGAAACCATTCGCCGTTATTTTGAAACGATCCGCCCCAAATCCACAAACGACTAGCCACTCCCCTCTTATCTCATGAGCTCTACCCAAACACCACCCACCATCGAAGAAGAGGCGACCCTTTTCCGCGAACGCTTCGAGCGCCTCCGATCAGAAATCCACAAATTCCTGATCGGCCAGGACGAGATCGTCGATTTTACCCTCATCGCCATGATCGCCGGCGGCCACGTTCTCCTCGAGGGAGTTCCGGGGCTGGGGAAAACCGCCTTGGTCCGCACGATTTCACAGGCCTTGCATCTCAATTTTCAGCGAATCCAGTTCACCCCCGACCTCATGCCCACCGACTTGGTCGGGACAAAGATCCTCGTGGAGGATCATGCCGGGCGGTCGAACTTCGAGTTCTCCCCCGGACCGATCTTCTGCAATCTCCTCCTCGGGGATGAAATCAATCGGGCGACGCCTAAGACCCAATCCGCACTTCTCGAGGCCATGCAGGAGAAATCGGTCACCATCGCCGGAGAAACCCGGCCTCTCGACCGACCATTCTTCGTGCTCGCCACTCAGAACCCACTGGAAATGGAGGGCACCTATCCCCTGCCCGAGGCCCAGCTCGACCGATTCTTCTTCAAACTCCAAGTCGCCTACCCAAGCGCACAGGATTTTTCACGTATTCTTGCCGCCACTACAGAGGGCAGTGATGCAAAGATCGACCAGGTCTTCGGAGCGAGCGAACTGCTTGAGATGGAGCGTTTTGCGCGCTCGGTTCCCATCGCCGCCGACCTGCGCGAAGAGGTCGTGCGCCTCGTGATGTCCACCCACCCCGAGACCGATAAAGCGGGTGATTCCGTCAAGCGCTACGTGCAGTTCGGCGCCAGCCCTCGGGCTGGGCAAGCCTGTATCCTTGCCGCCAAGATCCAAGCCCTTCTCAACGGGAGACTCCACGTCGCCCATGAGGATATTCTTGCCGTAGCACCGCCCGTCCTGCGCCACCGGATGATCCTGAATTTTGAAGCGCAGGCAGATGGCCTCACCAGCGATTCGATCATCGACGAGCTGATCGAAGAGTCGCGGCGTGGGCGTAGTCGGTAAGCATCAGATCCGCACTCCGGTTCAAAAAAATCCTCCGATCTCCCTCCCCCATGCCGACTCAGGACGTCAACGAACTCTTTGACGCCGAATTTCTCCGGCAACTGGAGTCCCTGCGCCTTCTCTCCCGCAAGCTCATCAATGGGAGGCAAAAGGCCGAGCGGCGTTCATCGAAAAAAGGGACGAGCGTCGAGTTTGCGGAATACCGCCGATTCAATCACGGCGACGACTGGCGGCACATCGACTGGAACGCCTACGCCCGCTGGCGGCAACTCGTTTTCAAGCTCTATGAGGAAGAGGAAGACCTGCACGTCCACCTCCTGCTCGATTGCACGCTCTCCATGGACTGGGGGGAGCCTTCCAAATTTGATCGGGCTCGCCAGATCCTAGCCGGCCTCGCCTATCTCGCTCTCGCCAACCTCGACCGGGCGGGAGTCGTGCCCCTTGGCAATTCGCGACATCCGGTCTGGCACCCTTCGCGCGGACGGGGAAAATTTCTCGCCCTCCTCCGGCATCTTGCAGCCTGCGAGGTCGACCCCACCCATCAATCGCTGGCCAAGATCGTCCGTTCCTGGACGGATACCCGGCCGCGCCGGGGCCTGACGATTTTGATCTCCGACCTCTGGGGTTCCGATGAACACGACGCCATCCGCGCTCTCGATCAGCTCCGCCATTCCCGGCAGGAGATCGCCGTTCTGCAGATCATCCACCCCTCCGAACTCACCGTAGAGGGGCGCGGCGACTATGAACTCATCGATCAGGAGACGCGCCAAGCGCGCAAAATCCTCCTCGATCCGGCAACGCGCAAAGCGTTCGAGGCGAAAGTAGCCGACTACGGAAAAACTCTTATTTCTTACTGCCGCCGTCATGGCATTCCCTTTCTCCAAGTCGACTGCGGAGACGATCCGGCCGGAATCCTTAAGAACATTTTGATGCAGGGAGGGTTTATCCGATGACCTTTCTCTGGCCCGCCGCCTGGTTCCTCGCCCTTCTCGCGATCCCGGTAATCATTTTCTACCTGATCCGGAATCTGCCCCGGCGCAAGCCCGTGAGCACCCTCCTCTTTTGGGACCTTCTCCCGGCCCGCAAAAGGAGTTCTCCCCTCTGGAGAAAATTACGCCGCCTGTTTTCCCTTCTCCTGCAACTGCTCTTTCTCTTTCTTCTCGTTCTCTTGCTGGCCCAGCCCTTGATGCCGTGGCAGGAGAAAGCGGCGCAGTCGGTGATTTTCATCGTGGATACTAATCCCTCCATGGCAGCAGAGTCCGGCGGAACATCTTCTCTCGATCGCGCAAAAAAAATTCTCCGCACCCGCATCCGTGCCCTCCGGGCGACTGATGAAGTTCTGCTCATTGCCAGCGGGAACCCACCCCGGATCATCCAGCGCTGGACCTCCAATCGAAAACTTCTGCTCGAGGCCCTTGAGCCTATCGAGGTGAGCGGCACCGCCGTCTCGGTTGCTCCGGCTCTCAATCTGGCCGCAGATTTAGCAAGCGGGGAAGGGTCCGCAAAAATTGCCATCCTCACCAACGAGGTCGGAGACGAAATATGGAAGAAGCCCACTGATGCTTCCCTCGAAGTCATTTCCATCCCCTTGCCGGAAAACACCAATTACGGCCTCAATCATTTTTCCGCTACCCGATCCCGAGTCGACCCCGAGACCGTTCTCATCCACGTCCGAACAACCCGCTCAAATCCAGAAGCGGATGGCGATGATTTCCAAGCACCGAGGCTTGAATTACTCGTGAACGACCAGCTTACCGACGTGATTCCCTCCGAAGAGGTCGCCGCGGACTCGTTTCGCAAGACTTGGTCACTCAGCCTCACCGATGCAGCGACTCTTAAAACCCGTCTGATCGCAGAGGTAAACGATCCGCTCTCCTCCGACGATCAAGCAGAAGTCAGCATCGCACCCGTTGAAAACCTATCCGTCTACCTCGTTGGCCCCCGCAACAGCTTTCTTACAGCGGTCCTCTCGGCAATGGACCAGGTCACGGTTGAAGAGACCGTCATCGAAGACCTCCCCAGCAAGCCGACAGACGCCCTCTTCATCTTCAATCAAATCGCCCCGCCGGATCATTTCAGGCCCGCGGCCAGCCTATACATCCGCCCGCCCGGCTCTGGAGTATGGGGCACTCAATCGCCCGAGCTTTTACCAGAGAGCATTGTGAGCGAGTGGGAGGAGAATCACGACCTGCTCCGTCACGTCGATCTCGATCAAGTTTTCTTCAATGACTCCGCCCGCTACGAACCCCTTCCTGCGGCAAGCATCTTTGCCGAGAGCTTCGGCGATCCCTTGATCTTTGGTGAGTGGGAGGACGAGAACCAATGGCTGGCGACCTCATTTTCTCTCGACCATCCTGACCTTGTTTATCGCACGGTTTTCCCCATCTTCATCGGAAACTTGGTGCGCTCGCTCAATCACAGCACGGAACCCGCAGCGGCCCGTCTTCCCGGCGACGTGGCCAGCCAGCTGCGAGCGAGACCGATCCTCGAAGCCTCCCAAGCAGACTCCGGAGATATGCCAGCCACAGCGCGGCCGCTCTTCCTGTTCTCCTGGCACCACTGGATCCTCTTGCTTGCCATTATTTGGACACTTGCCGAGTGGCACACTTACCACCGGAGGATAACCGAATGAGTTTTTCGATTCTCCAGCCCTTGGCCTTCGCCTTGCTTCCGCTTCTGGGACTGTTCTGGTTCATCGCCCGTCGCTCACTCGCCGACCTCACCCCACGAAGACGTCGGGTTTCCAGCGTCGTTCGATCCATCCTTTTCATCATTCTCGTCACGGCGCTGGCCGACCCGAGGCTTCTCCTCGATAAGAATCAGAGCCATCTCGTGATCGTAGCCGACGTGAGCGACAGCGTCGGTGAAGAATCCCTCAAATCCCTACCTTCGTATCTGGATTTACCCGACGATTTTCCACACTCCCTGATTCTCTTCGCGGCGGAGACTGAGATCGTCGAAATCCCCGAGGAGGGCAAGCCTCCGCTCATTGGCCCTCTCGACCGAACCCGCTCACGGATCGGCGAAGCGCTGCGGTTTGCCGAGGCCACCGTTCCTGCCGACCATGCACCCACCCTTCTGCTGCTCAGTGATGGAAGGACCGATTCCGACCCACTCGTCTCACTCGGATCCGAATTTGCCGAGCGCGGAGTCCGCATCCACACCGTCGCTGTCAATCCCCCGGATACCCCTGAAATGCTGGTCCAATCCCTCCAAGCACCTACCGAGGTCAATCCGCAAGAACCTTTCCCAGTCGAAGTCGAGATCACCAGCAACCAGACCGGAGAATCCGTTCTGGAAATCTTCCGCAATGGGGCACTCAGCACTTCAAAGAAAATCACTGTAGAGCCGGGAAACCAACGCTTTACCTTCACCGAACGTTCCGGAGTCGACGGTATCATTGCGATTACTGCCTCGATCCGGCCCGTCGGGGAAGAATCCGACACCATCGTCGATAACAACAGTCAAACTGTCCACATCCGCACGGCGGGAGAGTCCCGGATTCTCCTCCTCTCGGATCGACCGGAGTCCCTTCGATTCCTTTCCCGCGCTCTGAGGCAGGAGGGGTTTCGCCTCGACATCCGCCCACCGACCGGTCTTCCAGATACCTTGCCCGGCCTCGAGACCTTCGATCTGGTCGTCTTCGATAACATTGCTGCCACCGAACCTTCGCGGCGCCAGATGTCACTCTTGCGCGAATACGTCCGTGATTTTGGGGGAGGTTTTCTCATGCTCGGCGGTGAAAATTCCTTCGGCCTCGGGGGTTATTTCCAGACGCCTGTCGACGAAATTTTGCCCGTCGAATCCGAGTTTCTCAAAGATCGCGAGACCCCGTCTCTCGCCGTGGTCCTCGTCATTGATCGCAGCGGCAGCATGTCCGGCGAAAAAATCGAGATGGTGAAAGCGGCCTCCGAAGCGACGGTCAGCCTGCTCTCTCCCCGCGACTTCGGAGGCGTGGTCGCCTTCGATAGCGACGCCTTCTGGGTGAGCAATCTCCAGAGTGCCACAAATGCCTTTGGCATCATCAATAGCATCCGCTCGCTCAGCGCCAGCGGCGGCACCAATATCTCTCCCGGACTCAGCCTCGCCCACCAAGCGCTCGCCATCAATCCTGCCAAACTCAAGCACATCATCCTGCTCACGGATGGTCAGTCGCAACCGGGACCATTTTACGACCAGACCACCCGAATGGCCCGCGAGGGGATCACCGTGAGCACAGTCGCCGTCGGATCGGGTGCCGATCAAGGTCTCCTGGAGCAAATTGCCCAGTGGGGAAACGGGCGGTTTCACTACACCGCTGATCCGTCGAAGGTTGTCCAAATTTTTGCCCGCGAGACCGTCACCGCCTCTCGTTCCGCCATCCAGGAGTTACCCTTTCTTCCAGTTCAGATTCGCCGAGCGGAATTTTTGCAGAATATCGATTTTCCCACCGCTCCGTTCCTTCTCGGATTCGTGGCTACACAATTGAAGCCTACCGCCGACCTTTGGTTAGCCACCGAGACAGGCGAGCCCTTGCTCGCGACTTGGCGTTATGGACTCGGGAAAGCGGGTGCCTTCACTTCCGACGCCCGCAACCGATGGGCCATCGACTGGCTACGCTGGCCGGATTTCGGAAAGTTCTGGTCAGGCATTTTTCGCCACCTACTCCGGGATAAAGATCTCGGAATCCTTCCGGTCACTCTATCCGAAAAGGAAGAACACATTCAAATCGAGGTCGATGCCATTGACGCAAGCGGTCAATATGTTCCCGATGCTTCCGGGACGGTCTATCTTCTCAATCCGTCCGGCGAGAGTCAGCAGATCCGCCTGCGGTCGAAAACTCCCGGAACCCTCTCCGCGAGGTGGCCCGCCGAGGCGGGCACCCACGTGGCCCGGATTGTCCTCGAATCCGCCTCCGAGACTCTCGGTTCCCGAACTCTCATCCACGACATCGGCTACCCCGCTGAGTATAACCTCGAACCGAGCCGCCCCGACGATCTCGCCCAACTTGCAAAAGCCACAGGCGGAGCCGTTGACCCCACCCCAGACGACCTCATCCGGAATGATCGGAAGGTTGAAGTGGACCGGGAGATCTGGCCGTGGCTTCTCATCATTGCCCTCGCACTCTTTCTCATTGATCTTTCCCTGAAGCGAATTCCATCCCGCCACCCATGAAAACCACCCTCATCCTCACGTTCCTTCTCGCCTCATCGGCTACCGGCCAAACCACGCCCGAGCCAGTTCCCCAAGCGATATCCCGCTATGAACAGGTTCTTTTGCGCCGACCCGATTCCGGTGCTGTCTTTGAGCGAGTTCTCAACTACTATCAAACCGGGCCGGGAACGGAGGCCTTGATCACGCGTTGGACCGAAGCCTACGAAACGACCGAAGATTCAACCCACCGCGCTGGATGGGCTACTCTCCTCGGAACATTTTATCAAAAGCAGGGGAAGACCGCGGAAGCAGCCGATTGGTTCACTCAGGCTCTCGAAGTCGATCCCGCACAAACGCAGACGCGGATAACTCTCGGCGAGATGCTGGCAAACGCAGGAGACTTCGAGGATGCCCTCACTGTGTTGCGCGGAGGTATCCCATCCGGTGACCCTGCATCCGCCGATCCCGAGCTCGTGCGCCAACTCGCCCTGACCCTCGAGCGAAATTTTCAGACCGAAGAGGCCGTTACCCTCTGGCAATCGCTGGCCAATCGACCCGATGCAGACACCTTTGCCATGGAGGAAGCTGCCGAGGCACTCGCGCGAAATCAGGACTTCGTTGCTGCGCGGGCACTCTACACAAAACTGCGTGAGAAAGAAGACGCTGACCCGTATCAAAAGGTTCGCTACAGCATCCGAACCGCCCGCCTCTGGGAAGCCGAGGGTGATTTTGAAAAGGCTCTTGAAATATACGAACAGGCGATCCCTCAGACCAGCGGAACCAGCTGGATCCAGAAGGAACTTCGAAACCGCATTGAACAAGTTTACCGAAAACAGGAAGACCTCCCGGGTTTGGTCACCTACTACGAGTCGTTGATCGAATCCCGCGGCCCAGATACCGCTACTGCCCTTCTCCTCGCTGACGTGCTCGACGACCTCGGTCGATCAGACGAAGCGACCGAGTGGATTCTGCGGGCTACAGAATGGTCCCCATCTCGCTCCGACCTCTCCCTCCTTCTCGCCGACCGGTATCTCGATGAAAACGATGCCTCTTCGGCTATAGAGGTTCTCGCTCCGCTTCATCGCTCCGATCCGCAAAATGAAGCCATCATCGAAACTCTCGGCGATGCGTATTGGGTTCGTTTCGAATCTGATGATTCTGCGGAGGACCGCGATCTGGCGATTACTACTTGGGAGAAGATCGCGCCCCCTTCCGACGCCACGGCCCTCAACCACCTGAAGCTCGCGGGAATATTCAAGAGCTACGACCTTTCGGATAAGGCTCTAGCCGCCTACGAAATGGCATCGGAGAAGGATCCCGACTCGATTGATATTCGCGAGCAGTGGGCCGACTGGCTATTCACCCTCGAGCGCCCGGACGAGGCGTGGGCCGTTTTGGCAGAGGTGACCGCAACTCCAGCGCAGCGCACCGCCGACCGTTTCCTGCGTCTGGCTCGCATCCAGAAGCGCTATGGAAACCCGGATGAGGCGGTCGATTCGGTGAACCGTGGCCTCTCCCTGGAACCGGAGTCCTTTGAGCTTCTCTCCCTCAAATGGTCGATCCTTGCTCAATTGGAGAGATGGGAAGAAGCCGCCAATCTCTATGGCCCGCTGTTCGCTGCTGCGCCCAACGAGTTCTTCCGCCAGTCTGTCGATCAACGGCACATACAAGCTCTCGCCGCATCAGACCAGCTCGAGGAAACACTGCAGACCCTCCAAACTCGCCTCGGGAGCGATAGCCTCTCCATCGAAGAGATGGCTCTCCTTCTCCAAATCGCGACAACCACCCGCGACGTCGAAACGACGCGCAGGACCCTCGCCGAGAGCGAGGAACGTTTTCCTGATTCCATCCGCCTACGCCAACTTGCCCTCAATTATCATGTCTCTATCGGCGACTACGGCCAAGCCATCCACAACCTTGAAAAACTTTTAGAGCTTTCACCCACCCGCTCAGACGAATGGCTTCAACAGATCGCCGCCAACCAACAGGCGCAAGGCGACTATGAGCAAGCGATCCGAACCGCGCAGCGCCGTGTCGAAATGAACCCGGCCAAAACGGAGTCGCAGCTCGATCTGGCCAACCTCTACATGATCTCGGGGGAAATTGATTCGGCCATCGAAACCCTCCTCTCCAGCATCGCTCTCTCCGAGGACAAGACGGCCATTCGCAATCAGCTCATCGAGTATCTATCGGCCAATGGCATGTCTCAGGAAGCCTACGACGAAGCTTGGATTCTTTTTCGGGAATCGGATTCTGTGGAGGGCAAGCTCCGCACCCTCCCGACTCTCACCAATATCGCCGTCCGACAAGGACTTCTTGATGACCTGATTCGAGACTTCGAGCGCAAGCGTTTGTCTGAGGAGAACGGATTTCGCTACGCTCTTTTCCTTGCTTCGATCTATGAATCCGTGGGCGATCTCGGCCGTGCTCGCAGTAATCTGATCGAGGCTCTGGCGGCGCGCCCCGACGACACTGTTCTCATCCGGCAGATCCTCGAAATGGCGAAAAAGGAGAATGACTGGGAGGACTACGTCCGCTTCTCCAGCCGCCTCGCCGAGATCGAACCCAGTGTCGACAATCTCTTTACCCACCTCGAAGCTCTACTCGCTTCCCAACGTCACGAAGAGGCGGTCGAGTGGCTCGCCGAGAACCAGGAGACATTTCTCCAAGAGCTCAAAGCGGTGCGCCTCCTCGTAGGAAGTCACCGAGATGCAGCAAGCGAGGTGCTCAATCTATTCGGGCAGTCCCTGCGGCATAAAGACGGCGATGCAGAGTCTCAGATCGCCCTCGCCGAACTTCTGCTCGTCGTCGAAGACTTCGAGGGAGCCGAGGAGGCCTTCTGGCGGGTTCTCACCATGAACGAGCCCGCTGCGGCACAGCAAAATCCCATCCCGAGCGTGACCGTAACCCGCCCCACTCACTGGTATCACGGGAGCGGGATTGGGCGGCGTATCATGATGTCGAATCAAGCGCGAAACCAAGCGCAGCAGATGATCCTTCAATCAGGAAACAGGCACCATCACCGGTCGAATCAAAATATGGCCTCTCCCAGTTTCGAGGAATTGCAGGACCGAGCTCTAATTTATCTGGCAGCCTTGGCCGTTCGTGACGAGGAGACCGACTCTTTTCTTGCGGAGCTGGAAGAGACCCTGGACCAGCGAGCGGACCCCATCCGCGAGCGGATGATTACCTTCGCGATTCTGAATGAAGCAGAACTCGCGCAGGAGGCAGCCAAAACCCTCTTGGCTCAAGACGGCCTCGACCGGGTGACCCTGCAGGAGATCCAGGGGACCGTTCTGCTCAATCCCTACTCTCATTTTTCAAACCGGAATCCCGCTAGCGAAGAGCAGATCGACCAAACCTTAGAGACCATCAATACCTTGAAATCAAAATGGGAAGCAATCGACCCTCAGATGGCGAAGCAACTCGACTTTTATGCTCTCAACTTCCTTCTTCGGGCCCAGAAGCAAGAAAGAGCCCGTGAACTTGCCGAGGCTCTTCTCGTAGACTTTGAGCCCGAGACCCCCGGTGAATATCAGGTAGGCTTAACGGCTATTGTGGTCACGGGCGACTATACCCGGCTCAGCGAGTGGATCAAAAAATTCCTTGCTGACTCTTCGATCCAACAGGGCCTAGGGCAGCGTAATCGCCAGATGATTTCAGCCTTCCTCTACAATCCGATGATCTCCCGAGGCTATCTCATGGGCATCGAGAAACCAGATCCAGAATCCACGGCAAACGTCGTTCTCGAGAACCTTAAAATTTATTGGGATCAAGCGACCTTCCCCAAACTGCTCCCCGGCTCGCAACCCAACTACGGAAGAAGCGGCCAAGGTCTAAGCTTTCCAGCAGAAAATCGATGGGTCGCAGGAATGGAACTCTACTATCTGCGGCAGATTGCCCAATCGCTACAGGCGAGCCCGGAGATGGCCGAGATTTTTGTCCCGGGCCTCGAAAAGATCTTCTCCGAGATGGAAGGCGAAAAATCAATCGCCCCGGGCCTCACTCTCGCAATCCTCTATCAGTATCGAGGTCAGCCGGAAAAGGCTGCTGAGATTGCGCAAAATCTTTCCGCTACCTTCCCCCAATACTCCGAACTCCGCTTTTCAGCGGCTATCGCCCTTTCACTAGCAGGAGATCATGAAGCGGCTCTCGCCGAAGTTGCACAAACGCGGGCTCTCACCTACCCGGAGGAGAAGATTCGGCTCATGGTGCAGCTCCAGTCTCTGGTCAATCTTGAGCGCCGCGACGAAGCAGAGGCCGCCGCGAAAGAGTTTTTTACCAGTCGCCGACTCTCCCAACGCGACCACGAGCTGCGCAATCTCCTCAACCAGCTCAATCTTAATGCTCAGACGAGACCGCAACCTACGGCTTCCCGAAATACATCTTCCATCAGCCGAGCCCTCCGATCCAATAACTGGAACGACGTCAACTCGGTCATCGAGCAGATGCGGAATCTCGACCGGGAGAAGAAGCACGAGGAATCTCGTAAAATTGCGGAAATGATTTTGTCGAGCGACCCAACCCGGGTGACCCGGAATAATGAGTCCTACATCCGCGACCGTGCTCTCGACATGTTTGATCAAGAGGAGGAAATTCTACAGCTGAAAGCAACTCTTGAGGAGCAGCTCGAGGCCGCACCCGGCTCAGCCTTCCTCCACTTCCGTCTGGCTGAATTGGGCCTTAAAGCGAAATCCAGAAATAAGGGAGAGTTCGATTTTCGATCACACGTCGATGAGATGATCCGACTCCGACCGGACGATACGGACCTTCAACTCCTTCTCGCGAACCGGATCATGAGCGCAGGTGACCATGAGCTCGCAGTCGACCTCTACGCATTGGCACTAGAGAATGATCCAGCAGCCACCATCCAGTCCAACTCGCACAATCTGGTTCGAGCCTA
>JGI12210J13797_10091441_pt1 | contig 11156 bp, 7 predicted proteins | sample ElkSlonscriptome_3_FD_13797 | JGI IMG/M metagenome (IMG submission 13797) | reverse complement strand
GCCAGCGTCTGGTAGAGCGGGCGCAGGTCGCGGCCCTTGCCCAGCCGTCCGCCCCACGGCGGGTTGGTCACGATCACCCCGCTCGCCGAGTCGGGGAAGGGCGCGGCGCTGATGGCGGCCTGGGTCAGGGTCAAGTCGCTGAGCACGCCGCCCCGCTCGGCGTTGCGCCCGGCGATGCCGATCGCTCCGGCGTCCCGGTCGGAGCCGTGGATGGGGAAGGGCAGGGCGTCCAGCACGCGCGCCTTCGCCTCGTTGCGCATCGCGTCCCATGCGTCTTGCTCGAAGGTCGGGAAGCGCTCGAAGGCGAAGCTCCGCTCGCTCCCCGGGGCGATCCCGCGAGCCAGCCGGGCCGCTTCGATCGGCAGCGTGCCCGAGCCCATCATCGGGTCGACGAGCGGACTCTGACCGTCCCAGCCGCTGCTGCGGATGAGCCCGTGGGCCAGGTCTTCACGGAGCGGGGCCTTCGCGGTCTCGAGCCGGTAGCCGCGCCGGTTCAGAGACTCGCCGGAGCTGTCGATCCAGTAGGTCACCGAGTCCCCCTGGACCCGAACCTCGAGGCGCGCCTCGGAGACTCCATCGGGGGCCCAGCCGCCGATGCGCTCACCGATGGCGCGGCGCACGCGCTCGTCGACGGCGCCGCTGTGGTAGAGCCGCGAGCGCTGGCTCTTGACCGCGATGGTCAGCGACTGCTCTGGCGCGACCCACTTGTTCCAAGCGATCGACCCGGTCTTGGACTCGAGCCGGTCGAGCTTGCCGGCCTTCCGCTCGGCCACGCGGACGAGCACCCGCTGAGCGCAGCCGAGCTCGAGGTTCAGCCGCTGAACGTCGGCGAAGGTGCCTTCGCTGCCGACACCCGCGCCGAGGGTTTCGGCCGGGAGGCCGAGGGTGCGGACCTCGTCCGCGACCAGCCCCTCGAGACCCGGGGCGCAGCGGATGTGGAGCGGCCAACCGCTCATCGGCGGGCCGTCTGCTGCTGATGGAGCTCGGCGCGGAGCTGACGGATCCGATCTCGGAGTGGGACGATGAAGTCCATGCTGACGGTGTGCATCTGTTGCCTATGGGCACGGCCGGCGTGCCATTTGGAGAGAGCGAGGCGAGCGGTGGCGCGAACGAACTCGGCGCCCTTGCGGCCCCAGCGCATGCGCGCCTGGAAGACGCCCCACGCCCTACATGTCATGTCGACCTCCCATTGCGCGAGGTGACCGAGGGCGACCTCGTCGGCGAGGTGGGCGCGGATGATCCGGCCGCGGCGGCGGACCAACACCACGATCACGACCACGAAGGCCAGCACGAAGAGGAACCAGACGGGCAGCATGCAGAGGAAGAGCGCGGCGCCCTCTTCCACCCGGCCGGCGATGGTCGCGGTGCCGTTCCAGATCGCGTGGAGCAACACCGCGCCGACGTAGCCGAGGAAGGGCGCCGTCCAGCGGACCCAGCCCTTCTCGGTCTCGCGCGCCAGGCCGAAGCCGATGCCGATCATCGCGGTGTAGACCGGATGGCCCCACGGAAAGAGCACCCCGCGCATCAGGAAGGTCATCCCCAGCTGCCCGTCCTGCGAGGCGTTGCCGTAGTAGATGATGTTCTCGAACATGGCGAAGCCGAGCGCGGTGAAGGTGGCGTAGATGATGCCGTCCACCACCCCGTCGAACTCCCGCCGGAGGAAGAAGAAGACGCCCGCGACCCCGATGCCCTTCCAGAGTTCTTCGGTGATCGGCGCGCCGACGACTGCGGCGATCTCGTCGCCGCCTGCGGAGCCGACGATCTCGTTGAACAGGACCGAGAAGCCGCAGGCGGCGATCGCCCCCCATAGGAAGCAGCCGACCAGCGCGTACCAGGGCTCCGGGTCGTAGCGGTCGAGGAGCCGCGGAACGGTCAGGTACATCAGCCCGGCGGGCAGCGCGAAGGCCGCACCGATGCACATCCCCGACAGCGCCCCCTCCTCGGTGAGGATCCGGAGCCCGAAGAGGACCACGATGAGCGTGCCGCCCACCAGCTGTCCGACCAGGTAGAGGCCGAAGCCGATGTTCCGCATCGTGCGGTCGTGCGCGGGGAGCGTCACGGGCCGAGCCTACCCGATCGGACGCGGCGGCCGGGGCTTCATCCAGCGAGCCGCTTGGTGAGCAGACGGGCGGCGTCGGTCTCTCCGAAGAGCACGACCTGCTCCTCGAGCCCTTCGAGCAGGTTGCGGCGCTCGGCTGGGCTCACGCGGTCCGCGAGCTGCTCGAGGAGCCGCTCGGCCGGGGTCACGTCGTCGGCCGCCGCCAGATGGAGGATCAGCGAGAGCTTTCGCTTCACCGAGTCCGGGTGGCTCTCGGCCTCCGCCTGTGCGCGCAGCACCGCTTCGGCGAGCGCATCGGTGACGGCGTCCTCCTCTTCGCGGGCGCGATGGATCGCCGCTCGTGCCCGCCAGAGCGCGGCGCTCTCGGGCATCCGCTCGCGGGCGGCGTCGGCCGCGGCGAGCGCTTCGTCGAGTCGGCCGGCGCGCCGGAGCACGTCGATCCGTCGGTAGAGGACCTCTTCGTCGCCGCTCCGCAACTCGAGCAGGGTGTCCAGGTCGCTCAGCGCGTCGTCGTAGCGCTCGAGGGCGAGGTAGGTGGAGGCGCGCTCGTGGAGCACGCGGGCCTCGGCCGCCGGTCGGCCCTCGGTGTGCTCGAGGGCCTGGTGCAGATCGGCCAGCCCCTCCATCGTGCGCCCGGCCTTCCGGGAGGCGTTGGCGCGGAGCGCGAGCAGCTCCGGGTCGCCTGGTGAGAGCTGCACTGCGTCGTCGAAGGCGCTGATCGCGTCGTCCGAGCGATCCATCGCCAAGAGCGTCGTGGCGCGCTCCCCGACGGCGTCGCGGGAGCGGGGCTCGAGCTCGAGCGCGTGGTCGATGTCGGCGAGGCTCGCCTCGAGGTCGCCGCGTTCGCGGTGCGCGATGCCGCGACCGACGTGAGCCGCGGCCTCCCGCGGCTCGAAGTGAACGGCCTGGTCGTAGGCCTCGATCGCGTCGTCGAGCCGACCGAGCTCGCGAAGGCAGTCGCCCTTGCGCATCAGCCCGATCGCGTCCGGGTCCCCTTCGGTCATCGCCTTGTCGAGGGCGACCAGCGCTTCGTCGTAGCGGCCCAGCAGCCGCAGCGCGTTCGCGCGGCCGTAGATCGTCTCCCGGTGCCCCGGGTCGTGCCAGAGCGCCTTGTCGTAGTCGTCGAGCGCCTCGGCGAGCTGATCGATGGCGACCCGCGAGTGGGCGCGCATCCGAAGCAGCCGCGCGGACTTCGGGGCCCGCTCGAGAAGCCAGTCGAGGTCGGCGATCGCGCCTTCGTGGTAGCCGAGCCGCGCCATGGACCGGGAGCGTCCTTCCCGGGCCCAGGGGTAGTCGGGCTGCAGATCGATGGCTCGCTCGAAGTCCTCGACCGCCTCTTCGTCCCGCTCGAGCATGCGGTAGGTCTCCGCTCGGCTCGCGAGCGCCCAGGGGTACTGCGGCTTGAGCTCGAGCGCTCGGTCGAAGCCGGCGAGCGCTTCCTGGAAGCGGCTCATCAGCCGCAAGCAGTCGGCGCGGTGGGCGATGGCCCAGGTGTCGTTCGGCTCGCGGCGAAGGAGTGACTCGAAGTCGGCGAGACCAGCGGCGAATCGGCGAAGCTCCACGAGGGCCTCCGCCCGCCGGCCGAGCGCGACGTTGTTGCCCGGGTCGAGCGCGAGCGCCCGGTTCAGATCCTCGAGCGCATCCTTCGCGCGGCCCTTGTCCAGCAGCACCATCCCGCGGTTCGCGAGCGCCCAGGCGTAGCGGGCGTCCTCGTGCACCGCGTGAGAGAGATCGGCCCACGCCTCGTCGAGCTTGCCGAGCGCGCGATAGGAGGCGCCGCGGCTCGCCCAGGCCCAGGCGTTGCCGGGCTCGAGCGCGACCGCTCGGCTGAGATCGGTGATCGCGCGATCGTGCTGCCCCATGAGGCGCAGGAGCTCGCCGCGCTGGGCGAGGGCCCAGGGGTAGTCCTCTTGGAGCTCGATGGCGCGGTCGAAGTCCCGGAGGGCGGCTTCGTTCTGGTCCAGCGCGCTCCGGCTCTTGCCCCGGCTGGCGTAGACCCAGCTGAGCTTCGGCGATTTCGCGAGGGCCGCGTCGAAGTCTTCGATCGCCTTGGCGTGGTTCCCGGCGAGCCGGTGGGCCTCGCCCCGGGCCGCGTGGACTCCCGGTCGCTGCGGCTCCACCTCCAGCGCCTGAGTCAGGTCGGCGATGGCCGCCTCGAAGTGCCCGTCGTCCAGGTGGAGCTCACCGCGGCGAAAGAGGGCCCAGGCGTAGCGCGGGTCCAGCCCGATGGCGGTGTCCAGGTCGACCTTTCCGAGCGGCCGCTCCCCGATGCGCGCGTAGGCGTCGCCACGGGAGGCGAGGGCGAAGGCGTATTTGGGGTCGAGCGCGATCGCCTGGTCGAGGGCGGCGATGGCCTCCCGGTGCCGGCCGAGCCGCCGGAGCACCTCGCCCTTCTGCCCGAGACCTTCGAGGCGATCCGGCTGGATCTCCAATAGGCGCTGGAGCTGGGCGAGGGCCGCTTCGTGCCGCCCTTCCTGCATGTGGCGCTTCGCCCGCTGCAGCAGCGTGTCTGTGTCGTCGGCCACGGGGTGGGCATAGCAAATGGTGGGCCTCCTTTCGATGGGTTCGTGCTCGGGGGGGTGCTACGAGTGAGCCGTGTTTCTGGTCATCGGCCTCGATTGCGCCCCGCCGGGGCTGGTCTTCGACCGCTGGCGAGCCGATCTTCCGCACCTGGCCGGGTTGGCCGATCGGGGCCGCTGGGGTCCGCTTCGGTCGACCGAGCCGCCGATCACCGTCCCGGCGTGGGCCTCGATGACCAGCGGTCGGGACCCGGGCGAGCTCGGGCTCTACGGGTTCCGGAACCGCAACCGAAACCGGGACTACGGGCTCCGGGTGGCCTCGAGCGCGGACGTGCGGGTCAAGCGACTCTGGGACCGGCTGGGGGAGAACGGCCGTTCGGTCGCCGCCCTCTTCGTGCCGCTGACCTCCCCGCCGAGCCCCGTTCGGGGGACGATGGTCGGGGGCTTCTTGGGCGCCGGCGAGCGCTGGGCCTTCCCACCGGCGAAGCAGCGCGCGCTCGAGGCGCGCTTCGGGCCCTACCGCCGAGACGTGCGCGACTTCCGGACGGACGAGCTCGAGCGCGTCCTCACCGAGCTCGACGAGATGCGCGAGCAGCACTTCGCGATCGCGAGAGCGGTGATCGAGGAGGACGCCCCCGACTTCTTGATGATGGTCGAGATGGGCCCGGACCGGCTGCACCACGCGATGTGGCGGCACATGGATCCGGAGCACGTCGACTATCGCCCGGGCAATCCGTGGGAGGGTCGGGCCAAGGGCTACTACCAGGAGCTCGATCGCGAGGTCGGTCGGCTCGTGGCGAGCGCTGGTGACGACGCGACCGTGCTGGTGGTGAGCGACCACGGCGCCCGCGCGATGCATGGCGGGGTGGCGCTCAACGAGCACCTGCGCCGCGAGGGGTGGCTCGCCCTGCGCGAAGAGCCGAGCGCGCCGACCGCGCTCCGCGACGTCGTCGATTGGTCCCGCACCCGGGCGTGGGCGGAGGGAGGCTACTACGCGCGAGTCTTCCTGAACGTCCAGGGAAGGGAACCGGAGGGGCAGGTCGACCCGGCGCGCTTCGAGGCGACCTTGGCGGAGCTGATCGCGTGCCTCGATGGAATCGAGGGCGTCGCGGTCGATTGCCGGCGGCCAGCGGATGTCTACCGCGAGACCCGCGGCGAGCCGCCGGAGCTGATGGTCTACCTCGACGACCTCGGCCTGCGGGCTCTGGGCACCGTCGGCCACGGCTCGGTGCGCGTGCCCACCAACGACACGGGCCCGGACGGCTGCAACCACGACTGGGACGGCATCGCGATCCTCGCGGGGCCGGGCATCGTTCCGGGTCGGCTCGAGGGCGCGTCGATCTTGGACGTGGCGCCGACCATCTACGCCCACTTCGGCGTCGATCACGACCTCCCCGGTCGGCCGCTCTTCTAGCAGCCGCGTCGGTTTCAGCCTTGCCTCACGCAAAGCCGCAAAGCCGCAAAGAACGCAAAGGAGATTGGGATCGAGGTGGCCCTGCGCGTACGGGTCCGGTTCGGGTTGCTTGGACGCGGAGCGTCAGCGCCCAACCTACGAAAAACCTTTGCGAACTTTGCGGCTTTGCGGCTTTGCGCGAGGCTTCGAGGATCGGATAGGCGAGCGACCAGCAGGACTGGCGTGGCTAGTCGACGTAGCCGAGGGCTCGCAGTCGTTTCTCGACCTCGGCTTCGTCCGCGCGCGCGTGGTGGCTGGGTGGAGCGACGTCGGGGAGCGCTTCGACCGCGCCGGCCGTGCCGTGGAGCGCTTCGAAGAGCACCCGGCCCGCAGCTTCGTCCGGGACGGCGACGTCCATTCGGGCCAGCAAGGTCGCGGCGGCGTCGGCGATGTGCGTCTCGATCTCTCCGACCGCTTCGATCCGTGGTCCGGAGGCGATGAAGAGCCCGCGCTCCCGATGGCTGCCCTGAAGACTGCGGCCCTTCTTTCCCAGGTGCTCGCTCGGATCGAGCTTTCGGAACACCGTGCCGGGTCCGCCGCTCGGTTGGACGTTGTAGCTGTAGCCCTCTCGCAGATGGAGCCGGAGCAGCAGGTCCGGTGCCCGCTCGATGTGCGGCCCGCGGTAGAGCTCCTCTCGCCGCCAGACGGTGTCGACCACCGGCGCCCCGCTCCACGGATCGCGGAGCGCGAGCAGCGCCCGCTCGACCGCTCGGATCATCTCCTCGCGCTCATCCATCGCGACGGTCCCGCGAACCTCGCGGCCCGCGAGGTTCAGCCACACGCCGGGGAAGTAGTTCAGCTCGTCCGAGAAGGCGCGGGTGCGCTCCATGGCGATGGCGCCGAAGCGCGCGCGGGACTCGAGCCAGCCCGGGAGCCGCCCGCCGGCCAGCCGGAAGATCCGCTCACGCAGCCGAGGGGGAAGCCGGGTCAGCGCCAGCTGCTTCGCCCGCCCGACCAGCTCGCCGAGCAGGCCGCTGCGCGCCTGGTGGAACTCCAGGAGACCGGCGTCGGCGAGCGCGCGATTGAGGTGCAGCACCGCGTCGCTCGATCCGCCGGAGCCGTGGTCGCTGACGATGGTGAGCTCGACGTCGCTCCCGGCGGCCGCCACCAGGGCACCGACCGCCGCATCCAGCGCGCGATAGATCCGCGCGAGCCCGTCGCGCTCGCCATCGCTCACGTTGGGGCTCCGCGGCGACGACCGATCGTGGAACGCCCACAGGTGGTGCGCCGCCGTGTCGCTCTCGCCGAAGTAGAGCGCGAAGGCGTCCCACTGCTCGCGGTCCAGCAGCCATTCGGCCACCGCGACCTTCCGACGGATCCGCGCCTCCAGGAGCTCGGGCAAGCGTGCGTGCCAACCGGGCTGGTCGGCGTTCATCTCGTCGGCGTCGTCGAAACGCCAGGGACCGAAGCGCTTCTCCATCGCGTCGTAGAGCGCGGGCGGGGAGACGAAGGAGCGGTCCGCTTCGAAGGCGACGGGCGAATCCCATCCGCTGATGAATACCCCATGCTCGAGCCGCGGAGGCGGGTAGGTCGCCGGGAAGGCGACGCAGGCGCAGCGGCGGCCCATCGCGTCGAGGCGCTCGAAGAGCGTCGGCGCCTCGCGCACCGTGCCGCCGCTGAAGCGCACTTGGTAGCCGTGGCGGGTGGTGAAGTCGAAGACGCCGTGCCGCGCCGGGTCCACGCCGGTCAGGAACGTGGTCCAGTTCGGGAGCGTCGCCGGCGGCTGCACGCTCTGCTGCGCCGAGTAGGCGCCGGCCGCCATGTGGCGGTGCAGGTTCGGCAGCTCCGTCTCGCCGAGCGCTCGCACGATGTCGAGGTCGGCTCCATCGAGGCCCAGCACCAGGTGTCGCGTCGGCACGGCTCGCGTCTAACGAGCAGGGTGCCTCTCGTCAATCCCGCTCGCCGTAGAGCGTTCGTGTCGACCGGCCCATGAGCCGAACGGCGAGCCGCCCCGGCAGGAGCCGCCCCAGCAGCAGACGGGCCGCGCGGCTCGCGCGGCCCGGCACCAGCGTGGGGCCCTCGCCGATCGCCTCGAGGGTCTCGCGGACCACCTCCTCGGACTCCATCACCGGGCCGACCTCTCGATCCGTCGACGCTTGGTAGCGGGGCGTCCGCACCGCGCCCGGGCAGCTCGAGAGCACATCGACGCCCGCCGCTCGGAGCTCGTCCCACAGCCCTTCGGCGAACACGCGGCCGAAGGCCTTGGTCCCCGCGTAGGTCGCGACGAGCGCGGTCCCGTGGAAGCCGCTCATCGACGAGACGAGCACGATCGCGCCCCTTCCGCGCTTCGCCATCGGGCCGCCGAAGGCGTGGCTAAGCGCCAGCGGTCCACGGACGTTGACGTCGACGGCCGTCATCGCGTCGGCGATGGGTCGCTCCAGGAATGGGCCGATCGGGGCGTAGGCGGCGTCGTAGATCAGCGTCCCGACCTCCCGGTCGCCCACCGCTTCGGTGAGCGCCTCGGCGACATCGGACCGGCCGAGATCCATGGCGATGGGAAGGGCGCGTACGCCCCGGGAGGCTTCGATGGCCCGAGCCTGCGCTCGGAGCTTGTCCTCGCTTCGCGCGACGAGGATCACGTCGAGACCAGCGCGGGCGACTCCATCGGCGAAGGCGGCACCGAGCCCTTCGGAGGCACCGGCGACGAGTGCCCAGGGACCATGGCGACGGGGGGTCAGCATTCGCGGACCATAGCGCCTTCGCTCGCCCGATCGAGCCAGCCGCGGTACTCTGCTCAGATGCAGACGGTTTGCGGCAGCGCCGCGGCCCGGGGGGATGCAACGGAAGAGACCTTGGGGGAGGCTCTCGCCTCCGCCCGTGCCGCACTCGACGAGCGAGAGCCCGATCTGACCCTCCTCTTCGCGTCACCGGAGCACCCGCTGCAGAACGTCTTGGCGGCCGCTCGAGGGAAGCTCGCGGGCACGGTGATCGCTTGCAGCACCGCGGGAGAGATCGACGGCGTCGACATGCAGCAGGGCGGCATCGCGGCCTTCATGTTCGCCTGGGGCAACGCGCAGCACCGCGCCGAGCCCTTGACCCCCCTCGAGGCCGACGGTGAGAGCGCGGCGATCGCTCTCACCGCGGCCCACGTCAACCTGTCGGCATCGGCCCGGGTCGAAGGGCAGACGGCGGGAATCAGCCTGGTCTTCGGTGACGGACTGCACCCGGGCTTCGAGGCGCTGGTCGCGAAGATGCGACAGCGGCTACCGCCGCACCACGCGGTCGTCGGCGGTGGTGCCGGCGATGGCGGTCGGCTCGAGCGCACCTTCGTCGGTCTCGATGGCGCGGTCGCGTCCGCGGCGGCGACCGCGGTCCACATCGCGAGCGCTTCTCCCTGGGGCGTGGGCGTCGGCCATGGCGCCGAACCGATCGGCGAGCGGATGACCGTCACGAAGGCCAGCGGGAACGTCGTCCACGAGCTCGACGGCCGGCCGGCGCTCGAGGTCTACCGTGAGCTCGCCGAACGCCGGGGCATCGCGCTCGCCGACGACGCGGCAGTCAAGCAGCTGCTCATCGAGTACGAGCTCGGCATCCACTTCTTCGACGACCTCGCGCGCGTCCGCGCCGGGGTAGCGACGATGCCCGATGGAAGCGTGGTCTGCGCCGGCGAGGTGCCCGAGGGCGCCAGTGTCTCGTTCGTCCACGGCGACCCGGAGAGGTACGTCGCCGCCGCCCAGGCCGCGGCCCAGTCCGCCAAAGACGCGCTCGGTCAGGCCGAGGTCGCGGGGGTGCTCGTGATCAGCTGCGTCACCCGCGGCATCGTCATCGGGGAGCGCTACGGCGAAGAGGTGGCCGCCGTCCGGCGCGTCTTCGGTGACGCGCCGGTCGGTGGGTTCCTCAGCTACGGAGAGGTCGCGCGCGTCCGGGGAAAGATGGACGGCTACCACAACAACTCGCTGGTCGTGGTCGCCGTCCCGCGCTGAGCGCGCTTTGGGGTTCGCGGTCAGCCCTTGGGCAGCATGAACGCGAAGAGGCAGCGTCCATCGCGCTCGTCGACCCAGGTGCTTCCGCCGATGTCTCGAACCGCGGCCGCGATCGCCGGGAGCCCGAGGAAGCGAGCGTAGCGGGCTCGCGAAGCCTGCTTGAGCTGCAGGTGGCCCCGCAGGTCGAAGAGCGCCTCCCGGTCCGCGGGTGCGATCGGCGTTCCCGGATCGCTGACGGAAACGATCACGCCGTCGTCGTGATCCTCGATGCGAACGAGCGCCGAGCGGCCATAGCGCAGCGCGCAGGCGACGAGCACCGCCGCCATCTCACCGGCGCCGGCTCCGCCTTTGGCGTTCAACGGCCCGGTGGGCGCTTGGACGGGGACCGTCACCATCGAACGAACCGCGGCCACCACGTCGCCCACCGATGGCTCCACTGCCGGCGAGCCCGCGAGCCAGCGACCGAGCCAGCCGAGCGCGCGCATCCCGTCGTCGAGCTCCCGGGTCGCCGTGCGGAGGTCGGCCAGGATCTCCGGCACCTCGGGGTCGTCGGGCTCGACCGAGCCCAGGACCTCGAGATTGGCCAACAAGGTCGCGATCGGGTTGCGCACGTCATGGACGATCATCCGGAGCATGGCTCCGACGTCCTCCCGGTCGATCGGCTCTCTCTCGTCGCTTTCTCGGTCTCTCACGAATCCTGGAAGAGAGGATAGCGGGTCACCGCTTCAGTCGAAACACATGACGGATTCTTTACCCGAAACGTCGACGAGCGCGCCGATCCAACTCAGCGCGGTGTCGGCCCTCTCGAGGACGCCCGCGCGCTGGGCGTCGTTGAGCAGATAGGCGGTGGGAGCCTCGGGGTCGTCGACGCGCTCGTTTCGCATGGCGGCCTTCAGCGACTCGTCGTCGAGCCCTCGCAGCCGCTCGACCATCCCTCGCGAGAAGCGCTCCACCTTCTCGAGCTCTTCGCGGAGCCGCGCCCGGATCGCGTCCGGCAGCGGCGCAGCGAACGCCGCGTCGTTGTCTCGGATCACTACGCGAGGCGCGTCCTCGGGCCCGATGACCCGGAGGTTGCCGCCGCTGTAGCGGTCCCAGTTGGCGGTGAGGTAGTCGAAGACGATCAGGTTGCTCAAGTCCCGCGCGAGCGCTCGCTGGCCCTCGGGCGCCTCGCCTCCCCGGCCGATCCATCCGGCCCACTCGCC
>JGI12210J13797_10779226_pt1 | contig 11160 bp, 9 predicted proteins | sample ElkSlonscriptome_3_FD_13797 | JGI IMG/M metagenome (IMG submission 13797) | reverse complement strand
CCACCATCGGGTGCAGTTGGAACCACTGCACCTACTGCGACATGTACCGCGACAAGACCTACGTCGAGCGGCCGGTGGATGCGTGTCTCGAAGACCTCGACGCCGCAGCGGCGGAGGTCGGCGAGCGGGTAGAGAAGCTCTTCGTCGCCGACGGCGATGCCCTCGGCATGCCGATGGACCACTGGCGGCCCATTCTGGAGCGAGCGCGTGAAGCCTTCCCTCGGCTGCGCCGGATCTCCTGTTACGCCATGGCCCGCAACGTGGCAGCCAAGAGCGAGGCCGAGCTCGAAGAGCTGCGCGCCTTGGGGCTGAGTCAGCTCTACATCGGGCCGGAGTCGGGCGACGACGTCACCTTGAAGCGGATCGCCAAGGGCGACACCTTCGACGGCCACGTGGAGGCGGCGGCGAAAGCTCGAGCGGCCGGCCTGTCGCTCAGTGTCATCGCCCTCCTGGGCATCGCGATGGAGCGCAGCCAGGCCCACGCCGAGGCGACGGCGCAGCTGGTGACGGAGATGGACCCGCAGTTCTTCGCCGCCCTGACGGTCACGGTGGTGCCGGGGACGCCTCTGGCCAAGCTGCGCACGAAGGGCCGCTTCGAGGTGCCGGGCATCGAGGGTCTCATGAGCGAGCTCCGCACCATGGTCGATCTGGCGCGCCCCTCGGATACGGTTTTCCGCACCAACCACGCCTCGAACTACCTGCCTCTCGGGGGCCGCTTGCCCCGGGATCGGGAGGCCATCGTGAGCGCCATCGACGCCGCGCTCCGGGGAGAGATCCCGCTCCGCCCCGAGGCCCACCGGGCGCTCTGAGACTCGTTTCGACCCCTTCGTGACGCGATCTCCATGGTTCGGCCGGGGTCATGATGATCCCATGACGAAGATGAGCCCTCGGATCTCGTTTAACCGATCATGACGATGTCGAAGTGGTCGAAGCTCATGGTTGCTCTCCTCTGTGCTTGCCTGACCGGCGCCTGCGCGAAATTGGGCGACGAAGCCGCCCCTGCGGCCACCGAGGCAGCCGTGGACGCAGACGGCACCCGGGCCAAGGGAGATGAGGGGCAGCTCGCCGGCTCGCCCAAGGTCGGAAGCCGCAAGAATGCCGTGGCCGGCCGCAAGCTCATCCAGAGCGCGCAGCTGCACGTGGAGGTCGAAGACTACGCCAAGACGCGCAAGCGCCTCGACACCCTGCTCTCCTCCTACGGCGGTTTCGTCGCAGACGCACGCATCGACCACGCCGACGGTGAGGTCTCGCAGGCAACCCTCACCCTCCGGGTCCCCAGCGACAAGCTCGGCGTCTTTCTCAACGAGGCATCCGGAGAGGGAAAGGTGCTCAAAGAGGAGCTGAGTGCGAAGGACATCACCGACGCCTACGTCGACACCAACGCTCGACTGAAGAACGCTCGCCACCTCGAGTCGAGGCTGCAGGAGTTGCTCGCCACCAAGACCTCCGGGGTGAAGGACCTGCTCGAGGTCGAGCGAGAGCTGGCCCGCGTACGCGGCGAGGTCGAGCGCTATGAGGCCCAGATCCGGTCTTGGGACGAGCGCGTTTCGATGAGCACCATCGCCCTGCAGCTGGAGACCCGTCGCGTTTACGCCGCCGCACCTCCTCCCACCTTTGGCGTGCGAATCAAGACGACGCTCGCCGGGTCCTCGGAAGCGCTTGCCTCCTTCGGGCGCACCAGCCTCCTCGTGGCCGTCGCACTCGTGCCCTGGATGCTGCCCATGGCTCTCATCGGCTTTGGACTGCGGTCCGTGCATCGGCGCCTCTCGCGTCGTCGTACGGCTGGAAGCGTTGCGAGCGCGTCGTGAGAGAGAAACGTGTAGTAGGCGTCGAACACCAGGGAACCCTCGGCGGCCTCTGGTGTTCCGCATCCCACGCCGCTGTTACCATCGAGCTTCGATGAAGGTCGCCCTCGTCTATCCGCCCCCTTGGAAAATAGTCGCCCCCCACGAGAGCGTCGACTACGGCATCGAGGGTCACCCAGATGGCTACCTCCGAGGCGATCTCGACGGCGACTTCCACCAGACGCCCTACGGCTTGCTCACCCTGGCGGCTCAAGCCATTCGTGCTGGTCATCAGGTCAAGTTGCTCAACCTCTCCGCCTATCCCTGGTCCGACGTCGAGCGAATCGTGGCTGCGCTCGACGCCGAGGTGTTCGGGATGTCTTGCTGGACCGCCAATCGCCGAGGGGTGGGCTACACCGCGCGGCTCATCAAAGCGGCGCATCCTCAGAGCCACGTCCTCGTGGGCGGCCCCCACGCGAGCCCTCTGGCCAAGGAGATGCTCGCTCATCACCCCGACATCGACACCGTGACCACGGGCGAGAGTGACGCCACCTTCCTCGAACTGCTCGAGCGACGGACGGAAGGGGTCGACAACCGAGGTCTCGCAGGCGCCTGGTACCGCTACGACGGCGGGGTCGAGCAAGGCCCGCCGCGGGGGAACATGAAGCACCTCGACGCGCTCGAGTGTGTACAGACGCACTTTCGCTCGCACATCTTCATGACCTCGCGAGGCTGCCCTTGGGCCTGTACCTTCTGCGGGGCCGAGTCCCAGTGGGGGAGGGGGTTCCGCGCCCACTCCGTGTCCTACGTTCTCGACGCCCTCGAGCAGCTCGTCGAGGCGCTACCGGTCAAGATGGTGCTGGTGAAGGACGACACCTTCACCACCCAGAAGAAGCGGGTCATCGAGCTCTGCCGGGGGATTCGCGACCGGGGCCTCAACTTCAACTGGAGCTGCGACACGCGCGTCGACTTGCTCAGCGACGACCTGCTCCGTGAGATGAGGCTCGCCGGCTGCGAGCGATTGAGTCTGGGCGTCGAGTCGGGGGCACCCGAGATCCTGAAGAACGTCGACAAGAAGATCACCGTCGACGACATCCTCCGCTCTACCGAGCTCGCGAAGAAGTACGGCATCAAGGTTCGCTACTACATGATGCTCGGCAATCGCGGCGAGACCACGAAGACCTTTGAGCAGACGTTGCGCTTCCTCGAGGAAGCGCAGCCGCACGAGTTCATCTTCTCCTGCCTCAGCATCTACCCCGGGACGCAGGACTTTGCCCGGGCCGAGCGCGAGGGTTGGGTGAGCCGCGACCTCTACTTCGAAGAGCCTTTTCAGGAGCTGAAGATCCCCTTCGATGCCGACGAAGCCTGTACGGAGATGATGAACGATTGGTTCGCCGACAACTGCGGCCTGCAGCGCAATCATCGTCCCAACGTAGCCGAGGCCGAGGGCGTGCTCTCCCGATTGGAGGGCCATGGTCCGGCTCACCTCGACCTCTGTGAGGCCCTCTATCTTGCGGGCGATCATGCAGGAGCGGCGGAGCAAGCAAAGGCGGCACTGAAAGCCAACCATCCCCTGCCGGGCCTGGCCTTGAACTACCTCGGATGCTGCGCGGTCGAACGCGGCGACTACGACGCGATGATGCGCCACTTCACCGCCGCCAGCGAGCAGGACCCGCAACACTACGTCTTGCTCAAGAACGTCGAGAAGGCGCGCGAGTGGTTCCGCCTTCAGGGACCGGCCCGGGGATTGGCCCTCGAGCTCGATGCCCACCACGACTTTCAGCTGCTCGAGAAGACCCAGCAGCCGACGTTGCCGGGCCCTCTCGCCGACGACTTCGCGACCTGGTCACCAGCCATCGACAATCCCGAGGCCGACCCCGCGGTCGCACGGCTTGGCAGCAACAAGCGCTTCGACGCCAAGAAGCGCCTCGAGGTGCTCTGACCATGGCGAAGGACCCCCGCCGGCGCGCGGCGAAGCAGAAGCGTCGCGCCGCGCGCAAGGACAAGGCGGCCAAGCGGGGCGCGGGGCGGCCCGTCCCATCGGGGTACCACGCCGACCATGCGCTCGACCCCGAAGCATGGGTGGCCATGCCGCCCGAGGAGCGCTTGTCACGGGTGGAGCACTATCATCGGCGGTTGCCAGCGACCCATCAGCCGCCCGACCTGCGCCGACACGCGGCCTTGCACGTCCTGGTCGAGGACCAGCTCGCGGCCGCCGACCCGCCCGAGGTATGGCTGGCGCTCGCGCGATTGGTCGACGACGGCATGACGCGGCACGAGGCGCTTCATGCGGTTGGCTTCGTGGCGACCCAGGTCATGCGGCGTGCCGCGGAGAACCAGTCCCCACCCGACTTCGAGGGCTACGCGCGAACGTTGGGTGAGTTGAACCGAGCCGCTTATGACGCGCTCGTTCAGCGGAGCTTGGCGTAGACGAAGTCGCGACCATTGGTGCTGGGAAGGACCATTCCGCCGAAGCTGTGGCTACCCAAGGGGCTCGAGCCCAGAATCACACCGCCATCGCTGGTGGCTTCGATGTGCGGTTGAATCGCATTGCCGTCGCCGGGAAGCTGCCGGACGAAGCTCGGGCTGGTGCCCTGGGCCGCGTAAACGAGGAAAACGTGGTCGTTGGGCCCCACGGGGCTGATGGTTCCCACGCCCGTGTCGACAACACTCGCGAAGCTACCCATGATTCCGAGTCGATCTCCCGGCAGAAAGGTGCAGTCGCCGAAGCCCTCGTCGGCTGCGCCGGTGAGGGTGATCGCGTGGAAGTAGCTGCCGGCCCCGTCGAGCACGAGGGCGAAGGCGTCGTCGCCGCCCTGATGGGGGACCGTGCCGCCCCCGAAGTCGATGGCACCCCGGTACCGACCCGTAATGGCGATTCGGCTCCCCTGAGTACAGATCCGATGGGGCTGGACCGGACCTTCGGTCGAGCTGAAGGACCTGCTCCACTCGAGCGAGAGGTCGGGGGTGAACTTGGCGACGTACATCGCGAGCTCGCTGCCGGCCGGGTTGTGTATGTCTCCCCCGAAATTGGCCGCGAAATCGTAGGTTCCGACGATGATCACGTTGCCGTCTGCATCGGTGGCGACGTCGCTGATGAAGTGAGAGCCCTGACTCGGCCAAGTGCGAGTCTCGAGTACATTCCCATTGAGCTGGAAGCTCGCGAGATAGATGTTGCGCGCGGCGGCACTCGAGTGGGACTGACCGTCGATGTCGATGAAGGAGACCCATTCCCCAACCGCGAAGAGGCGATTGCCACTCGTGGCGACGGCGACGCCTTGGTCGTCACCGGATTGCCCGCCGAGGACCTTCGCGAACTGAAAGCCTCCGTTGACGTCGTACTTGGCAATGAAACCGTCCTCGGCGCCGTTGCTCGAGGTGGGGCCGCTCCCGAAGTCGGTGGTCGAAGTGAAGAGCCCAGTGATGTAGGCGGCGCCGGTGCTGTCGAAAGCCATTCCCTGCGGGCGAACGATGTTTCCCGGACCGCCGCTGAATTGACGCGACCAGACCACTTGCCCCGCGTCGTCGGTCTTGGCCACGAAGCCGTCTCCGAGTGTGGAGTTGGAGGTATGGGTGGTGTCGAGGGGAAGGGTGACTTCGAAGGTGCCGACCATGCCGACCTGGTCGTTGCCATCCCGGGCGAGGTCGAGAAGCAGCTGCTCGCCATCGCCGCCCACCCGCTCTTGCCAGACGAGGTCGAAGGTGGGGAGCACACCTCCGGTTCCGCCGGCGCCGCCCTGTGCACCTCCGCCGCCCCCCACGCCAGGATGGGCGCCTGCGCTGGAGGTGTTGCCGCCGCTTCCGGGGTCACCGATGGTGAAGTCGTCCCCCAAGATCTGCGTACAGCCGACGAGACCCACCAGGGCTGCAAGGAGAAAGGTGCGCATGCCGGGAGGATAGCTGCCCCGCCGGCGGAAATCGCCTGTCACCTCGGCTTCTCGAGCAGGGCCACCGCGTCTTCGGCGTCGGGTTCGATGGTGGCGAGAAGTGCCTCGTGAGCCACGGGGTCGGCGGAGGTGCCGATGGCGATGCGGACGCACTGGCGCGCGCGTGCTGGGTCGAGGATGCGCATGGCCAGAGCGGCCCCGACGCGGGTCTCCACCTCCGAGTGCGCCTGAGAGCCCCAGGTACATCGTGAGGAAGCTGACGATGATGCTGAGGACACCGCGAAGAGAGCGCGCGTCTGCTTGGATTCGCGGACGCGAATCCTCCCCTCGAGCTGCGGAATGCCGTCCTCGGACATGGGGCGTCAGGTGTCGAAGCGGGGCCAGTCGGTGTGTACCGCGGTGTCCGGGTCGTCGACGCGTCGATAGGTGTGACTGCCGAAGTAGTCCCGCTGGGCCTGGATGACGTTGGCACTGCCCTGTGCGGTGGTGAGCGTGTCGAACCATGCGAGCGACGTGGCGAATCCAGGGATGGCCACGCCTTGCCCGGCTGCTTCGCTGACGACCTTGCGGAGGGGAGGCACGCGGCGCTTCAGGTCGGCAGTGAAGTCGGGTGAGAGGGCGAGATTGGCGGGGTGAGGGTCGGCTTTGAACGCCGCCATCACTCGGCCGAGGAAGCGCGCACGAATGATGCATCCCCCGGTCCAAATTCGCGCCACCTCGGATAGATCGATCCCGTAGTCCCACTCGCGTGAGGCTTCGTCGATCATGGTGAAGCCCTGGGTGTAGCTCGCGATCTTGGCCGCATAGAGGGCATCACCCAACTCCTCGACGGAAGCCGAGAGGGAGACATCACGGTCGGCGATCGGCTTGCGACCAAAGGCAGCCTCAGCCTTCTTCCGAAGCGGTTTGCCCGCGCTGAGCACCCGCGCGTCGACGGCAGCGGCAATGGTGGGAATGGCGACGCCGAGGTCGAGTGATGCCTTCACTGTCCATCGGCCAGTGCCCTTCTGGCCTGCGCGATCGAGGATGACGTCGACGAGCGGCTCATTCGTCTTGGGGTCGGAGGTCCTGAAGATGTCGGCGGTGATCTCGATGAGAAAGCTGTCGAGCTCCCCCTGACCCCAGGCTGAGAAGGTTTCACCCACTTGTTGCGCGCTTTGACCGAGCCCGCGTCGTAGGAGCGTGGCCGTTTCTGCGATGAGCTGCATGTCGCCGTACTCGATCCCGTTGTGGACCATCTTGACGAAGTGCCCAGCCGAGCGACGGCCGCAGTAGGTGACGCAGGGGCCGTGATCACTCTTGGCGGCGATGCTCTCGAGCAAGGGCTCGAGAGCATCCCAGGCTTTGGGGTCGCCGCCAGGCATGATCGAGGGACCCAGTCGTGCGCCTTCGGCCCCGCCAGAGACGCCCATGCCCACGAAGCGCCACGGCCGCGAGGCTGCGCGCTCGGCGCGCCGGTCGGTGTCGGTGTAGAGGCTGTTGCCTCCGTCGACGACGATGTCGTCCTCCTCGAGCAGCGCGTCGAGGGCGTCGAGGGTGTCATCCACAGGCTTGCCCGCCGGCACCATGAGAAGGAGTCGTCGCGGACGCTTCAGCTGGGCGATCACCTCGGACCAGCTCTCAGCGACCCCGATGTCGGCGTCGGGATGCTCCTTGGCGAGAGCGTGGGCCTTGTCGGGCGTCCGGTTGTATCCGAGCACACGATGGCCGCGGCTCGCGAGGTTGAGGGCGAGGTTGCCGCCCATCACACCGAGGCCGACCACGGCCACGTCGTAGAGATTGCTGTCGTTCATGGGTACTTCAGTCTGGGTGCAGGTCGGTGACGATGATGGGAGCGAGTGCGCTCGCCGGGAGGGCGGGGTCGCCTCGCTGGAGGCGTTGAAGGGCGTCACGCTTACCTTCGCCCATGGCGAGCACGATGGTGATGGTCGCCGAGGCGAGTGCCGCGAGGGTAAGCGTCATGCGCTCAGGCGGAGGCTTGGGACTGTCGGGGACGTAGGCGATAATCCCTTCGGGCCAGGGTCGGTCGACGAAGAGCGAAGCGACGTGGCCGTCCCCGCCCATACCGAGCAGTACGGCGTCGAGTCCGGTCCATTGCGCCTCGAAGCGGACCATGGCCTCGGCGGGGGTTTCGCCGGCCTGCCAGAGCGGCACCACGGTGCAATCGTCGAGTCCGCCCGTGCGCCTGGCCAGACCGTGATTGCTGTCGGGATGCTCGGCGGGGACGCAACGCTCGTCTACGAAGGTGAGGGTGGTCGCACGCCAGAGGTTGCCCATCGCACCGCGCAGGGCCGGCAGGGCCAAAGCAGCCGAGCCTCCGGGGACGGCGATACGGGGTAACGGGATGTCGACCATCGCGACCGCGATCAGCCGCGCAGCCGAATCCAATGGTTCATCGCTCTGGCGCCATTCAGCCAATCGACCAGCCTCCTTCGCAGCCCTCGAAGAGCGCATCAGCTTCGTCGGGTCCCCAGGTCCCGGCCGGATAGTCGGCGAGGGGGACCTTCTTCTCGTCCCAGACGTTCAGGACCTCGTCGGCAAAGCGCCAGCTCGCTTCGATCTCGTCGGCCCGAAGAAAGAGGGTGGGATCGCCGAGCATGGCGTCCAGCAACAGCCGTTCGTAAGCGTCTGCGCCGTCGTCGTCGAAGTGTTCCTTGTAGTCGAACGACAGCTGCGCCGGCGTCATCACCATGGCCGACCCGGGGCGCTTGACCCCAAAGGAGAGGCTGATCGCCTCACGGGGTTGGATGCTGAGGGTAAGGATGTTCGGGCGGATCTGACAGAGGTCGCCGTCGCGGACCCTACGCTGATATTCTCGGGCGCTCATCCCGTCAGGCTGGTTGAAGAGCTGCAATGGTGGGGTGCGGAACTGAACCTTTACCTCGGTCATCTTCTGGGGGAGTCGCTTGCCGTGGCGCAGGAGAATGGGGACGCCGCTCCAGCGCCAGTTGTCAATCTGCGCCCGAAGGGCGACGTAGGTTTCGGTGGTCGAGTCTTTGGGAACGCCATCCTCCTCGAGGTAGCCCGCTACCTCTTCGTCACCAACCTTCCCTGAGGCGTAGCGTGCACGGACGCTGCGACGGGCCATCTCATCTGGGTCGGGCGTGCGTAGAGCCTTGAGGAGAGCGACCTTCTGGTCCCGCACCTCTTCGGGGTCGAGCGACGAGGGAGGCTCCATGGTGATCAAGGAGAGCACCTGGAGCATGTGGTTTTGCAGCATGTCGCGGACCGCGCCCGTGGTGTCGTAGTAGGCGGCTCGTCCATCTTCCACGCCGAGGGGCTCGGCCACGGTGAGCTGGACCAGCTCGACGTGATGGCGGTTCCATAGAGGCTCGAAGATGGCGTTGTGGAATCGGAACCCGAGGAGGTTCTGGACGGTCTCCTTCCCGAGGTAATGGTCGATGCGATAGAGTTGCTCTTCGCGCAGGGTGTGGTGCAGCGCGGCGTTCAGCTTCTGGGCGCTATCGAGGTCGTGGCCGAAGGGCTTCTCGATGATCACACGACGCCGTCGGGGATGTCCGGGCAATAGGTCCGCCGATGCAAGTTGCTCGACGGCGGGGGCAAAGAGGTCGGGCTTGAGGGCGAGGTAATAGATCTTCCCTGCCTCGTCGCCGCCGGGCAGGCTCGAGAGCCGCTCTTTCACCGCCCTCAGGTCATCGAGGTCTTGAACGTCGGCGGATTGGTAGAAGATGCGCGGAGCAAGGGCCTCGAAGCCTGCCTTGGCATCCTCGGGAATGGTCTCGCTCAATTCGGCGCGAAAGGCCTCATCGGTCTTCGGCCGACGCGACAGTCCGAGGACGGAGAAACCGTCTGCCGGCTTGTTCTGCGCTGTCAGGCGGGAGAGGGCTGGGATGAGCTTGCGACGGGTGAGATCCCCGCTCGCCCCCACGATGATCAGCTGCCACGGCGGCGTCGACATGGCTCGACGATACTCCCGCGTCGCGCCCGCCGCCATGGAGCGCGGATGCGCGCGAGCAGGCCGGTGGACTCGAGTCGCACTCCGACCCTCACGATGTCGACCAGGTGGCAGCGCTTCGTGGTATGAGCCCGGCAACATGGTCACGCACCGATTCCCCTACGCCGTCATCACGTCGTTGCTGCTCACCTCGTCCGCGGTGGGGTGCAAACGTGAAGCTACGACCGAGGCCGGCACGGAGGTCGAGCCTTCCGCGCATGGCGACGGGGACGTAGACTTCCCGAGCTACCCATCAGGAAGTGACGGCGGCATGCTCTGGCTCGAGTCCAAGGGAGGGCCGCTTGGCGACAAGGTCTATCAAGCGAAGCCTTCACAGGTGGGTTTCACCGACTACTTCTACAGCCAGTCGGATAGCGAAGGTCGAAAGGGAGAGCCGGTGGTCTACACCATCGATCTGGGTGACATCGAACCAGGGACGCACGACCTCGGAGAAGGGCAGCTCAAGTTCTACGTCGGCGACGGCACCAATACCCACGACCGGTATTATGAGGTCACCGGGAAGGTCCGAGTCGACGCCAACGATAGGAGCGGCAAGCACATGCGGATCCTGGTTTCGGGGACCGCCACCGAGGAAGGGTCCAAGAAGACCTCGCCCGTCGCGCTTGCCATCGTGTTGAAAGGCTGAGGTCGGTGGCCCTGGCGCCAGCCACCAAGCCGCGCTGTTACATGAAGTTGCGGGTATGCAGGGCGGACAGGGCGTCGGCTTCTTCGGGGTCGAAGCCGAGGCGCAAGAGCCGCTTGCATCTACCCTGATGCATGTCCGCTTCGAGTCCTTGTACGCGCCCCCACCCGGCGGCGATGGCGGCTGGATCGAAGGAGCCGGCGGCGAGCAGCAAGAGCGCATCGAAGACCATGGCGTTCAACCCGGCGGTATCTTCGAGGGCTTGGTGTCGTTGGTGAATGGCGGCCGCGAGTCGGGCGCGAAGAGTATTGTCCTGCTCGACGTGCCGCTGGAGGTGGCTCAGGCCAAAGGCGACGTGGCGGGCCTCGTCTTGGGCGGCGAGGTGACAGACCTGCTTGGTGACCGGGTCCGGCGCGTGCTCGCAGAGGAACCAGAGCAGATGGAGAAAGGTGCCTTCGCCGAGCACGCTGAGGAGGAAGCTCGCCAGGGCGAAGTCGGGCTCCTCGACGAGCGTCTGCAGGGAGCGCTGGCCACCCACCGTGGAGAGGCCGAGTCGGTCGCGCCGCAGCAGGGCGCGGCGGGTGAAGATCTCGATGTGCCGCGCCTCGTCGGCGGCTTGGATCGCGAGGAGCTGCATGACTTCGCGGAAGTGAGGGTGCACCTGCGAGGCAAACCGTGCCGGGACGACAAGGGCCGCGGTCTCGTTTTCGATGAGGTAGGTCATCACCTGAACGACGGCGTCCTCGACCTCGTCTGGAATGTCGTAGGCCGCATCCCAATCGATGGCAGTGGCGGGGTCCCATTGGGCGGCGGCGGCACGGGCATAGAGTCGGGCCGCATCTTCGGTCCAGATCTCGTCCTTGTCACTCAACGCAAAGTGGAAGGCGGGGC
>JGI12210J13797_10358303_pt1 | contig 11160 bp, 10 predicted proteins | sample ElkSlonscriptome_3_FD_13797 | JGI IMG/M metagenome (IMG submission 13797) | reverse complement strand
ACGATGACACGCTGTATCACATCAACCCAACGGGTAAATTCGTGATCGGTGGCCCTGTGGGTGATGCCGGGCTTACCGGCCGCAAGATCATTGTGGATACTTACGGCGGCATGGCCCGTCACGGCGGCGGCGCATTTTCCGGGAAGGATCCGTCCAAGGTCGACCGATCGGCTACCTATGCCGGGCGCTACGTGGCCAAGAACGTGGTTGCCGCCGGATTGGCTGAAAAGTGCGAAATCCAGGTCAGTTACGCGATCGGCGTGGCCCAGCCGACTTCGATTTCGGTGACGACTTTCGGCACCAACCAAATTCCCGAAGAACAGATCGAAAAACTGGTACGGGAACACTTCGACCTGCGGCCGTTCGGCATCCTCAAGATGCTCGATCTGCTGCACCCGATGTATCGCCAGACCGCCACCAATGGCCATTTCGGGCGTATCCCGGAACAGGCCTCGGCCAAGGTGGTTCGCGACGGCAAGCAGGTTGAAGAGCATTTCACAACGTTCAGCTGGGAGAAGACCGACCGCGCCGAGGCGCTGAGGCAGGCAGCTGGGCTTTAACAACAATAACGACGGCCGTCGAGACGGGTCGCTTCACCGAATGGTGTTGCGGCCCCGATCTTCGGTCGGAAATTACTTTAAAGAATTTTGAATCCTAAATACGAATACTGAGGTTTTACCAATGAGTGCCAAGCCAGAAGACGTAACCAAGGGCGTGCTGTTTGATTCAAGCATTGCTTCTACCGAAAACGACTACCTGATCGCAGATCTATCGCAGGCTGCATACGGCCGCAAGGAAATCACGATCGCCGAGACCGAAATGCCGGGCCTGATGCAGACCCGGGAAGAATACGCAGCCGACAAGCCGCTAAAGGGCGCGCGAATCGCCGGTTCGCTGCATATGACCATCCAGACCGCAGTGCTGATGGAAACCCTGATAGAACTTGGCGCCGAAGTGCGCTGGGCGTCTTGCAACATCTATTCGACCCAGGACCACGCGGCCGCTGCCATGGTTGAAAAGGGCATTCCTGTATTTGCATACAAGGGCGAGAGCCTGACCGAGTACTGGGAATTTACCCACCGCATCTTCCAGTGGCCCGACGGCGGTACCGCCAATATGATTCTCGACGACGGGGGCGATGCATCGATGTTGCTGGACCTCGGCGCCCGAGCCGAAAAGGATGCCTCGGTGCTGGACAACCCGGGAAGCGAAGAGGAAGAAGCACTGTTCAAGGCGATAAAGAAGCGCCTCGAATCCAATCCTGGCTGGTACTCGGCTGCGCTTAAGAACATCCGTGGCGTGACCGAGGAAACCACCACCGGCGTTAACCGTCTCTACCGCATGCAGAAGGAAGGCACGCTGAAGTTCCCGGCGATCAACGTCAACGACTCGGTGACCAAGAGCAAGTTCGATAACCTCTATGGCTGTCGGGAATCGTTGGTCGACGCGATCAAGCGTGCGACCGACGTTATGGTCGCAGGCAAGATCGCGATCGTCTGCGGCTACGGCGATGTCGGAAAGGGCTCTGCGCAGTCGCTCAGGGCGCTGTCGGCCAATGTCTGGGTCACCGAGATCGATCCGATCTGCGCACTGCAGGCAGCGATGGAAGGCTACCGTGTGGTCAACATCGAAGACGAAGGCGTCATCGAGCAGGCCGACATCCTGGTAACGGCCACGGGCAATTACAACGTTCTTCGCCACGACCACATGCAGCGCATGAAGGACCAGGCGATTGTCTGCAACATCGGTCACTTCGATAACGAAATCGACGTTTCCAGCCTGCGCCAGTATGAGTGGGACAACATCAAGCCGCAGGTCGACCAGATCACGTTTCCGGACGGCAAGCGCATTACGCTGCTGGCCGAAGGCCGTCTGGTCAACCTGGGTTGCGCCACCGGTCATCCGAGCTTCGTGATGTCCAATTCGTTTACCAACCAGACGCTGGCTCAGATCGAACTGTTCAAGTATCCCGAGCGATACAAGAACGAGGTCTTTGTGCTGCCCAAGCACCTGGACGAGAAGGTCGCGCGTCTGCACCTCGACCGCGTGGGTGCGCGCCTGACCGAGATGACGGAAACTCAGGCCGACTACATCGGCGTGACCGTCAAGGGGCCGTACAAGCCCGAGCATTACCGCTACTAAACGGTTCTGCAATCCGGGGCCGGCCGCCGGCCCCGGGTTTCCTCGTGAGATAGAAAAATGCTGCCGCGTGTGCGCGGCAGTTGATGTTGCCGTACAGTCGCAGCCTCGCGACTCAGGTGCATCCAAAAAAATGGCGAGGACATCCCCTTGATTGATTCCAGCTTTCGAATCCGACGCAAAGGAAGCCATGACAAGTCCCCAGTTAAGTTTTGAATTCTTTCCGCCGAAGAACGACGAGCAGGTCGAGTTGTTCAAACGAACGCGTGACCGGTTGGCAGCGCTCAAGCCCGAGTACATGTCGGTCACGTTCGGCGCCGGCGGCTCTACCCGTTCCAGAACCCGTGAAACGGTCTTCAACATCCAGCGCGAGACCGGCATTCCGGCGGCGCCGCACATTTCCTGCATGTCGGAAGACATCGACAGCATCGATGACCTGCTTGATTCCTATCGCGAGAATGGAATCGAGCGACTGGTCGTGTTGCGCGGAGATCGCCCCTCAGGCGGAGGCAGCGGCATCTTCGACTACGCGACGGACCTTGTCCGGCACATTCGAAAAGGTTACGGCGACCAGTTCCAGATCGAAGTGGGCTGCTACCCGGAATATCATCCGGAAGCCAAGTCGCCTGAAGATGACCTGAAGCACTTCAAGGACAAGGTGGACGCCGGTGCCGACAGGGCCATCACACAGTACTTCTTCAACGCCGATGCCTATGAAAGATTTCTGGAAGACTGCGCGCGGCTGAACGTGCAAGTGCCGATAGTACCCGGCATCATGCCGATCACCAATTACTCTCGGCTGGCGCGCTTCTCCAAGATGTGCGGCGCCGACATGCCCAAGTGGATTTTCAAGCGGGTCGAGGCCTGGGAAAAGCAGGAAGATTTCAAGTCAATCCGCCAGTTCGGCGAGGATGTGATCACCGACCTGTGCCGCAAGCTGATCGACCTGGGTGCGCCGGGCATTCACTTCTATACGCTCAATCGCGCACAGGCGTCGCTAAAGCTATGTCGTAATCTCGGCCTGGGCGAGGGCAACGAGGCCGGCGACACGAGGGCGGCCTGAATACGCCATCTGCCCACTAGCCCGCGAAATGTGCCGTGTGGAGGACTTGTCAGGGTCTGCCCACCAACAGCTGGCGAACAAGACCCGCTGAAACAGCGTGGGTCTTCAAGTCTCGCGCCGGGATGCCGAAATCGGAGACGAAGCTCAGTTTTCCTCTCGCCGGACCTGAAAATCAGGCTGACCGGGGCCCGGCAGCTTGATTTCGATCGGGCTGCAGCAAATCCGGCAATCCTGTACCAGCCATTGCCCGGCATCGCCGGGCTCGGCCTCGACCTGGTTGGTCTCGCCGCAGCACGGGCAATCAAACTCGATAAAATCCGTCAACATCCTTTGCTTCCCGTTTACTCGTCGCGGTAGATCCTGACGTCGAGATTCCCATCGCGGTCGATACTTGCACGGTACATACCAGGTGTATTGAACGGCGTCGCGATATTGCCTTGCGCATCCAGCGCAATCACCCCGCCGTCTCCGCCGTCCTCTGCAAGCTCGACGTTGATAACCTCATCCGCGCTCTGGGCGAGGGTTGTGCCGGACCGCAGCATACGCGCGCAAATGTTGTATGCGACGACGTGGCGGATGAAAAACTCTCCGTGTCCGGTGGCTGAAACCGCACAGCTTCGATTATCTGCATAGGTACCCGCGCCGATGATCGGTGAATCGCCGACCCGCCCGAAGCGCTTGTTCGCCGTGCCGCCGGTCGAAGTGCCCGCGGCGAGGTTGCCTGTGCGGTCCAGCGCGACGGTGCCGACGGTCGAAAACCATTTGTCCTTGTCCGGCACATCGGAAGCCGCCTGCCCGGTTTCGCCTGCCTGAATCCGGCGCAACTGTTCGAGTCTGAATTCTGTTTGAAACCACGCCTCCGGCATGAATTCAAGCTTTCTGCCACGGGCGAATCTCTCAGCCCCTTTACCCACCAGCATGACATGTGGCGAATGTTCGAGCACCGCCCGCGCGGCCAGTATAGGGTGCCGAACGCCACGTACGCTGGCGACGGCGCCGGCGGCAAGGTCCTGGCCGGTCATGATCGAGGCATCCATTTCCACCCTGGATTCGCTGGTCAGTACGGCGCCCCGGCCTGCATTGAATTCCGGTGCATCCTCCAGAATCGTGATTGCCGCAGTGACGGCGTCGATCGCCTCCCCGTTGCGCTCCAGTAAGGCGTAGCCGGCACGGATAGCTTTCTCCAGCGCGCTTCGAATAGCCCGCTCTCGCTCCTCGGTCATGGTTTTGGGTGAAATCGTACCGGCGCCGCCATGAATCGCGATTGCGATCGGAGAACCCCCGGTTTCCGTTTCGGCCTGGCACGTGGCGACATTGGCGAATGTTAGAAAAGCAATAGCGATCAGCTGGATCGAACAGCGCATCGAGGCCTCCCGAAAATGAAACTCGAACGACAGTGTATCGGATGACCTGGTCCTCCGGTAAATGCGCATATTTCTAATAAACGCGGAGTCCTTCACGGATGTGGCAATCGTTTCACAGAGGTCGGTGCTCCGATTCACGCAACAGGCGTAGTTTGCTGTTTGCACGCGACGACATGGGGTTGTTGCGATCCAAAAGATAGAGGGTAACGACATGGAAACTTTGCCGACGCTGAGCTTCGGTCAATACAATCTCGTGTTCAACGTTTTCTCGTTGACGCTTGCCGCCTTCGCAGCATCGACGATATTCTTTTTCATGCAAAGAAGCCGGGTGGCGCCTGAATATCGAACAGCTATCACTATCACCGGTCTTGTCACGTTCATCGCGCTGTATCACTACGTACAGATTCTGTTTGACTGGAAGTCGGCGTATCAATTCGTCGACGGCGCGTATGTCGCTTCCGGCCAGCCGTTCAACGACGCGTATCGCTATGTCGACTGGCTATTGACCGTCCCGCTTTTGCTTGTCGAGTTATTGCTGGTCATGCGTCTGTCGAAGCAGGAGACCGTGAGCAAGGGATGGCTGCTTGGTGGCCTGGCAGCATTGATGATCATTCTCGGCTACCCGGGTGAAGTCAGCGCCGATGTGGGTACCCGGTGGCTTTGGTGGACCCTTTCGATGATTCCGTTCCTGATCATTCTTTACCAGCTGTTCATCGGGCTCGGCGACGCGATTGCTCGCCAGCCGGCTTCGGCCCGGGGCCTGGTAAGCGCGGCGCGCTACCTGACCGTCATCGCCTGGCTGTTCTATCCGGTGGTATTCCTGTTCCCGATGCTAGGCCTTACCGGTGCGGGCGCCGAAACCGCGGTACAGGTGGGTTACTCGATTGCCGATATCGTGGCCAAGGCGGTTTTCGGGATGTTGATCTACACGATCGCGGTCATCAAGACCGATTCCGAAGCCGCCTGAGGTGTCGGATTTCGATTGTTATGACGATCGGAAACCCAATCGCCCGGCCGAAAAAGTCAGCCGGGCGAATTTTCTTGCGCAGATGACGATACGCAAGGACCATGTCGGTCACATCGGTACAGCCGACACACGCCTCTCCGGGTCCCGCCCGGAGCTGCGCCGGGTTCACCTTCGGATAACCCTGGTCGTGCTGCTCGCCCTTTTGCCTGCCGGCAGCTTCCTGGGGACCCTCGCCGTCGAATCCCAGCTCGCGCTGGTGGCGCTTCCAATCCTCTTGCTGGGGGTCATGCACGGTGGCCTGGATCCCTGGGTCGGAGAGGTTGTAATGCGGGACCGTTTTGGGAAATCCGAACCTTCGCTGTTCGTGATTTCATACCTTTCCGTCATGGCTGTCGTAATTGCCTGCTGGGTGCTCGCGCCGCTGGCCACGCTGGCCGGATTTCTAGTGATTTCGGTGCTGCACTTTGGTGAGCAGGATGCGTATGGGTTCGCCGGAAGGAGCGACGGCCTGACGGTGAGCGTATTCGGCGCCATCCCGGTGCTGGGGCCGATCGCAGCTCATCCGGCCGAAGCCGCGCTGATCTTCGGCTGGCTCACCGGCGCCGAAAAGAGCATGCTTGCCGAAATCATGAATTGGCTGGCGCAGCCTCTGATCGCCATCTGGATAGTTGGCGCCGGAATGCTCGTGGCGCGAATGCACATCGAGGGCGAGGCCAACAAAGGGTTCCAGTTGGCGGGACTGGGCGTGCTGGTGGCCTCGATGGTCCTGTTGCCGCCTCTGATCGCTTTCGCCGCCTATTTCTGCCTGCTCCACAGTTTCGGTCATCTGCTCGACCTGGCTGTACGCTTTCAGGGCCCCTGGACAGAGTGGTCACTGGGCCAGTGGGGATCGCGTCTGTGGCCTGCCACTCTGGGTGCGCTTGGGTTGGGGATGCTCGGATGGGTTCTGCTCTCCGGTATCAATTTGGGCAGTTCTATGGGCCACGAGGTGCTTGCCCAGGTCATATTCTGCGGTTTGGCCGCGTTGACTGTTCCGCATGTCCTTCTTTACGCGGTTGTCCGCGGTGACTCGGCCGGCCGCTGATAGGCCACCTGCCTGTTCCGACCGCGGGCAGCCCCTTCGGCACCAAAAATCCCTGTACAGGCCCGCACCAGTCGTTAAACACATCTTTCGCCCGGCGCGCTCACCCACCTAATTAAGCGGCTGGTGATACGACTTCGATGCTAGGATATTGTCGGGCAAGCCGCGGGTAGATACTGATGAAGTCATTAGCAGGCTCGCTCAAGTCAGATCCTGCGTTAAATTCGAGCAATCCTTGGGAGCCTGGATAGCCTCGCGCGCCGGAACTCGACTGATATCGGCAGGGTTTGTATCCGGCAATCCTGATTCGTGAAAATCCGTAGGGGGAATGGAGTTGAGGTTCGCACGTCTCGCAATCCTGTTGAGTTGCCTGATTATCGTTGCGGTATGCGCGGACGAGCCTCAAGAGCGTGGTTCCCTCTCCGATAGAATTTCAGAAATCGAGCACGTTCATATCCACCAGCCGTGGGCTGTTTCACAGCAGATGATCGAGGACCTGCGGCCGGCGCTTGCCGACGCTTCGATGGAAGAGCGCGCGCGGGTCCGGATCATGGAAGCAAGAAATCTGATTCTTGATGGTCGCTATGAAAATAGCCTGAAAATGCTCGACCAGGTCCTCAGCAAGCCGGTGAGCCCAGCCAGCCGGCTGAGAGCTCTTGAACTGTCGATCAACGTCAACTACCTGATTCATAATTATGAACGCGCGTTCGGTCTGCTGGCCAGCGCGCTTTCGCTTTTTCCCGATACCGGCGACGCCATGCAGAAAGCCGATGTGCTGACCCTGGTGGCGAGATTGTATTCCGATGTGGGCGAGCATGGTCTTGCACTCGAAAACGCCGCTGAAAGCCTGGATATTGCGAAGGGAACGGGACACGCGCGCACTATCTTCAATTCGCTCTACTCTCTCATGCTGGTCCAGCGGAACGCTGGTTTTGCAGAGTTCGCGCTGGACCGGAGTGGCGAGCTCTGGGAGCAAAGCCAGCAATCTGGCGGGGCGGTGGCCGTGGGCAGTGCCATGACCCTGATCGGAAGCGTCTACAACGGCGCAGGTCGATACCAGGAAGCGGTCGGCTGGTCGAGACGCGCGATCGATAAGAATCTGGAGACCGGTTATCTGGACGGAGAGCTTGAGGCGCGGAAAGAGCTTGGCCTGGCGCTGCTGAATCTCGGTCGAAGCGAAGAAGGGGTGCCGATTCTGAATGCTCTGGTCGGCCAATTCCAGGCCCGGGAAAACTGGCGTGGCTTGATGGAGATCCACGAGGCGATTGCCGCCATTCGCGAACGGGACGGTCGCTACAATCAGGCGTTGCAGCATCTTTCCAGCTACCGTGATGCAGCACAGCGATTCAACGACGAACAGCGTGCACGCAGGCTTGCCTACCTTCAGGTGGAATTCGAGAACCAGCGGCGCAACCAGGAGCTGGAGTTGCTGCGCCAGCAAAGCCGCCTACTGGCATTGCGTGAGCAGACCGCAGAAGCGCGGCGCTCGACCCGTCTTATCGGCGCGGTCATGCTGGTGCTGTTCGGCGTGCTTCTGGTCGGTCTGCTGGTGCGCTTCCGGGCAGACCGTCGACGGTATCGGCGGCTGTCCGAAATTGATGGTCTGACTCGCCTATTCAATCATCGAAGATTCCATCATGCTGTGGAAGAGTCGCTGGCCGAAAACCGTGCTCATGGCAAGGTCTGCTCGCTGGTAGCGGCCGATGTGGATCTGTTCAAGCAGATTAACGACCGCTATGGCCACCAGGCGGGCGACCAGGTGCTGCGCAAGCTGGGTGCGCTCTTGCTCGAGCAGTTTCCCGCCCCCTGCATTGTCGGGCGCATCGGCGGAGAGGAGTTCGCGATTTTCCTGCCTGGCCACAATCGGCTGCAGGCGCACCAGCGAATCGGTGCATTCCGCGACAGGATCAGACCGATCGAGTTCAATGGCCATTCAATCGAGGTCACGCTGAGTTTCGGATTGATCGAATCGCGACGAGAATCGCGCCTGGAGAAACTGCGTGCACGCTCCGATGATGCCCTTTACCGGGCCAAGCGAGCCGGACGCAACCAGGTGGTCGATGCCGCGGATCTGGGCACGTCCTGACCTATTCCCGCGCTACCCCGGCAGCCCGATTTTGGCGAAGGTTGCTTTCCAGGCTCCTGAAGAAAAAAGCCCTGCGCACGGGCAGGGCTTCGGACCGGGATGTCGGGGATACTCGTGTCTCCCCGCAAGTCATCAATCAATACGGAGAGTCGGCTAGCAGTCGCCGGTGCGCGTTCCGGACATTTCGACCTTCATGGACATGACGCCCATCGGAGATTCAATGTCGCCGTCTATGTTGCCGCTCATCGAATCGCCGTCGAATTTCATGCTGGCATTCATGGTCACCGAGCCGCCATCGGGGCTTGCGCAGGTCATGGTGTAGTCCATCCCGTCGGCCCGCATGTCCTTGTTGCTGAACTCGCAGTCATCGTTGTCTTCGAGGAATGCCTGGCCCTCAGCGATCTTCTCGGCCGTTACGCATTCACTGGAGTTATCGGTGCGCGGCGGGATCGGAAACTGTTCCGACTCAATCGTCACGGTGCTGGTGGTTTCCCACATGCCCGGATTGATATTGGGCTCTTCAGCGACGGCGGCAATGCTGACAGCTGATGCCGCAAGCAAGGTAAAAGCTCGATGAAACTTCATTTGATTCTCCTTGGAAAGAATTTTTATTGACAGAATTCAGGCGATGATCAGTTCGACCGGCTATGGCCGGGAGAGTTCGTGTTGGTTTGTCCGACTATTCGCCAAAACCCCGGGGCCATCCCCAACTGTCTGTTCATAGAATACGTGAATCCAGGGTCAAGCAGGACAGATTCAGCCGCCGCCCTCTGAACGTTCGATCTCTTCGGCCTGCCGCCGCGCGGCCTGGGCCACGTCGCTTTCGACGTTTTTTGCCCGCTCCAGCGCCTGTTGCTGGGACTCCAGAACATTGTTCTGGGACGTATCGCCGCTATTGTCGGTACACGCGCCAAGAATTACGGCTGCAAAGGTAGCGGCAATCAGAGCGATGGCGGTCTTCTTCATGTCGATCTCCTGGCTGGATATTGGTTCGGTCCGGGTCGATGGCCGATGCCGGTATGTCATGACTACTGATTCTGCCGCTTCGCATCGTCGCCTGCAACCGGATCGGGGGCTATGTCGGGCAGCTCCAGTCCCAGTTTCTTCGCTCGCTGGCTCCATTTGTCACGCGCGGCCTTGCGCAGATCCTCGGTGGCATCGCTTTCGTCGACGATTTCAATGCCCAGCAGCGTCTCGAGAACGTCTTCCATCGTGACCACGCCGGAAAGCCCGCCGTACTCGTCGATCACCACCGCAAAGTGTTCCTGTTCGGCCAGAAGCTGGCTGAAGAGCACCCGCAATGAAATGAATTCCGGAACAAACAGCACCTCGCGCTCGAGCTCGCTGAGGCGAAGTTCCGGGTTGCCGCGGGCAAGATTGAGCATTATGTCCGATTTGAGCACGTAGCCGCTGATGTCCTCGTCGCTCTCGCCGTAAACGGGGTAGCGCGAAAACACCAGTTCGTCGGATTTCTCCATCAATTCGCCAAGCGTCGTGTCGTGCTGAAACTTCTTGACTACTACGCGCGGCGTCATGATGTCCTGGACCCGGATCGCGCTGAACCGGATCAGATTGAGAAAGATGTTGGACTCCTCTTCCTCGAACACGCCTTCGCGGGTGCCGATCTGGGCCAGCGCGCGAAATTCTTCGCGGCTGACGCTGGGCGCCCGGGCACCGCGGGCCAGAAGGCGCGTAATGAATTTTGAAAGCGCGACCAGCGGCCACATCAGGACGATCAGAGCGCGGCAGGTATGGGCTGTGAAACCCGACAGCTGTTTCCAGTACGTCGCCCCGATGGTCTTGGGGATGATTTCGGAGAAAATCAGGATGGCCAGCGTGACCAGCGCCGAGGTTACCGTGACCCAGGCGCTGCCGAACACCACCAGCGCCTGGGCGCCCACCCCGGCGGCACCGAAGGTATGGGCAATGGTATTCAGGCTGAGGATTGCCGAAAGCGGCCGGTCGATATCGCGTTTGAGCCGCTTGAGGTGCCGCCCGGCCTTGACTCCGCGTTCATTCAATACAGCAATATGCGCCGGGGTGATCGAAAGCAACACTGCTTCGAGAATGGAGCACAGGAACGAAACGCCGATGGCGAGAAAAAGGTAGAACAGCAACAGGCTCATGCGCGAATAGAAATCTGCCGAATAATGCGCCATTGTAAGCGCTCGCGCGTCGGCAGTTCCGATGACGCATATTGCGAGAATTTTGCGCGTAGAAGAAGCCCGGCAGACTTTCCGCATTCTCAAACCCCCGCAGGCGAGCGACGAATCGAGGCGGCAGGCGCACGTGTTCCCTAATCGTGGTGCTTTTGCTTTATCGCGAATGTCCAGCGACCGGCTCAAGTCGCCGGAAGAAGGCGCCAGCGGCCAAGGGGCGAGGATCCGTACTGAGCCTGTGCAGGCCGATTGCGGCTTGGCGAGCACGGTTCGATACGTCAAAAACGGGCGGAAACGGTTT
>JGI12210J13797_10129331_pt1 | contig 11160 bp, 8 predicted proteins | sample ElkSlonscriptome_3_FD_13797 | JGI IMG/M metagenome (IMG submission 13797) | reverse complement strand
CGGTAAGTAGAACCGACAGCATAACGGCTGCAGTTTGCAGTTGTTCCCACAGAGTATACTCAGAGTTTTTAGTCAGGAGCACCGCTGCCAACATGGCTCCGGGGCTTGCAATGGAAGGAACCGCCAGTGGAAATATTGCAGTTTCTTTATGAGAGTTTTGGATTAATTTTATTTCTTCATCCGGCTTACTGTCGCCAAAGATCATACTGAGAGCGAAGAGAAATAAAACAATGCCTCCCGATATTTGAAATGCGGACAGGGGGATGGAAAGTGCGGTTAATACGATCTCACCGACAACCAAGAAAAACAACAACACACATGCGGATACCATGGTTGCGAGAAAGGCAACCCGCCGTTTTGTTTTAGGATCATATTGATCTGTTACAGCTATAAACACGGGGACCGTGCCAATCGGATCTATCACCGCAAAAAAAGTTATAAATACAGCTAAAATATCAATCATTGTATCCGGTTATGCTCGGTGTGAATAGACACATAAGACCTCTTTTTAGACCGGTTTACGGACCCTTACCATTGATCGATTACGACCCCGTCATGGGAAAAGGAAAAGCCTTGCGTTCCTTTTGACCCGTAGTTTAACATTTCAAGTAAAGGCGGATTTACCCGTTCTTCAGACTGCCATCTGATCAGGAAGTTGCCGCCTCTTCCGGCTCGAGTGTCATCTCGTTTTATTTCGATTTCTTTTGAAGCCAGTTTATCTAAGAGGATGTTGTTGTTTTCATTTACAAACTCTTCAATCAACTTCCCGTCTGAATCGTAAATATCGATATCTGTAATTGTAATCGAGTGTTTGGTAGAGGTGTTACGAAGACTCAGCAGATTTGACATGTTTGAATTCGAATCAAGCATCGCGTACAGGGGGATATATACCAGCTGTCCTTTACACACCGATATAGGATCTCCACTCAAAGCGTATTCTTTCGTCGTACGGGAAGGTGCGTTCTCTTTCTTCGTTACGTCGTTTTCAACATCACGACATGAGAATAGGGCAAGTACGCAGATCAACGTACTGCTTAATCGGGTTATTTTTTGAGCGGGTGTAGATGTCATGGTTATTCGTTAATGTGGTCAATGGCTCTTGAAGCGCTGAGGCTATTTAGACATGCTATACATCCAATCCCCATTCCGTCCAGCTTTTCCGACCCCTATAGATCTCAATGGCTCTGTAGTAGCACGTGAAAGGAATTCCCGCTCCGATCCAATTTAGACGTTGCGGGCGGCAGGATGGACTGTAAAACGTCGTGAGATGAAAACGGAAAGAGAACAGCGGCTGGCGAAGTTATTTGCCCGGACTCATGCAGGTATTAAACCGGGATTAGAGTTGATGCGTGAGCTCCTGGAGGCTCTGGGGAATCCTCACACTAAATTTTTGTCGGTGCATGTGGCTGGAACCAATGGCAAGGGGAGCACCTGCGCGATGATCGAGTCGGGGCTTCGTGCGAGAGGGGTAACATCGGGTTTGTATACCTCGCCTCATTTATTTCGGGTCAATGAACGGATCCGTATCAATGGGGAGGAGCTTGCGGATGAGGCTTTTTTTGAGGTCTTGGATCAGGTGCAGGCGGTGGAGGATTCTCTGTCGCGATATCCGACCTTTTTTGAAACGTTGACCGCAATGAGTTTTTTGGCCTTTGCTGAGGCCGGGGTTCAAGTGGCAGTACTGGAAACCGGAATGGGCGGGCGTTTGGATTGTACGAATGTGGTTGAACCGTTGCTTTCAGTGATTACCCGGGTGGATTTTGATCATATGGGCTTTCTGGGCAACACCCTGGAGCAGATTGCCGGAGAAAAAGCCGGGATTATTAAATCCGGTCGCCCGCTTGTGATCGGCTCTCAACAGCAAGGGGTCGATCCCGTATTGACAGAACGGGCCGAAGAATTGGGGTGCCTGTGGCGAAGGGCAGAGGAAAGGGTGACGATTTCAGGTCGCAAGCAGGGGGTGGAAGGACAGCGGATAACGTTGTCGGGAGATCGGGCGGAGTATGGACGAATTCGTTTTCCATTGTTGGGAAAATTCCAATTGGAAAATCTTTGCACCGCTGTTTCTGCGTTAGAATGGGTAGAGGACCTATTGGGGCTGGAAGCGGATGTGAAACGGATGAAGCAGGGGCTGGAGCAGGTGCAATGGACCGGACGGTGTCAGGTGCTCTCTGTAGATCCTCCATTGCTCCTGGATGTGGCACACAATCCGGGCGGGGCGGAAGCGTTGCGAAATTCCCTTCAGGAATTGTTTGGGAAAAGAGCTCAGGGAGTCCTGTTTTGGGCAGGGCTTGCGGATAAAAATCCAGCGGGATTTTTGAAAACGCTCAGGCCTATGATCTCTTCCTGCGTCTGTATGGAGTTGATGTCGGATCGTACCCTGACATCGGAATCGCTTCGAAGTTTGGCGGAAAAGGAAGGGCTTTCCTGTCAGATCTTAACGGTCAACGAGGCAAAACAGCAGGCGTATTCCTTGATACGGGAGGCCGATTTTGGTTGCGTGGCCGGATCGGTTTATCTGGCAGGCGAATGGGGTGGGAAAGGAACGGTTGATATGGGAGAACGGCTGCAAACGGCACAGGATTGACAATCAGGGTGGGATATCCTTAACTCTGGGCCATGATTTTTACTACCGTCGATTTTGCGCTGTTTTTCGCGCTGGTATTTTCGCTCTGTTGGGCGTTGCGTGGTCAGGTGACTCTGTGGAAATGGGTAATGCTGGGCGCAAGTTGGTTTTTTTACGGATATTGGGATTGGCGGTTTCTGGGACTTCTGGGTGCATCGAGTGTTTTAAATCATTATACGGCAGTTGGGATATCGCGTTCGGAAAATGCTCATTTCCGCAGAGGGTTGCTGATTGTGGCGGTGGTGCTGAATTTGGGCAGTATTGCATTCTTTAAGTATTCCGAGTTCTTTTTTGATCAGGTGTTCTGGTTTGGAAATACCTTCGGCATGGTTTCGGATTATAATTTTTGGTTGGACAGTAAAGATTCGCTTTCGTTGATTGTGTTGCCAGTGGGCATCTCGTTCTTTACCTTCCAGGCCCTGAGTTATGTGTTTGATGTGTACCGGGGGAAAATGAAGCCGGCAGACACTTTGTTGGATTTTTCATTGTATCTCGCCTTTTTTCCTCAACTGGTCGCGGGACCGATTGTGCGGGCGATTGATTTGTTGTCTCAGGTGGCCCGCCCTACGATTCCCCAGACCCTTGATGTTGGCCGGGCAACTTTTTTAATTCTGGGGGGGCTGTTCAAGAAAATCGTCATCGCAAATTTTCTTTCGGAGCGGATTGTGGATCCGGTATTCGCAAATCCTGAATTTTATGGAGCCTGGGACAGTTTATTTGCGATCTATGGGTACGCGATCCAGATCTATTGTGATTTTTCGGCCTATTCCGACATGGCGATTGGATTCTGTTTACTTATGGGGTTTCATATTCCGATTAACTTTGATGCCCCTTATCTGGCCGACTCCATTCAGAAGTTCTGGCGCCGTTGGCATATTTCCCTTTCTTCATTTTTGCGGGACTATCTCTACATTCCTCTGGGCGGATCGCGGGGAAAAAGTGAGGGGATGGTTGCGCGGAACCTTCTGATTACGTTTTTACTGGGCGGCCTGTGGCATGGTGCGGGCTGGACCTTTATTGCCTGGGGAGGGTTACATGGTTCATATCTTATGATAGAGCGTTGGGGGGGGAAATGGCTGCAGGCACGGGATATTCAGTGGGATGGACCGTTGGCTGCGATACTCCGCCGGGTTGTGGTGTGGCATCTGGTTTGTCTGTCGTGGTTGTTTTTCAGAGGGCAGAGTTTTGGGGAGGCGATGGGCATGTTGAGGTCTTTGGGAGACTGGCAGGCTCCAGTGGAGTTGTTGAGCTGGAGCGTGGTCTTCGTGTTGGTGGTGGGGTATTTGAGTCAACTGATGGACGGGGACCGTTGTGAAAAAATCTGGGACCGCTTTGAAAAATGGCATCCGGTTAAGCAGGGATTTCTTACGGCGGTTATACTTATTGTGATTTTAGGTCTGGGGCCTAAAGGAGTGGCCCCCTTTATTTATTTCCAATTTTAAAGGGAATTTTCTTCCCGCCACCTTATTACGCACTATATGTAACTTATGTCATCTCCTCCTCATCTTGATATTGGTGAACGGCGTTCGGAACAAGGTTCCGGGCGTTCGCTACGCTCTGTTTTCGTTGCGGTGGCTGTTTTTTATGTCTCTGGAGCCTTGCTCAATGGGTCTTATTTATACGAAGATGCCCAACAAAGAGAATTCGGACCTGCACGTACGGTTTGGATGAAGGCCACCCGGCCACTTGCAGAGATATCGGAATTTTTAAAATTACACGTGTTACGAGATCAAGTAGAAAAGCTACGTAAGGAATAATATTATGCGAAAAACAGGTAAACTTTTATGGATGGGAATTATCGTATCCACCTGGATGGGGGGGGGGATGGTTCAGGCAGCCGGACCTGAACGAGTATTGATTATCGGAGATTCAATGATGCGGGTAGCCGCTCATGCGACAACCCTTGCATTGGATAAACGACCCGGGGTTACAACCAAATCGCAGACATCGCTGGGGTCCGGGTTGGCCCGATTGGATGCCTATGACTGGATGAGTAAAATAGATGAATTGGTTAGAACCTTTAACCCCGATGTGTCGGTGGTCTGGTTTGGGACCAATGACCGTCAGCCGATGCAGACGGAGAATGGGATCGTAAATATTACGGATCCGGAGTGGGAAGCGGAGTATGCGAGACGGGTGGGGATGGTAATGGATAAATTGACGACTGCAAAAGGAGCAGAAGTGTATTGGCTTGAATTACCAGTGATGAGAGATGATAACATCACAGAATCGGTAGATATTATTAATAGCATCGCTAAAGCCGAAGCGGATAAGCGGGAGGACGTCACTTTTTTTATTACCCGAAACATTTTGGGTCGCAAACCGGGAGTCTATTCTCCGAACATTATAGGACCTACCGGCAAAATGATTGTATTACGCTCCAGTGACGGAGTGCATCTGAGCCGCCCCGGTGCCGATCGTATTGCCGATGCCCTTGATAAAGAACTTTATTGACCAAAACCCGTTACCTTTCGCATATGAAAACCCGTTTCTCTTTCTTTCTTTTCCTTTGCTGCTTTTGTAGTGGTAATGGGTTGCTCTTCCTGTCTGCGCAAATCGTGGAGGTGGGAATCGAATCAGAGCCACCCGAACTGGAGGTCATCGCGTCTCCAATCACCGAAATAGCTGTTCCCGCAGTAGTGGTTGAGGAATCAAATCCTGAAATGGATTCTGAGGGGTTGATTGTAGAAGATGAAGTCATTGAAGAAGCAGAGGGTGCGGGATCCACGGTGACAGATGCCATCAATGTTTCGTCTGCCCGAAGGGTCATGTACGAAGCGATGGTGGATGTTCAGGATGAAAAATATGACGAGGCGATTCCGAAACTGGAATGGGTTTTGGAAGAAGACCCCACCTTGCTGGGGGCTTGGGAAACCTTGGGGTGGGCGTACTGGTTGACAGACCGCCAAGAGGATGCTGTGGAGTTGTGGACGCGTTTGGTTGATATTGCACCGGAAGAACCGATGGGATACAATTTGATGGGGCAGGTGGCCACCCGGAATGGAGATTTTGGGAAAGCCTATGAGTATTACAGCAAAAGTTTGGAATTAAATCCTTCCCAATTTGAAATTCGGGTAAGTTTGGCGCAGGTGCTCCTGTGGGGGGGCGACCGTGAAGCGGCGATTGAAAACTTTACCCAATTATTTGAGGAAGACCCCGAGCGAACAGATATTCAGATTGATCTCGCGTGGAGTTTATATGGAAATGAACAATATGAAGAAAGTCTGTATCATTGGAACCAGATCATTGATGCGATTCCTGGACACGCTGGATTTTTAATCGCGAGGGCAAATGTTCATTTACTCATGGGAATGTTATCCGAGGCGGAGCAGGATGCATATGCCGCATTGGAGGTGGAACCGGAAAATCTGGCCGCACTGAATATTCTGATTGCCTTATCCATTCAAAATAACCGGCCCCGTGAGACGGTGGCGCGATTACGGGTCCTTCAGGACCGTGTGGAGGGTCGGGAGAATCAAATTCGGGTGGCCCAGCGGATTGCGGTATTTATGAATGCGGTTCATAACGAGAATCCGGGGATTTTCTCCCAGGAGCAGGTGGTTCAGGCCGGTAAAGACGTTTGGGATTTAGACCGTGGAAACGTGGGGTCTGCGTTGTTTTACGGGGAGGCCTTGGTTTCGGGAAAAGAATTCGAGGCAGCGGCCAACGTTTTTGAATATGTGATCGAAAATTTAAATCGTTATAACGAACGTGCCCGCTATGGATTGTTGGAAACCTATTTAGGCCGCGGGATGAATGATGAGGCGGAACAACAATTGGTGGACAATCTCCGTAACTTTAACCCGGAAAATCCCTTCCGTTTTGTATACTGGGCGCGAATTCATTTTGCCCGTGGAGATTTCCCATTAGCCATGAAAGCACTGGATCGGTTGGAGCGCGAAGGTGCACGTGGTGCGGTTTTTACCTTATTGTATAAAGGAATTTCTCCAAGTGAATTCTCAGATTTACCTTCTGTTCGGCAACTTCGCGAACAGGTGATGGCTTTGCGCAGAGATGGGTTCACCTTTATGACGGTATCCGAGCTTCCTGCATATTTTGATTCAAAATCTGAGCCCCCGCCTGCGGAATTAGACCGTCCCTGGCTAAACCGTATGGTGGAATCTGTGAAGTATTCGTGGACGGCGGAAGAGCCTGAGCACGAAAAGATTCTGCGTGACTATACGCCTGAAAAACGAGTGATCATCACCTTTGACGGAGGCTTACGCAACTCCTTCCGGTACGGCACAATGGTTGCAGAAGAAATTGAAACCACATTCACCATGTTTGTGGGGGTCGGGGACGCGATTACCCGGATGAAACGGTATGTCGCAAACTTTCCAGAAATTCTGGAGTATTATCATACAGGTCGTTGGGAAATTCAAAGTCACTTATGGGATGGTACGGAACTCAGTCCAATCGAAGAAGAAGGACCTGTCCTGTATCTTCCATTGCCAAACCGTATTTGGATCGAAGAAAAAGACCGAATGGAAACGCTGAACGAATATCAGAACCGTTTACGCAAAGAGTTTGCCGAATCTCGGAATGTGTTAGCTCGTGAATTGGATATCCCGATCAAAAAAATCATGTCAGTCTCGTATCCTTCTGGAGATATCGGGCAGGACAGCACCACCAACATTGAGCTTTTTGATGTGATAAATGTCATCTTAAATGAAGCCGAAATCGCCTACGATCAAGGGTTTCTGCAAAACCGTTTTGGATATGCAATGAAAGGGGACAATCCTCTTCTTTATAAGCGATTTGAGCCTCACCGCCACGCTTCGGGTCGATATGTATTGCGTCAGGCTTATTTACAACATCCTGTGTATGTTGCCCGTCGAATGCGTGCGGAAATTGCTGCGTTGAATGGGCTTTATGATATGGCCATGGAAAATGTGGAGCTTTTACGCAGAGACGGATACCCGGAAGAGGACCTGCGTGAACTTACAAAATTTGTAGACCGCAATTTGTCGGTTTTGATTCCGGCTCCAAGTGGGATTGAGGACACGGCGACAGGAGAAAACAACCAGGCACTGTCCAGTTTTCTTAAGATTGAAAAACCCTACATCGGGGTGGATGGACGGACGGTTCGTTCAAATGAGATTATTGATGAAGAAGAGCTAGGTGTTTTTGCGGGTGTAAACCTTAACCGACGAATGGCCTTTCAGGCCCGGTATGCGGAAGGACAAATTGAGCAGAACCTGAATAGCCCCACGAATCGGGTTTTTGAGACCTTTACCTCCAGAACGGGCAGTACCCGCCGTACCTTTACGGAGGTGATTAATGGTCAAACCGTTCGTGTTTCCGAAAACACCACGTTTACGGACAGTTCCAGTTTTCAATCAAATATTGTGGAGCAAATTGAATATAAAGCTGATTATGAGCGGGTGGATGGTTTACTCAGCTATATTCACGATAGCGGATCCTTTACGATTGTCCGAGGCGGAGTCTTTAAATTAGAGCGGGATCAAGATGGAACGTTTTTCCGTCAAGATAATGAATTTGTCTATTCGATTGAACATCAGTGGAGGCCTTTTCCCAGTATGGATTTCAGTGCCCTTTATAATCATGGGGTTGTGCCTTCTGCTGTTGAATTGATAACGTATGATCAGCTTCTTTTCCGTCCGATTTGGCGGGTGACGGATCATTGGCAGGCGTCAGGCTTGGCTTCTTTTTCTTTCTACGAAGATAATAATTCGTTTGTAAATGGGGAACTCGAAAATATCTGGCTGATATCCGAGAACTACAATGTGTGGGCGGGCCTCTTCAGTTCCATTACGACGACTGATGAGCCTTCTGATCTCTACTGGACTCCCTACTGGGAGCAACGGCATTATGCGCTAATGCAAATTCGGCGCAATTATGCGGGATTTTCGGCATCCCTTCAGGGGAATTTAGGTTTTCAGAAAGAAAAGGCGCGTGATGAGGAGATACAGGAATATCTGAACCTTCAGGCGGCGGCTGCGGAACAGGGAGGTTTTTCTGCAGGGGAAGGGCCGGATGAAGGATGGAATAAACTTATGGGGTTCTCTGCGAGTCTCAATAAAACATTTGCGAACGGGTTTGAGGTCAATGCATCCTTTCTTGTGAATGCGACCAAGGCCTACATTGAGCACAATGTATTCGGCAGCATCCTTTACCGCTTTTGAGTCACGCAATGAGTTTTTCTGGGCGGCACTCCTTCCCAGGGGGAGACGGATCTCAGGAAGTTTCGTCAGGTTGATGGCTCTGATTATCTAAAGAGGTGGACTCTTCGATTGCCTGCAGAATGATATCCGGGGTTATACTCTTTTGGTTGGAGGCATAGCCCAGCATGAGAGCCACATCGCAGATATTATTGATTCTGCGTGGAATGTGGTGATATTTAGCTAATTCAAATACGGCTTCGCGTTCGAAAATCCAAATATCACCGCCGGCCACCCGGATGCGGTGCTGAATATACTCGAGAATTTGTTGATCATCCAGAGGATCGAGGTGCCACACCATTTGTAGACGTTGGCAAAGCGACTCATCGGTTTTGAGGATACGGGTCATGTCCGTATATCCTGAAAGAATGAGCGTGAACAAAGGTTCAACTTTGAATCCCCTTTTATTTTGTATGGTAAGATTCATTAAGAGATGAAGGAAATGATAAATGTCGCTGTTGTTGATAATTTGTGCTTCATCAATGACCAAAGTGGTGTGCCCCAGTTTTCCGCCCTCCATTTTGAGGTATGCAAGTAAATCTCCGGGCTCCTCGAGGGGGAGGATCTTGTCCCGGATACCCATCATAGTGGCGATTTGACGAGCCAAGCCCAGAGTACTGCCCGGATGATAGTCTATATGGAAATATTGGGTGCTACGGTCTTTTTGCATTTCCTGATCCAAAAGCTCAAGAACCATGGTTTTGCCCACACCGTAGGGTCCGGTGAGAATACCACCTAATTTACGGTTTTGAACAAGGTATACGAGACGGGCGAGCCCTTCATGATGCTGAGAGCAAAGATACGCATATCTTGCATCTGCTACATTTTGAAAAGGGGCTTCCCGTAAATTCCAATAATCAAGGTACATAAAATTAATCCGGTTTGATGATTACGCATCGGTTAACTCTTCGTCATCCTGGGAAGAGTTGGGTTTCCAAATGGAAGAAAGTCTTGCCGCTTTGGGTGGGGCAGTATTCTGTTCGGGGGGGGAGGATTCAGAAGAGTTTTCATCAGGAGGGGTGAACTTTGAAGAGTGACGGGGGGGGGAGCTTTTTATCCCCCCGGTGTTCTTTTCATCCCGTTCCCCAGTGCGGGGTTCCGCAGACGGCTTTGACTGTCGCGGGGAATATCCTGAATGTGTTGAGAAATTTGGATCACGTTGAATGGAAGAAAAGATCGCTCTTGGTTTTGTCCTGCCGGGTGCGGGTGGGGGGGGCTCTTCTTTACTCTCGGGGAGATCTTCAGAACGTACAGTGTTTTCAGGCTCCTTCACTATTCTTTTTTCTAAATCTTCTTTACTCCGTTCACGACCGGTGGCGATTTCGTATGCGGTTTTTCCGCCTAATTTCTTCTCACCTAAGTATTTCACAACTTGAACGGTGGCGGGTTCTTCTTCCTGTTCCTTTTGCAGTAGGATAGAAATTGGAACCACATCCTCAATCGACTTTTTTAACCGGAACGACATATTGGAAACCGGTTTGGGGAGGGTGAGCAGGGTAGTGACTCCCAGTCGGTCAAAGGAGCGGGTAAAGGAGAAAATTTGCTCCGCCATTCGGTCCGGCTGTTTTACCGATACCCAGGGCAACACGGTATCCAGAACCACCCGTTCAATGGAATTTGCATTGATAATTTCCCGCAATTGATCAAATCCCTCCGGGGGGAGCATATCCAGCCCCGGGGCGCCATTTCCGGGAATGAAAGTTTCATACTCCAGGAGAGTAAGGTCACCGGATTCAATGTGGGGTGCCATATCAAATCCCAGGGATTCCGCACAAATACTGAGATCATTTGCCATGATGGTTGATAAATAGAGGCAACGCTCATTTTGCTGAAGACCCTGCTGAACAAATCGTAGTCCCAACACGGTTTTGCCTGATTTGGACGGGCCGCAGACTAAAAAACTACGGTTGCTGAATATGCCCCCGAATGTTTCGTCAATGATGGGAAGTCCGCACAGGGTTTTTGCAATCATGCAGAAACGTCCTCTGGTGCGATGGGTAAGAGTTTTTGTAAAACCGAAGAAACAAAGGAGAGTTCGAAGGGTTTAGTCAAAAAGTCGGCCACTCCCAGTTCTTCGCACTTTTGTAACACGTCTGGAGTCGGATATCCGGAAATGACAACGAGTGGAATATCCGGAGCCCGTTTGCGTAATTCCTCGATATGTTCGATATCGCTTAATTTTCCGGGCATACACAGATCGGAAATGATAAGAGAAACGTCCATTTCCTGTGCAAGTTTGCAACCTTCATCACTATTGTTTGCGGTGATGGGTTCATACTGAAGAAGTCTCAGTAAATCACGAAAATGACGCAGGATGGGTTCTTCATCATCTATAACGAGAATTTTTTTCAT
>JGI12210J13797_10060222_pt1 | contig 11160 bp, 9 predicted proteins | sample ElkSlonscriptome_3_FD_13797 | JGI IMG/M metagenome (IMG submission 13797) | reverse complement strand
GTGGCTGGGTCGGCTGGCGCGGCGGCTGCCCCATCCGTCGCGATGGCCGTCGCGGTTGCGCATCGCGGCCGCCTACGCCGGCGGCACGGTGGCCGCGGCGTGGACGATCGAGCGCGTGGTGGGGCTTTGGGGGTAGCGCTTTCCGTCGGGACTTCGATGCCGCCGGACGGTCGAGCGCGTGGGGCTCAGAACCGGACCGAAGCGCCCGCCCCGAGCTGCCCGCCGCCCACGAGGGGGGCCACCGAGAGGGTGGAGGCGTAGGTGCGTCGTAGGCGGTTGCGGCGGTGGATTCCCACCGACAGCACCACCGTGCCCAGGGCGACGAGCACCGCGCCGACGGCCGCCGATCCGAGCATGAGCCGGCGATGCTCCCGGGCCTGCTGGGCCGGATCCTCGCGCTCGGTGATCCACTGGGCGTCCTCGGCCTCCTCGAGCTCGCGGAGGTAGAAGTGCCGAGCGGGCAACGCAACGAACAGCAGGGAGGCCCCGCCCATCGCCATCATGACGCCGCCCGTGATCGAGAGGGCAGAGGCGCCTCGCCGCTGGCGCTCGAGATCGTCGTCGAAGGAGGTCGACGGTCCGTATGCGGTGGCCGGAGCCGGAGTCGGAGCGACCGTGGGAGCCGGAGCCGGAGCGACCGCCGGAGCCGGAGTCGGAGCGACCGTGGGAGCCGGAGCCGGAGCGACCGCCGGAGCCGGAGTCGGAGCGACCGTGGGAGCCGGAGCGGCCGGAGCGACCGCCGGAGCCGGAGCTGGAGCTGGAGCTGGAGCTGGAGCTGGAGCGGCCACCGGCTCGGGCGAGGCCGCCCAGGCCGAACCGACCGCCGCGGGACCCGAGGCCATCAGCAGCATCACCGAGAAGATCGACGTCGTCGTGAGCGATGCCATCACAGTTCCTCCTGCGCGACGATGTCCACCGGCAGGTGATCGTGGACCTCGCCGTTGATCGAGACCTCGACCACGGTCTGCCCCACGCCCACGCCCAGCAGCATCCAGGTGTCGGTGGCCAAGCCCTGCACGATGCGCGCGACCTCGGGGTGCTCGACCTCGAGGGCCACGTCGTCGGTGGCGTCGTACTCGCGACCACGATGGGACCGAGGATCGACCTCGAACACGAGCAAGGTGCCCTCGGGCACGGAGAACCCGGCTTCGGAGCCCCGGGCGTCGAGGTGCCCGCTCACCCGCTGGACGTGGAGCGCTTCGTAGCGCGGGCCGCAGGCGCTCATCCCCATCAGGACCAGGGCCCCCAGGCCCGCTCGCATGCTGCTGTCGATGGTCACTGCATCCCTCCCGTCGTGGTCGATCCCCCGGACTCGGAGCCGGAGTCCGAGCCGGAGCCGGAGTCCGAGTCGGAGCCAGAGCCCGAGTCCGAGCCCGAGCCCGAGCCCGAGCCCGAGTCCGAGCCCCCCGTGCCGCCGGTCTCCGAGCCCGTGCCGGTGTCCCCGGTCGATCTCTCGGGGTCGACCGGGGCCGGCATCACCTCGAAGCCGAACACCCGAGAGACGTCCCCCGTGGTGACGCGCACCTCCACCATGCCCTCGCCAGCACGGGCACCAAGGCCAACACCCTCCCCATCGATGCCAGAAGCGTTCGCATGCTCACCATCCGTTCGCGGCCCCACGTGGGCCCCACCGGGTAGTGCCTGCACCGCCCGCTTCGATCACGCGGGGCGACGATCGAGCGCCAGCGACCGCTCAGCCCCCGCGCAGCTCGTCTTGGAAGGGCCAGCCCATCGGGTCGACCACGAACAGGTAGCCCGGCGCCCGGCCGAACTGCCACGCCACGTGCACGTTGACCAGCACGCCCATGAGCACCAGCGGCGCGAACCACCGCCGCCGCGCCGCGCCGCCGAAGCCGATGAGCAGGGCCACCATGGGCAGCCAGTCGGCGCCGAAGCGATACACGGGCTGGAGCTGGCCGCTGTTCTGATAGAGGAGCGAGGGCACGGCCGCCCCCACCACGGCCAATACCAGGGGCCAGCGCTGCGCGAACGGCTCGCGCGCCGCGGCCACGGCCAGCACCCAGGGGCTGCTCATCCACAGGGCCACGCCGTGGATCGAGAACCGCAGGTGGGGGACTTCAGCCCCCACCTGGGGGGCCAGCCACAACAGGCAGCGCAGGTTTCGGGGGAGGTACTCCAGCGAGAACATCCCCACCGCCTGCATGCGCGCCTGCCAGCGGATCTCGAGGAAGCGGTGGCCGAACTCGAAGGGGCTTTCGAAGCGCACCCAGTTGTGCCACGCCAGGGCCAGCCCGATGACGAGCAGCGGCGCGGCGAAGCGCAGGGCGGGGCCGGGCTTGCGACCGGTACGCCACCACTCCCACGCGAACACCACCACCACGGGGAGCATGTTGATGGGGCGGCAGGCGACGGCCAGGCCCAGCCACACGCCGGCCCAGCCGGGGCGCCGCGCCCCCCAAGCGCACGACAGGTGGAGCACCAGGCACAAGGCCCCGAACACCTGGGCGGTGAACCACACCCGGCCGTTGGCGCCCAGGAAGCACGCGGGGCTGGCGAAGGTCCACGCCAGCGCGATCCACAGGTGCTGCCGGCCGCGGCCCTGGTCGGTGCCCCGCTCCCGATCGAGCAGGTGCACGAGCACCAGGGGGATGAGCGCCGCGGCCAGACCGGTGAGCAGGACGTCCCAGGTGCGCAGCCCGAACACCAAGACCGCCGGAAACATCATGACCGCCGGCCCGGGCGGGAAGGTGATGTACCAGGTGTCCATGCCGCGCCGGACGTCGCCGCGGTCGAAGTTGCGCCAGCCGTCGCCCACCACCCACCAGGTGTGCTCGCCTTCGCGCTTGGCCTGGGCGCACGCCTCGGTGCGGCAGGGATAGCCCCGCCCCGTGGTGCCGTCGGCGAAGCTCAGGGCGTAGAGCACGGCGTAGTCGTCGAATTGGTGCCCGCGACAGCGCTTCCGCGCGCGATCCCGGGGCGAGCACCACCCGGGCGGCTTGTCGACCAGCTCCATGCGCCCCTCGGTCCAGCCCACGGCGAGGCGCACGAAGTGGTTGTCTCGGCTGGGCTGGGTGAGCCGCTCGCCCGCGAGCAGGGCCAGCCCGGCGAAGGCCACCACGAACACGAGGCCGTAGCGCAGCAGGGCCGCAGCGCGAGGGGCGGACACGAGCGAGAGTCTACGCAAGCGCCGGACGGCCGCCCAGGGCTCCACGGTCGCGCACCGCGTGCCCTCACCCCGCGCTATCGTGCGCGAGGTGTCGCGGCGCGACCTCATCTTCGACCTCGATGACACGCTCATCGAGAGCTTCCCCGCCTACGCTCGGCTGCACCGCAAGATCGCCGCGGAGCTGGGGTGGCGCGTGCCGGAGTCGAAGGAGCTGGTGGAGTTCGGTCCCACCTGGCGAGGTACCCTCGAGCGGCTGTGGCCGCAGCACGACATCGACGCGTTCGTGGCCCGCTACGACGCGCTGGCCGAGCACTACCCCTACGGCCCGGTGCAGGGCGCGGTCCGTGCCCTCGAGAGCCTCGATCAGGCGGGTCACCGGCTGTGGATCATCACCAAGCGAGATCGCCTGCGGCTGATCCAGCGCCTGCGCCAGGCCAACCTCCCCGGCTCGCTGTTCCGCGGGATCTTCTGCAACGACGACCTGCCCGAGCCCAAGCCCAGCCCCCGCTGCTTCGAGCCCATCGCGCACGCGCTGGGCCACCCGCCGCGCCGCCCGCTGTACGTGGGCGACCGCGAGGACGACCGGATCGCGGCGCGGGCCGCCGGCATCGAGTTCGTCGCGGTCTGCACCGGCCCGGAGCGAGCCCTGGGATTTCCCTACGATCACCCACCTTCTCACGTCTTGCCGTCGGTGCGTAGCCTGCCCGCCTGGCTGGGCTGACGTGCACAATTGGGCCGGGCCGTGCGCGCTTCGGCCCAGGTCGTGCGGGACCTGGCCCATGACCACGGTGCCCCGCGGCCCTGGCTCTTGCTAGATTCCTGCGCACGCTCCCCCCGGGCGAGCGGCCATGGTCCCCACCGACGACATCACTCGCGACTCCATCCCCGAGTCCCTCCGGCGCACGCCGGCCATCGTGGGAGAGCGCTTCGCCGATCGCTACATCGTCCGCCGCGAGGTAGGTCAGGGAGGCATGGGCACCGTGTATGCGGCGCACGACCTGATGCTGGGCGAGGACGTGGCGCTCAAGGTGCTGCGCCCGATGGTCGCCGAGGACGACGTGGTCATCCAGCGCTTCCGTCGAGAGGTGAGGCTGGCCCGCAAGGTCGCCCACCCCAACGCCGCGCGCACCTACGACATCGGCTTCCAAGACGGGCTGCACTACCTGACGATGGAGCTGGTCGACGGCCGCACGCTGTCCTCCATCCTCAAGGAGCACAAGCGGCTCACCATCGCGCGGGCGGTCGATATCGCCATGCAGGTCTGCTACGGGCTCGATGCCGCCCACCGCGAGGAGGTGGTCCACCGCGACCTCAAGCCGGGCAACATCCTGGTGGAGCCCAAGGGCCGGGTGGTCATCACCGATTTTGGGGTGGCCTGCATGATGTCGGCGAGCAACCTCGTCACCGCCGATGCCTCGTCGATGATCGGCACGCCGGCGTACATGGCCCCCGAGCAGGTCAGCTCCGGCCCGCTGGGCGCCTACACCGACGTCTACGCGCTGGGGCTGGTGCTGTTCCAGATGCTCACGGGCGTGATCCCCTTCCAGGAGGAATCGCCCATGGCCACCGCGCTCATCCGGCTGCGGCAGGACCCGCCCGATCCGGGCTCGATCGTCAGCCTGCCGCCGGAGCTGTCGGCCCTGGTGCTGCGCTGCCTGCAGCGCGGCCCCGATCTGCGCCCCTCCTCCACCCGCGAGCTGGCCGAGTCGCTGGCGCGCTTCAAGGACATCACCGGCGAGCCGCCCGAGCTGGTCGAGGGGATCCCGATCGACAACATCGTCCGCGACTCGATCCCCGCCAGCCAGCTGAGCATGTCGGCCAGCTTCGTGTCGATCCGCATGGGCACCCAGAGCCTGGCCGTGCTCCCCATGCGCTACCGCGGCCCCGAGTCCGACGCCTACCTCGCCGAGGCCATCACCGAGGAGCTCACCGACCTGCTGTCGATGACCCGCGGGCTGAAGGTGCTGTCCACCGCCGCGAGCGCGCGCTTCGGCGACCAGCGCGACCCTCGGCTGGTGCGGGAGCAGCTGGGCGTGGGGGTGATCGTCGACGGCTCGGTGCAGCGCCACGGCGAGACCCTGCGGGTGGTGGCGCGGCTGGTCGACACCACCAACGGCATCCAGGTGTGGAGCGAGCGCTTCGACGGGCGGCTCGAGGACGTGCTCGACCTCCAGGATCGCATCGCGAACCGGGTGGCCGAGGCGCTGCGCCTCGAGCTGGACACCCACCGGCACACGGCCGACGTGCCCGCGGCCACCATCGAGCTGTACATGCGCGCGCGGCAGCAGGCCAAGCGCTTCGACATGGGGGGGCTGGAGCCCGGCGGGGCCGAGCAGCTGCTGCGCCAGTGCCTGGAGCAGTCGCCGCAGTTCAGCCCCGCGGTGGCCACCCAGGCCCTGGTGCTCGCGCGGCTGTGGTCGATCCACGGCGACGGGGAGAAGGGCGCGGGGTGGCCCGCCCGCTGCCGCGAGGCGGTCGAGCGCGCGCTGTCGATCGCCCCCGATCAGCCCGAGACCCACCTCGCGGCCGGGCGCATGCACTGCGAGCACGGCCACTACCGGGCCGCCGCGCAGGCGCTCAAGGAGTCGCTGCGCCTGGCCCCCACCTACGCGGCGGCCCACGCCTACCTCGGGGCGCTGCAGGTGGAGGCGGGCCGGGCCAAGGAAGGCTATCGACACCTCACGATGGCGGTGGAGCTGGAGCCCACCGATCCGCTGTCGCTGATGAGCGCGGCGCGCTACCACGCCCAGCGCGGCGATCTGGAGCAGGCGATCTCCATGCTGGGCAGCATGCCCGATCGCGATCCCACCACCCGGGGCGCCATCGCGATCATCCGGCTGCGCATGTCGCTGTGGCGCGGGCGGGCCGACCAGGTGCGGGCGCAGTGGCGGAGATGGGCCGACGAGGTCGACCCGGCGCGCTACCAGCTGCTGCAGCTGCTCGGGGGCGTGTACCTCGGCAAGATGGGCGTGGAGCGCCTCGACCTCGAGCTGGAGGCCGCCATGCAGCGCAACACCAGCCCGCGCTTCGCCTCGCGGGTGTACCAGCTGGCCACCGAGGTCCTCGCCGCGCGCGGCGAGCTCGATGCCGCGTTCGACTACCTCCAGCACGCGGCCAGCGAGGTGCTGGTCGACGTGGACTGGATGACGCACTCGCCGGTGCTCGGCGATCTCCGGGTGCGGCAGGAGTTCGAGCCGCTGCTCAACATCGTCCGCCAGCGGGCCGCCGCCATCTGGGCGGGGTGAGCGTCGGCCCGCCCCGCGCGCGGCGGGCCCATGGACGCCGCCGCGGAGGATGTGCGAAGACCAAGGGACCTCATGCTTCCCTCTCGAGTCCGCCGAACCGTCACGAGCCCTCGCGGCCGGCCCACGGGCGTGCTCGCGCTCGTGCTCGGGGGCGCCTCGCTGGGGCTGGTCGTGGGCGCCGCCGCGGGATGCCCGAGCGTGGATCCCTACGCCTGCCTGGAAGACGCGCAGTGCATCCTCGACGGCTCGGCTCCCGGCATCTGCGACCCCCAGACCGATCGCTGCGCCTACCCCGATCCCACCTGTGACTCGGGCTACCGCTTCCCCGAGCTCACCGAGGGTAGCCTGGCCGGGTCCTGCTCCTCCCCCTCCCCCGAGACGCCGGCCAGCACCGGCTCGAGCGGTGGGCCCGCTCCCGACCCGACGAGCACGGGGCAAGACGATTCCTCGGCCGACGGCTCCACCACCGACGGCTCTACCACCGACGCCTGCACCCTCGCTCCCTCCCCGCCGCTGATCATCGACCAGCCGCCCGCGGGACCCATCGAGCGGCTGGTGATCGACGCGATCGGCCAGCCCGCCATCATGGTCTCCGGCGTCGAGGACGTGCACCTGCGCGACCTCGAGGTGCACTTCTCCGGGGCGCCGGGGCTGCGCATCGAGGATGCCCCGGGGCTGGTCATCGAGCGGGTCGTGCTGATCAACGAGGGAGCGCCGGCCTCCGGCGCGGCGGCGATCGACGAGTACGGGATCCAGATCGCACGCTCGGCCGGGGCGGTGGTGCGCGATGTTCGGGTCACCAACGCGCTGACCGGGATCCAGGTGGAGGACAGCGATGACCTGCTGGTGCAGGACGTCCTGGTCGAGAATTCCCGCGGCCAAGAGGCCGACGTGGGCGGGGACGGGGTGCTGGTGCAGACCTCCGAGCGCGTCACGGTGGAGCGCTTCGGGTGCATCAACGATCCCGACCTCGGCATGGCGCACGCAGGGATCTTCATCGACAACTGCGTCGACGCGACGGTCAGCGACGGGGTGGTCAGCGACGTGACTCACTCCAGCGGGGCCGGCGTGCGCGTGAACACCCGAGCGGGCGGACAGCACGTGGTGGTGGAGAGCGTCGACGTGGTCCGTGGCGCGCACTCGTGCTTCAACATCGTCGGCGGCAACGACGTCGAGCTGCGCGACACCGGCTGCCGCAACATGCAAGACCCCGAGGACGGCGAGAAAAACTTCGGCGAGATGTACTTCGGGTGGGTCAACTACATGCTCACCGGCTCGGTGCGCGTGCTCGCCGGGCGCCACTACGCGGTCGACCACCTCGAGTGCTGCCAGCCCTTCGAGCAGTTCGACGTGTCGCTCGACCAGTTCACGCCGCGCAACCCCCCGGTGGTGGTGCCCCCGTGCGGGGGGTAGCCCCGGGCGCCCAGGTCGAGAGCGTCGGGCGCTACCGGCTGCTCGAGTCGATCGGCACCGGCGGCATGGCCGAGGTGTTCCGGGCTCGGGGCGCAGGCCTCGGCCGGGCCGAGCGCGAGGTGGCGGTGAAGATGGTGCACCCCCACCTCGCCCACGAGCGCGTGATGGTGGAGCTGTTCCACCGCGAGGCGCAGGTGGCCTCCACGCTGGCGCACCCCAACCTGGTGACCGTGCTCGAGTCGGGCCTGCAGGACGGCCGCTGCTACCTGGTGATGGAGTACGTCGACGGCGTGGACCTGCGGGGCCTGCTGCGGCGCGTGTGGGGCCACGGCGGCTCGCTCCCGATCGGGGTGGCGGTGGCGATCGCCTCGGCGATGTGCGCGGGCCTCCACCACGCCCACGAGCGCTGCGACGAGCACGGACAGCCGCTCCAGATCGTCCACCGCGACGTCTCGCCCGGCAACGTGCTGGTGTCCCGCGACGGCGCGGTGAAGGTGAGCGACTTCGGGGTGGCCAAGGCCATGGCCTCGTGGTCGGCCGTGCACTCCGCCCACGGCACCATCCGCGGCAAGCTGGCGTACATGGCCCCCGAGCAGGCCCGCGGGGACGAGGTGGACCGTCGCGCCGACGTATTCTCGGTGGGCAGCGTGCTGTTCGAGATGCTCACCCGGGCTCGGGCCGTGAAGGGAGACGAGGAGGTCGTTCAGCTCCACGCGCTGGTCTACGGGGACGTGCCCGCGGTCCGAAGCTCTCGGCCCGACTGCCCCGCCTCGCTGGCCGCGGTGGTCGAGCGGGCGCTCCAGCGCGATCCCGACGCGCGCTGGCCCAGCGCGCTGGCCATGCAGCAGGCGCTCGAGCGCAGCGCGCTGGACGAGGGCTGCTTCGTGACCCCATCGGCGTTGGCCGATTTCGTGGCCGAGACCATGCGCAGCGAGCCTCGAGCCGAGGCCGTGGACGATGCGGTCACCCGGGTCCACGGCGCGGGAGCGGGCACGGCGGCGAGCGTGGCTGGGGTCGATGCTGGATCCGAGCGCTCCGCGGCCGAGCCCACCGAGACCCTCGGCGACGTCACGGGGTGGGGAGGGTCGCCGGCCCCGAGCGACGCGGTCGTCCGACGGGGACCCGGCCGGTGGATCGCCGCGTCGCTGGTCGTGATCGCCGGCCTCGGCGGCCTCGGCTGGTGGGTCCGGGCGACGGCCACGAGCGCTGGAGTCGACGACGCTCGCGACCCGCCCCGCGCCCACCGGCCCGGCTCCGATGCCGTCGTGCCCGCCCCCGTCGCCGCGCCCGCCTCGCCCGAGGCGTCCGAGCGGCCCGTCGAACCCGACCCGCCCGACGAGTCCGACCCACCCGGCCCGCGCGACGAGCCCGACCCGCCCGAGGCCTCGACCGGCCCTGGCTCCGCCTCCGCGCCCGCCCAGCCCTCGTCGACATCGCGTCGCCCTCGCCGGTCCCGCCCCCGAAAGAAGCGCAGATCGGCCAAGCCCGCCTCGACCATCGATCCCAGTGAGACCCTGTTCCCGGTGAACGAGTGATGCTGCACGTGCTGATCGCCACCGCGCTGGTGCTGGCCGGCGCACCTCGATCGTCCCCCACCGTGTCCTCCCACGCGAAGGTGCAGCGACTGGCCGCCGAGGCCGGCGAGGCGTTCGCCGCTGGCGACTACGAGCGCGCCGCCGAGCGCCTCCAGGCCGCGCTCGCCCTCGAGCCCGACAACCCTGCGCTCATCTATGGGCTGGCCCAGGCGCGGCGGGGCACGAAGGATTGCGCCGAGGCGATCGTGCTCTACGACCGGTTCTTGGCCAGCGATCCCACCCCGCGGCAGCGGGCCGATGCGCTCGAAGGGCGGGCGAAGTGTGGCGCCAAGACACCGCCTCCCTCGGGTACGCCCGAGCCAGCGCCCGAACCAGAGCCAGAGCCCGAACTCGAGCCAGAGCCAGAACCCGAGCCCAACCCCTCCCCCCGCTCGCTGGTCGGCCCGGTGCTCGTCGGCGTGGGCGCGGCGGCCAGCGTCACCGGCGTGGGGCTGCTCGGCGGCGCGCTGAGCTGGGCGGGCCGGGCACCTTCGTCCCCGACCCAGCAGGGGTACGTCGATCGACGCGATCGCGTACGCCCCCTGGCCACCGCCGGATGGGTCACGCTGGGCGTGGGCGCGTCCCTGCTCGTCTCCGGTGTGATCACCTGGTCGCTACGGCGTCGCCGAGCCAAGCGCTGAAGCCCCGCGCGCACCCACGTACGTACGTACCCCACGCGGCGGAATTACGCGGTTGTCTCGATTGTCGTTGGATGTCCTACCCCATATCGTGCTCATGACGAACGGGGTCGAGGGACGAGATGAAACGACTGCAATCGAGGGCACCATCCGTGCTCGCGCTATGGATGACGACCGGCTGCTACACCGGGCTGAACGCCTGGAGCAACGCCGATGATGGGGCGGACTCCACCACGGGGGCCGGGGACGCGGGCGAGTCCGACGACGAGGGCCCCGTGCCCCCCGTGCCCGGGCTGTGCTCCGACGGGCCCTCCCTCGCTCCGGTGCTCAGCTGGCGCTTGACCGAGTCGCAGTACGACAACACCGTCCGCGACCTGCTGGGCATCGAGCACGCCTCGGGCAGCTCGCTCTCGGGCGGCGACGGGCGCGTGGGCGTGTTCTCCAACAACACCGACGCCGAGGTCTCGTTCACGCTGGTCGAGCAGTACGGCCTGCTCGCGCGCCAGCTGGCCGAGGCCGCCACCCTCGAGCTGTCCTCCGTGGTCCCCTGCGACCCCGCCGAGGGCGACGACGCCTGCGCCGAGGCGTTCATCGAGGACTTCGGACACCGAGCGCTGCGCCGCCCGCTGTCCGACGCCGACCGGCAGGACTACCTCGCGCTCTACCACTCCGGCGCCCAAGAGTCGTTCGACACCGGGATCCGCATGGTCATCGAGGCGGTCTTGCAGGCCCCTCGCTTCCTCTACCGCGTGGAGCAAGGCACCCCCATGCCGGGCGCCCCCGACGTGCTGGTGCTCGACGACTACGAGCTGGCGTCGAGGCTGTCGTACTTCCTGCTCGACAGCATGCCCGATCCAGCGCTCTTCGACGCGGCGGCAGCCGGCGAGCTGTCGACGCGCGAGGGCCTGCGCGCCCAGGCCGAGCGCCTGCTGTCCGAGCCCGCGGCCATCGACGCCCTGGCTCGCTTCCACTTCCAGTGGCTGGGCATCGAGCACGTGGAGGGCAAGCCCAAGGACGTCGACGTGTGGGACTACGACCTGGCCGACCAGAGCATGGAGGAGGTCCGGCGGCTGCTGACGAGCACCATGATCGAGGGCGACGCCCGCCTCTCGACCCTGCTGACCACCCGCGAGTCGCAGGCCCCCGCCGACCTCGCCGAGCTG
>JGI12210J13797_10029836_pt1 | contig 11161 bp, 5 predicted proteins | sample ElkSlonscriptome_3_FD_13797 | JGI IMG/M metagenome (IMG submission 13797) | reverse complement strand
CAACGCGATCGAGGGCAAGGGCGTCCACGTCATCACCGTCAACGATTACCTCGCCCGCCGCGATGCCGAATGGATGGGGCAGTTATATCGCTGGATGGGCCTGACGGTCGGCGTGATCGTGCCCAACATGGACGAGACGGCCAAGCGTGATGCCTACAACGCCGACATCACCTACGGCACCAACAACGAATTCGGTTTCGACTATCTGCGCGACAACATGAAGCACGAGCGCGCCCAGATGGTGCAGCGCCCCTTCAATTACGCGATCATCGATGAAGTCGATTCGATCCTGATCGACGAGGCGCGCACGCCGCTGATCATTTCCGGCCCGACCGAGGACAAGTCCGATCTTTACGTGAAGCTCGACGAGGTCGCGAAGGAGATCCCCGAAGAGTGGTACGACAAGGATGAGAAGAGCAAGAACATCCAGCTCAACGAGGACGGGCTCGACGAGGTCGAGAAGATCCTGATCGAAAAGGGCCTTCTGGAAACCGACAACCTCTATGACGTCGAGAATACGCAGGTCGTCCATCACCTCGACCAGGCACTGCGCGCGGTCCACATGTTCAAGCGCGACGACAATTATATCGTGAAGAACGAAAAGGTCGTCCTGATCGACGAATTCACCGGGCGCATGATGGAAGGGCGTCGCCTTTCCAACGGCCTGCACCAGGCGATCGAGGCCAAGGAAGGCGTCAAGATCGAGCCGGAAAACCAGACCATGGCCTCGGTCACGTTCCAGAACTATTTCCGCATGTATCCCAAGCTTTCCGGCATGACCGGCACGGCAGCGACCGAGGCTGCCGAATTCTGGGATATCTACAAGGTCAACGTCGTCGAGATCCCGACCAATGTCCCGGTTCAGCGGATCGACGAGGACGACGAATTCTACAAGAACACGATCGACAAGTTCCAGGCAATCGCCGTGGCGATCAAGGAAAAGAACGAGATCGGGCAGCCGATCCTGGTCGGCACGGTCTCGATCGAGAAATCCGAACTGCTCAGCCAGTTCCTCGACAAGGAAGGCGTGGGACACGAAGTCCTCAATGCCCGCCAGCACGAACGCGAAGCCCATATCGTGGCGCAGGCCGGCCGCATCGGCGCGGTCACCATCGCCACCAACATGGCCGGACGCGGGACCGACATCCAGCTCGGCGGCAATCTCGATTTCCGGATCGGCGATGAACTGGCGCATCTGGAGGACGGCCCGGCAAAGATCGAGGCTATCGAGAAATTGAAGCAGGAGGTCGAGGCCGAGAAACAGCAGGTTCTCGAGGCGGGCGGGCTGTTCGTGCTCGGCACCGAGAGGCACGAATCGCGCCGGATCGACAACCAGTTGCGGGGCCGTTCGGGCCGTCAGGGCGACCCGGGCCTTTCCCGCTTCTACCTCTGCCTCGAAGACGATCTTCTGCGCATTTTCGGCCCCGACACGCTGTTTGCCAAAATGATGAACTCCAATCTGGAGGATGGCGAGGCGATCGGGTCCAAGTGGCTGTCGAAAGCGATCGAGACCGCCCAGAAAAAGGTCGAGGCGCGCAATTACGATACCCGCAAGCAGGTCGTGCAATATGACGACGTGATGAATGACCAGCGCAAGGTCATCTACGAACAGCGCTCCGAAATCATGGATTCAGAAGCGGTGGACGACGTCGTGGTCGATATGCGGCACGATACGATCCGCTCCATCGTCGCCACCACCTGCCCGCCTGGATCATATCCCGAGCAATGGGACGTGGACGGCCTGAAGGAAAAGCTGGACGAGATCTTCGGAATTGCGCCGCCGATCGACGACTGGCTCGAAGAGGACCAGGTCGAACCCGAACTGATCGAGGAGCGCGTGCGCACTCAAACCGACGAGGCGATGGAAGCCAAGATCGCGGAGAACGATTCCTCGATCTGGCGCATGGTCGAAAAGGACGTGCTGTTGCGCCAGCTCGACTACCACTGGAAGGAGCACCTCGCCACGCTCGACGCGCTGCGTCAGGTCATCTGGATGCGCGGCATCGCCCAGAAACAGCCGATCAACGAATACAAGCAGGAGGCGTTCGGCCTGTTCGAAAGCATGCTCGAAAACCTGCGCGAGGAAGTGACGAAGTTGTTGTTCAAATCACAACTTCGCATTTCCCAGCCCGAGCCGCAGAAGCTGCCCGATCTGCCGGACTTCCTCACCGGGCATATCGATCCCCTGACCGGGATCGACAATTCGAACGATGGCGATGGTTCTGGCAGGCGTCCGGAATTGTTCGGATCGCTTGCCGGGTCGGCCAGGGCGGCGTCGGGATCGGGCGGCGCATCCGACGAAAACCCGTATGCCGACATGGGGATCAGTCGCAACGCGCCGTGCCCGTGTGGATCGGGCAACAAGTACAAGCATTGCCACGGATCCGCCGGTGCCCGCCAGATGGCGTGATGCGCCATAGTCGCGGCGAGAGCCGGGGGCAGCCATGTCGCTGATCCTCGCGCTCGCCGCCGCGTTCTTCGTCACCGCGCTGCTTTATGCGAGCGTGGGTTTCGGCGGCGGATCGACCTATGCCGCGCTTCTGGCGCTATCTGGACTCGATTACCGGGTCCTGCCGGTGGTAGCGCTCGCCTGCAACATCGTGGTCGTCGCCGGGTCGAGCGTCAGGTTCGCACGATCGGGTACAACGCCGTGGCGCGGGGCTCTGGTCCTGACAGCAATCGCTGCGCCGGCAGCCTTTGCCGGTGGGCTCGTCCCGATCGGGAGAGAGGCGTTTCTGACACTGCTCGGCGGCAGCCTGGTCTTGACTGCGGCAACCATGATGTTGCCGGTAACAAGCGCGAGCGAGGGGGCGGGGGAAGGGACGCCGACACGGTTTGCGCGGTTCGTTCCGCTGGCCGCCGCGCCGCTGGGTTTCCTCGCTGGATTGGTGGGTATCGGCGGCGGGATCTTCCTCGCCCCGCTATTGCACCTGGTGCGCTGGAACCATGCGCGCGCGATTGCCGCGACCGCGAGCATATTCATCCTGGTCAATTCGCTGTTCGGATTGGCGGGACAATTGGCGAAAGGCGGTGTCGGCGTGCTGGGCGGGGCTTTGGTGGATGCCTTGCCGCTATTGCTGGCGGTCGCGATCGGTGGGCAGATCGGCAGCCTGATGGCCGCACGCATCCTGCCGCCGCGGTGGATCCGCTGGCTGACTGCGTTGCTGGTGTTCGTGGTGGGGGCCAGGCTGCTGATCGGCGCATGAATCGGCCGAAATCATCAGCAAAAAAAGTGGCTCCCCGAGTTGGATTCGAACCAACGACCAAGTGATTAACAGTCACCTACTCTACCGCTGAGCTATCGGGGAGCAGCCGTCCGATCTGTCTGCCGGAGGCGAAGCGCGCCTATATGGCGGCGCGCATTTCTTTGCAAGTGGTTTTGACGCGGCAGGGTGTGACCCGGGCCGGTCGAAGATGCCGGCGCCCCTGCACGCCATTGCCCGATTCAGGAGGTGACGAATTGCTCCGACACGATCCGTTCTTCGAGGGACTGGCCCGGATCGAACAGCAATTCCAGCTCGATATCGTGTGCGATCTCGATCGTGACCTCGGCGATGTCGCGCAGTTCCTTTTGATCGGCGAGCGCGGCGACGGGCCGTTTGTCGGGTTCGAGTACGGTAAAGGTGATGCGCATTCGGTCGGGCAGGATCGCGCCCCGCCAACGCCGCGGGCGAAACGGGCTGATCGGGGTAAGCGCCAGCATGTTGCTGTCGAGCGGCAGGATCGGGCCGTTGGCGGACAGGTTGTACGCAGTCGAGCCGGCCGGCGTCGAAACCAGAACGCCATCGCCCACCAGCTCCTCGATCCGCACCCGGCTACCGACCGTCACCTTGATCTTCGCGGTCTGCCGCGTTTCGCGCAGGAGCGACAATTCGTTGATTGCGCACATGCGATGCGTTTCGCCGTCCTGGGTCGTGGCGGAAATGCGTAGCGGTGCGATCCTCATCCGTTTCGCCCGTGCGAGCCGGGAGAGGATGGCCGCGCGTTTGTCGTAACGGTTCATCAGGAACCCGATAGTGCCGCGATTGATGCCGTATGCGGGTACGATCCGGTCTTCGTCGAGCATTGCGTGCAGGGTCTGCAACATGAAGCCGTCTCCGCCAAGAACCACGAGCGCGTCGGCTTCTTCGACAGGGGCCCATTGGCGTTGTGACGACAGGGTCGAATATGCTTCCTGCGAGCGCGCCGCCTCGGACGCGACCAATCCCACTTTCGAAAACGAATTGAGGAGGCCGTTCCCGCCCCCGTTATCGCTGTGGCCACTGTCTTTCCGATCGGCCTGAACCGCTGCCTCGTCGTTCGTCGTCGCGCTTGCCGTTCTCATCGTACCCCTCGTGCATACGGGATCGATTCGATGGAAACCGACGTATACGGTTTTGCCGCGCTGGCCGTGCGCGACCCATCGAGTTGCTCGCGGGTAGTGATGTTCCAAAATCGGTCGGAATGCAAACAGCTTCACTATTGCGTCGAAGCTGCGCTAGCGGTGGATCGATGAACGAGGATCGACCTATGGGAGACGATGTGTTGCCCGATGCATGGCAGCATTCGCTGCGCGATCATGCCAGCGCGCGATTTGCGTCGAGCCGTGACCGGACCCTGGAAAACGATCTGCTGCGCGCGCTCGACCGGCGCGAGATCGAGGTCCTGTTCCAGCCGCAGTTTTCGTGCCGGTACGGCGCCGTGGCAGGGGCCGAGGCGCTGGCGCGCTGGCAACACCCCATGCTCGGAGAAATCGGCGCGCGCGATCTTTTCGCAATTGCCGAGCGAGCCGGGCTGGTCGCGCCGCTGTCGCGCCATGTCGTCGCCCGCGCGCTGGACGATGCGGGGCACTGGCCGGACGAGTTGGGCCTGTCGCTCAACATCACACCCGAAGAATTGAGCGATCCGCGATTCGCGATTGATTTTGCCGCACTGATAGGTCGCAGCACGATCGCGCCGGGCCGGTTGACGCTGGAGATTACCGAGGACCTGTTGTTGCGCAATCTCGATCAGGCCGGCGCGGCGCTCGGCGCGCTACGCGAGCTCGGGTTCAGGATCGCGCTCGACGATTTCGGCGCGGGGTTCTGCAACTTTCATTATCTGCGCGAATTGCCGCTCGATGCGATCAAGCTCGACAAGATCATGCTCGATGGCGTTCCGGGAGATCCCAAATCGCTGGCGGTCCTGCGCGCGATCATTGCTCTTGGCCGAGCACTCGAACTCGAAATCTATGCCGAGGGGGTCGAAAGCGACGTGCAGCGCGCGGCGATCATTTCGGAGGGGTGCGATTACTGGCAGGGTTTCCTGCGCGCGCAGCCGATGCCCAGCGACGCCGTTCTGGCGCTGTCGCGAACGGCGCGGGGGCAGGGGCACGGCTGACGCGACGAAGCTGGAATGAAAGGATCGGCCCAGCCGTTCGCAGGCTGGATCAGGCGACCTGTTTCTTCCTGGCCTTGCGCGATTTGCGAACGATGCCCGACAAACCCTTCGTCAATTGGAACAGTCCGTTCAACCGGCTTTGAGGATCGCCCCACGCGCGGTTGATCACCAGTTTCATGTCGGGGCGCAATTTCGCCGTGCCTTCGAGCCGATCGACATAGGCGATCAGACCGGGGCCGTCTGGAAAGTCGTCCTTGTGAAAGGTCACCAGCGTCCCGCGTGCGCCGACGTCGATCTTGGATATATTGGCCTCGATCGCCTGGTGCTTGATCTCGATCAGGCGCACGAGGTTCTTGGTCGGCTGCGGCAATTCGCCGAAGCGGTCGATCATTTCCGCCGCGAGGCTCTCGATCTCGGCCTTGTCCTGCGCTTGGTTGAGCCGTCGGTAAAGCGCCATGCGCACCGCAAGATCGGGGACGTAATCTTCAGGGATCATGATCGGGGCGTCGACGGTGATCTGCGGGCTGACGGTATCGCGTGGACGCTCCAGCCCCATTTCGCCCGCCTTGGCAGCCAGGATCGCGTCTTCCAGCATCGACTGATAAAGCTCGAAGCCGACTTCGCGGATATGGCCCGATTGTTCGTCGCCCAGCAAATTGCCGGCCCCGCGGATATCCAGATCGTGGCTCGCCAGCTGAAAGCCCGCACCCAGCGTATCGAGATCGCTAAGCACCTTCAGTCGCTTTTCCGCGACCTCCGACAGGGCGACGTCCTTCTCGTGCGTGAGATAGGCATAGGCACGCAGCTTCGCGCGGCCGACCCGTCCGCGCAACTGGTAGAGCTGGGCAAGGCCGAAGCGGTCGGCGCGGTGGATGATGATCGTATTTGCGCTTGGCAGGTCGAGCCCGGATTCGACGATCGTGGTCGAAAGCAGCACTTCATACTTGCCTTCGTAATAGGCGCTCATGCGCTCCTCGATCTCGGCGGCGCTCATCTGGCCGTGAGCCGACACCGCCTTCACTTCCGGCACGTTTTCGCCCAGCCATTCCTCCAGCGCCGCCATGTCGGAGATGCGCGGCACGACGATGAAGCTCTGCCCGCCGCGATGATGCTCGCGCAGCAGCGCTTCGCGCATCACCATGTCGTCCCATTCCATCACGTAAGTGCGCACGGCGAGGCGGTCGATCGGCGGGGTCTGGATCGTGGAAAGTTCGCGCAGGCCCGACATTGCCATCTGCAAGGTGCGCGGAATCGGCGTCGCGGTGAGGGTCAGCATGTGCACGTCGGAGCGCAGCTGTTTCAGCTTCTCCTTGTGCGTCACGCCAAAGCGCTGCTCCTCATCGACGATGACGAGGCCGAGATTCTTGAAATTGGTCGATTTCGACAGGATCGCATGCGTGCCCACGACAAGGTCGACCGTGCCATCGGCCAGCCCCTCTCGGGTCGCGGTTGTCTCCTTGGAGGATACGAGCCGCGAAAGCCGCCCGACCTTGAGCGGAAACGTTGCGAAGCGCTCGGCGAAATTCTGGTAATGCTGGCGCGCGAGAAGGGTGGTGGGGGCAACGACCGCGACCTGCTGCCCGTTCATCGCCGCGACGAAGGCCGCGCGCATCGCCACTTCCGTCTTGCCGAAACCGACATCGCCGCAGACCAGCCGATCCATAGGCTTGCCGCTTTCCAGATCGCGCAGCACATCGGCGATGGCGGCTTCCTGATCGTCGGTTTCCTCCCACGGGAAGCGATCGACGAACTGGTTGTAGCTCGCATCGTCAGCCTCGAAGACGGGCGCTTTCTTGAGCGATCGCTCCGCTGCGACCTTCATCAGCTCGCCCGCGATCGCGGTGATGCGCTCTTTCAGCTTCGACCGGCGTTTCTGCCATGCCTCGCCGCCAAGCCGGTCGAGCGGGACGCTGTCCTCGCCAGAGCCATAGCGGGAAAGGACATCGATGTTCTCGACCGGGATGAACAGCTTGTCGCCGCCTGAATATTCCAGCGTGACGCAATCGTGCTGGCTCTTGCCGACGGGGATCGGGTCGAGACCGAGGTATTTGCCGATCCCGTGTTCGACGTGAACGACGAGATCGCCACGCGCCAGGGCCTGCAATTCAGCGAGGAAAGCGTCGGAATCCTTGCGCTTCTTCTTGCGCCGGACGAGCCGGTCGCCGAGCACGTCCTGTTCGGTCAGCAATTCCAGCGTATCGTTGGAAAAGCCGGTTTCCAGAGGCAGGACCATCGCCGCCGCTGTTCCCTTGGCCGCCAGACCCTGCGCTTCCTGCCAGTTCGCGGCCAGCGCGATGGGCGTGCCGGCTTCCTCCAGGATCGAGGCGATGCGCGCCCGGCTGCCGGTGGAATAGGCGGCGAGCATCGGCTTTCGCCCGTCCTTCCCAATGGATTTCAGGTGAGCGGCGGCGATCTCGTAAACGTTGTCGCCACGGGCGCGTTCGGGCGCAAAATCACGGGCCGCCTTGAAACCGAAATCGACGCTCTGGCCCGCTTCGGGGGCGGCGAAGACGCTGGCGCGGTGGGCCGGGGCATCGCGCATCGCCTGTTCGAATTCGTCCTGCGCCAGATACAGCGCGTCGGTCGAGAGCGGGCGATAGCTGCCGCTTTTTTCCGAAGCGATCCGGCCGCGCTGCTCGTGATAGTCGTTGATGTCGGACAGGCGTTCTTCCGCAGCGCCGAGCGCTGCATTGTCGATCACCACGACGTCGCTTTCGCCCAGGTGATCGAACACGGTCGCCAGTCGGTCCTCGAACAGCGGCAGCCAATGCTCCATGCCAGCCAGCCGCCGACCCTCGCTCACCGCTTCGTAGAGCGGATCCTGCGTGGCTGACGCACCGAACCGTTCGCGATAGCGCGAGCGAAAACGCTTGATCGTATCGTCGTCCAGCAGCGCTTCCGACGCGGGCAGCAGAAGGTGCGAATCGAGCGTTCCGGTCGATCGCTGCGTCGAAGGGTCGAACAGCCGCAAGCTTTCGAGCTCATCGCCGAAGAAATCGAGGCGCAGGCCGGAATCGAGCGAGGAGGGAAAGATATCGACGATCGACCCGCGTACCGCGAATTCGCCATGATCGATCACAGTGTCCGTGCGCGAATAGCCCTGCCGGGTCAGCAATGCGGCGAGGCTTTCATGCCCGATCGTCGCCCCCGGCTTGAACTCGCGCACGCTTTCGCGAATGCGGAACGGGGTGAGCACGCGCTGCAATACGGCGTTGACCGTCGTAACGAGCAATTGCGCGTCCGCGCCCGGACGCTGCAACCGGAACAGGGCCGAGAGTCGTTGCGCGCTGATCGTAAGGGCGGGGCTGGCACGGTCGTAGGGAAGGCAATCCCATGCCGGAAATTCGATGACCTCGACGCCGGGTGCGAAGAAGCGCGATGCCTCGGCCAGTCCATGCATCGCACCGTCATCGGCGGCGATGAACACCGCGCGTTGCCCGCCTTTCAGCCGCTGGGCCGCGCGCGCTAGGTCGCCCATGACGAGCGGCTGCGCGCCGCGCGGCAGGGAGGATAGCGTCAGCGGGCCGTCCGCCTTCAGGATCGAGTCGAGTTCGGGCATGATCTAGTGGGTCAAAGACCTGAAAGGCGCATCACGTTCCCGATTGCCGCTATGGCCACGAGAGCGGAGCTTTTGAAAGAAGCCGTTCGCTAGCGCGGGATGTCGACATAGTCGAGCTTCTGCATGCGCTCGATCATCTCGCCGTCGAAGCGTTCGGGCGCGCTTTGCGTTTTCAGCCCCCAGGCCATGATGTCGACATCGTCCTCGGCCAGCAGGTCCTCGAACCAGACCATCTCCGTCTCGCCCCAATTGGCGTGATAGCGATCGAAGAAGCCGCCGATCATGTAATCCGCCTCGCGCGTGCCGCGATGCCATGCGCGAAACTTCGCGCGGGCCAGTCTCTGTTCGAAGGTGGGCATATCCGTCATCCAGGCCGAGGTAAGACACTCGCCTGACAGGCGCAAGCGGCTATAGGGTCGAAGCCATGCGTCCCGATATCCTCAACCCCATCTTTGCCGAGACCCGCACGCTGGACGGCGTGGGCCCCAAAATGGCCAGGCCGCTCGAAAAACTGGGGCTCGATACGGTGAAGGACGTCGCCTATCATATGCCCGAACGCTTCGTCACCAGGCGGGCCATCGCCAATCTGGATGAAGGATCCGAGGGCGAGCAGGTGATCGTCGCGCTGACTCCGACCGAACACCGCGCACCGTTCAATCCGGGGCGCGGGCCGTATCGCGTGCTGGCGCAGGACGAGGTGGGCAATATCTGTGCGCTGACCTATTTCGGGCGCGCATCCTACACCGCAAAGAAGCTGTTGCCGGTCGGGGAGCGGCGCTGGGTAGCGGGGCGGCTGGACCGGTATGGCGACATGCTCCAGATCGTTCACCCCGATCACGTCGAAACCGAAAGCGACGCGCATCTGGGAAGGCTGAACGAACCCGTCTATGCCCTGTCCGAGGGTTTGACGCAGCCGCGCGTCGGTTCGCTTGTCGGACAATCGCTGGCGCGGCTGCCGGAGCTGCCCGAATGGATCGAGCCGGGCCAGTTCGAACAGGCTGGCTGGCCCCAATGGCGCGACGCGCTGCATCTTGCGCACAAGGACGACAATCCCGCCGCGCGCGATCGGCTCGCCTATGACGAATTGCTGGCGAACAGCCTCGCCCTCCTGCTGGTCAAGGCCGAGGGCCGCCGTCGCAAGGGCCAGGCGCTGATCGGCGATCGGCACTTGCGCGACCGGCTTCGATTGCCCTTCGCCATGACCGGGGCGCAGCGCCGCTCCCTCGACGAGATCGAGGGCGACCTGCGGCAGGAGGCCCCGATGCTGCGATTGCTGCAAGGCGATGTCGGCGCGGGCAAGACCGTCGTCGCGCTGGAAGCGATGTTGATCGCGAACGAGGCTGGCAAACAGGCCGCGATGCTCGCTCCGACCGAGATCCTTGCGCGCCAGCATTTCGAAACGCTGCGCGCGATGGCCGCGCCGGCCGGCGTAGAGGTCGCGCTGCTGACCGGGCGGGCCAAACGGCGCGAGCGCGAGGGGATACTCATGGGCCTGCTCGACGGCTCGATCGACATACTCGTCGGCACGCACTCGGTGTTTCAGGACAGTGTCGCCTATCGCGACCTCGGCCTCGTCGTGATCGACGAACAGCATCGGTTTGGCGTCGCGCAGCGGTTGGCGCTGGCGGGGAAGGGGCAGCGCAGCCCGCATACGCTGGCGATGACGGCGACCCCGATCCCCCGTTCGCTTACGCTCGCGCAATATGGCGAAATGGATGTCAGCCGCCTCGACGAATTGCCACCCGGCCGACAGGCGATCGATACCCGCGTCGTGCCGCAGGACCGGATGGAAGACGTCGTCGGCGCGGTCGAGCGGCATCTGGCGGGCGGCCAGCAGGCCTATTGGGTATGTCCGATGGTGCGCGAGGCCAGCGGCTCGTTTCAATCCGACGACATTGCCGCCGCAGAAGCGCGTTATGCCGCGCTCAAAGAGCGGTTCGGAGAGGCGGTCGTGCTGGTCCACGGACAATTGCCACCCGAAGCGAAAGACGCCGCGATGGAACGGTTTGCCAGCGGTGAGGCGAAACTGCTGGTTGCTACGACCGTCATCGAAGTCGGGGTCGATGTGCCCGCCGCGACGTTGATGGTGATCGAACAGGCCGAACGGTTCGGCCTCGCCCAGCTTCACCAATTGCGCGGACGAGTGGGCAGGGGTAGCGAGAAATCGGTTTGCCTGCTGCTGCGCGGCGGTGAATTGTCGGAGACGGGACGCAAGCGGCTTGCCCTGATGCGGGAGACGCAGGA
>JGI12210J13797_11307817_pt1 | contig 11162 bp, 6 predicted proteins | sample ElkSlonscriptome_3_FD_13797 | JGI IMG/M metagenome (IMG submission 13797) | reverse complement strand
AAGGAATTTGTGGTTTACATTTCGGCACGACTGTTGTGAAGAAGAAAGGAAAGGCTTATGAAAAAACTCATACTGTTTTTATTCTTGTCCGCATGGATTTTTACCGGTTTTTCCCTCGGTGATTCGGATGTTCTATTCTCTTCCGGCAACGGAGTGAAGAACGCGTACGGTGAAGGAAAGATGCCCCGGACCGGTGTTTTTACCGCCTATACGGCATCAACGGCCCAAACCGATCAGAAACCCCGCATTATGGCCAGTGGAAACAAGCCGTATATCGGCGCCGCGGCCTGCCCGAAATATATGGAATTCGGGACCCGGATTCGAGTTCAGGGGATGGGGGAGTACACCTGCGAAGATCGCATGCACCGGCGGTACCGGGATAAAAATCGGTTCGACATTCTGATGAAGGACCAAAACCGGGCCGTGGATTTTGGCAAAAAGCAACTGCGGTATGAGATCGTGAATGAATAACCGAACGCATCGGCTTTACCATACTTCCAATTCCGCAGAACCGTTAAACCAACCAAGAAGGAAGGAGAAAGCCTCATATCGATATCAAAATCGATTCGATATCCTGATGAATGAACAGAAACAGGCGCATCCATTCGGGATTCGACAGTTGGCCTATGCAATCATAGGGGAGTAAATGGGGGCATCGGAAGCATTGATGACCTCTTGATTCCGCTACCCTGAACCACAAAAAAAGGTCATCCGCCTTTAACAGCGGATGACCTTTTTTATTCTTGATTCTTATGTGTTAGACACAGCTAACGGATCATTTACTCCTCCGTCACCGTTTTGCCGGCCCGTCCGTCGTCGCAGGCATCTCCGACGCCCATATCTCCGGGCCTGGAGTGTTCCGGGGTATTGTCCATCACGCAGACGTCGCTGTCGGCAGATCCGATCTCCGCGACCATATCGGAAGCGGTGACGGTAATCGGCTCCATTTCCGCCAGCCGTTTGAGTTTCTGATACCGCTCCACGTATTGCGCTTCCAGAGTGGCCCGAAGCCGCTTCGATTCTTCAGGAAAAGATTTCTCCAGGGCCGCGTAGCGGATTTCTCCGGAGAGGAATTCCTGCAGGCTACCGTCCGGCTCTTTGGATTCGAGAACAAACGGATTCTTGCCTTCCTTCTTCAGCAGCGGGTTGTACCGATACAAAGGCCAGTAACCGGATTTCACGGCCAGGTTTTCTTCTTCCTGGGTTTTGCCCATGCCCCGTTTGATGCCGTGATTGATACAGGGCGAATAGGCCATGATCAGGGATGGTCCGTCATACGCCTCGGCCTCCCTGCACGCCTTCAGGGTCTGGTTCTTGTTGGCGCCCATGGAGACGGAAGCCACGTAGGCGTAACCGTAGGACATGGCGATGGCGCCCATATCCTTTTTCGCGGTCTTCTTGCCGGAGGCCGCGAATTTGGCGATGGAACCGGTGGGCGTGGCCTTGGAAGACTGTCCGCCGGTATTGGAATAGACTTCGGTGTCGAAGACCATGATATTGATGTCCTCTCCGGTGGACAGGACATGGTCGATGCCGCCGAAGGCGATATCGTAAGCCGCCCCGTCGCCCAAAAAGACCCAGTAGGACTTTTTGGTGAAGTGGCCCTTCATGGCCAGGATTTCGGAAAGGAGCTGGTTGTCCGGATATTCCGGAAGCAGCTTTTTCAACTGATCCCCGTATTTTCTGGACCCTTCGGCGTCCTTTACATTTTCCAGCCAGCCCTGCATCGCCTCCTTGACCTCCTGAGGCACGTCGGTATTCAATGCCTCCTGAACCAGGTCCGCCAGTTTCCGGCGCTGCTGAAGAGCGCCCAGAAACATCCCGTAAGTGAACTCGCCCGGGTCCTCGAACAGGGAGTTGCCCCAGGTCGGACCGAACCCGTCCTTGTTGGTGCAGTAGGGGATGGAGGGTGCGCTGCCGCCCCAGATGGAGGAGCACCCGGTGGCGTTGCCGATCACCATTCGTTCGCCGTACAGCTGGGTCAGAAGCTTGGCATACGGGGTTTCCCCGCATCCGGCGCAGGCGCCGTTGAACTCCAGGAGCGGCTGATAAAACTGGCTGCCCTTGAGGGAGTCCCGCTTCATGACATCTTCCCGAAGCGGCAGAGATTCGCAGTAGGCCAGGTTGGGGACCTCTTTTTCCAGCTGGGTTTCGATCGGTTTCATCACCAGGGCCTTCTTTTTGGCCGGGCAGATATCGGCACAGTTGCCGCAGCCCATGCAGTCTTGGCTGTAGACCTGAATCCGGAAGAGATACTCCTTGAGTTCCTTTCCGGTGGCCTTCTTGGCCTCCAGGCCCTCCGGCGCGTTCTTCAACTCTGCTTCGGTGAGCAGAAAGGGTCGGATGGTGGCGTGGGGGCAGACCATGGCGCACTGGTTGCATTGAATGCAGTTGTCCATGATCCATTCGGGTACATTGATGGCGACCCCGCGTTTTTCATACCGGGTGGTGCCTACGGGAAATATGCCGTCGGGCGTAAACGCGCTGACCGGCAGTTTATCGCCTTTCTGCTCATTCATGGGCCGCATCACATTGGTCACCCATTCCGGCTCATCCTTGGCTTTGAGGTCCTTTTGATCCGCCTCGGCCCAGGATTCGGGATAGTCGACCTTCACCAGTTTGTCGATGGTCTTATCCACCGCTTCCACATTCATGTTGACGATCTTGTCGCCTTTCTTGCCGAAGAGCTTCTTGATCTGGCCCTTGAGGTAACCGATGGCCTCATCCACCGGAATCACATTGGCCAGCTTGAAAAAGGCGGTCTGCATGATCATGTTGATCCGGCCGCCGAGGCCGACCTCCTGGGCGATGGAGACCGCATCGATGTTGTAGAATTTGAGTTTCTTGCGGGCGATGGTCCGTTTCATGTGGCCCGGCAGTTTTTCCTCCATGTCATCCAGACTCCAGTGGGAGTTGAGAACGAAGGTGCCGCCCTCCTTGATGCCGTCGAGCACATCATAGATATCCACATAGCCCGCCTTGTGGCAGGCGATGTAATCGGCGGAGGCGATCTGGTAGGTGGATTTGATGGGGGTTTTTCCGAACCGAAGGTGAGACATGGTCACACCGCCCGATTTTTTGGAGTCGTAGGCGAAATAGGCTTGGGCATACATATCGGTGTTGTCGCCGATGATCTTGATGGCGCTCTTGTTGGCCCCGACCGTGCCGTCGGCCCCGATTCCCCAGAACTTGCACTGGACCGTGCCTTCCGGGGATACGTCGAAGTTTTCGTCGTATTCCAGAGAGGTATGGCTTACATCATCGACGATGCCCACGGTAAAATAGTTTTTGGGTTTGGATGATTTCAGGTTGTCGAAAACCGCCTTGGCCATACCCGGGTTGAACTCTTTGGATCCGAGGCCGTACCGGCCGTTGACGATGGTCGGGGTGAGACCGCCCCGCTCCAGATAAGCGGTACAGACGTCCTTGTAAAGCGGATCACCGCCCGCGCCCGGTTCTTTGGTCCGGTCCAGCACCGCAATGCGATCGGCGGTGGCCGGCATGGCGGCAAAGAGATGCTCCATGGAGAAAGGCCGATACAGGCGCACCTTCACCAGGCCGACCCGTTCGCCCTGGTCCACCAGGTAGTTGACCACCTCTTCCAGGGTTTCACAGGAAGAGCCCATGGAAACCACCACCCGGTCGGCTTCGGGATCACCCACATAATCGAACGGTTTATAGCTGCGTCCGGTCAGATCGCTCACCTTTTTCATGTAATCGGCGACGATATTGGGCATTCTTTCATAATGAGGATTTCGGGTTTCAGCCCCCTGAAAATAGATGTCGGGGTTCTGAGCGGTGCCGCGCAGTTCCGGCCTTTCCGGGTTCACCCCTCGCAGCCGAAAACCGGCCAGGGCGGTCCGGTTGACCAGTTTGGCCATATCCTCGTAATCGATGGCCTCGATCTTCTGAATCTCGTGAGAGGTCCGGAACCCGTCGAAAAAATGGAGAACGGGAATGGACGAGTCGATGGCGGCCAGATGCGCCACCAGGGCCATATCCATGGCCTCCTGGACGGAATTGGACGCCAGCAGTGCGAAACCGGTCTGGCGCACCGCCATCACGTCCTGATGGTCCCCGAAAATGGAGAGGGCATGGCTGGCGATGGCCCGGGCCGTGACATGGAGCACGCCCGGCAGAAGCTCACCGGACATTTTGTACATGTTGGGGATCATCAGCAAGAGCCCCTGGGACGCGGTGAAGGTCGACGTCAAAGCGCCCGCGGCCAGAGAACCGTGCACCGACGCCGCAGCGCCGGCTTCCGATTGAAGCTGTCGAACCAGCATGGGCTGGCCGAAGATGTTTTTTCGACCGCCGGCCGCCCACTCATCCGCGATCTCACCGATGGGTGAAGACGGGGTAATGGGGTAAATTGTCGCCACGTCGCTCATGGCGTAGGCCACATGGGCGGCGGCGGTATTACCGTCAACGGTCATCATTTTTTTTGCCATGTTCTTTCCTCTCCTTCTGTTGGGAAAAGTTCCCAGACACGATACGGTTATATAAACAATCTCTTTTTTTCTTTACAGCAGATTTCCGAAAAAATCATTGCCTTTATCATCCACCAGAATAAAAGCCGGAAAATCCTTGACGGTGATCTCGTAAATCGCCTCCATCCCCAATTCCGGGTACTCAAGGACCTTCATCTCGGTGATGCACTCCTTGCCCAGCCGTGCGGCCGGCCCGCCGATGGAGCCGAGATAAAATCCGCCGTATTGTTTGCAGGCCTCGGTGACGATTTTGGACCGGTTGCCCTTGGCCAGCATCACCATGGAACCGCCTTCAGCCTGAAAAACCGGCACATAGGGGTCCATTCGGGCGGCGGTGGTAGGGCCGAAAGAACCGGACGCATGTCCCTCCGGCGTTTTGGCCGGCCCGGCGTAGTAGATGATATGATCTTTAAAATACCGGGGAAGCCCCTCGCCCCGGTCCAGCCGTTCCTTCAGCTTGGCATGGGCGATGTCCCGGCCCACGATGATTTTGCCGGTGAGGCGAAGCGGCGTCGCCACCGGGTATTTGGAAAGTTCGGCCCGAATCTCTTTCATGGGCCGGTTCAGATCGAGGGCGATCGCCCCCGCCTCCTCGGTCATCACCTCGTCCAGGTACTGGGCGGGCCGGGTCTCCAGCTGTTCTAGAAAAACACCGTCTTTGGTGATTTTGCCCAGCACATTGCGATCGGCGCTGCAACTCACCCCCATGCCGATAGGGCAGGAGGCCCCGTGACGGGGAAGCCGCACCACCCGCACATCCAGAGCGAAGTGCTTGCCGCCGAACTGCGCCCCCAGACCCAGTTCCCGTGACAGGCCCAGGAGCTTTTCCTCCAGTTCCAGGTCCCGAAAGGCGTGGCCCCCTTCCCCGCCCTCGGTAGGCAACGCATCCAGATACCGGGCGCTGGCCAGTTTCACCGTCTTGAGGTTGGTTTCCGCGGAGGTGCCGCCGATAACGAAAGCGATGTGGTAGGGCGGGCAGGCGGCGGTGCCGAGGGACCGCATCTTCTCCTTTAAATAATCGACCAGGGTTCCGGGATTGAGAACCGCCTTGGTCTCCTGAAACAGATAGGTCTTGTTGGCGGAGCCCCCGCCTTTGGCGACGAACAGGAACTTGTAGGCATCCCCCGGAACCGCCAGCAGATCGATCTGGGCCGGCAGGTTGCAGCCGGTATTTTTTTCTTCGTAGACGGTCAAGGGCGCATTCTGTGAATAGCGCAGGTTTCGCTGAGTATAGGCATTGAAAACGCCCCGGGAGAGCGCCTCTCCTTCATTGAAATCGGCCCAGACCTGCTGGCCTTTTTTGCCCATAATGATGGCGGTACCGGTATCCTGACACAGCGGAAATTCCATTTCCGCGGAAATGACGGCATTTTTGATCATTTCCCGGGCCACCAGCTTGTCGTTTTCAGAGGACTCGGGATCATGCAGAATCTCGGATACCTGCTTCAGGTGAGCGGGGCGCAAAAGATGGGAGACATCGGTAAACGCCTCCTCGGCCAGCCGGGTGAGGGCTTCCGGCTCGATGCAGAGCATCTCTTTGCCCTCAAAGGATTTCAGGGTCACATGGTCCCGGGTCAGCAGTCGGTATTCGGTCTTGTCTTCCCCCAGCGGGAACATTTCCTGGTATTTGAAATCAACCATCGTATGGAATTCTCCTTTTCCTTATCGACATCATCGGGCTTGAAAAAAGGGGGACTGATTGCAAGCAGCTGCAAGGGCCGTTCCAAAAATCATGAAAGAAATCCATCCAAAAACGGGCTACCGCTGAATGGTGACCGAGTTGATCGTAACCGGTTTCACCGGCTTGTCGTTGGGCCCGGTTTTGACCGAACCGATCTCTTCGACCACGTCCATGCCCTGAGTCACCTTGCCGAATACCGTGTGGCGGTTGTTCAAATGCGGGGTGGGGCCGAGGGTGATGAAAAACTGGCTGCCGTTGGTGCCGGGCCCGGCATTGGCCATGGACAGGACGCCCGCACTGTCATGCTTCAGGTCCTTATTGAATTCATCCTTGAATTGATAACCGGGGCCGCCGGTGCCGGTGCCGAAGGGACATCCCCCTTGAATCATGAAGTCTTCGATGATTCGATGAAAGGCGAGCCCGTCATAGAATTTTTTGCCTCGGGGGGTATCCTGCCGGCCCTCGGCCAGGTTCACGAAATTCCAAACCGTTTCGGGGCATTCCTTAGCGTACAGTTCTATTTCGAAATTCCCCATATTGGTGTCAAAGACCGCCGTCAGGCGATCCACGTTCTCCTTGTAGTCGCTTTTTTCTCCAATCACAACCAGCCTCCTGATAAAAATGAAAAATGTATTGCAATGATAAAACTCCAAATCAGAAATTATAACTGAGCGTTCGGTCGGTGTCAACGACAAAAGACCCGGACAAAAACGGCGGAAAACCGCCGTTTAGGGATGGAAATTGGCCGGAAAAAGAAATTGAAACTGTTGCTCAGGAAAAAAATTCGTCAATGGACATATCCCCGCGAATACCAAAGCGGGTCAGGGCGAAATCGAATCGGACCGGGTCTTCCGGGACCCACCGGGCGAATGCGGCGGTCACCTCCAGGGCCGTCTTGAGATCGGCGGCCTTGCGGGAGGTCAACCCGAGAAAGGTGCAGACCCGATGCATATGCACATCCAGCGGCACGATCAGTTTGGCAGGGTCCACCGCATCCCATCCCCCGGGGTCCACCGCATCTTTGCGCACCATCCATCGCAGAAACAGATGCATCCGCTTGCAGGCGCTGCCCCGTTCGGGTCGGGGAATCAGGTGGGCCGGATCTCCGGCAAGGACCAGCTTTTCGCAGAAACGGGTCAGGCCGGGGAGGACATTGGGGTCGGCAGCGTCGTATCCATCCAGAAAACAGGCAAGTAAAGACCCGTATTCTCGAATCATGTTCCGGGCCCCGATCAACATCACCGACAGATGCTCTCCGGTGGCGAACCGGTGTTTGAATTCAGAAAAATCCCTGCGAAGGGATGTCGAAGAAGCGCTCGCCACATAATCGGCAGGAGAGGGGCCCATCACCTCCAAAACGGTTCCCACGCTTCGATTGATCATCGCCACCCGTCCATAGGCCAGGGCGGAAGCGGTCAACGCGACGATTTCGCGGTCGCGAAGAGAAGGATAATGAAACAGAAACTCGAGCGGATCAGGGTGAACATATTCTCGACGGTTGAACCGTCCATAGATGGAAACCAGTTTTTCAGGGATGTCTTGAGATTTCAAAATAACCGGGTCGCCGCCGATTCATTTCTGTTGTGTTCAGTCCGGGCATCCGGATCGGTTACCGGCATTCCGAAACATCCAGGATTTCCCTGACCTTCCAGGCCATCTGCTTCTTCGACACCGGTTTCGTCAACACCATCCGAACGGCCTCGGTTTTATGGGAATCTTCATCCCTTTCCATTCCGCCGTAGCCGGTGCAGAGGATGACCGGTATGTCGGACCGAATCCGGATCAATCGAGCGGCCAGTTCCTTGCCGGTCATTCGGGGCATGGTCATGTCCGTAATGACAAGATCATACCGATCAGGGTTTGAGGCGAAAAGATCCAAGGCTTCGGGGCCGCGGGTGACCGCCTCCACGCGGTACCCGAGAGATTCCAGTGTCTGTTTTGCCATTTTCAGCAACGCCGGTTCGTCATCCACCAGAAGAATCGTTGCGGTGCCGGACGGCAGGGGAAGTTCAGGTCTTTTTTCAAGCCCGGGGGGATGCGTCATTGCGGGAAAATAGACCGTGAATTCGGTGCCCTCCTTGGGTCTGCTGACCACATGGACGGCCCCGCCGTGGCTCTGGATGATGCCGTGTACCACCGAGAGCCCCAGTCCGGTGCCCTCCCCCGGATCTTTGGTGGTAAAAAAGGGGTCGAAAATACGATCCAGGGTCTTCGAATCCATGCCCTGCCCGGTATCCCGAACCGTTAGACACACATGGGGTCCGGGGCTGAGTTCAGGGGCCGGTAACGGCCGTTCGGAATCGATCATCACGGTTTCAAGCTGAATGACCAATTCGCCGGCTCGACCCTGCATGGCATGCCCGGCATTGGTGGCCAAATTCATCAACACCTGATGGATCTGGGTCGGGTCGCCGAATACCGCATCATCGGTATGGAGGCGGACCTGAAGATCGATGGTGGACGGTAAGGCGGAGCGAAGCATCTTGGCGCCTTCGGCCACGATTTGCTGCATACCGACCGGCTGAAACCCCGCTTCGCTCTTTCGGCTGAAGGTGAGGATTTGACGCACCAGGTCCCGGGCCCGGTTTCCGGCGGTCATGACCTCCCCCAATTGCCCGTAGGGTTTGGATTCGGGCGGTATCTGATTCATGGCCAATTCGGTGTATCCGAGAATGATCGACAGCATGTTGTTGAAGTCATGGGCGATACCGCCCGCCATGGTGCCGACCGCCTCCAGCTTCTGTGCCCGGCGGATCTGCTCCTGAAACTGAACCCGCTCGGCCTCCATCCGCTTGCGGTCCTCAAGTTCGTCTCTCAACCGCCGATTTGCATCGATCAGGGCCTCATTGTATGCTTTTTCCCTCCTGAGGAAATAGAGAAACAGAGGCAGTGATCCGGCCAGCAGGCCCCCTGTAATGATCATCGATTCGACCAGTTTTCCCCGTAAAACGGACTGGACAAATCCGATCTCGAATTCGGCCACCGACAGATACCGGTTCCCGGCCGGCGAGTATTCCGGAAGAATGACGGCCCTGAACCGCCCCCACCGGTCGGAATAGGTGGTATACACCGGACCATCCGCTTCAAACGCCGCTTTCAGGGCCTGGCTGGCCTCCGCATAGGGTTCGAAATAACGGACCTCCTGTTCGGATTCAAGTTCCGCCTCGGTGGCGCTGGATGCGGTAATGAAAACCAGACCGTTCCGGCGTACCACGGTATAGAGGAATTTATAACCGGCCCGATCGGCGAATTGCGTCAGGGCGAGAATATTTCTCCGATCTTCTTCCGGAGGGATGGCCGATTCCGTGACGGCCCGATCATGGAATCCCGGCGTCAGGATGTACTTGACCGTCGATGCCCCGATCAGAAGGTTTTGGTCGATCTCCTTGAGCATGGCGGTTCGGGCATTCCAATAAGAATAGACCGATACCGCGGCGACGGTCAAAAGATATACCAGGAGGGCCGCCAAAAAAACGGCGATAGATGATTTGGTTCCTTTTTCTTTCAATTCCGGCCCTGTTTTGAAAAATGAATTCCCATATCGGCACATTACCATTTCCACCGAATATAGACGGGACGCAATGCCGGGGCAAGGCAATTCTTTACCGCGTTTTTCCTATCGAAAATTGGGCATACCCTATAAATAACTACCCCTTCGTCGTTAAATATGTTAAAAATTTAAACAATCAGCGTGCAGATACAAACGGAAAGGCAGATCAGCGGAAGGGAGCCGATGGAATTTCAGCCGATACGGAACAAAGGAAGCCGTCACGGGCTTCCGAGTTTATCCGGATGGACCAAACTGCTGCAATGGACAGCCTGCATTTTTTTGGCTGCATCTTCGGTGCTGGCGGAAACGCCGCCCTCGGAACCGGAGTTGAATTATCTCAAAAGCCTGAGCCTGGAAGAACTTCTGGAGGTCCAGGTGACCTCGGTTTCCAAACGTTCCGAGCTGCTCTTTGAGGCCCCGGCGGCGGTGTTTGTGATCACCGCAGAGGATATTCGGCGAACCGGGGCCCGAACCATTCCGGAGGCGCTTCGTCTCGCGCCGGGCCTGGAGGTGGCGCGGATCGATTCCGCTAAATGGGCCGTCACGGCCAGAGGGTTCAACGAGCGGTTCACCAATAAGCTTCTGGTGCTGGTGGACGGCAGGAGCGTCTATAATCCGCTCTTTTCCGGCGTCTACTGGGACATTCAGGATACGGTGCTGGCCGATATCGACCGGATCGAGGTGATTCGCGGGCCGGGCGCCACCCTGTGGGGGGCCAATGCCGTGAACGGGATCATCAATATCATCACCAAATCCAGTGCGGAAACCCTGGGGGGTCTGGCGACGGCCGGGGTCGACAACGACGGCGGCTATGAAGCGGCCGCACGCTACGGCGGCCTTCTTACCGAGGACCTGTCCTACCGATTCTTCGCAAAAGGATTCGACCGCACCGACTTGGTGGATGCCGGGGGCCGGGACTTTGGAGACGACTGGGATGCCTTACGGGCCGGTTTCCGCCTGGATCGGCACGGAACAGCCGAAGACGTTCTCACCCTTCTCGGAGAGGTCTACCGAAGCGACGCCGGGCAGCAGGTGGGCGCCTTCATCGAAGAAGAGCTTCCGCTGGTCCGGACCTTGGATGACACCGTAGAGGCGTCGGGCGGTTTCGCCCTCACTCGATGGCGTCACACCTTATCGCCCGGGGCTGATGCCACCTTTCAGATCTATTACGACCGGACCGAACGAGACGAGGCGGTATTCTCGGAAAACCGGGACACCTTCGATGTCGATTTTCAGAACCGATGGCAAATGACCGACCGGCAGGAACTGATCTGGGGCCTCGGTTACCGGTTGACCCGGGACGAAGTCGACGGCTCCTTCACCTCCACGCTTGACCCCGAGAACCGAACCGACCATCTTTTCTCCGCTTTTGTTCAGGATACGATCGAGCTGTGGCCGGATACCTTCCATCTGACACTGGGCTCCAAATTCGAACACAACG
>JGI12210J13797_10436847_pt1 | contig 11164 bp, 8 predicted proteins | sample ElkSlonscriptome_3_FD_13797 | JGI IMG/M metagenome (IMG submission 13797) | reverse complement strand
CTGGCCGGAGAAATGGGACAGAGCCATGTGGGACTTCAGGCACGTCTGATGTCGCAGGCCTTACGGAAACTAACCAGTTCGATTAACAAATCCAAAACCTGTGTGTTGTTTACCAACCAGATCCGGGAAAAAGTCGGCGTGATGTTCGGCAGCCCTGAAACCACCTCCGGGGGGCGGGCGTTGAAATTCTACGCCTCTGTTCGTATGGATATCCGTCGAATTGCGACCATTAAAGACAACACGGGAGTTGCGGTAGGCAGTCGCGCCCGGGTAAAAGTGGTTAAAAATAAAGTCGCGCCTCCTTTTACCGAAGCGGAATTCGATATTCTTTATGCGGAAGGAATCAGTTGGGAAGGCTCTATCATTGATCAGGCCATGGATTTAAATTTAATAGAACGACGGGGCTCCTGGCTCTCTATGGATGGCACTCAATTAGGGCAGGGACGGGATGCAGCCCGCGAAGTTCTTAAAGAGAATTCAGAGATGCAGCAAAACCTGCTTGAGAAAATTTACGCTGCGATTGACGAGAAGAAAACAGCCGGGAAAAAGAAAAAATAACTGTCGGAAAACGCAAATCCGTCAACCTTTTCCACAGACACCGCGTGTAGAATCCGGCTACCCGGTCGGCCGAACCTTCTCTACAATCTGATCGACGACTTCATCCAGGGTTAGATACGTTGTGTCCACCACCTGCGCACCTTCAGCGATGTGGAGAGGATCGGCTTTTCGGGTGCGGTCGATGTGATCGCGTTTGGCTAAACTTTTTTGCACAGCTTCCAGGGTGGTCGTGGATTCGGTCGCTTCTAATTCTGCATTCCGCCGCCTTGCACGTTCCACCTGATCGGCATCTAAATAAAATTTATGGGGGCTTTCCGGGAAAATGACAGAGCCAATATCGCGCCCTTCTACAACCAAAGGTCCCATGGCCCGCATGTTGCGGATGTGGTCGACAACAAAACGCCGTACTTCAGGAATCCGTGCCACATAACTGACATTTTCTCGGACGGCTTCCTCGCGGATGGCCTCTCCTGGATCTTCACCGTCAATAGTGAAATAAATGGCCGCTTCCCTGACTTTAAATTCCCAGGTGGACGACTCCAGAATTTTTTTCACTTCGGTTTCAGCGCGGGGATCCACCCCCGCTTGTAAAACCTTCCAGGTGATGCCGCGATAGATGGCGCCGGAGTCGACATAAAGCGTTCCCATTTTCTTCGAGACCGACTTGGCTACGGTGGATTTTCCGGAGGCGGAAGGTCCGTCAATTGCAATGACCCCATTGGCTTGGGGAGGAGGGGGGGAATCATGACACAGGTTTTCTCTCAGGCGGACGCCCTCGGCTAAATACGCCTCAACCGCATCCATGTCGTTTGCCTCGACCGCGTCCGCAAGTCGCGAGAGTTGGTGTTGCAGCTCCCGAAGACCTGAAGAAACAGCCGTGGAATTGGTTTTCACGATATCTTTCCAGATACAGGGAGACCCGGATGCTACCCGGGTGGTGTCCCGAAATCCGGGGCCGATAAGAGGACGGAGTTCTTCCGGGGGCTGCACACAGGCCAACACCAAGGCAGAAGCCGCGAGATGGGGTACGTGACTGGTTACGGCGGCTAATTCATCATGTTTTTGGGCCGGCATTTCGAGTACCCGGGCACCTATACGGGTCCAAAACTGGGTAATTTTCCATACCTCACTCCGGGACTCTTCATCGGCACAGACCACACAGACTGCGTTTTGATAGAGATGGGGGTCTGCAACTTCCAAGCCTGTTTTTTCGCTTCCACACATGGGATGACTGCCTATAAAATGAATATCCGACCCTTTGAGAATTTCCTGACAGGTTTCAGCCAGCCATGCTTTGGTACTCCCGACATCGGTCACCACTGCACCGGATGTAAGACCCGGTAGGGCTTGGGTGATCACTTCAGGAATTGCACAAACAGGTACACACAGAATTACGATATCCGCATCACGCACGGCCTCGGCCGGATCCGCAAATACTGCATCCGCGATACCCTGCTGAAGGGTGTCGTTTCGGGTTTCTTTACGCCGGGCGTAGGCTTGAATACGAACTGGGATTCCTTGTTTGCGCAGGGCAAGTCCAATACTGCCGCCCATCAGCCCCACTCCCAGTAATGCGATTGTTTTCATGAGAGCACCTCCCGCAGGATGTCCATGGCTTTCTCATTTTCTTTAGGGAGACCCACAGATATACGGAGCCAGTCTGGAAGTCCGTATCCATCCATAGGGCGGGTTATAATTCCTCTCTTTTGCAAGTCTTGAAATACCTGACGACCGTTTCCGGTTTTGATCAGCAGAAAATTTGCGGAAGAGGGAACGGTTTCTAATCCGAGTTTGTGGCAACCGGCTTCGAAAAAAGCTAAACCGTCACGTATAGTGGATCGGGTTTTTTCTACATAGGCGTCATCGTCGATTGCCGCAAGTGCAGCGGCCTGGGCCATGGCATTCAGATTAAAGGGCTGACGGAATTTCCCCAGCCACTGTATAAGTTCAGGTTGAGCAATTCCATATCCAATCCTCAACCCTGCGAGTCCGTAGGTTTTTGAAAAGGTTCGTAATAAAAGGAGGGGTCGGCTACTTTTGACCCAGGTTAAGGTATCGGGTTGATCTTCGGGTTCGAGTAGTTCCACATAGGCTTCATCCAAAACCGGAAGCACATGCGGGGGGAGCTTTTCCAGAAATGCGTGTAATGAGGTGTTTTCTACTTTGGTGCCGGTAGGATTATTCGGATTGGCCACAAATATCAGACGGGTATTTTCGTCTATCAATTCGGCCATGGCATCGAGATCGTGGGTGAAGTTTTTCATGGGAGCCATCCGGGTTTCCGCACCGAAGGCATCCGCAGTCAGTTTATAAATAATGAAGGCCGCCTGACTCATCACAATATTTGTACCGGGTTGCAGGAACACATGGCCGAGGAATTCGATGAGCTCATTGCTGCCATTTCCGAACAGCAACATCTCCGGGGAGATTCCACATTTTTCTGCTATAGCTTTGCGTAAATAAAAGGCTCCGCCATCCGGATAGAGGTGCATGTTCTTTGCGGCTTTCTGCATGGCTTCCACGGCGAGGGGGGAGGGGCCGAGGTTGTTTTCGTTGGAGGCCAGTTTTACCAATTCTTGAGGATGAAGGCCCTGCTCACGCGCAACTTCCTCCAGTGGACGGCCCGGTTCATAGACCTTAAGCGCATCAATCCCCGGACGAGGGTTTAGTAAGTCAAAAGCGGACATGACCTAACTCCGGAAGGCGATGGGATAGGAGCCTAAAATCGTGAATTCAAGGCAGTGTTCGGAAAGTTCATTCAGGACGGTTTTTACCCGGGGATCGTCGGCATGTCCTTCTAAATCCACAAAGAACGTGTATTCCCAGGCCCGCTGTTTACTTGGCCGGGATTCAATTTTGGTCAGGTTAATTCCGGAACGGTGCAAGGGTTCCAGGGACTGAAAAAGTGCGCCGGTTGTGTGGCGGACGCCAAAGAAAACAGAAGTTTTATCCTTCCCCGAGGGAGGGCCATATTCGCGGCCCAACACCAGAAAACGGGTAGTGTTTCCTGAGATATCCTGGATGTTTTCGGCTAAAATTTCGAGCCCGAAATCTTCTGCCGCCAACCGGGAAGCTATGGCCGCCGCTTGCGGGTCGGATTTTACTTTTTCCGATGCGCCGGCGGTGCTGCGGGTTGGCAGGAGCTCCGCTTGTGGGAAGTGGGCGTTTAACCAGTTTCGGCATTGGCCTAATGCCTGAGGATGACTGTAGATTCGTTCGGGATCTTTTTTACCTGGTTGCACGATAAGGCACTGGTGAATCGGAAGGTATAATTCTGCAGTTACTTTAAGCGGCGTGAGGGTGAGGCGGTCCTGTGTAGAAGTAACACCGCCTTCGATGGAATTTTCAATGGGAACCACGCCGTAGTGAGCGGTTCCTTTCTCAACTTCCTCGAACACCTGTTCAATGGTTTCGCAGGGCAGGTACTTGAGACTCTGACCGAATTTGGATAAGGCGGCCTGATGGGTAAAGGTGGTGGCAGGGCCTAAATAGGCAATGCAGGACTCGAGTTCCATGGAGATGGCGGCGGACATGATCTCCCTGTAGATGGCCCGAACATGGGCATCTGACATGGGACCGTCATTCAAGTCCATGACTTTTTTAAATACCTGCATTTCCCGTGCAGGTACATAAACCGGAGCATTGGCCTCTTGTTTGAGGCGTCCAATCTCCATGGCGCAACGGATCCTCTCATTTAGGAGGTTCACAATTTCAGTGTCCAGATCATCTATGCGCGTGCGGTATTCATCGAAAGTTGACATGTGGACACCCTAATCACCGCCGGGGAGACTGGCAAGCTTGAAACTTTTTTTCGACAAGGGGTTCCCGCCCCGGTGGCATTGTTGGCTGAAGTGAAATCCCTTTTGAATTTATCTTGGGATTTCTGTGAAACGCGGTAACTTTATGTTACTGGAGAATGACTCATGACAGAAAAACCTAAAATCGCCGCCTCAACCCCTATTGCCGTGGACCTCACGGCCGGAACGGAAATATGGTTTTGCACCTGTGGTCATTCCGTTTCTCAGCCTTTCTGTGACGGATCCCATAAAGGAACGGGGTTTACTCCGCTGGCGCATACGCCTGATGTCAGTGGTGAAGCGTGGTTATGTCAGTGCAAACAGAGTAATAATTTACCTTTCTGCGACGGTTCCCATTCCTCTATTTGAATAGATCGGGATAGTATTTCTTTTGACACTCCGGACACATGCTGTGACTAAATTCGGCATCGGAGTGGTTGCGTATATAGGTTTCGATCCGTTCCCAATAGCCTTCGTCATTTCGGATGTTTTTGCATCCTGCACAGATGGGAATCATACCTTTCAGGGTTTTGACTTCGGATAGCGCTTTCTGCAGGGCGGTTTCGGCTTCAATCCTCCGTTCAATTTCCGCCTGAGCTTTGGTCAATTCTTCTTTAATTTCGGATATTTGGTTGAGAATGGAGAGGACCGGTCGGTTTTCAATCGTGACATCTTTCCGTTTGCGCTGGTGTTGAATGTACAAATAGAGCATTGGGAACGCTAAAACGGTCACGATCAGACGTGTGACAAACGTCGCTTTCATGATGGGGAGATAATCCGGGGTACCGGCAAAGGCGAGAGTGGAGAACAAAAGCACATCCAGCCACATTACGCCCAACAGGGAAAGAAAAGTACGCATTCCCAGACGTATATTCAGATATGTTTTCCCTAAAAACTCCCATGTAATGGCGAGGAAAATTAAATCGACCAGCGTGGTGAAGATCGATGCCGTGTTGATACGCAAGTTAGGTACGGGCACATCCTGAAGTGGAACGTCATTGATTAAAGCATTTTGCATGTGCAAAAACATGGCGATCAGGGGCACGATGGCGGAGACCCCGACAATGGTTAAAATCATCACCCGGGTAACTTTCGGGCCATCGAACACATAAATCACAAACACCCCAAGCAGGAGGGAGGTATAAAAAACCGTCGAGCCGACATTGAAGGTCATGCCGAATGCCTGAACGGCCATACCTGCGTCGGTGACCCATGACATGACGGCGGTCAGGCCACCGATCAGAGCGTAAAAGTGTATAGGACCGAACTGATGTCGCAGGGAGTGCGCCCATAGAACGAGAAAGTATACAAAGATGGCTTCCGCAATTAAGATCAGGATTTCAGCACTCATGATGGAAGGGTACACCCAAAGTACTTTTTTTACGATCAAAAGATAACGGGAGTTAATTTAACTTAACGTCCTTTGTCTTCCAGAGCCCTCCGACGGTTTAAAATCAGGACAAGGGGTGCGCCGTCCAGGCCGAATTTCTCCCGCAGACAACGGGTAAGAAACTTTTTGTAGGCTTCGGTTAACAGGCTTGGACTGTTTACAAAGATTTTGATCCTCACCGGACGCACGCCCACCTGAGTGGCGTAATACATTTTCAGCCGACGTCCTTTCACCATAGGAGGCGGCGTTTTTTCAAATGCGTTCCGCAAAATCCGGTTGAGGACACCGGTGGACAGTTCGGTGGAAATACTTCGGGAAACTTCTTCGATGGCATCCACCATCCGTTTCATATTAAATCCGGAATTAGCCGATCCAAACAGCACGGGTACATGACTTAAGTATGGCAGTTCACGACGCAGGGCTTCTTCGTATTGGCGTTGGGTGGTCAGGTTTTCGGCTAAATCCCATTTATTGACGATTACCAGGCAGCCGGCTTCCGCTTTCTCGATCAGGGACATGATTTTTTTGTCGCGCAGGGTAGGGCCTTCGCCGGCGTCCATAACCAAAAGGGTGAGATCTGCATGTTCGATCGCTTTTTCCGTACGGAGGTTGCTGTATTTATCGACGGCAACTTTTACTTTTCCCCACTTGCGCAACCCCGCCGTATCGATCAGTTTGTAATGTCGGGCCGCTTCACCGCTTCCCACTTGAAATGGAACTTCAATACTGTCTCGTGTGGTGCCGGCGATTTCGGATACGATTACCCGTTGGCCTTTAACGAGACGGTTGATGATGCTCGATTTACCGGCATTGGGGCGTCCGACGACCGCAATCCGCAACGGATTATCGATGGTGGGGTTCTCCATGTCCGGTAAAGCATTAACCACATCCTCCATTAATTCACCCATACCGCGGTTATGCAGAGAACTGACGTTATAAACCGGAAACGCAAATTCTTCGAATTCGACTCCCTGAGTATCTAATTGTGGATTGTCTGCTTTGTTGCTCAGCAGCCAGACGGTTCGACCGGATTGACGCAAATGTTGCGCCACCTCTCTATCTAAAGGAGTGATCCCACGCATGACATCCACTACAAACAGGATAAGGCCCGCATCTTCAATCGCGGCCTCGGCCTGATCCAGGATTCCGGATTCGATGGTGTCGACGGCTGCTTTATGATCGATGACTCCGATTCCTCCGGTGTCGATGAGTTCAAATCGTTTTTCCCCGCGAATCACCTCTGCATTCAGGCGGTCCCGGGTAACTCCGCTTTGTTCATGCACAATGGCAATGCGGCGGCCGGCCATGCGGTTAAACAGGGAGGATTTTCCGACATTTGGCCGGCCAACAATGGCCACCCTGCGGTTGGGAATAGAAGGGGGTTCTGACATGCGATGCCCCATAGCAGGTTCAGATCTTAAAAGAAAGCATACACCGCGGGTTCCTTTCCTCGTTCACGCCCAAAAAGCTGAAGCGACCTTCTTCCTTATTCACTCAAATTATCCTTAAATGGGAAATATTATTACCTTCCTCCTTTGTCCCGCATAGGGATCTAATCGGAGGGTAAAGGGGTGGGATCGGACTGATCTAATAAATCGTACATATAAAGTACGAATTGTATTTACAAGGGAGATGTGATTGGTTTAAAAGCCTTCCGTCAGACAATTTTACAGGTTGGAAAATCGAAAGAATAAAGTTGAACCCCGGAAGATGATTCATGAGTCCATCACAAATTATTTCTCAAAAAAAGATGACCGCGGAGGAGGTTGCGAATGTAATTCACAACGGCGAAGTGGTAAGCACCAGCGGTTTTACTCCCGCAGGATATCCCAAAGCCATACCGGTTGCGCTGGCGGCCCGTGCTAAAAAACTGCATGAGATTGGAGAAGAGTTTAAAATCTCTCTCTATACCGGTGCTTCGGTAGGAGATGAGTTGGATGGCGAGCTTGCGCGGGCGAAAGCTGTGGGTTTCCGCATGCCCTATCAGTCGAACAAAGATATGCGTAACGGGATAAATTCGGGGGAAGTGGAGTTTGTAGACCTTCATCTTTCCCATGTGGCCCAGTATCTTCGGTATGGATTCATCCCCAAAACCGACACTGCGATTGTGGAGGCGGTGGAAGTAACCAACGACGGGAAAATTTACCTGACAACTTCCGGAGGAATGAGCGCGACCTTCCTGAAAGATGCCGATCGAATTTTTATTGAGTTGAATACCTCGGCTCCCAAAGGGCTTATGGGATTTCATGATGTCTACGTGCCTAAATCCCCTCCAAACCGCCCTCCACTGCCCATTTATCACGCAGGCGACCGTATCGGGACTCCTTACGTAAAAGTGGATCCCAAAAAAATCGCGGGAATTGTGATGACGGATATTCCTGATAATACGCCGGCGTTTCGAGCTCCGGATGCGGACAGCGAAGCGATCGCGGCCCATGTAATTGAATTCCTGTTGCATGAACAAAAGAAAGGCCGGTTGCCTTCTCATCTTCCTTATCAATCCGGGGTGGGAAATGTGGCCAATGCTGTATTGTCCGGGTTTGCCCACCATCCGAAAATTGATCCGATTTCGCTCTATACGGAAGTGATGCAGGACGGCGTGTTTGAATTGATTGAGGCGGACCGGCTGGAAGTTGCATCGACATGTTCGTTGACTCTTTCCGCAGAAGGGCAGGTCAAATTCCTGAAAAATATCGACGAGCTGAAACACAAAATTATTATCCGTCAGCAGGAAATGTCCAATAATCCGGAAGTAATTCGGCGCTTGGGTGTGATTTCCATGAACACCGCGCTGGAGATGGATATCTTTGGTCACGTGAATTCCACTCATGTGGTGGGCAGCAAAATGATGAACGGGATCGGCGGAAGCGGTGATTTCTGCCGTAACGCCTATATTTCGATCTTTATGACGCCCTCCATTGCCAAAAATGCAGACATTTCAGCTGTGGTTCCCATGGTTAGTCATTGCGATCATAACGAACATTCTGTACAAGTAATGGTAACTGAACGTGGTTTGGCTGATTTACGGGGACTTTCTCCGGTTCGTCGCGCCCGCAAAATTATCGAGCATTGTGCGCATCCGGCATATCAGGATATGCTGACAGAGTACCTGGATTTCGGCCTCCAAAACGGAACCTCGCATCACACGCCTCACACCTTATCCCGCGCCTTCGACTTTCATCAACGTTTTATTGAAACCGGCAGTATGAAAATCAACTGATCGGACTGGAGAATCTTATGAGTGAACTGACCAAAGACCTGAATCTAAAAGACCTGTTTGACCCACCGGACCCCGACGTCTGGATGAAACTGACTGAAAAAGTGTTAAATGGTGCACCTTTTGAAAAGAAAGTGGTTACGAAAACGCTTGAAGGGATTGCCTTACAGCCAGTTTACGACCGCAAAACAGTGGAAGGAAATCCCTTAGCCGATACCACTCCGGGTGAATTTCCCTACATTCGCGGGACCTCCCCCAGTGGAAAGATTCAAAATGGCTGGGAAATCTGTCAGGCGCTTCCGTATCCGACTCCCGCAGAGTTCAACCAGGCCTTGCGCGAGGATGTGGCCCGTGGACAGAATGCGGTTACGCTGATTTTAGATGAAGACGGACGTAAAGGTCAGGAGCCCTCAGATCAGGCGGGACGTTGCGGAACCTGTATTCATACGGCAGCGGATGTGCAGACGGCTCTTGATGGTGTGGATCTCGATGAGCTTCCTTTACATATTGAAGCAGGCTCTTCGGCTCCCGCAGTTGCGGTGGCGTTAAAATCTGCTGGACTGAACCCCGTGAGTGGTTCGGTTTGCATGGATCCTCTTGCAGAACTCGCCGTACACGGAGTGCTGCCGATGGATCTGTCGGAAGCCCGTGATCTTCAAGCCGGACATGTGATCTGGATGCAGGAAAATTTCCCCGGACTCCGATCGGTGGGTATCGATGTTCGTTGGGCCGTAAATGCGGGTGGCAATGCGGTAACGGAACTGGCCCTGATGTTGGCTTCGGCGGCGGAAAGCTTCCGGGCATTGACCGAACGCGGGGTTGATCTGGATCTTCTGGCTTCCAAAACGCTGGTGAAGTGTTCCATTGGGTCGGATTATTTTATGGAAATAGCCAAGTTCCGGGCGGCACGTGGGCTGTGGGCTCATTTGGTCAAAGCCTGCGGTGGCAAAGAAGAAACCGCCAAATTGTATCAGTCTGCGACGACCTCCAGTTGGCATCAGACCAAACTTGATCCCTATGTAAACCTCCTTCGCGCCACTTCCCAGGCTTTCAGCGCCGTTGTCGGCGGTGTGGATGGATTACGGGTGGACCCGTTTGACACGCCTTTCGGGTTGCCGGATACCTTTTCCCGTCGAATTGCCCGGAATATTCAGCTGGTGTTGCGTCACGAAGCGCATCTTAACGAAGTGGTGGACCCGGCGGGTGGATCCTGGACGGTTGAGAATCTCACCAAAGAGCTCAGTCAGCGGGCCTGGGCGAAGTTTCAGGAAATTGAAAAAGCCGGGGGACTGCTGGTTCAGTTGCAGAACGGCAGCCTTCAATCCGACTTACAGGAACAGGGGAACAAACAGCGTAAATTGCTTGCCCAACGCCGCAGCGTAAAAATCGGATCCAATCAATTTGCCTTTCCTGAAGAAAAGAAAGTACCTACGCGTTTTCCGGATTCCGCCAAAACACTTGTGGAAGCGAAAGAACGGTTGGATGCGTGGAAAGTGGGACGTGATCAGGGAGCCCTGCAACAGGAATTATCCCATCTTTTACAGGAAGGAAGTATGAACGCGATGGCGGCCGCCGTCTTAAAAGGTGCAGCGTTCCATCAAGTACTTGACGTGACGGGCCAGTCACAGTCTGCGCGGATCCATCCCGTACAACTTGGGCGATTGACCAGCGGTTATGAAGCGTTACGGGAAAAGATGGAGGCGTATATTGCCGATCAGGGGAAAGCACCGTTGATCCTGATAGCGCAAATGGGTCCTGTATCGCAGTACAGAGCCCGTTCCGACTTCAGCCAGGAATTTTTAAAACCCGGTGGATTCACCATTGATGCGGAGCAGAAATTTGAAACGGCGGTTGCCGCGGCTGAAGCCGTGATTGCCGCCAAAGCGGCTGCCACGGTGATTTGCTCGACAGACGATACCTACCCCGACTTGGTTCCGGAATTCGCGAAGGCCGTAAAAGCCGGTTCGCCCGGTACGGTGGTCATTATGGCGGGTTATCTTCCGGATCAGGCCGAGGCCTTTACCGCTGCCGGGGTGGATGAATATATTCACCTGCGGGCAAATAATCTGGAACTACTCAATGATTTACAAGCCAAGACTGGAGTTGCGCAATGAGCACTATTCAAGACCTCTCTACCGTACCTTTTGATGTGAAAGGTTCCTTTTCAGATGAAGCCTGGCGTGCACGGCTTGAGGAAGAAAG
>JGI12210J13797_10024900_pt1 | contig 11167 bp, 7 predicted proteins | sample ElkSlonscriptome_3_FD_13797 | JGI IMG/M metagenome (IMG submission 13797) | reverse complement strand
TCCGCGCCCCAGCACCATGGACCCGGTCCCGGAGAGGATGAGGATTCCGGGTCCAGTGGAGAAGACGTCGCGAAAGGCGATTTCAGCATCGGAGCCCAGGGTGATGCTACTGGCCAGCCCCTCTTCCCTGAGAAGTCTCAAGACCTGGTCCCGGGGTCCCGGTCGACCAGCCCCGGCCAGGCCCACATGTAGCGATCCCAAGGGGAGTGCGACCCCGGCTTCGTCCGCTGCAGCCCGGAGTACAGCCGCCACGACCGCAGCGGAGGCCTCCGGGTGGGCAGGGTGGATGGCAGAGGCCGACCCTTCCGCGCGGCCCAAGGGGTTCAAGCGCACGTCGAAGACGGTCGCTCGGGTCCGAGACCCTCCCCCGTCCACCCCGGCAACGGTGCGGCTCATCCTCATCCTGTCTTCCTCGTTGCGGTCGTGGTGGCTCGGCTCCCGCCCCCGAGGGCCCAACCGATGAAGGTGGTGATCGCGGTTCCGATAGGCACGTACCAGGGCCAGGCTATGGCGTCAGGTGCCCCGACCCAGAGGGCGGTCACCGTGCCGATGCCCGCGAGCATCCCCATGCGGACACTGGCGGCGTCGGCCCGCTCGCCGAACGCTCCCAGGACGAAGGCGCCCAGGAGCCCCCCGTAGACCAACGAGGCGATGGAGAGGGCCACCTCCACCGCCGTAGAGCCGGCGCTGAGTGGAATGAACGCCACCGCCCCGCCGACGAGGAGGGCCGACCACACCAGGGTGAAGACCTTGCCGGCGCGAAGGATGCGCTCCTCGTCGCCTTCCGCCCCGACTCCTGGCGCCCAGAAGTCGTAGGCGGCGGCGGAGGCCAACGCGTTGATCGACGACGACAGGGACGACATCGCCGCCGCGAAGACCCCGGCGATGAGGAGCCCGGTCAGACCCGTTGGGAGCTCCTCCACGATGAAGCGGGCAAAGATCTCGTCGGAGCGCTCGAAGGGCCGCCCCTGGTAGAAGACCCACAGCCCCAGGCCCAGAAGGAGGAAGACGAGGAATTGGATGATCACCCCCACGCCGGAGCCCACCAGAGCCCGACGACTGGACTCCAGGTCCTTGCAGGTCAGGAGGCGTTGGACGATGAGCTGGTCGGTCCCGTGGCTGGCCATGGAGAGGAAGGCGCCTCCCAGGATGCCTCCCCACAGCGTGTAGGGCACGCCGAAGTCCAGCCGAGCATCCAGGACGGTGAGCTTCCCCGCAGCCGAGGCCTCCTGGAGGATACCGGCCCACCCTCCGTCCACCGCCCCCTGGAGGACCCACCCCGCCAGGATCGCTCCCACCAGGTACAGACCCATCTGCAGAGCGTCGACCCACACGACGGCCTTGATACCGCCCATATAGGTGTAGACCACCGTCAGGGCCCCGATGACCGCGATGGAGACGGGGTAGTCCCACCCCGTGATCAGAGCCAGAGGAATCGCCGTAGCGAAGAGGCGCACCGAGTCGGCCAGGAGACGGGTCCCCATGAAGACCGCTGAGGTCAGACGCCGGGTCCCGACGCCGAACCGGGCCTCCAGGAGGTGATAGGCGGTGGTGAGTCGTCCCCGGGCGTAGAGGGGCAGGAGGACCGCTGCAACCACGATCCGGCCGATGAGATACCCAACGGTGATCTGTAGGAAGGTCAGGTTCCCGAGGTAGCTGACGCCAGGGATGCTCAGAAAGGTCAGCGTACTGGTCTCCGTGGCCACTACGGAGAGGAGCACCGCCCACCACGGTAGGGACCGGCTGCCCAGGAAGTAGTCCGAAGCCCGGGTCTGCCCACGACCGAGCCACGCACCCCACGCCGTCACCCCGGCCATATAGACGATCAGGACGACCAGGTCGAGGGTGGTGAAGCCGGTCATCGGGGGGTCTTACGAAGGATGAACCCGGTCACCGGCCGTCCTCCCGGGGACGCACGACCTGGTCGGTGATCGCCTGTGCTACAGCGTCGTGCACGGCTCGCCGGAGCCGCACGTGCGCCGAATTCGCCCGAGTCGGGTTCACCCGATTCGTCAGAAGAACGACGAACACATCGAGCGCCGGATCGATCCAGATGGAGGTCCCCGTGAACCCGGTATGCCCGAACGCCTCGTCGGTGAAGAAGTCCCCCGCCGAGGACCGGCCCCCTGGCGTATCCCAACCCAGAGCGCGGCTCGAGGCGTCGGACACCCTCGTGGTGAAGAGGTTCACCGTCGCTTCGTCGAACAGCCGTCGGCCCTGGTCCCCCGGGTCGATCAGGCAGGGTGCACCGGGGGCAGAGGGGTCACAGGGAACCGCGACCCCCTGGTCCAGCATAACCTGCGCGAAGGCAGCGAGCTCCCGGGCGCTGGAAAAGAGCCCGGCATGGCCGGCAACGCCGCCGTAGGCGTCGGCATTCTCATCGTGGACGATTCCTCGAACGTGCAGCCCGCCGCGCCACAGGGTGTCGACCTCGGTGGGGGCGATCCGGTCCAGGACCGATGGGTCCGGGTTGAACCCGGTCCCCTCCATCCCCAAGGGATCGAAGAGGCGCTCCTGGAGGAGGGTGTCCAACGGCATCCCCCCGAGCTCTCGTACCAACACTTCCAAGGTCATGATGCCGATGTCGGAGTAGACCGTGGCCGTCCCGGGATCGCCCTCCAGGGGTTCGTCGGCGATGGCATCCCGGTAGGCGTCCCGTCCCTGAATCTCGAGGAACCACCGTCGGAAGGGCGGTAGCCCGGCACGGTGTATGAGGAGCTGTCGAACCGTCACGTCGGACCGGCGCGGGTCTCCCCGGGACCACCACGGGAGGTGCTCCACGACCCGATCGTCGAGGCTCAGGCGGCCCTCGTCCACGAGCATCATGATCGCCGAGGTAGTCCCGACCACCTTGGTCATGGAGGCGATGTCGTAGAGCGTCTCCGGGGTGACCGGAGCCGAGTCACCCGGATCGAGAACGCCAAAGCCTCGTAACCGGACCAGCCGACCGTGACGGCCGACGGCCAAGGCAGCCCCGGGGACCGCCCCCGCAGCGACGGCGGAGTCGAGGAGCGCGTCGACGCGGCGAAGGGCTGGTGCATCCAAACCCACAGAGGCCGCGTCCACTTCGCCGGCAAAGGGAGGAAGGAGGGGAGGCGCCAACCGGTCCCCACGGGCCGCCGCCAGGGCACGGCCCGCGGCCCGACGCTCCGCCGTGACTTCGATCCCCTCTCCGATCCCCTCGCCGGTGGGCAGGGCCACTGGGAGTCGACCCCGGAGGTCCGCATCGCCCAGCAGCGCTCTCGATACGGCGCCCTGGCTGATCTCCCGCCCTCCCCAGGCCAGGAGCACCGACGCCGCTTCAGGCAGGGACTCGACCACGTACGGAGAGCCCAGGAGCACCGCTACGGTCGGCCTCGTTCGAGCCGCCTGGCGCAGGATCGCCCGCAGCGCCGGGGACAGCACGTCTCGAGAGGTGCCGACCCAGGTCGGCAGGTACAGGCTCAGGACCACCCGGTCCGCTTCGGCGAGCCTAGCCTGCAGCGCCTCGGCCTCGGCTGCATCGGCGTCTCGGTCCATCCGAACCGACGCCACACGGTGCCCGGCTTCTCGAAGCGCGGCGTCCAGGGTCCCGCCGGCCGGGAGGTCCTGCTCCAACGCCACGGCGACGGAGAGGACGTTCAGCGAGTCACCCCAGGGCCCCTCGAAGATCCCGGGGGGGTCCCGGAGCAGGACCAGACTCTGCGCTGCGACGGAGTCGGCGACGGCCCGGTGATCCCCTGAACCCACCACGTCATCGACGGCCTCCAGGTCCACATACCGGTTCCGGTGAAGCCCGACCCGGGCCTTGGCGGTGAGGACCCGGTGCGTGGAGGCCCGAATCCGGGTCTCCGTGAGTCGGCCCTGGGCCACTGCGGCCTCGATGGCGTCCAGGGCCGCCCCGATCTCCTCGGGCATGAGGAGGATGTCGGAGCCCGCCTCCAGCGCCTGCACCGCTGCCTCACCGGGCCCGAACCCCTCGGCCACGGCGGCCATCTGGAGCGCATCGGTGACGACGAGGCCCGTGAAGCCCAACTCATCGCGCAGGAGGCCCCTGAGGACCTCGGGGGAGAGGGTGGCCGGGGGGGCGTCGGGCCCCAGGACGTCGGGGAGGGCGACGTGGGCCGTCATGATGGCGTCGACCCCCGCCGCGATCGCGGCCTGGAACGGCACGAGCTCCCGCTCTCGAAGGGCGGGCAGGTCGCCTGGGACCTGAGGCAGGGTCTCGTGGGAATCCGTCCGGGTGTCGCCATGCCCCGGGAAGTGCTTCCCGGTGGCAAGAGCGCCCCCCTCCTTCAGCCCCTCCAGATACGCGGTCCCGAGCCGCGCCACCGACTCGGGGGCTCCGCCGAAGGCCCGGGTCCCGATGGCGGGGTTCGAGGGGTTCGAGTTCACGTCCAGGACGGGGGCGAAGTTCAGGTGGATCCCCACCGCCCGGGCCTCGCGACCGGTCACGCGGCCGTAGGCCCGGGCCAAATCCTCCGACCCCGTAGCTCCCACGGCCATCGTGGGCGGAAAGGCCGTACCGCCGCCCTGGGGGGCCAGGCCAGGGAGGGCGTAGCTGTGATTCAGGCGCATCCCCGGACCGCCGTCCTCGAGATCCGAGGTGACCAGGAGAGGAACCCGGGCCCTGGCTTGTAGCTCGTTGGAGATCGCGGCGAAGGTGTAGGGGCTCCCGATCGAGAGGTAGATGCCTCCGATGCGCTCCTCTTCCACCCAGCGGCGAGGCTCCTGAAACGCCGCCTCGGTGGGTGAGACGTAGGCCCCGGGCATCCATTGGATGATGAGCTGGGCCGCGGCTGCCCGAAGGTCCAGGAGGGCGAGGGTCTCGTCTACCCAGGCCTGACCCTCGGCGTCCAGAGCATCCACCAGCACCGGATCGAAGACCCCGGGCCGAGCTACCTCCGGAACCGGAGGCGGGGTGACCGGAGTCGGAACCGGGCTACCGCAGGCGATCAGCGCGGCCGTCGCCAGGGCGAGACCGAGCGTCCAGGGGCCCGACCCCGGCCTCACCGCTCCCGAGCCGGGATCTGCAGCCCGGATCCGATCCCGTAGAACTCGGGGATCGCGGTGGGCAGACGGCCCTCTACGGGAATCTCCCCGAACAACGCCTCTGCTGCGGCCCGCTGGCTCACGGGGTTTCCGCTCCAGGCCAGCATGTAGTTCTCCACAGAGGGGAATTCGGTGATCAGGTAGGGGTTCCCAAAAGAGACGACCACATGGGGGATTCCTTCGGCGACCAACGTTTCGATGAAGGCCGAGGTCTCCTCGGGGACGGCTACCGTCCCGGCGTAGGAGCGGGCCGTGATATATAGGGAGACCACGACGAGGTTGGCTCGCCGGGCCTGGCGGAGCACCCGATCATAGACCTCAGGGTCGGAGTCCCGCCCGACGCTCACTCGGTTGAGCCGGGGGTACCGGCGACGTAGGCCGGCGTCGAAGTACCTCGCCGCCAGGAGGTCGTTGTCCCGGTGGTAGCTCAGCGACACCACTCGGGCGGATCGTGTGCCCAGGAGCGGCAGGAGGTCGTGCCCGTTCCGCAGGACGGTGATCGACCGCTCCGCAACGCGCTGGGCGACCTCCTGGTGCGCCGGAATCCCGACGACGGAGGGGAGTCGGTCCAGCGGGACCGCCCGACTCTTGTTCAGCCCGAGGCTCTCCTTTTCGTGCAAGATCCGACGCACCGATTCGTCGATACGGGATTCCGGCAGGCGACCGTCGCACACCGCCGCCACCAGCGCGTCGATGGCGAGCTCGGGGCTGGGCGGCATGAGGATCACGTCGGCCCCCGCCTCCACCGCCCGGACCGTAGCCTCGCCCCGTCCCCATCCCCGCTCGATGGCGCCCATGTCCATGGCGTCTGTAAACAGGAGCCCCTGGAAGCCCATGTCCCGCCTCAGGATCCCATCCATGATCGCCGCAGAGAGCGTGGCGGGATCATCGTTGCCCCCGTTCAGCGAGGGGACGGTGATGTGGGCCGTCATGATCCCGCCGATCCCCGCCTCCACCGCAGCCCGGAAGGGCTTGAGCTCCACGCTGTCCATCCGGGCCCGGGACGCGCCGATGATCGGGAGTGCGAGGTGGGAGTCCACACCGGTGTCTCCGTGCCCGGGGAAGTGCTTGCCCGTAGCGATCGCCCCGTGCTCCTGGATCCCCCGGACCAAGGCGGCGCCGAGGCGGGACACCTGCTCCGGATCCTCCCCGAAGGAGCGGACGTTGATGATCGGATTGTCCGGATTGTTGTTCACGTCCAGCACCGGTGCGAAGGGGACGTGGATCCCCACACTCCTCGCCTCCAGCGCCGTCACCCGCCCCATCTCGTAGGCCAGCCCGGTGTCGTCGGCGGCCCCGAGGGCCATGAGATTCGGGAACTGGGTGGCTCCGCCGAGGACGATGTTCGTCGGAGAGTGGACCGCCCCGCTGAGGCGGAAGCCCGGCCCCGTCTCCAGGTCCGAGCCGACCAGCAGAGGCACCGTGGCGTGGCTCTGGAGGTCGTTGAGCTTCACCGCTACATCGGTGGGCGACCCCACCGACATGATGACTCCGCCAATCTCGAGCTCTTCCACCAGACGAGCCAAGCGCTCATGGGCCGCGCTTCCCTTGGGGGAGTAGTCACCCATGACGATCGGCATGATCATCTGGGCCACCTTCTGGCGCAGGGTCATCCCCTGGAGGGTGGCTTCGGCCCAGGAGAGGGAAGAGACCGGGCCGGACGCCGGCGGCTTTCCGGCAACCTCCGTCGAGTCGGAGGATCCGGCAGGCCCCGGCTCTGCCGCCAACGCCTCTGAGTCCGGCGTAGGGACCGGAGGCGTTGCAGGACCCGCCGTCGAACAGCCTAGCGCCAGGCTCGCAACGGCGAGGGGGAGGAATCGGACGAGGGACCGTTGCATCGAGATCGGGTGTTTGTGGAACGGGTTTGACGGGATCCGGCCTCCCGCTGAAGTTCCACCCGCCTTTCGGCAGTCGGCCCCGTTGGCGCCAGATGTTTACCCCTTCGATTTGGATTCTAATGATCGGCTCCCTGCGGCGACAATCCTTGTTGCTCGTATTCTTTCTTCCATTGACGGCCTGTGGTCCCGCTGATATGGAGCGCGTTGATGACGCCGGAACGGTGTCGGAGGCGGTCCCGGCGCCGGCGGAGGAGATACGAGTCGGCGCGCGGGTCCTCGTCGATGAGGTCCCTGGGGCGGTCCGGGGGCGGCGGGCCGGCCTCCTGACCAACCATACCGGCATCGTGGCAGCAGGGCCCGGTGAAGTGGTCAGCACGGTGGACCTCCTGTACGACCACCCGGACATCGATCTCGTGGCCCTCTTCGGACCGGAGCACGGGATCCGAGGGACAGCGGAGGCCGGAGAGCACGTGGACAGCTCCGTGGACGAGACCACGGGCCTCCCGGTCCACTCCCTCTACGGGGGTTCCACCAAGCCCACCCCGGAGATGCTCGAAGGGGTGGAGGTCCTCCTATTCGACATCCAGGACATCGGCACTCGCTACTACACCTACGTCTGGACCATGACGCTGGCGATGGAGGCGGCGGCGGAGGCGGGCATCCCCTTTGTGGTTCTCGACCGACCGAATCCCCTGGGCTCGACGACCGGTGGGAACGTCCTCGACCCGGAGTACGCCTCGCTGGTCGGGCGCTATCCGGTCCCCATGCGCCACGGTCTCACCCCGGGCGAGGTGGCTCGCTTCGTCGCCGGTGAGTTCGACCTCCCCGTGGAGCTCACCGTCGTGCCGGTGGCGGGGTGGGACCCGGACCGTGCGCTCCCCGAGGGCGCCCTTCCCTGGGTAGCCCCATCCCCGAACATGCCAAGTCTGGTGAGCGCGACCCACTATCCCGGCACCTGTCTATTCGAAGGCACACCGCTGTCCGTCGGGCGCGGGACTGATCGGCCCTTCCAGCAGGTCGGGGCCCCGTGGCTGGACGGTGACGAGCTGGCCCGTCGCTTGAACGCCAAAGGGCTCCCCGACGTTCGCTTCGAGGCCGTCCGCTTTACGCCGGACACGCCCGGCGATGGGAAGTTCGGGGAAGTTGAGGTCAGCGGAATTCGCTTCGAAGCCCTGGGCTCAGGCTACGAGCCCGAGCTCGCCGCCTACGCCGCTCTGGTCGAGGCCCGGGACATGTCCGGAGAGGCGTGGAGCTGGCGAGAGACCCACTTCGACCGGCTGGCCGGTACGGACGTCCTCAGGGCTAGCGTGGAGGCGGGAGAGGCCCTGTCCGCAGTCCGAAGCCGGTGGAGCGAGGAACGGTCCGCCTTCCACCAGACTGTCGCACCCTATCTCCTCTACCCCCGGGATTCAACTCGCTAGTGTCCCAGTCGGTCATAGGGGTACTCCACCCGCGAAACCGTGAGCCTCGACCCGGTCAAGGAAGGCCGCAAACAGCCGCCTCGCCACCGGGCCCGGCACACCGGAGCCCACGGCCTCACCGTTGATGCGGACGCACGGCTTCACCTCCGTCGTGGTCCCTGTAAAGAAGACCTCGTCGGCGGTGACCAGCTCCTCGACCTGGATGGGCGCCTCCCGGGAAGGGATCCCCAGCTCTTCGGCGAGTTCGAGGATGAACTCGCGAGTGATCCCTGGGAGGATCACGTTCGAGGCGGGGTGGGTCACCAGCGTACCGTTCAGGACGGCAAACATGTTCGAGTGGGCTCCCTCGAGGGCCACCCCGTCCCGGACCAGGATGGCGTCGTCGGCTCCGCCCTCCACGGCGGCCTGGGCCGCCAGGACGTTCCCCAGCAAGGAGACCGTCTTGATGTCCACCCGAGCCCAGCGCCGATCGGGTACCGTCAGGGCGGTAAAGCCCTGCTCCCACCGTTCCCGGGAAGGCCGCAGGTACTCCTTCGCGAAGGCGTAGACGGTGAGGGGCACCGGTTCCTTGGGGAAGGCGTGTGTGCGCGGCGCCACCCCCCGTGTGATCTGGAGGTACACCGTCGCCACCGGAGCCTGGTCGAGACCGTTCCGACGTAGAAGCTCCACGTGCATCTTCTCCAGATCCCCGGTGTCCCCCTCCAACCGGAGCTCACACCGGCCACGGAGGAGGCGGGCGCGGTGCGCCTCGAAACGGAAGAGGTGACCCCGATAGGCCGGAGTCACCTCGTAGATTCCGTCCGAGAACAGAAAGCCCCGATCCAGGACCGGGATCACCGCCTCATCCGCCGGAACGTAGGCCCCGTTCAGGTAGACGGTGCTCATGCCTCCGCGTTCTTCTCGATCTCCTTGAAGCGCTCCAGGAGCTCGGCTTCGGCGATGACGCCGTCCTCGCCGTCGTCCTCGCTCTCCTCGGAGTCGACCTCGTGGACCTGAGCCTGCGGTTTCTCGGAAGAGCCCTCGGTCTCCGCCGCGGCGGAATCCCCGGCTTCGAGCTGCTTCGGTTCTTCGGAGCTGCCGGCGATGAGCCCCATCTGCTGCTTGAGAGCCAGGAGTCGATCGTCCATCCCCACAGCACCGGTTCCGGCCTCGAGGCGGGTGAACTCCGTCTCCAGCGTGTCACCCTCCAGGGCCTCGTTGACCTCGGCGGCGGCGACGCTCTTCCGCTCCGTCTCCTCGATCTTCTCCGCCATCCGATTGAAGGCCTCGAAGGCGGAGGTATCGGAGAGACCCGACATCGTCTCGTGGATCCGCTTCTGGGCCTGGGCACGCTTCTGCTTGGCGATCAGGAGGTTCCGCTTACGCTTCGCCTCGTCGATCTTCTCGTTCAACTGCCGCAGAGAGGCCTTGAGCTTCTCGGTCTCCTGGGCCTGGGCCCGCCAGGTCTGATCCAGGGCCTTCGCCCGCTGGGCGTGTTCCTCATGCCGTACCAGGGCCTGCCGTGCCAGGTCGTCCCGACCCTCCTTCACGGCAAGCATCGCCCGCTGCTCCCAGTCCTTCGCCTGCTTGATCTCGTCGTCCAACTGGGACCGGAGCTTCCGCTCGTCGGCGATGGCGGCGGCGACTTCCCGCTTCGCCTTCGCCAACTGGTCCCGCATGTCCAGGATGATCTGGTTCAACATCTTTTCCGGGTTTTCGGCCCGGTTGATCAGATCATTGATGTTGGATTTGATCAGGGTGGACAGCTTGGTAAAGATTCCCATGGATCAGCCCCCCGACGTGTTGCCGGCCATGTCGCGAATCCGGCCCATGTGACCGGATGCCGCGAGTTGAATGCTTTCGATGGATGCCTGGATCTCCTCGTAGTCCAGCGTTGCGAGCTCCAGGGTGTCGCTCAGGATCAGCTCCCCGTCGTCGAGCCCGTAGGCTCCGTGCACCACGTCGTTCGCGTTCAGCTCGAGGAGTGTACGATATAGCTCGAGACTCCCCTGGTCGCCCGGAAGGTCCATGACCTTCATCCGCAGGAGTAGCAAAGGGGGCGAATAATGGAGGACGATGGGGGCACCTTCGGACTTGGTCCGGGCCAGGTACATCCCTTCGTCCAGCTCTTCGAAGTCCGCATCCATTCGGATGAGGAAGCTCTCGAGGTCCTCACGCGTGACCATCGCCATCTCCATGATGAGGTCTCCGTCGCTCTGCGACGGTTGGGTTCCTGATGATGTGGTTCGAAAATCCTGATGCCGTGCGGCCACATGACTCTCGACACACATCACGAACGACTCCAGGCTCGTACGGTGCTCGCCGCCACCGGGTTTCCCCGATACCGCCGAAGGTCTCAAAGCTAACCCGCCTTGGTGCGACTTGCGATCCCCTCCAGGAGCGGTGCGAGGTAGCGTCCCGTGTAGGAGCCCTCGGCACCCGCGACGGCTTCCGGAGGGCCCTCGACGATGATACGTCCGCCACCCACGCCACCTTCAGGTCCCAGGTCGATGATCCAATCCGCCGTCTTCACGACTTCGAGGTTGTGCTCGATCACCACGACGGTGTTTCCCCGCTCCACCAACTCGTGTAGCACCTCCAGGAGAACTCGCACGTCCTCGAAGTGGAGACCGGTGGTGGGCTCGTCGAGGATGTAGAGGGTGCTCCCCGTGGAGCGCTTCGACAGCTCGGTGGCGAGCTTGACCCGCTGCGCCTCACCGCCGGAAAGGGTCGTGGCGGCTTGACCGAGGTGGATGTAGCCGAGCCCCACCTCGCTGAGGGTGTGGAGCTTGATCCGGATCTTCGGCACGGCATCGAAGAACTCCAGCGCCTCGTCCACCGTCATGTCCAGGACGTCGGCGATGTTCTTTCCCTTATAGTAGACGTCCAGCGTTTCCC
>JGI12210J13797_10882079_pt1 | contig 11170 bp, 9 predicted proteins | sample ElkSlonscriptome_3_FD_13797 | JGI IMG/M metagenome (IMG submission 13797) | reverse complement strand
TGGGCCTGCAATGGGCCAGAGGAAAAGACCCTGCAAGACGCACAATATGCGGTACAAGTGAAGCAGGCCCAAGTCTGATATTACTTGACCCATGTCTACCACCACTCCTCCCAAAGCCGCGACTCCGCCCATGTGGCGGCATCGACTTCAGCAAATATTGCAGCCCTTGATTTTGCTTTTGCCCGCTGGACTATGGCTGCTGCTGCTGCTGGTCATCCCGACAGGGCTCATCTTAGAAATTAGCCTGGTGCCGGGGCTACGGCCAGAAGACCCCATCGAAAACTACGGTCTTGGGAACTACCTGCGGATTCTAGAGCCGGTCTATCTCCAAGTCATGGCGCGATCGCTTTACTATGCCGCTGGGGCAACGATTGCCTGCCTGCTGATGGGGTTTCCTGTGGCGTACTGGATTGCCCTCATGGCCCCAAAACGCTGGCGCACCTTGCTGCTGATAGCGTTTGTCCTGCCCCTTTGGACGTCGTCACTGCTGCGGGCCTACGCCTGGATCACAATCCTGAGGCCTTCTGGTGTTCTCAATACAGCACTTGCCGCCTTAGGATTGCCAGAACAGGCGTGGCTCAACGGCAGTCCAGCGGTGCTCATTGGCCTCACCTACAATTATTTGCCCTATATGGTCTTGATTCTATATGCCTCGTTAGAAAAGCTGGATAAGCGGCTATTGGAGGCCTCAGCTGATTTGGGTGCAACACCACACCAGACCTTTTTCCGCATCACGGTTCCCCAGACGCTATCGGGCATTGTTGCGGGGACGCTGCTGGTATTCATCACTAGCATGGGAGACTTTGTCGTGCCAGAGCTGCTGGGGGGAGCCTCTAGCATGACAATTCCACGCCTGATCTATAACCAGTTTCTCGGCGCAGCTCGAAACTGGGGGTTTGGCTCGGCGCTAAGCATCGTCCTAATTTTGGCGGTGAGCCTAGCGATCGCCTTACTCATTCGTTATGGCGATCGCCAAGCGGACTATACCTAAATATTTTTGTCATTATGAGTATCGCTGCATCACTGTCCCTTTTTGGCATCATGGTTGCGCTGGCCGCACTACTTACCCAATAACCAAAGCCTGACAACTGCTGTATGCAAGAAAATTTCTCGCTCAACGCCGACGCTTGGGCGCTCCCGTCGAACCAAACCACCCCATTCTAGTTTTAGGCCTTCTAGAGTGCCGTTCGGCGCTGACGCTGCCCACCGAAATACTGCTGAAAAATCGAGAGAGCATGGCTACTGGCCGCAGCAACTTCCCCGGTATGAGTTGCTTATCGACAACAGCATCGATAGACCACCATTTGGACAGCAGCCCTCCCGTCCAGCCCGCCAAAGCGCCTAAGAAAATACTTTGTATCGCCGTAAAGCCAGCCAGCCAAAACCACAGCAAGAACACAAGCCAAAATTTGAGAGCCGCTGCCGTATTAATCATTGCCAAGTCCCTTGATTTGAGGCTCAACGGGCTGAGTCGTATCGACGGAGCAGAGGTAGGGCTGCTCCTCAGCGGTAAACGACTCAAACGTCTGTTGCTTCATTACCTCTACCGTAGCATCAGCAATATCTTGCCGGGAGCGAATGCGATCCTCTCGCACGGCTTGAGGGGCATCGCAATAGATTATCTGTAGCGGCACCTGTCGCGCGGCAGCGGCAGCAATAATGGGCTGGCGGTGCTGCAGGCGATCATACTTTGCGTCAAGAATGACAGAATATCCTGCGTCCAGCAGCCGTGATGCCAAGTCTACTAGACGGGCATAGGTCTTCTGGGTCATTTCAGGACTGTAGAGGCTGCTGTCGCCCTGCCGCTGCAGATCGATGCCGCCGAGGTGTTTACGCACAGCATCCGATCGAATCTGAATTGCCCCCGTGCGGGCCGCAATGCTGCGGGCAACAGTGGATTTGCCGCTGCCTGATAGACCGCTCATGAGGGTGAGCGTGCCCTGGCGGGGCTGGGCATATTGCCATGCTAAGCGGTAATAGCGGGCAGCAGTTTCCTGTGCAGCTTGCTTTTCATCGTCGGGAACGCTGGGATCGTTAAGCAAAAACGAGGTGACCTTGGCCCGCACATAGGTTTGCCGACTGACGTACAGCGGCAAGATCTGCAGGCCATCCCAGTCTCCAGTTTGCTCGACATAGGTGTTGAGAAACAAGGTGCTCAGATCAGAGCGATTCTGGGCTTCTAGGTCCATAACGACATAAGCAATATCGAACATGACATCTACAAACCGAAAGGGTTCGTTGAACTCGATGCAGTCAAATAGGAGGTATTTGTCGTGCCAATAGCAAATGTTGTTTAGATGGAGATCCCCATGACATTCCCGAATTTGGCCGCTGTCAATGCGAGATTGAAATAGCGCCTGCTGCTCGGCGAAGAAGCGATCGGTATAGGCTCGAGTCTGATCAAACTGCTGCTGGGTTTGAGGACCGCCAACGTATTGCTCTGTTTGGTCGTAGTTTTCGTCAATGGACTGCCGCACCTGGGAAATTTCGCCAAAGCTGCGGACATAGTCGCTAGAGGGGGCGGCCTGGTGGAATGCGGCGACCACCTGAGCTAACTCCTGCAGCATTTCTGGGGTAAGCTCACCCCGGTCAAAGTAGCGACTGAGCAACCGATCTTGAGGAAACTGACGCATTTTGACGGTGTACTCGACGGGGGCACCGGATCCCCCAAGACAATAGCGATCGCCCTGTTGGGTAATGGGCAACACCTCTAGATACACTTCACCCGCCCCACGCTGGTTGAGCCGCAGCTCCTCATGGCAAAAGTGCTTACGCCGCTCCAGCGTAGCGTAGTTTAAAAAGCCAAAATCTAGGGGTTTTTTCACCTTGTAGGCATAGTCGCCCGTGAGCAAAACATAGGAAATATGGGTTTGAACCAGCCGAATCGGCGTCTGGACAGGATGGCTATAGAACTCAGGGGATAGCATCTGCTCAATCAGAGCCGGTTTCGTCGTGTCGCTCATAAATACCCGTTTAAAACTGCAAAAGCCAGGAAAAAATCCTGGCTTGATTATTATGGCATCAATTGAAGATCGCCTATGGAGCGCGCGCGCCATCGCAGGCTCAGCGCTAGCTTTAGATCCCTACTAGACCTCTTCACCTTCACCAGGCGAAGATAGCGCTTCGGCGGTCTCTAGAGAGGTTTCTTCCTCTGCTGAGTCCTCTTCAGACGCAGTTGGCATCGTTGGAGACTGAACAGAGACCACGGTGCGCTGCGGGTCCAAGGTCGATTTTACGCCTTTAGGAAACACGATATCTTCAACGTGCAAAATATCGCCAACTTTAAGGGCAGAGACATCAACTTCGATCACCTCAGGAATAGTGGTGGGATCGCATTGAATTGGCATTTCATTGACAACGGTATCCAAGATACCTTTTTCTTCAGTCACACCCACAGCATCACCCGTAAAGTTGAGGGGCACAACAACATCGACAGAGGACTGGTTGGCCACAGAGAAAAAGCTAAGGTGATACAGCAGACCGCGCCAGGGGTGCATTTGTGCTTCCCGAATCAGCACCTTGCCGGTCCAAGACTTGTCAGGAATAGACAAATCGACGATGGAGCCATTGACGGTCGCATAGCGCAGCAGCGTTATGGCGTCTTTTTCATTTACCGTCAGTGCAAGAGAATTGCTGCCATCGTGGCCATAGAGAGACGCGGGAATGAGGCCCTCACGGCGCAATGCCCGAGGTTTAGCGTCCGGCGATCGCATTTCGCAGTTCAGTGAAAGTTCCATGGTGGTTGTTTAGGTTGGGTAATGAATTGAAGCAAATATGAGCTGGCCGTCAATTGGGCGCTATTGTCGCCGGATGTCTTCGCCGGATGTCTTCGCTAGATGTCTCTGCTAGATGTCTCTGCTAAGTATCTCCATCGGAGCGCTGCGCTAGAGTGCTAAACACTTGCCGCGTGAAGTGCCGAACTCTCCTGGAGCAGTGCCCGTTTTGGACCGTGGATGGGGTCCTCAACAATGATGGTTTGATCTCGGCTGGCACCTAGGGAAACAATGGCAATGGGTACTTCCATTTGCTCTGCCAAGAACTTGAGGTAGTCTAACGCCTGGGGCGGCAGATCCTCCAGCGCTCGGCAGTCGGTAGTGGGCTGCTGCCAACCTGGCAAAGTGTGAAAGATCGGACGGCAGCGGGCAAACTGGCGGGCGTTGCTGGGCAGATCGCGACAGGTTTTCCCGTCGATATCGTAGGCCACACACACCTGAATCTCCTCTAGTTCATCCAGCACATCTAGCTTAGTGATGGCAAGGCAGTCTAACCCATTGATGCGCACAGCGTAGCGACCAATTACGGCGTCAAACCAGCCGCAGCGCCGCTGCCGCCCCGTTGTTGTACCGAACTCTGCACCGCGATCGCACAGATGGGCCCCTAGGGGTGACCCATCTAGCTCCGTTGGGAAAGGACCTTCACCGACGCGGGTGGTGTAGGCCTTTGCAACCCCAATGACGCGATCGATGCTGGTTGGCCCTACCCCGGACCCAACACAGGCTCCCCCCGCAACTGGGTTAGATGAGGTCACATAGGGATATGTGCCGTGATCTAAATCCAGCAACGTCCCCTGTGCCCCCTCAAACAAGATATTGCGCTTGTCTCGGATTGCATTGTAAATCAGCAGTGAGGTGTCGGTGACATAGGGCCGTAGCCGCTCGGCATAGGCAAGATATTCTTGGATAACGTCATCTGGGTTAAGAGGCGGCAGATTGTACAGCTTTTCTAGCAGGACATTTTTATGGCTGATCGTCCAGCGAAGCTGTTCCCGAAGGCCGTCAGAGTCCATCAAATCGACCATGCGAATTCCGGTGCGCTCCGACTTATCGGCGTAGGTCGGACCGATGCCCCGCTTCGTGGTGCCAATTTTTTGATTGCCCCGCTGCTCTTCGGATGCCTGGTCAATCAGGCGATGGTAGGGCATTGTGACATGGGCTGACCCGGAAATCACTAAATTGCCTGTAGTGATACCGAGGGTGTCTAGCTGATCTAGCTCAGCAATCAACTCTTTGGGATCGATCACCGTTCCCGAGCCGATGATGCAAGTCGTGTCGGGATAGAGAATACCAGATGGAATCAGATGCAGCTTAAACGTCTGATCCTTCACAACAACGGTATGCCCAGCGTTGACACCGCCTTGATATCGAGCCACGACATCTGCAGATTTGCTCAGCAAATCTGTGATCTTCCCTTTACCCTCGTCGCCCCACTGGGCCCCAATTACAATAACGTTAGCCAATCTCTTAAGCGCTACTTAAAGTTAAAGTCACAAATTTCAATTATCTCGAAATACGCCGGACAATGTCAACTTATTCTTATTATTTTTGGCAATCTTCGCCATGTCGGCCATTGTCTCAGCCTGTCTCCATCTAGATAGTTTACAGAAGACACTTTTCTTGCTATAAGTCCCTCAACCTCGTATTCAATGCCCACCGCAATTTTAACCACAATTTAATTTAAGGAGATCGCTATGGCCCTTCATGCTGAGCTGCATAGACATTTAGGGGGCTCCGCTGTTCCCAGGGTTCTGTGGCGCTATTTTCAACGCAATGACCCTGCCCTGGCGCAGCGCTTTCCTGATTACGCTGAGTTTGAGGCTTTCTACACCCGTCCCCGCAATACTCTAGATGAGTATTTAGAGCTACATACCCTAGTCGAGGGGGTGCAAACTGAAGCAGCTCTCCCCTACTTTGTCTACCGCCTTGTTCGGGGAGCCTACATCTTTGAAAATTTGGCGTACTTAGAACTACGCTACACGCCATACCTCAGAACACCAGAGCACCTTAGTCAAAGCGATCGCATTGATGCTATGGCCACAATCGTCAACGTCGTCGGTGAGGCTGGCACCCTGGGGAATTACCCCATTGCCCTACACCAAATTCTCTGTATGCATTCCCGGCTTCCCTATGAGGTCAACCGGGCCATTGTTGATCTAGCTGCTGCCTCGCCCTATGTCTGCGCAGTTGATTTGGCCGGGGGAGATGCCCACTACCGCGATCGCCTCTCAGAATACGCTTCGCTCTATACCTACGCCCGCGAACTCGGCCTCAAGACCACAGGCCATCTATACGAAACCACTGATGGCTGCTATCCAGACCTTCTGCCGTATCTCATGCGCATCGGCCATGGTATCCAAATTCCGCTGCGCCAGCCCCAGTTACTTAAAGATGTGGCCGCCCGGGGCCAATGTTTGGAGGTCTGTCCCACCACCTACCTCAAAACCGGGACCCTGCAGGATTTGAGCCAGCTCAAAACGGTCTTTGACCGCTGTTTTGACGCTGGAGTAGATATTGCCATCTGCACTGACAACGCTGGCCTGCATAATGTGCGGCTGCCGTTCGAGCATGAAACCCTGCTGACCCATGACATCATCGATTTTGATCAGCTAGAGGCCTGTCAGCTGGCGTCATTCCGCCATGCCTTTGCTTGGCCCCATGACACCTATCCCAGCTCTATCATCTCCAACGCTCTCCAGCCGCCGACATTACCAGTGGGATAGCGCTCGAGCTGGGCGGTCTGTTGGCTCAGTAATGTCTTGAGCCAGCACCCTACATACCAGGCAAGTTGAGCCCCCCGGTCAGCTCTTCCATGCGATCGCGCATGGTTGCAGTTGATTTGTTGTAGGCATCCTTCATCGCCGCCGTGAACAGGTCTTCAACAACGCTGGCTTCCTCTTTCAGCACATCTGGCGCAATCTCGACGCGTCGGGGCTCTTGATTGCCGCTCACAATCACCTTAACTAGGCCCTCCCCCGCTTGCCCTTCAATGTCCATCTCCTCTAGCTCTTCTTGAAGACGCTTAGCGCCCTCTTGAACCTGCTGAGCTTTTTTGAAGGCATCTGCGAGCTCCTTCATTTTGCCTAAGCCGAGGCCAAATCCTTGCCCTTTTGTCATAGTATTTCGCTGGTTGGGGTTTGCTATGGTGCATTGCCACAGATAATGGCTTGATTATCTTAACTAATTTTTGTCCGTCCCATCGCTGCCACAGGGCCATAGCTGTGGCATATTGACCCATTGGGGTTTTGCTTGTTGCTGCTCTACAGCAAATCAGTGGGTCTGAAACTCTCCCAGAATTTTGACCTCGGGATGCAATCTCACAGACCATCGATCATCAACCCGCTGCTGCACGTCGCCGATCAGATCGAAAATGTTTTGTGCCGTGGCCTGCTTCAAATTGACGATGAAGTTTGCATGGCGCTGGGACACCTGAGCTTGCCCAATTTGATGCCCCTTGAGCCCCGTTTGTTCAATCAGCCACCCCGCTCTGCAATCGGTCGGATTACGAAAGACGCTGCCACAGCTCGGCAAATCGTAGGGTTGGGTGGTGTGCCGGTAGTTGAGAAAGTTCCTTGTTTCGGCAGTAACCTCTTGCGCTGTCGAGTCAGGGCAAAGTTGAAATGTTGCTTGGGTGACGATGCTATGCTGCTGCTGAAGTATGGAGGTGCGGTAGCTAAATTGCATCTCATCTACGCTGAGCTGTTTTGAGGTTCCATTGGGGAGTAGAACCTGAGCACTAAGGAAAACATCCGATGTGGCCTGACGGTGAGCCCCGGCGTTCATGGCAACCGCCCCGCCAACGGTTCCTGGAATTCCCGCCGCCCACTCTAGCCCGCGCCACCCTAACTCTGCGACCTGCCATGCCAAGCGGGCAATGGGCTCTCCTGCAGCTGCCGTCAGCTGGGCTGAATCGCGGTCGAGGACAGCATGCCGTAAACGACGGGTACAAATGACCAGTCCCCGAACGCCGCGATCGCTCACAAGTAGGTTAGTGCCAGCCCCTAAAAATGTGATGGGGTACCCATGGTGCTGCGCCCAATGAATGCATTCTTCTAGCTGTTCAATGGTGCTAGGCGCGGCAAACCGATCGGCAGGTCCACCTGCGCGAAACGACGTAAACTTTGCTAGGGAGATATTGGGCTGGACTTTGCAGTGGCTGTAGGGAAGATAGATCAGTTCGGGAGAGCTGCCAAGTGGCGTCCCCCTTACGGCCGACGAATGTGGCCAGTTGGTGGCAGCGCCATCAGTGGGGGAACAATCCGCAGAACTGATGGCGTTACCAGAGAAGCTAGACGCTAAATTATGAACCATGTCAAAGCAGTTAAATGGAGGCGAATGAAAAGAGGCGAATTGGAAATGACACCAGTAGGCTACAGGGGCAAAGACGCTTTGACATCTTGCTGCTGATAGAACGCCATCAGCTCGGGGATAACCTGATTCAGGTTCCCAGCGCCCAAAAATAGCGCCACATCCCCAGGGCGCAGCGTATCCTTCAGATAGCTGACAACCTCAGGTAGGCTAGGTCGATAGACAACGCAGCTGTGATTGGCTTGGACGGCGCTCGCCAGCATTTCGCCATTGATGTGGGCGCTGACAGGTTCCCCTGCAGCATAGATGTCTGTGAGAACAACCTGGTGGGCATTCTGGAACGCATGGCTAAATTCTGCCAAGAACGTGAGGGTACGGCTATAGCGATGAGGTTGGAAAATAGCTACGATACGCCGTCCCGCCTGAGCCTGCAGACTCGCTGCTGCCAAGGTCGCCCGAATCTCGCTCGGATGGTGGGCATAGTCATCAACAAAAGTAATCTGATTGACCTGTCCTCTCAGCTCATACCGCCGTCTAGCGCCTTCAAATTCGCTCAGGGCCTCAGCAATTAGGTCGAAGGGAAGACCCAGCAATCGTCCTAAAGCTACCGCCGCCATGCTGTTGCTCAAGTTATGGGCACCGAGCACCTGCAGCTCGAGTTTGCCCAACTGCTGACCATGCTCCCAAATGATGGCTTGGGTGCCGCGATCGCCATAGTCAATGTTGGTTGCTACATAGTCCGCTTGGCTGCCTGGCTCAACGCCGTACGTTGTGGTAGGGCTCAGCGCTTTAGATACGGTCTCACAGTCGGCGCAGGCAATTAGGATCTGGCACTGCTGAGAAAACTGCCGAAAAATTCGCACAACATCGTCAATGGAGGCATAGTGATCGGGATGATCGAGCTCCACATTTGTAATTACACCGATTTGGGGAGATAGCTTTACTAAAGAGCCATCCGACTCGTCAGCCTCGGCTAGTAGATAGGCTCCTTTCCCTGTCCTCGCGTTGCCCTGCCAAGCGCGGACCTCCCCACCAACAACAATGGTTGGATCGAGGCCTGCTTTGAGCAGCACATATCCCATCATGCTGCTAGTCGTGGTTTTTCCGTGAGTTCCCGCAACGGCAATGCCCCGATAGCGCCGCATCAGCCCGGCCAAAACATCTGAGCGATGAAAGACTGGGCAGCCAAGCGATAGCGCTGCCTGGTATTCCGAATTGGACTTTGAAATGGCGGTCGAGCAGATCACCTGCGGGGCCATCTGCTGTGCCGCAGCATTTCGTCTTGCCGAATGTGCATTATCTGTTCGGTGGGGCTGTGCCGCTCCCGGTGAGACTCCGACCTGAATCGGAGTCTCACCGGATACTGTTGAACTAGGCAAGAAAACAGTCAAGTTGTCGGCAGCTTGAGCATCGAAAATATGAGCGCCCTGCTGCTGAAGGCGCTGCGTGATGTGGTTCAACGTCTTGTCAGAGCCGGAAACCAGAATCTTCTGATCGAGCAAAACAGATGCGATCGCCGACATGCCAATTCCGCCAATTCCGATGAAATGGAATGGTCGACCGCTAAAGTCGACTTCACCGTCACCACCTTCGATGTCTTTTTTAAGGTCACTTAGCATTCAATCTCCTCACACAGCACCGTACCTGGACGACACCGGGTTATCATAGCAGGAGTCTATTTCGTGAGCATACACGAAGGGAAGCGGATCGCGACATAATTCGGGTCAGCCCGCATCATGGTTCCGCCATATGATATTGCTCCTAACCTCCAACGTCGATGATCCCTTCGGACATCCTTTAGGGGCCATGACGCGCTCAGCTGTAGCACCTTGCTACAGGCTCTAGGTCGCTGGATCAGGATAAAACTGGTCAGAGGCAAGGCTGGGTATCAAGGCTGGGTATCAAGACTGGGTATAAGTATGAAGGCCTCCTCCAGAGCGCCAAAGGATGTGAGAGGCGATCGCTCCACCCAATATCCCAGCACCGATACTCCAACAATTGCAGTTGATCCATTGGTCTGGTGAGCTAGCTGTGCTGAGAGGTCTTGGTCCCCTCTGGCGTAACCTAGCTGTGGATTTTGTCCCAAGTTCTGGGCAGGGCACCTCAAGGTGATATGATCTGACTCGACATTGGAGGTTTAGGATTTTAGTAAAGCGAGAGGGTAAGACGCAGTGATTAGAGTAGCGATTAATGGATTTGGACGTATTGGGCGCAATTTCTTGCGATGCTGGCTGACCCGGGAAAATAGCGGGCTTGAGATTGTTGCGATAAATGATACGTCTGATCCTCGTACGAACGCACACTTGCTCACCTATGACTCCATGCTGGGCAAGATAAATGCAGACATCACGGCTGACGACAACTCCATTACTGTCAATGGAAAGCCGATCAAGTGCGTATCTGATCGCAATCCTCTGAACTTGCCTTGGAAAGCTTGGGACATCGACCTCGTGGTCGAATCGACTGGCGTGTTCCGGGATGTGCCTGGCGCGTCCAAGCATATTGATGCTGGCGCAAAAAAGGTGCTGATTACTGCTCCGGGTAAGGGCAGTGGTATTGGAACCTTTGTCATGGGTGTCAATGATAAGGATTATACCCATGACTCGTTTAACGTCGTCAGCAACGCAAGCTGTACGACCAACTGTCTAGCTCCCGTTGTCAAAGTGTTGAACGATAGCTTCGGCATCATTAAAGGCACGATGACAACGACGCACAGCTACACTGGGGATCAGCGCTTGCTCGATGCTAGCCACCGCGACGTTCGTCGAGCTCGGGCTGCAGCGCTCAACATCGTCCCGACAACCACTGGTGCTGCTCAGGCCGTTGCCCTTGTGATTCCCGAAATGAAGGGTCGCCTGAACGGGATCGCGCTCCGGGTTCCAACCCCCAACGTATCTGTTGTAGACTTAGTGGCCCAGGTTGAGAAAAAGACCATCGGTGAGCAGGTCAACGAGACCCTCAAAGCCGCTGCCGAAGGACCGATGAAGGGCGTTCTGGGCTACAGCGATCTTCCCCTAGTATCTTGCGACTACCGAGGAAGCGATGATTCTTCTGTGGTCGACTCTAGCCTGACCATTGTTATGGAAGGG
>JGI12210J13797_10429695_pt1 | contig 11170 bp, 11 predicted proteins | sample ElkSlonscriptome_3_FD_13797 | JGI IMG/M metagenome (IMG submission 13797) | reverse complement strand
CGCCTCACGTCGAGGGCTTCGATCCCGTGGCCAAGATGGATCTCATCCTCGGTCCCGGACACGGGAAGTGAGCGCCTGATGCTCCTCGCCTCGGCCGCCCTCATCGAGAACGACGCGGTGGTCTTGGGGATCCTCCTGGTGATCCTCGCGCTGATCTTCCGGACGAGCCACAGCGACCACCCCCGCTGGAAGCGCTTCTACACCTACGTTCCGGCCCTCCTGCTCTGCTACTTCCTGCCGGGGCTGCTCGGCACGGCGAACATCATCTCGGGCGAGAGCTCGAAGCTCTACTTCGTATCGTCGCGCTACCTCCTGCCCGCGGCGCTGGTGCTGCTCACCCTCAGCCTCGATCTCGGCGCCATTCGCCGCCTCGGCGGCAAGATCATCGTCATGTTCCTGGCTGGGACGGCGGGGGTGATGTTCGGCGGGCCGCTGGTGCTCATGCTCTTTGCGACGCTCGCCCCCGACCTCGTGGGTGGCACCGGGCCCGACGCGGTGTGGCGGGGGATGACCACGGTGGCCGGGAGCTGGATCGGCGGCGGGGCCAACCAGACCGCCATGAAGGAGGTGTTCAGCGTCGGTGACGAGGTCTTCTCGAGCTGGATTGCGGTCGACGTGATCGTGGCCAACGTATGGATGGCCTTCCTCCTCTTCGGCGCAGGGCGCTCCGACGCGATCGACGCCCGCATCAAGGCCGACCACAGCGCCATCGACGCGCTCAAGGAGAAGGTGGCCGCTTACCAGGACGCGCACGCACGCATCCCGACCACCACCGACATCTTCACCATCCTCGCGGTCGGCTTCGGGGCCACCGCCGTCGGTCACCTCGGCGCCGACGGCATCGCGCCCTTCATCGCAGAGCGGGCGCCTTCTCTCGCGAAGTTCTCGCTCACCAGCAAGTTCTTCTGGCTCATCGTCATCGCGACCACGCTCGGGGTAGGGCTGTCCTTCACGCGGGCCCGCACCCTCGAGGGCGCCGGCGCCTCGAAGCTCGGCTCGGTGCTCCTGTACGTGCTCGTGGCCAGCATCGGGATGAAGATGAACCTGCTTGCCATCTTCGACCGGCCGGGGATCTTTCTCGTCGGGCTCACCTGGATTGCCATCCACGCCGGTCTCATGCTGCTGGTGGGCCGTCTCATCCGCGCGCCCTTCTTTTTCGTGGCCGTCGGCAGCCAGGCCAACATCGGGGGCGCTGCCTCGGCCCCCGTCGTGGCGAGCGCCTTCCATCCCGTGCTGGCCCCGGTCGGGGTCATGATGGCCGTGCTCGGCTACGCCGTCGGCACCTACGCCGCGTGGCTCTGCGGCCTCATGATGCAGAGCCTCGCGCCGTAGCCGCTCGACGCATCCGTCCTTGCGGACTTGCTTCAGCGCATCGAGGCGGTCGTGCAAGAAGGCCTTACGCCGTTCGACGTCGTCGCGGCCGGTGAGGTCGACGTGCTGGTCGGCATGCCAGCGAAAGGCCAGGCCCGCGCTCTGCCGACGACGTGCCAGGATCGACCTGATGGGTATTTCGAGGGTCGTCGGCACGTGGGGGCACACGCTCGGCGGCACGTTGGGAGCTGTCGCTGCCTGCGCCGGTCCCCGCTCGGCGGTGCCGGCGCCTTCGGCGACGACGACCGCTTCTCCAGCGGTCCCCGCCCTCGCGGTATCCGTTCTCGCGTCACGTCCGGCGGCGACCTCGAACGCAGCGCCGCCGTGTCCGTCAGCACCGGAGGGCACGGTCTGCATTCCGGGCGGAAGCTTCACGCGGGGGGTGGACGACGATCCGCACCGCTGTCGACAGCTCGGTCAGCCCCCCAGCCGTCGACCCTCCACCGGGCCCGCGACCGAGGTCTCCGTCTCGACGTTCTTTCTCGACGAGACCGAGGTCACCGTGGGCGCCTACCGGGCCTGCGTCGCCGCGCGCAAGTGCAAGCCAGTGCGCCCCCTGTACTCGGATTTCTTCGCTGACGAGCAGCCCATGACGGGGGTCACCTGGTACGAGGCGGTCGCTTACTGCGAGGCCCAGGGCAAGCGCCTCCCAACCGAAGCCGAGTGGGAGCGGGCGGCACGCGGCCCCGACGAGCGCCGCACGCCCTTCGGTGACGACGACGTCACCTGCGAAAGCGCGGTGGTGCGCGACGACAGGGGACGCAGCTGTGGGGTTCGCAAGAAGGGCTCTGACGGCGAGAAGGGAAAGGTGCTCCCGGTGCGCTCACGCCCGGCAGGGGCCTACGGCCTCTACGACATGATGGGCAACGCCGAAGAGTGGGTCGCCGACTGGTGGACCGAGAGCTATGCGGCGTGTGGCGAGGCCTGCCTCGGTCGCGACCCCAGGGGGCCTTGTGATGGTGGCGGAGGCGCTTGCGGCAAGCTCAGCTTCAAGGTGGTGCGGGGCGGGTCCTGGTATTGGGACGCGAGCCACGCGACGGCCTATCACCGCCGGCGGCACTTCCCGTTCAACACCCCGCCCGACTACCACCACTTCGGGTTCCGCTGCGCGCTCACCGCGGACCGGGAATGATGAGCACTCCTCGATCGCTGCGGATCCGACCGAAGGCGCGCGCCATCATCTGACCCACCCGCTCGATGCCGGTCTCCAGCCAGGCGCGGAAGTGCTCGGTGCGCTGAACGCAATAGTGGTAGCGACCCTTCCCCTCCGTGCGGACCACGGTGCGGAGCACGCGAGACCGGGCATCGGTGGGCTGAATGGCGCAGTTGTGACCGAGGCCACTGTCGTAGTCGAAGTAGAACTCGACGTTCGATAGGTAGAGACACCGCACCGGCACCCCGAGTGCCCCTGCTGCTTTCGCGATGCCCGCCATCGCCCGCTTGCCCGTGAGGTCGCCCCGCAGCGCGCGGCTTCGTCCGGTGACGATGAGAGCTCGTACGTAGTTGAAGTGTGCCTCGTCGGTGAGGAACGACTTCACTTTCGCCGCTTCGTGTCGTTTTCGAAGGCGCTGCAGGCGGGGATGGACGACCTTTCGTGCTCGCTCGTAGAGCGAGAGCAGCTCTTTCCGCCGGGTGCGATCGACCACCTGGGCTTCGATGGCGGCGCGTCCGATGGCCGGCTTGCCCCAGCGGGTGATGATGCCAGCCCCACCATCGGCCTCGAAGAAGAAGGCGGCGTAGATCCCGTGGAGGTCGACCACCATCTGGTCGAAGTCGATGAGCAGCAAGAAAACCGGGCGGGTCCAGCTCGCGTAGAGGTAGCTCTGCTCGGGACCGACGCCGACGTAGACCCCGCCCTGAGGAAGATGGGGGACGAAGCGCTCGGCGTGGTGTTCATCGGAGACGAGGAAATGGTGGTCGTCGGCCGAGAGCGCCTTGGGGGGCGGGTCCTCGGGGATGGCGGCGAGGATCGCTCGCTGCTTCTTCGACAGCGGCGTCAGCGGGTTGGGCGCTGCTTCGACACGCGCCGGCCAGAGCCACGTCGCCATTGCGGCGCCCAGCGCCGTTCGACGTCCGACCTCGATTCGACGCTGTCCCCCATCGGTCACGGCGGCCGAGCCTACACGAGCGATGCGGGGAATGCCCGTGGCGACGATCTCCCGCGAGTGTAGTCAGCCTGTCTGTCTCATGGCATGACACGCGGTCATGAAATCTAGGCTGATCCGAGGAATCCATGCTCTCTCGCTGAGCGCCGCCATGGTGCTGACGTTCGCCGCCTGCGGCGACCAAGGAGACGAGAAGGCGTCGAAGGACGACAGCTCCAAGAGCAAGAAGAAGAAGGACGACGACGACGACGAAAAGAAGGACGGGGACGGCAATGCCGTCGAAAAGGCAGCCGGCGACCTCGAGGTGAAATTCGAGGACGTCAAAGGCATGGTCAAGAAGGGCAAGCCCATCTCCGCCAAGCAGTACGAGAAGCTCGTGCTCGCCCATGCGAACTGCAAGGTCACCGATCAGGGCATCGACTCGAAGTGCGAGGCGGTGAAGATCATGCGCGAGTCGATGAATCGCTCCCAGCTCGCCAAGGGGGCGCTCGGCGGCAACAGCAAGCTCGGGCAGCGGCTCATCAACCACGAGCACCCGGCCGTCCGTATCAAGGCTGCGGGCATGATGGGCTCGCTCTTCGGCACCGCGGACAAGAGCCAGGACATGATCGTCGAGGCCCTCCGGAAGGAGAAGCACCCCGCGGTGATGAAGGCCATGATCCGCACCATCCGCAATGATGGGGCGCGCAACCCCAAGGTGGGCAAGCTGCTCCTCGAGCTGGCCGACCACGACAACCCCATGATCCAAAAAGAGGCCGTCTACGGGCTCAGCTCGAGTTGGAACGCCGAGCTAGAGGGCGGGCCGGAGAAGCTCATCGATCTCATGAAGGAAGACGAGGACGCTGAGGTCCGTCAGGCGGCCTGCAAGTACGCAGGCAAGCTCGGCGATGCCAAGCTCTTCCCCGTCTACAAGGAGCTGTTGTCTAAGCGCGACGACGGCAAGCTTTGGGCCGACTGCTTCCAGGGATTGGTCGAGATGTGGGGCGCCTACCCGCTCTACGGCACAAGCAGCGAAGACGCGTACAAGCTCACGATCGAGCTCTTGAACAGCACGCCGCGCACCGACGAGATCCCGCCCTGGCAGGGCATGAGCGACTTCGGCTACCTCCGCGGCGAAACGAACAAGAAGCTCGTCGAGTGGAAAGAGAAGGCGACCTGGTACGACGAGGCGGAGCTGCGCAAGGCGCTCTCGGCCGTCATCGCCGATGGCGACGCCAACTGGATGGCCCGTACGGGAGCCGCCAAGGCCATCGCCAAGATCGGGGCCAGCAAGGCTGACCTCGAGAAGCTCCGCAAGGGCTATGGAGACGATTCAAAGGGCAACGACAAGCACGTCGCCAAGGCCCTCGACGAGCTCATCGCCAAGGCCGAGTAAGATCTGCCCGCCATCCTCGACGATCTCAAGACTCAGCGTGCCCAGGCCCGGGTCGATCGCCGCAAGGCGATCGGCACCTTCGCCGACGTCTTCCTCGAGGAGACGTTCGATGCCGAGCGCGTCAGACAGGCGGCACTGTTGCGCGCCGAGAGCGAGAAAGCGGTCGAGGAGGCCGTCGCCAAGGCCCTCGAACGCACCTTTGCGCAGCTCGAGCCCGAGCAGCGGAAGCGACTCGCCTACCTGCTCCGCTCCGACGGGCTCACCATCTGAGCCAGGGGACGAGTTCGAGCCCCCACTTCGGTGCGGGGGCTCGCTTTCGTCGTGCTGTCTTGGGGCGCCGGAGGCGCTGCGGTAGAAGGACTCCCGTGGGGGCTCCGCGCATCGCACTGTGCATGATCGTTCGCGACGAGGCATCCATGTTGCCCGGGTGCCTCGCCTCGGTGAAGGGTCTCGTCGATCAGATCGTCGTCGTCGACACCGGCAGTGAAGACGACACCATGGTCATTGCCGAGGCGGCGGGAGCGCTCGTCTTTCAGCGGCCCTGGGATGACGACTTCTCGGCCCCGCGAAATCTCGGCCTCGAGCACGTCGACGCCGACTGGGTTTTGGTGCTCGATGCAGACGAACGCCTCGCACCCGGAGCGGGGGAGCGTCTCCGTATCGCGCTCGCGGCCGACGACTTCGACTGCGGGTTCCTTCCGCTGCACAACGCCACCCGGGTCGACGCGGCGCTCGAGGACGTGGTGCAGGGACGGGACCGGCTCACCGATGTGGCCTACCTCCCTCGCGTCATGCGGCGCACAGACGATCTTCGCTACGAAGGGCTCATTCACGAGTCCGTGGCCACCTGGCTCGGGCGAGAGAGGCGACCCAAGTTCCTGGTCGGCGTCGACGTGGTCCACCTCGGGGGGGTGCCGGACGTGCGTCAGCGTCGCCGAAAGGCCGAGCGCAACATCGCCCTGCTTCAACGCGCGGTGGAGCAGGGCCCCGAGGTGGTCGATCCCTACGGCTACCTCGCGCACGAGCATTTCGAAGCCGGCGACGTCGAGTCTGCGCGGTCCGTGGCCGAGCAGGGATGGCGTCTGGTGGAGCGCGGCGTGGCGACCACCGAACTCGGGGCCCTCCGGCTCGCCACAGCCCACGCATGGTTGCAGATCCAGGATCGCCGCGCCGACGCCGCGCTCGTGACCGTGGCGCGGGCGCTCAGCTATTCGGCCGGGCATCCCGACCTCTACTTCCTCCGCGGATGCGCGCAGGAGGCCATGGGCTTGGCCGCGACATCCGAGGTCGACCGTCGCACGCGTTTCGCTCTCGCGGTCGACGCCTATGAGCAAGCGGGCGCGCAATCGGAGCGGATCACGCTACAGAACTTCATCCAGGGGTCCTCGGGTTGGGCGGCATGGGTGCGTATCGGTACCGTCAAGCTGCTGCTCGACGATCCGCCGGGCGCCCTCGAGGCCTTCGAGCGCGCCCGGCGGGGGCGGCCTGGACACTGCGAGGCGCAGTGGGGCAAGGCGGAGGCGCTCCTGGCCTCGGGGATGCCAGTGGAGGCGATGCGTCAGCTCCAGTCGACCCTGGACCAGCGGCCCGATGGCTGGGTCCTCGCGGCGCTCGGCGCCGAGGCCGCCGGGATGGTGGAGGAGATGGAGGGGCTGCTCGGTCGCGCTCAGCTTTGCCTGGCGAACCAGCGCTTCTTTTCGCCCCACCGACGGGAGCGCTACGACGACGCCGCCGCCCTGCTGACCATGTACCGGGGCGAGCCGCACCCGGGACGGGGGCCGCTCGGACAGGTCGCCTCGCTCATGCACGGCAGCCAGCTCCGTCGCCCCGGCGCCCGCGTTCGCCCGCTCGACCTGCCGGCCCTGCGGAGGGTGATCGAACATCTCCTCAGGCGCGATCAGCGCCGTTGGATCACGCCTCTGCTTCAGCCAGAGGCATCCGAAATCTTGCCCGGTATCGATCGCATGGTGCAAGCCATCGTGGACGGATTCGTCCTCGCGCAGGCTTGACGCATGCCCATGTCGACCACCCTCATCATTCTCGCTCTGTTCCTGGGCGGGTGCAGTAAAGACGACCCCGCTCCCGGGGCTGTGACCGCGCCTCTCCCGTCTTCGATGCCGGACGACGAGCCGGTGGAGACCGTCGACGACACGGTCCCTTCGTCGACCGTGACGCCCCACGCCGACGGCGAGCGAGAGCCGGTGGAGGAAGACCCCGCCGACGACGATGACGAGGTCGCCGAGGAGGACGATGACTGCGCGCCCAAGGGCTCCGATCTCAAGCCGCTGCAGGTCCTCGCCATCACGTTCACGAGCGGCATCGAAGGCAAGGACCCGCGCGACAAGCTCCACGTGGCGCGGCCGGGTCAGAGGGTCTACGCGCACCTCAAGATGCGGAACCGCAGCGGACGAAAGCGCTGCCTCGACGTGACGTTTAGGGTTGGCGGCAAGAAGCGGACGAAGGTCCGCCTCGAGATCGGGAAGTCTTGGTCCTGGCGAACCTGGGCCTACAACACCCTCCGCGCCGACGACCGGCAGCCCCTCGAGCTGACCATCGTCGACGACCAGGGCGCCCTCGTGTTTCACAAGAAGCTGCCCGTCGTCCCCGAGTGAAGCGGCGTCAGTGGCGAACGCAGCGGAAGCCTAGGCCCGGCACCTGATAGTCGACGGCGGCCCCGCCCCGGAAATCGACGCGGATCCCCCGGCCGCTGCGGTTCCAGCCCCCGCCGCGCACGACGTGGGCGCCGTTGTCGGCGGTGACCACATGGGGGTCGGTCGCGGGCTGTCCGTCGAGCTTGGTGAAGTTGTCGAGGCACCATTCCCAGACGTTGCCCGACAGGTCGTGGATGCGTCCGTAGGGGGTGACGCGGTCTCCGTCGGGGTGGGCCCCCACCTCGGACGTGCCGCCGCCGTGACATCCGTCATTGCCAGAGGGGGAGGTGATCTCGCCCGGGGCGAAGTCAGCGCGCTTGCAGGTTGGCGCATCGTCGCCCCATGCGTAGGCGCGGCCGTCTCCGCCCGTGGCGGCCCAGTACCACTCGGCCTCGGTGGGCAGTGATTGCTCGCGCCACGCGCAGTAGGCCTTGGCGTGCTCCCAGTGAACCTTGTTGACCGGGTGACGCGGCTGTTTGGGGTAGTTGATGAACAGCCCCCAGGTGCGCGGCTCCTCGCAGGCCTTGGCCTTCACGCAGCCGGCATAGGCTTCGACGGTCACCTCGGTCGCGTCGATGCAATACGGTTGGGTCAAGACGACCCGATGGGAAGCCGCCTTGGCGGTGTCGGAGTGGGGCATCGCGAAGCCCTTCTCGCCCGTCGTGGGGACGTACACCTCACCCTCGGGGCAGGCGGGTTTGCACGAGCCGGCCTCGCAATGCTCGACCGGGGCGCATTCGGGGCTGCAGGCAACGGGGGTCGTCGCCGTGGCTGAGGGCGCAGCAGCGGCGGCACTGACCGATGTGGCAGTGGTGGCGCTCGGGGCCGGTGGGGCCGACTCGGAGGAGCAGCCCACGGTCAGCAGAACGGCGGGGAGGATCCCCTGCGTACGCGGCGACACGGGGGGATCGAACCCCCGCTGGCACGCGGCGGGCAACTTCCTTCGCCCCTAGGAGGCGACGGCGACCGGGCCCGGCCTGGCCCGCGCCCGGTGCTTTTTCTTCTTCTTGACCAAGACGTAGTCGTTGGCGTGCTCCGGCCGGACCTCGCCGGACTCGGGGTCGACGAGCCACGGCATCGCGTGCTTCTCCGGGACCCTCACCTGGCTCGGCGCCTCGTAGGTGTGGCGGACACGGTCCCAGAGCGGGCTCGTGACCCCGTGGTTCACCTTCGGGTTATGGAAGTGGTGATGGAAGTGATGCTTCCGCATCCACCGCCCGTAGCGGCCGTTGGGGCCGTGGGTATGGGCGCGCCGGTGGAGGAACTCGTACGTCGCGTACATGCCGACCAGACCCACGGTGAAGGCCGCGCCGCGGCGACGACCGAGGGCCAGCGTCGCCAGGGGGCCCACCGCCGTGGTGGTGAGGGCGGCGGCGCCGATCTTCTTCACGGTGGGGGCAAAGTAGTGCGTCGTCGCGTGGTGCTTGGTGTGCTCGACCGAGAAGACGTTGCGATGGCGAATGTGCACGTGTCCGAGTTGCTCGTGGATGACGTGCTCGAGGAGGGACCAGGTGGAGGCCCCGGCGAGGGCGGACAGCGCAGTGGACAGCTTCATGGTGAATCCTCGGGGGTTGGGCGCGACGCGATGGCACGAGCGAGGGGGTCGGCGGGGGCGCCCCAACCGCGTAGCAGCGCCTCGACGAGCTGGGTGACCCGCAACAGCGGAGAGAAGAAGCCCGGCGCGAGTCGGTCGAGCTTGCTGGTCTGAACCACGCCCTGGACCGCGGACCAGAGAATCACGCTCCGTCCGACGGCGTCGCCTGCGGTGAGGGCGCCCGCCTCTACGGCCGCCGACACCCGATCGGCCACGACGAGGAAGGCGCGCTCGAGCGGTTCACGAACCCGCGCCGCCGCGTCGTCGGTGACCACGGGTTCAGGGTCGACGAGCGTGAGGCTGATGAGGCGATAGGTCGATGGGTCCTCCTCGGGGAGCCGGGCGTAGAACCAGGCCACGCGGAGAAGCTCGGCAATGGCCGCCTCGGCCGCGTCTTCGACCGTGGACCGGGGCCCGGCATCGAAGCGGGCCAGCATGCGGTCGATGCACACGGCCTGCATCTCGACCACCAGCGCGTCCTTGCCGTCGAAGTACCGGTAGAGAGCCCCTGGCGTGAGATCGAGCTCCGTGGCGAGGCGCGCCATCGTCAGGCCCTGCAGGCCTTCGTCCGACAGGAGCTCCAGGGCCTTGGTCACGATGGCATCGCGCCGCCGCGCTCGCCGGCGGGCCCGCGGAGTGGGGGGACGCGCAGGCGCTGGATGGGCCGGCGATGCGGTTTCGTGAATCACGTTTACTTTGTAAACGTTATTTACGTTCTGGGCAAGGCTTCGTGCTGCTCCGTTGACCAGGAGGGGAAGGGTCACCAAACTGTCCGTGAACGGTCGAACGACCGTGTGACCACGCCCATGCCTCTTCGCGGACTCAACGCTCGCAGTCGCCGGATCCTCATCTCGGCGATCACCGAGTACATCGCGACGGGGTCGCCCGTCGGGAGCCGGACGTTGTCTCGCAAGTACGGGCTCGACCTGTCGCCCGCAAGCATACGCAACGTGCTCGCCGACCTCGAGGAAGCGGGCTACCTACACCAACCGCACACCTCCGCTGGCCGCGTGCCCACCGAGAAGGCCCTGCGCGGCTTCATCGATGCGCTCACCGACTTCGAGGAGATCACCCGGTCCGATCGCCAGACCATGCGCGCGCGCTTCGAAGACATCTTCGCCGCCACCCGTGGCGCAACGCCGGCTGAGCGGCTCCGCCTCGCGGGCAAAGTCGTGAGCGACCTCGCCGGCGTCGCCGCCGTGGTGGCGGCGTCGCCGACCGACACGCGGCAGCTCACGCAGCTGCGCTTCATCCAGACCAGGCCCGGTCAGCTCCTCGCCGTCCTCGTCTTCAGCGGCGGCGCGGTAGAGAACCGCTACATCCAGATCGATGAGGAGCCGACCGCGCGCGACCTCGAGCGTATTCACAACCTCCTCACCGACGTCGTGGAAGGGCGGTCTCTCGGTGACCTGCGCAGTCTCTTCATTCGTCGGCTCGCGAGCGAGCGGAGCCAGGTCGACGACTTCAAGCGCAAGGCCTTCGAATTCGGCCGCGACGCGCTCAACGCCGTACCTCGGCAGAGCGACGTCGTCATCGAGGGGAGTACCCGCCTGCTCGATCGTCCCGAGTACGACGACGCGGGCAAGCTCAAGCGGCTGCTCATGGCGCTCGAGGAGCGCGAGAATCTCGTGGAGCTGCTCGACAAGACCATCGATGCCGGGAGCGTCACCGTCTACATCGGAAGCGAAGTCGCGGATGTCGAGGGCGCGGAGCTGAGCCTCGTGGTCGCGCCGTTCGGCGATTCGGAGCGGGGCGCGGGCACGGTCGGCGTGCTCGGCCCCACCCGCATGGACTACGCCCGAATCATGCCTCTGGTGGACGCCACGGCGGCCGCGATGACCGCCGCCCTCAAGAAGCTCGACTGATCGGCTTTTGAACCGAACTTGACGCCGGGACGGCGGTCACAGGATGATGCGCCAAATCGGCGATTTCTCGCCCGATTAGGAGACGCCCTTGTCCACGATTCTGGCGGTAGACGACAGCGCGACGATGCGGAAGTGCCTCGAGATCACGTTCTCGGGGACGGAATTCGAGCTGGTGACCTGTGGGACGGCCGACGAGGCCCTCGAGAAGG
>JGI12210J13797_10188503_pt1 | contig 11170 bp, 9 predicted proteins | sample ElkSlonscriptome_3_FD_13797 | JGI IMG/M metagenome (IMG submission 13797) | reverse complement strand
CGCGGGTGTCGTGGATGTTGCGGCCCGTGGACAGGTCCATGATCGTATCCGCACCCCAACGCGTGGCCCAGACCATCTTGTCCACTTCAGTGGCTACATCGGAGGCGACCGCGCTGTTGCCGATATTGGCGTTGATCTTGACGAGGAAATTGCGCCCGATGGCCATCGGCTCGGTTTCGGGGTGGTTGATGTTGTTTGGGATGATCGCGCGGCCCCGGGCGACTTCATCGCGGACGAATTCCGGTGTGATGATAGTCGGGATTTCCGCGCCCCAGCTCTCGCCATCCCGCAGCATATCGGGGTTGATCTCGCGGCCCAGATTCTCGCGCTCGGCGACATATTCCATCTCGGGCGTGATGATGCCTTTGCGGGCGTAGTGCATCTGGCTGACATTGTGCCCTGGTTTGGCGCGCAGCGGGCGTTTGACCACATTGGGGAACTGTGGGACGCCGCCGGAGCGGTCGGGGCCAAGCTGGCCGTTATCCTCCGGCTTTACCTCGCGTGCGTCATATTCCTCAACATCGCCGCGTGCCATGATCCACTCGCGCCGCTTTTGTTCAAGCCCGGCATTGATGTCGATCGCGACATTGGTGTCGGTGTAGGGGCCGGACGTGTCATAGACGCGCACGCTCGGCTCCCCGCCCTCAAGGTCAATCTCGCGCATGGCGACTTGCACGCCGCTGCCGGTGCGCGCGCCCACGTGGACCTTGCGACTGCCGCGAATGGGTCCGGTGGTTACGCCAATTTCTACGGGGCTGTTTATGTCGGCCATGCGAAGTCTCTCCTTTGGTGGCGGAGCGCGGACTTCGGGCGCTGCTGTCACAAAACGCGCCGCCCACTCCCTCCGCCGATGCTAATCGGTTCAGGTTCGACGGGTCGAACGGGCGCTTAACTCCGTCCCTCTCAGCGAAAAGCTCGCTCCCCGGGGATGGCATAGAGCTACGCTCCGCAAGCCTGCGAGTCCAGCCCAATAGCACTGCGGCTGAAACCACTTGACCGTCCGCGTATTATTTAAATAACACACTCAATCATGTCCGAGAGCACCACCTATGCGCCGCGTCCATGGCCGTTTGCCCTCGCTGCGGTTTTGGTGGCCATGCTGTTCTACAGTGTTGACGGAGACATCATGCGCGCCGTGGGCGCCGATGCATGGTTCGACAAATTTCGCTATGGCTGGCCGCTGCTGCTCAACACGCTCGACCTGATCGTTATCGCCGTTTGTTTCCGATGGATCGGCGGCGTGGGCTGGGCACAGCAATGGGATACGGTGGGCCTTGCAAAGCCTGTCGCCGCCGCCACCGCATTTGCGGCGACCCTGTTCATCCCGGCATACGCCATCGCGTGGATCGCCAGCGGGCTTGCAGACCAGATCGGAGCGGACGCAATCGCGTTTGGCGGGATCCTGTTTCCCGTGTTCGAGGAAGTGAGCTTTCGTGGCCTCGCCATCGGCGTCCTGATGATGCACTTTCGCTGGCCGTTCCTGATCGCGGCGCTGCTGCCCTCGTTTTTTTTCGGGGCGTTTCACATGTATCAGGGCGACGGAATTGAGGAGAGCCTTGGCATTGCCGCCATCACAGCCTTTGGCGGAGTCTGGTTCGGGTGGGTCTATTGGAAGTGGGACTTCAATCTGTGGCCCGCCATTTTCCTCCACGCGGGGCTCAACAGCGCATGGACCCTGTTCGCGCTGGGCGAGAATGCAATGGGTGGCCAGTTGGGTAACGCGATCCGCCTAGGCGTGATTGTCAGCTCGATCGTGCTGACACTCTGGGGTCAGGATTGGCTGCGGCGCGTGTTGGGCAAGAATGCCCCTGCCCGACCAGCACAACCCGCCTGATCCGGCCGCGCGCCTATTCTTCGCCAGTCGCTCCTGTCAGGACCAGCGCAAGCAGCACCGTTGCCAGCACGCCTGATCCGCCAGCCAGCGGCAGTTCGCCCGAAAAATCACGACCCAGCGTCATCGACAAGGCGTTGGCGGCCATCGCGATAACCCCGATCAGAGCGGTCAGCCCGCCCAGCGCCTTCGCCCCGCGCGCCATCGCCGCCATGCCAAACACCAGCGCAGCCAGGCCCAGCAGCGCCTTGGCCGCGTTGTACACGAAGAACGAGAACGCGACGACCGACATAAAGGCGGGTCTGAATGCCTCCATCTCGCCTGCGACCTCTCCAAACGGGGCGAACATCACAAGGCCAACGCCAACCTGCACCACGTTCAGCACCGCCGCAAAGGCTATCGCTGCCCAGCCCAGCGCATACCCTTTAGCCTGCATCATCGCCGCACCTGCAAAGGCGGTGAGCGCTGTGAACAGCACTGCTTCGATACTCCAGAGAAATTTGCGGCTGATATCCGGCGCGCCGATATACAACGCCGTGTAGATCGCCTGCGTCACCGCCGCGAGGATAAGCAGCACGGCCATGATACCGGCGCTGCGCTTGAGAGTGATTTCCATTGGTTCAGCCCCTGAGCGAAGATGTGCGTCGCACGCTATACGCGGATTGCAGGCGGTTGGTTACAGAGGGGGGCAGGAAAATTGCGATATGCCGTCTTACAGCTGGAACATGCGGGCTGGCGGCGGTTTATGGTATCACCCAGCCATGGCCCGGTATCAAGATATCGACCCATCCGATCCGCTGGTGCGCAGTACCGATGTCATGCGTCCGCGCGCATCTGATCTGATCCAACTGGAGTTTTTCGAAGCAGCAGCAGGCAAGATGCCACGTGCAGTCTTTGACCAGCATCACATGCTGATCAACCTGCGTGAACAGCCGATGCAAATCCAGAACTGGCGCGACGGGCAGCTGTTCGAGTATTTTACGCTCGCGATGAAATTGTCATTAAGCCCGCCGGGATCGAAAGCGGCTGGCGCTGGGCTGAACAGTCGAAGGTCACCGTGCTCACAGTCGATCCGGAGTAACTGAACCGCTCGCGCGGATGCTGACCGTCAAGCTGCTCGAGCGCTATGGCGAGAATGCGGCCGAAGAGGCGGAGTTTTCGCGCCAGTTTCGCAAGACCATCGGCGACAGTCCGCACCAGTTCCTGATGCGATGCCGGATGGAGCGGGCACTGGGACTGCTCACCGATGCGGGCCACCCGCTCAGCGACATCGCGATCGCCTGCGGCTTTTCCGATCAGGCCCATCTGACCCGCCTGTTCAAACGCTTCACGGGGAAGACCCCGCGCCAGTATCGCGCGCAGGCCATTTAGATCGTTTGCGCCGCGGGCCGGAACATCCGCCCAAAGCAGGATTCTTCAAAAAACGCACAGGAACCTGCAAGAGTGAAGGCGCGCTTGCTCCTATTCAGAATGCACAACAACGCATTCAAAGGAGCACACAGATGGAATACCACACACTAGGAAACACCGTTCTTAAAGTCAGCCGTCTGGCGCTGGGCACGATGACGTTTGGCGATGATTAGGGCTGGGGCGCAGATGATGCCGCATCGCGCCAGGTCTTTGACGCCTATGCCGAAGGAGGCGGCAATTTCTTCGACACTGCTGACATGTACGCCAATGACAATTCGGAGCTGATGCTGGGCCGGTATATCAATGACGCGGGTATGCGCGACAAGGCAGTGATCGCCACCAAGTTCAGCTTTATTGCGCAATCCCTCAATCCCAAGGCGGGCGGCAATGGTCGCAAGAATATCATGAGCGCGGTCGACGGATCGCTGGAACGGCTGGGCACCGACTATATCGACCTTTACATCCTGCTCACTTGGGATCGCGTGACCCCCGCCGAACCGGCTGGATGCAGTGAGTGAGCGCGAAATGCGGTTCCCCGCCACCTTCTTCACGCCGGGATGCAGGCGATGCTGCAAGGGGGCGTGGCTATCGGAAACAAGCCTGCGCACTACTCCCCCGATCACCTGATGTCAGGTGCACAAGCGGGCGTTGGCGCAGACTGAACAACACGGGGGCATCGCTAGCCCTCCCGATGGGTACGGTCCGGGTCGTGTGGCGCGCCCGGACCGTTTATCTGTGCCGCCCGCACCCGCCCCATTCCGCGCCTCCCGACCTTGCAAAATCATGTATCGCCGGCGGCTTTCTTAACGCGGCGATAACCTTGTTTGGCGCATGCACCGCGCAATTACCTAGGTTTGGGGAAGCGATGGCATGCCGCGGTTCGGCTGCGCACGATTGTGGAGGTGGGCGTTCGCATTGGCGGCGGCGATTTTCTGCGTCGCCATGCCCTCTGCCGCGCAGGCGCAGGATTGCAACGCGGCGACCTCTCCCGGCACGGCCCCGCCATCATGGCAGACCTATTGCTGGTTCGACCTCGCCGGATACAACGACACTCAGGCGCGCAGCGGCGCGGGGCAGAACTTTGCCATCAGTTTGAGCGACGGATCGCAAATCCGCTTTAACCTGCGCACCACCTCGAGCGCGTCCAGCGGAGCGACCGCGCGCCTTGCCCCCAGTTGGTTTGGCGCAGCTGTCGGCAACAGCGCCTTTCTGGGCATTCCGGGCCGCCCCATCCTGTATATGAACAATTCCGGATCGACGGTGACGTTCAACTTCACCAACATCCAGATCGTGCCGCCGCCCGGCGTTGCGTCAGTCACCACTTTTGCATTCGTCGTGGCCGATGCGGAATCCACCGATGGCTCCGAATTTCTCGAATACACCACCAACGGCACCGCGTGGGAGGTGCTTGATGCCGTGCCTCCAATTTCGGGCGCACAAATGCCTGTCAACACAGGCGTTGGCACCCGCACATTCCGGTCCTCGGGTGGCGGGCAAGGCGGGCGTGTCGGCGCGTTTATTGTTGGATCGAACACGCCCTCCACCGTTACCGCGACGATGCGCGGATCAGGCCTGCAGGGGATCATGTTTGCCGTCCGCTTTGCCAGCATCAGCATATCCAAGCGGATCGAGGGGACGCGGATCGACGCCAGCGACCAGTTCGACTTTGCGATTGAATCCACATCATCCGGCACGCCACTGGCCGCAGGCACCACCACGGGCGGCAGCCTTGGCCCGTTTCCCGCAGTCGTACTGTCCACCGCTTCGGGCATTCCGGTGACGCTGACAGAGGATGTCGCAAGCGGCAGCGCCAGCGCGCTCTCGCAATATCAGTCGCGCCTCACCTGCACCAACACCAACGCTGCCTCCACTACGCCTCTGCCAGTTGATCTGGAGACAACAAGCTACGATTTCGGCGCTCTGCAATTCAGCGACTCAATCGCCTGCATCTTCGTCAATACACCGCGCCCGCATATCAGCCTGACAAAGCGGCTGGGCGCGGACGGGCGCAATGCCGAGACCGACCAGTTCCGATTGCGCATCCGCGACCGCACAGCCAATTTCAACGTGGCGCAAGTCAACACGACCGGCACGGGCAACAGTTTTGGCGTGGATTCGACCGGCCTGGTGCAAGTGACCCCCGGCAATTCCATTCGCGCCGTGGAACTGGCGCGCGGCACCACCGATTTCCGCCTGTATGAAGAGGAAATGGTGTGCACCAATGCCAACGCTGCGTCCTCCACCGCGCTACCTACCGGCGGCCGAAGGGTGGATCTGGTCCCGCAGATTGGCGACGTAATCTCCTGCATCGTTACCAACACCCTGTTGCCGGTCGCTTTGCTGGAGGTGGAGAAAACCTCTGCTGTCATCTCCGATCCAACCGGCTCCGCCAATCCAAAGCGTATCCCCGGCGCCCTCGTCGAATACACGATCACGGTGCGCAATGTCGGACCCGGCCCGGTCGATCTCGATAGTGTCGGCGTACTCGATACCCTGCCGCCGGAAATGGAGTTTGCAACGCCGTTCTCCGTCACCTTCGCCGAAGGGGCAACGCCCAGCGGTCTGGACCCGTTCGATCCGGCGAGCATGGTCAGCTATACCAGCGCCACCGGCGCGAGCGGGCCGTTCGACTATTCACCGGGCGGCACCTTTGATGATGTGGTCACCGGCATCAGGGTCGAACCCGAAGGCGTGATGGCGGGGGCATCGGGCGCCGCTCAGCCCAGCTTTACGCTGACTTACCGGATGCGGGTGAACCCGACACCATAGGGTGCGTGTGTGCTGGCCATATGTGTGGACGTATTCGCGCTCCATGGCCTAGGCGCGGCGGTGCGTGACCACACTCTACCGCCTTGATGCACCCGCCGCCGCCATCGCCGACCATTTCGGAGCGCGGGCGGGCGATGATCCATGGGCAGGCGGCTATGTCGCGCCGGGAAAGTTTGCGCCCATAATCACAGCCGGGCGGGAGTTTATTTCGGGGCCTCGGCCTGCGCATAGCCCGCTTCAACCGCGCATGGTGCCGCGCCTTTGGGGCGTGATGCCTCCGCCCGGCGCGCATGATCCCATGCGGCGCATCGCGACCGTTCGCAATCCGGACAGCCCGTTCTGGATCGGAAACTTGCGCAACAGCGAATTTCGCTGTCTCGTCCCTGCAACGGCGGTGATGGCGTGGGGCGAAGGGACCGATTATGAAGGGCGGCGGCTGAAGCACTGGTTCGCCCCTTCCGAACAACCCCTCTTAGCGCTTGCGGCCGTTTGGAAAGACGAAGATGTCCCCGCCTTCGCAATCCTGACGCAAGGGGCAACCGGAGCGGCAAAAGCCGCCGGAGCCAAAGCCATGCCCGTCATCTTGCCCGCCGATGCAAGATCACAACAGGACTGGCTGCATGGCCCATGGGCTGGAGCGCGCGCGATGATCGAAGGGGAGCGGATCAGGCGCGCGCGGATCAAGCAGACGAATGATCCTGATCTTGGCCAGATAAATCCTCCGCAGCCCTAAGCCCGCATTAACGCCTCCCCCTTCCCAAATGCCGCGACGCTTGCTTAGGTGGACGCGCAGTCTCGGTTGCGTTGGGGGGAACACACACATGCCACAACAATTTTCAGCGGTGGAAGCCTTTGCCAGCCTCAGCGCAGGGGCGCTTGCCGCGCTGGAGGGGGCAGCGGACATCCGCCGCGTCAAAGGCGGCGATGTGCTGGTACGCTATGGGGATGAGGCCGACGCGCTTTATCTGGTGAGCGCGGGCCGCTTTCATGTACAATTGCCCGACGGGCGCGTGGTGGCCGAAATCGAAGCGGGTGAGCCAGTTGGTGAACTCGCCTTCTTCTCCGGCGGAACCCGCACCGCCGATGTGCGCGCCACGCGTGACAGCGCGGTCTATGTCCTGACACGAGAAGCCTATGATCGGGTGGTCGCCCAGCACCACGAAATCACCGAGACAATCCTTGCCACGGTTGCGCGCCGGCTGGCCCGCGCCACCGGCTCTGCACAGGCGCTGGAGGCAAAGCCGGGCCGCGTGATCGCTCTGTTGCCCGCCGGATCCGCGCCCTTGCCAGATGGGCTGGCAGAGCGGCTGTGCACCGCGCTCGCCAAATATGATACGCCGCGCCTCATAGGCCTTGCGGATATGCCAGAGGGGCTGTCGCCTGACGATGCGCGCTTTGGTGAATGGGTTGCGCAATTGGAGGCAAGCGCGGGCCGGATTGTGCTGCGCGCGAGTGATGGTGCAGAGACTGGCGAGGCCTGGAACCGCGCCATCGCGCGCAATTCCGATGATGTGCTGCTCTCAGCGCCGCTCAGCGATGGCGACACCGCGCTCTCGGAACTCGAAACATACGCCCTGCCTCTGTTCCCGCGCGCCAACCGGATGCTGATGCTGTGGCGTGAAAGCGATGCACAGCCGATCACCGGCACACTGCGCTGGCTGGAGGATCGCGATGTAAAGCTGCACCACCATATCGCACTCGACACAGATGCCTCGCTGGAGCGGGTGGCCCGATTTTTGGCGGGCAAGGCGAACGGCGTCGTGCTGGCAGGCGGCGGCGCGCTGGGCTGCGCGCATATAGGCGTGATGCAGGCCCTGATCGAGAACGGCGTGCCGATCGACTATTTCGGCGGCACCAGCGCGGGCGCGGCGATGGGCGGGGCCTTGGCACTCGGCCTGTCCGCACACGACGCATTGGAGCAGATGCAGGAGATGTTCATTGCCAACAAGGCGATGAAGAAGATGACGATTCCCGTGCACTCGTTCCTCGATCCGCGCATTTTCGATGCACAATTGCAGATGCGATACGGGATGCAGGACATTGTCGACCTGCCCTACAATTACTTTGCCGTGTCCACGAACCTGTCGACCAATGGCATATTTGTGCATACACGCGGGCCTTTGTGGGAGGCGGTGCGCGCGTCCGGCTCCCTGCCCACGATCCTGCCGCCCTTGATCACCGATGATGGTGATATTCTGGTCGATGGCGGCGTGCTGGACAATATTCCGGTTGCGATCATGCGCGAGGTGAAGGCGGGGCCGAATGTGGTCGTCGCCCTGCGCGCGGATGCGGGCGCGGAATGGCGCATTGACGCCAAGTATGGCGACGTGCGCAGCCCCGGCCAATTGGCGCGCGATATCATGCTGCGGCGAAAGCCGGAGCGCGCTTTTCCCAGTTTGGTGGAGATCATGTCCCGCTCCATGGTGGTTGCGAGCGAAGGCAGCGTCGAGGCGAGCCTTGCTCAGGCCGATGCGCTGCTGGTGCCGCCGATCCCTGAAGACATGCAGATCCTCGACTGGCATCTGGGCACGCAAGTGGCGCAGGACGCCCGCGAATTCACCGCCAATGCGATCGCCACCCGCGCTGATCTCGCGGCGATGAAGGCGGCCTGATGCGGGAACGGTCAGGGGTCCGATCCAGTAGATAATGTCGGTTTTATACAATTCGATGCGAAAGCGTCACACCCCGATCATGGCCCGGATTTGGTGTGATAATATCTGTATGTCATCACCTGTAGTGCGGGTAGCGTGGCCTTCGTGACAGGGGGCCGGAAATTTCCGTGAAACAGCGATCGCCGGATCGCTACCCCTTACTATTCAGAGGACCACGAATGACCACCGCAAATCGCTACCGCTTTACCCGCCTGACCGCCGCCGTCCTGCTCGGCTCCACCGCCATGGCCACGCTGATGACCCCGCAAGAGGCGCGCGCGGATGATTGCCTGCTGGACCGCGACGATGACGGCGTCGTCGATGCAACTACGGATAATGACGGCGGAGCAGACTCAAGCAACGACGACGCCAGCCTCGCCTGCGGTGTGGGCGCGGATGCTTCCGGCCAATTTGCAACCGCACTTGGCGGCAATTCAGTGGCTAACGCAGACCGCACCGTCGCCGTTGGCCGCATCGCACAGGCAACCGCCGCCGATGCAACCGCATTGGGCCACAACCCCCGCGCAACCGCGATGGGCGCGGTCGCCTTGGGTCAGAATACTGAGGCCACGGCGGAAAATGTGGTCGCGCTTGGCACGTCCGCGATTGCCCGGGGATCCCATTCGACAGTAGTCGGCAGCAGCGCGAGCGCGCTCAGCTTTGAAGCGGTCGCAATCGGCAGCGCGAGTTCGGCGGCCGCAAATAGTGTGGCGGTTGGCCGGCGATCCGCCGCAAGATCAGATTCGGTCGCAGTCGGCAAGCTCGCCAGAGCCAGCACTTCGTTCGGCGTCGCGCTGGGGACGGATACTCTGGTTCAATTCAATTCGGATCGCTCCGTCGCGCTCGGTTCGTCAGCCACAGTAACGAATGCGACCGATGAAGTGGCGATTGGCTCAGGCTCGCTTGCAACAGAGACAAATACAGTCTCGGTCGGCAGGAGCGGCAGCGAGCGCCGGATCGTTAACGTCGCAGCGGGAAGTGCCGATACCGATGCGGTAAATATCGGACAACTCAACGCCGCGCTCACCAATATCGAAAACAGCGGCAATCCTTTCATCGCAATTGAGACAGATCAAGCGACCGCCAGCGCCGATGGCTTTGGGTCAATCGCCATCGGTGGTGCCACCATTGCGATCAACGGGTTTTCGACGGCAGTCGGAACTGAAGCTCAATCGGGCGTTTAACCGTTGCTTCGGGTTTCGAGGCAATAGCATTGGGCCAAGATGCGGATGCAGTGGGAGAAGGCTCTGTCGCCCTAGGGGCCAATTCCCTCGCCGATGAGGCAAACACCGTCTCGGTTGGCTCTGCCACCAATCAGCGCCGGATCACAAATGTCGCGCACGGGATTTCGGCTTTTGATGCGGTCAACTTCGCCCAGCTCAACGATGCCATCGCCAGTGTCGATGGATCAGCTGGCACCACTTTTCTGACTGTCCGTAGCAACAACGATCCTGCGGTCACCGGGGGCGGCTTTTCAGTCGCGCTTGGGGGCGGCGCAGAGACCGTCGGCAATTTCTCAGTTGCTGCAGGGGATCTGGCGAAGGCGCGCGGTCAGGCCTCGGTTGCTCTTGGAGACGGAGCCGAGGCGAACGAACTCCAAACTTTCGCTCTGTGCAGTCGGAGTGCAGCCAACGGAGCGCGCGCTATCGCCATCGGCAATTTTGCCGAAGCGGCAAGTATCAATGACGTCGCCATCGGTTTTGAGGCAATTGCAACCGGCACAAATGCTCTTGCTGTCGGCACCACATCAGAAGCAAACGGTGTGCAGGCTGCCGCTTTTGGCCTCAATACCGAAGCGATTGGCGATAACACTGTGGCCATCGGCGGGGATGGTGCCTTTGGCAACGATGACGGCGGGATCGGCGCCCAGGCGATTGGCACGCAGACCACCTCTGTTGGTGCGGATGCGTTCTCTGCTGGCCTTAACACCACCGCATTGGGTGCGGGCACCACAGCCACCGGCGTACAATCCACCGCTGTGGGATCGGGCGCTGGCGCGAATGGCGCGGGTGCACTGGCGTTTGGCGCGTTTTCTCAGGCGCGCGGGCGGTTCTCGACCGCTCTGGGCTACTCCAGCTTTGCCCCGGTCGATTTTGCTACAGCGGTGGGCAATGGCGCGCAGGCGACCAATGTGCAGGCCACCGCTATCGGCTTTGGCACGCGGGCGCGCGGAATTGATGCGACGGCCATCGGTGCGTGGGCGGAGGCAAATCAACAGGGCGCAACCGCCATTGGCACCGGCGCGATGACGACCGCCGCCAACCAGGTCGCCATCGGCGGCACGGGCAGCGCGGTGCGGATCGGCGATATCGAGGCCTCCACTCTCGCACAGCAGGGTCCAGTCGACGTCGTCACCATCGACCAGAACGGCACGCTTGGGCGTCAGCAAGTCGCCACCGCCGCATCGGTCGCGAATATGCGCGTATCGGTGAACGCTCTGGCGCAGGTGAGCGAGGCGCAGTTCAACACGCTTGCCTCCAGCGTTACGGCGCTGGACGGGCGGCTGACG
>JGI12210J13797_10014246_pt1 | contig 11170 bp, 6 predicted proteins | sample ElkSlonscriptome_3_FD_13797 | JGI IMG/M metagenome (IMG submission 13797) | reverse complement strand
GGGCAGCCTGTGGCTGGTGTCGATGTGCGTGGCCATCGCGGTGCCGGTGGGGGTGGGGGCGGCCCTACACCTCGAGGGGCCGCGCCGGGCGGGCCGCTCGCTGCTGGCGCTGAACCTGGCCAACCTCGCGGCGGTGCCCTCGGTGCTGTACGGGATCGTGGGGCTGGAGCTGTTCGTGCGGGCGATGGCGCTGGGGCACAGCCTGGTGGCGGCGGCGCTGACCCTGGCCCTGCTGGTGGTGCCGATCGTGGCGGTGGCGACCCGCTCCGCGCTGCGGGCGGTGCCCGACGAGCTGCGGGAGGCGGGGTTCGCCCTGGGGGCCACGCCGTGGCAGGTGACCCGCCAGGTGGTGCTGCCGGCGGCGCTGCCGGGGATCGCCAGCGGCACGATCCTGGCCATCGCGCGGGCGTTCGGCGAGGCGGCGCCGCTGCTGGTGGTGGCGGGGCTGGCCCTGCCCGCGGCCGAGCCGGGCCGGCTGGGCGATCCGCAGCGGGTGCTGCCGCTGCACGTGTTCGAGCTGCTCGCCCGGCCCGGCGATCCCGCGCGGATCGACGCGGTGGTCGGGGTGGTGGTGCTGCTGGGCACGCTGCTGGTCCTGAGCGCGTGGGCGATGCGCCTGCGCCACCGCTACGAGCGACGCCGATGAAGATCCACGATCCCAAGCTGCGCATCCTCGACTTGCGGGCGTGGTACGGCGAGCGCCTGGTGCTCGACGGGATCACGTTCGACGTGCCGGCCCGGCGGATCACGGCCATCATCGGGCCCTCGGGCTGCGGCAAGTCCACGTTCATCCGCTGCATCAACCGGATGCACGAGCTGGTGGCCGAGGCGCGGGTGCAGGGCCGGGTGGAGCTGGACGGCCACGACGTGTACGCGCCGGGCGTGGCGCCCGAGCAGCTGCGGCGGCGGGTGGGGATGGTGTTCCAGCGCCCCAACCCGTTCCCGACCATGTCGATCCACGACAACGTGCTGGCCGGGCTGCGGCTGACGGGCGAGGCGGCCCCGAAGGGCGATGACGACGCCGCGGTGGAGCAGGCCCTGCGGGCGGTGGCGCTGTGGGGTGAGGTGCGAGATCGCCTGCGGAGGCGCGCAGACACGCTCTCGGCGGGGCAGCAGCAGCGGCTGTGCATCGCGCGGGCGCTGGCGGTGCAGCCGGAGGTGCTGCTGATGGACGAGCCCTGCGCGTCGCTCGATCCCATCGCCACGGCGCGGGTGGAGGACCTGCTGGGGGATCTCCGGGCTCGTTACACGATCGTGATCGTCACGCACAACATGCAGCAGGCGGCGCGCGTCTCCGACCACACCGGGTTCTTCCTGGACGGGCAGCTGGTGGAATTCGAGGACACGGACATCATCTTCACGTCGCCGGGAGATCGGCGAACCGAGGACTACATCACGGGAAAATTCGGCTAAGCTCACCCGAGCGATGCCCGACTCCGCCATGCGCTCAGGCATGGGTCACACCGACCGTGCCTTCGAGGAGGAACTCCGCAGCGTGCGGGTGTCCCTGCTGCGGATGGCCGGGCACGTGGAGCACATGATCGGGCAGGCGGGTCGCGCCCTGGTGGAGCGCGACGCCCAGCTGGCCGGCGAGGTGATCGACGAGGACCAGCAGGTCAACCGGGCCGAGGTGGAGATCGACGAGCTGTGCCTGCGGATCCTGGCCAAGCGCCAGCCGATGGCCTCCGACCTGCGCTTCGTGACCCTGGCCATGAAGATGGTCACCGATCTCGAGCGGATCGCCGACCTGGCGGTGAACATCTGCGAGCGCGCGGTGCAGCTGGTGGACTCCACGGTGGTGGTGCACGCGGAGATCCCCAAGATGTGCTCGGCGGTGGAGGGGATGGTCCGCAACTCGATCGACGCGTTCGTCAACCGCGACGTGGGCAAGGCCCGGGCGGTGATCGTGGAGGACGACGTGGTCGATCGCTACTACCACCGGATCTTCGAGGACCTGCTGGGCTGCATGCAATCGCAGCCGGCCCAGCTCCACGAGTGGATCCACGTGCAGTCGGTGGCCAAGTGGCTCGAGCGCATGGGCGACCACTCCACCAACCTGGCGGAGCTGGTCATCTTCATGGTGGAGGGCCGCGACATCCGGCACCCGCGGCTGCACGGCCCCGACAAGCACGGGTTCTGAGCGGGGCCGCGGTGGCGGCTAGCAGGAGGCCTCGTCCTCCCCGCTGGCGCAGTCGCTGTACCTGCCGTCGCAGACCCAGGTGGCGGTGATGCAGGTGCCGTCGAAGCAGGCCCACTCACCCTCGGGGCAGGTGTCGCAGCTCAGCTCGTCCTCGCCGCCGGTGCAGTCGTCGTACATGCCGTCGCAGCGCCAGTTGCCGGGGATGCAGGCCCCGTCGTCGCAGGCCCACTCGTTGGCGGCGCAGGTGGCCGGGGGGCCGCAGTCGAGCTCGTCGTCGCCGCCCGGGCAGTCGCTGGCGCCGTCGCAGGCGGCGGCGGCGGGGATGCAGGAGCCGTCGCCGCAGGTCCACTGATCGGCGGCGCAGGTCGGAGGGGCGCCGCAGTTCAGCTCGTCGTCGTCGCAGTCGTCGTTGCCGTCGCACCGCCAGGCCTCGGGGATGCAGGTGCCGTCGCCACAGGCCCACTGCCCCGCGTTGCAGTGGCCGGGCGGGTCGGACGGGCCGGGCGGATCGGCATCGGGGCCGCACTGCTGCTCGTCCTCGCCGCCGCGGCAATCCTCTTGGAGGCCGTCGCATCTCCAGCTGTCGGGGATGCACGCGCCGTCGTGGCAGGCGAACTCGCCCGCGGCGCACTCGCTCCCGGGATCGCCCTCGCAGGTGTCTTCGTCCGAGCCGTCGGCGCAGTGCAGCTCGCCGTCGCAGCGGGCCGATCGCTCGATGCACTCGCCGTCGCCGCAGGCGAACGAGGTGTCGCTGCACGTGGCGACGGGCATGGGGGTGGGGGCGCAGGCGGTGCCGGGCGCCGCCGCGGTGCCGGGGCCGGGCGGGCAGGGGTTGGCCAGCGCATCACGACCGTCGTCGTCGCAGCCGGTGCTCAGGCACGCCAGCAACAGCCAGCGCAGCGCTCTCGATGGTTGGATGGACCCCATGCGTTCGACCTGCCGAGCAAGGAAGCAAGCGGCGCGCCAGCGTGGCGGGGACGTGATTCCGGGGCAGTGCAGGGCGGCGATCGGCGAGCGGGGCAGGTGGTTGGGCAAGTGGCCTGCTCGAATTGCCCAATGGCTAGTCCCCTGGAACCGTGATGATCGCCGATCGGAGCGCGTGCGGGATAGACGCAGATGGAGGGCGAGCCGCGGTGGAGCCCGAGCAGCTTGCACAAAATGCAGGTCGGCGAGCCGAGGCGGGGCTGGAGGCGCGGTGATGGATCTGGCCGTTTAGAGGGTGCTGGTGGCCATTCTGCACAGTTTGCCCAGCCGCGTTGCCCAGCGCGGATGCAGTGGCACATGTAGGTACGCACCCGCAGAGTGCCTGATGTCGGCCGCGGAGGTCGACGTGGGTGGGCCGCTTCGCAGCGGGCCTTCGTGCCGCGGGCACGAGGCCGCTGGGTGGGGTCTGCACCGCAGGAGAGGCGACGATGCGGCACGAGCACCACTGGCGAAGGATCCTGATCACGGTCACGGGCGCGGGCGCGCTCGGGGGGCTGGGGTGGATGACGCTGGGGGGCGGGGCGGAGTCGGCCTCGGCGGAGGCGGCTGGGGCCGCGGCCCCGTCGGGGCAGTACGGCCGGCGGGGGCTGGCGTCGGCGGAGGCGGACGCGTGTGCGTTCGGGCCGGGGGCGGGCATGGCCTATGAGGTCACCACGCGCACCCACGCGGCGCTGGATCTCGGGCCGCTGTCGGACGAGGTGCGGGTGGGCGGTCGCTTCGCGACGCAGACGACGGGGCCACAGGATCGCCGCGCGACTCGGCGGTGGCACCTGGACCTGCGGGCGGTGGCGCGGGCGGCCGACGGCTCGAGCATTTTGGCCGCGCGGGTGCTGGACCAGGGCACGGAGATCGAGGGCGAGGGGACGTCGGCGGCAGACGAGGGCCTGGCCGAGCCGTTCTTGGTGCGGGTGGACCGGCGGTGCGGGATCGAGGCGTTCGGCTGGCGCACGGCGGGGGACCGGCACGACGCGCGCACGCAGCAGGCCCTGGTGGCGGCGCTGAGCTTCTGGGCGCCGGGCGACGCGGACGAGCGGGCGGGGACGGTGTACGGAGGCATGGCCTTCGACGCGCTGGGCCGCTACCGCTCGACGTACCAGGCGACGGGGGCGGGGCGGATCGAGGGGCGGATCGAGGGCTACGCCGAGCCGTTCCCGCAGCCGCGCAGCCCGGTGCCGCCGACGCTGGTGGTGGAGTCGTCGCGGCTGGAGGTGCAGCCCGGGGACGGGGCCTGGTTCCAGCGGCTGGAGGGCGAGCGGGCGGTGGGCTTGCGGGTGCGCGACGAGGAGATCGGCACGATGCACCACCAGGTGCACGCGGAGCGGGTGGAGGCGAGCGGGTGGGACCCCGCGGTGCGGGTGTCGGACGAGGGCTGGACCTGGGGGCTGCTGCTCGAGGAGGGGGCGGAGGCCTCGGTGGAGACGCCGGTCGATCCCACGCTGGCGGCGCTGTCGGCCGGGGAGGCGGTCGATCGCTACCTCGCGATGGTGCACGGCGGGCAGACGACGGCGCAGTACGCCGGGTTCTTGAGCCAGTGGCTGCGGGCGAACCCGGAGGGGGCGGCGGCGCTGGTGGAGCGGCTGCGGGCGGGGGCGTTCGACGAGGAGGATCGGGCTCGCTCGGCGCTGTTCTACGCGCTGGGCACGGCCGACACGCCGGAGGCGACGGCGATGCTGGTGGAGCTGGTGGCGGGGGAGGACTCGGCCACGGCGCACCGCGTGTCGGCTGCGCACGCGCTGGCGAAGCTGCCCCACCCCACGGAGGAGGTGGTGGAGGCGCTGGCGATGCAGGCGGACCGACGCGACCTGCACCCGGTGGCCCGCGGCTCGCTGGCGATGGCGCTGGGGACGTTCGCGCACGAGAACGAGGGGCGCTCGGCGGGGCTGGCCCAGGCGGCGCGCGACCAGATCGAGGGCTGGCTTGCGGAGCCGGGCGACGAGGACGACCTGTCCAGCTCGCTGCTGGCGGCGGGCAACGCCGGGCACGACGATCTAGCGGAGGCGATCGGGCCGTACCTCGAGCACGAGGCCCCGCGGATCCGCCAGCAGGCCGCGCACGCGCTGCGGCAGATGTCGCCGCAGGAGGCGTTCCCCCGGCTGGAGGCGGGGATGCACGACGACGACCGCAGCGTGCGGGTGAAGGTGCTGGCCAGCGCCACCGAGGTGAGCCGCCACCATGGGGTGCTGCCGCCCGCCGAGATGATCGACACGGCGGCGAGCTGGCTGAGCGCGTCGGCCGATCGCAGCGAGGAGCGAGCGCTCATCACCCTGCTGGGCGAGGCGGCGCAGCGGGGCAGCAAGCCGGCCCGCGGGGCGCTGCACGACCGGCTGACCGAGGAGCTCCGCAGCGAGCACCGCGACCCGGCTCGCCTGCGCGCGCTGGGGGCATTCGCCAACAACCGCTGGCAGGCCGACGCGGCCGACTGAAGTTCACGATCCGCCCACCCCGAAGCCAATTCCTTCCGAGCCCAGAAGCAGACCACGATGAAGACCGAGATTCGAACCATCCATGCCACCGCGCTCTCCTTGCTGCTGCCCGCGGCGCTCGTCGCCGGGTGCGGAGGCGAAGAGGCTCGCGACAGCGAGCAGACCTTCACCCAGATCGACCGCGGAGACGCGTCGGGCAAGCCGCTGGTGAACACGGCCGAGCTGCTGGCCCTGGAGCTGGTGGGCGACGGCTCGGCCATCGCGCTGCACCCGGTGCGGGTGTCGCTGAGCGTGGGGATCGACGGGGAGCCGCTGGACACCGACGTGGTGGTGGGCCTGGCGACGCCGGAGGGCGATCGAGGCTGCCTGCTGGGGGCCATCCGGGTGGAGCACGCCGCGGCGGGGTACGGCCAGGAGGAGGCCTTTGCCGAGTTCGACGTGCCGGTGACCTGCTCGTCGCTGGCGGGGCGGAGCGATCTGCAGCTGTTCGCGTCGTTCGATCCGTGGGGCGGGCTGAACTTCGATCGCCCGCTGGAGGTGGAGGACGACCCGTACGACGCGAGCGAGAACGCGTCGTTGTATGCGCTGATGCGGGTGTCGGAGCTGGACCCGAGCACGTGCAGCAGCTGCGGGGCGCCGGTGCGGCTGCTGGAGTCGCCGGGGCGCGACGCGGAGCTGCGGGAGCTGAACCTCGATTCCTCGGTGGCGATCTTGTCGGTGCCGGCGGAGGGGTCGGCGCCCAGCGAGGTCGACGTGCCGCACTGGACGGTGTCGAGCCGGGTGCGGGTGACGGGCGTGGCGAAGCGGGAGGCGCTGGCCGAGGGCGAGGCGAGCATGACGTACCAGCTGCGGCCGGCCCCGGGAGCGGCGGGCACCAGCGGGCTGTCGAGCGCGGATCTGGACTGGACACCGCTTTCGACCCGCGATCGCGACGTGGCGCCCGACGGCTGGCCGGAGGGCGGGCCGGAGTACCGCGAGCACGACCCGCTGCACATCGAGGGGCCCTCGGATCTCAACCGGGTGTCGCCGCTGTTCATCGCGAACACGGTGGAGGAGCGCATGCTCTACGGGGCGTGGGGCGAGGTGGAGGAGTTCGAGCTGGCGGTGTGCGTGGAGACCAGCTTCGAGCAGGCGGTGTTCGCCGGCGAGGGCGGGCCGCGTGACAACGACTGCGCGGTGATGCCGGTGGTGGTGCTGCGACAGCAGCTCGCCGGCAGCGGCGAGGAGGCGCCCCGGCCCACGTCGATGGCGGGCGGGGACAAGGCGCGCGCGGCCAAGACCTGGGACATCGACTGGTCGACGAACAACGGGCGGCTGGGGCGGACCGGGGTGAACTTCGAGACGTGGCTCGAGGTGAACGGGGCGGAGCAGGCCACCACCACCTACGGGGGGCGCTCGATCACGGGAGCGGGGTCTTGGTTCGAGGCGGGGGCGAAGTCGACCGCGCAGGTGTTCGACCAGTCGGCGACGCTGCTGGATCTGTACGCCACGTTCGCGGGCTATCAGAGCGGCGGGGGCAAGATCGCGATGGGGGCGAGCATGCTGGGCTTCGACTTCATCGACGCGATCGACATCGACACCGACGAGGGGGTGACGGTGACGCTGCAGGACATCTTCGACGAGGCGGAGCTGGACATCGATCCGAGCCTGAGCCAAGACGTGGTGCTGACCGGGTACTCGTTCGACGACGGGTGCGCGACGGTGGAGGCGGCGATCAAGGCGGTGGGGACGATCGGGATCGACACCCAGCAGACCAGCGTGTCGATGCGCGGGCTGGGCAACGGGGCGCAGGTGACGGGCACGTTCGCGCCGTTCGCCGAGATCTCGGCGGTCAGCTCGGTGAAGAACGCGTACGAGGGCTGGATCGGCGGCGGGATCGCGGTGACGGTGGTGCTGCTGAACGCCACGGTGCCGTTCACCGCCAGCGCCAGCGTGACGTTCGGCGAGACGGGCAACGAGCTGGTGCTGGAGGAGGTGGCGAACCTGGTGCTCACCACGCTGTCGGGGGACATCACCTACGAGCTGGAGTGGGACGTGTGCACGTGGTGGAGCCTGTTCACGTGCAAGGGCACGCACGAGCACAAGCTGCTGGAGTGGGACGGGATCTCCGACGCGTACAAGCTGTTCGCGGCCAAGCAGACGTTCCCGTTCTGAGCGCGGGACGAGGTGGTCGGCGGGCCTCGGTCGGGGGGCGCCGGCGGCCGAGAGATCGCTCGGCCCCTCGACCTGCCTCGACCCTACTTCCCCAGCTTCTCGCGCACGTCGGTGAGGCGCTTGCCCACGTTCACGCCGTGACGCTGCGCGTCTTCGTAGGCGCTCTCCGCATCTTGGTACCGGTACGCCTTGTAGTACGCGTCGCCGAGGACCTTGTGGGCCCGCCCGTCGCGGGGGGAGTACTTCACGGCGGCCTGGGCGGACTTGCGGGCCTTGTCGTAGGAGGCGAGGTCGAAGTGCACCAGGGCCAGCCCGAGGTGGGCCTGCCCGTTGCGGGGGTTGGCGGCGATGGCCTGGCCGTAGAGGTTCTTGGCCTCGCCGCGCAGGCCCTGCTGGCGCTTGGCGTCGGCCTGCTCGGTGAGCTGCTTGGAGCGACCGGGGTCGGACTTGGCCTTGCCGTCCAGGCCCAGGTCGACCTGGCGCCGACGCTTGCGGCGACCGGGGCTGGAAGCCTCCTCCTCGACCTCCTCGCCCTCCTCGTTCACGACCAGCACGTCGTCGCCCTCGAGCTGTCCGGCGTCGTCGACGGCCTCGGTGAGGTCCTCTTCGCTGGGGTCGAGGCCCTCCTCGACGTCGTCGGCGTCGCCCCGGCCGCTGCGGCCCTCGCCCGCGCCCCGTGCCCCGGAGCCGCGCCGGATCGGCACGACGCGCATGCCGGCTCGCTCGGCCTGCTCGGTGAGCTGAGCCAGGACCGAGGGGGCCATGTCGCCCGTCTCCTGCATCTTCTGGTTGAAGGCGTCGACCATGGCGTCCTTGGCGTCGGGATCGTCCACGACCTTCATGAGGGCAGCGGAGGCGAACAAGACCTCGGTCTCGCCGAAGTCACCCTCGATGGCGCTGCGCCGGATGGTGGCCAGGGTGAGGGGGTCGATGCCGGCCCGCTCGTCGGCGTAGTCGCTGGGCTCGAAGATCAGCGACCACACGTAGTACTGCCGGGCGATCCCCTTGGCCTCGTTCCACAGCCGGTCGCCGTGACCGATGAGGGTGGTGGCGAACTCGTGGCGCAGCTCGTCGGCGCGCTCGTCGGCCATGCCCTCGGCCCGGCCCTCCACGCCCTCGAGCTGCACGATCTTGCGCAGCGCGGTGTCGCTGCCCTCGAGGTGCGGCGGAGGATAGACCCACGAGGCTCGCGAGGCGGCCTCGCGGGCCTCGATGGTGAGCTGCTCGACCTCGTCCTTCTGCTGCTCGGTGGGCTGGCGCCCGAACACGAGGAACGCGGCGAGGCCGGCGGCCGCCAGCGCGCTGGCGCCGGCCACCACCGGCCACACCCACGCGCGCTTGGGCTGCGCGGCGTGCAGCGAGGGCATGCGGGCCACGATCCGCTGGTAGCGCTCGTCGTCGGGCAGGGGGGGGACGGGCAGGTCGTCCCAGGCGGTGGTGAGCCCCGCGGAGATCTGGGCCTCGCACAGGGCGGCCTCGAGATCGGCCATGTCGGCGTAGCGGGCGTCGGGCTGCTTGGCCAGGCACCGCAAGATGACGGCCTCGAGCGCGGCGGGGATGTGCAGCTCGGGCCGGGCCTCGCGGGGCGAGGGGGGCACGGCGTTGACCTGCTGCTTGAGCACGCTCTCGACATCGTCGGCGTCGAAGGGCGGGGCGCCCACCAGCAGCTCGTAGGCGGTGCAGCCTAGGGCGTAGATGTCGAGCCGACCGTCGAATTCCTCGCCGAGGATCTGCTCGGGGGCCATGTAGTGGGGCGTGCCGGCGATCCCGGCCCGGGCCTCGCCGGCGGCGAGCATGGCGGAGATGCCGAAGTCGACGATCTTCACCGCGTCGCGCCGCGTCTCGTTCTCGCACAAGATGATGTTCTCGGGCTTGACGTCGCGGTGCACGACGCCGGCCTCGTGGGCCTTGGCGAGGCCCTTGCACACCTGGCGCAGGATGCCGATGAGCCGCGCGGGCTCCATGCTGGTCTGCTCGTCGGGCGGGACGAGGTCCTTGCCCTCGAGCAGCTCCATCGCGAAGTAAAGCCGCCCGTCGCTCAGCTCGCCGAAGTCGTAGACCTCGACGATGTAGGGCGAGCCGAGCCGGCTGGCCGCGCGCGCCTCGTCGCGGAACACCTGGGCCATCTGCGGCTGGTGACTGAGATCGAAGCGCAGGATCTTGAGCGCGGAGCGGCGCTCGATGTCGGCGTGGGCGACCTCGTAGACCACGCCCATGCCGCCCTCGCCGAGCCACCGGCGGATCTCGTAGCGGGTGCCGGGGATGACCTTGCCGGGCACCAGCCGGATCTTGGGAGCGTCGGGCGACGGCGCGGCCAGCCCCCCGGTGCCCTGCATGGCGGTGTTGGCCCGGCTGGGGCGCGCCGCGGCGCGGGGCGGCATCTGGGTGCCCTTGCGCCCGGGCATGGGGCGGTCGAGCTCGAGCTGGGTCTCGGCGGAGGCCTCGGCGTCGAGCTGCGGCTGGGTAGACTCGTTGCGCGGCGCGGGGGGGGGCAGGGCGTCGTGCTTGCCCGAGGCCCGCGGGGCCGGCCCGCTCGTGGCGCGGGGCAGATCCTCGATGGGCACCGAGCTGACGAGGTTGGGCTGGGTAGGCGGCTTGGCGGAGCGCCGCGTCGGCACCGGCGCGTGGTCGTCGGCGCTGGCGTCGGCGTGGTCGTCGGCGCTGGCGTCGGTGTGGTCGTCGGCGCTGGCGTCGGCGTGGTCGTCGGCGTGGTCGTCGGCGCTGGCGTCGGCGTCGGCATCGGCGACGACCGGGCTGGCGCTCGAGTCCGAGTCCGAGTCCGCGCTCGAGTCCGCGCTGGAGTCCGAGCTGGCGGGAGCGTGGATCTTGGTGGACAGCTCGTCTTCGAAGTCGTCGAACAGCCCGCCGCCGCCGCCCATGAGCTTGGCCATCATCTCGTCGCTGTCGGACGTGGTGACGGGCTTGGGCACGGGCCCGGAGGCACCGATCTTCGACTTGGGGCGAGGCACCGGCGGAGCCGGGGCGGGGCCGACCGCGGTCTGCTGGTGCGAGGGCAGCCAGTCGTCCTCGCGGGGAAGGTGGGGCTTGGCCTTCACCCGCGGAGCTATCGCGGGGGCGGGAGGCCCGGTGGGTATCTGGGTCTTGCCCGTGATGGCGGGGGGCAGCGGCGGCGCCCCCATGATCATCTGGGTCTTCTTGAGGTTGGCCTTGGCCTTGGCCTTGGCCTCGGCCTCGGCCTCGGCCTCGGACACCTCGGGCGGAGTGGGTTTCGGGGGCACGGGCACCGGCCCCGCCGAGATCATGGTCCGCCGTTCCTTTCGCCTGGTGGCGTCCGAGTCGTCCTTTGCCAGGGGTGCTTTGGCCATCCGGGCTGCTCCTAGACCATGGGGTCCCGCAACATCCGCGATTCTATCAGGCGCGGCGCTGTTGTCCCCAACGACCGACACCCACCCGGGGTCTGGAGCGCGGTGACCGACCGGGATTGCGCAGATCGCGGTGGCCGACGGGC
>JGI12210J13797_10005073_pt1 | contig 11170 bp, 7 predicted proteins | sample ElkSlonscriptome_3_FD_13797 | JGI IMG/M metagenome (IMG submission 13797) | reverse complement strand
CTGGATCACCTTCGACCCCTGATGGAGGCGGCCGGGCTAAAATCGGCATGATTCACACGGATGCCGTGACGCTGTCACGAGCACCCGAAACACCAGCAAAAACGGGCCGGCGAGCTTTTCGCCGGCTCGCTTTTTTCTCAATATAAGGATGCTTTTCAATGAACGACACCCGAGAACCGGCCTTGCGGACCTGTCGCCAGGCCATTTCGGTTCCATTTGATTATCCGGTCTGTTTTACCCGGGATCTTTTCCACCTCGACAATTCGCTTCTGGCCGATACCATGAACCGCATGGGAGAGGATCGACGGCATCGGGCTGCGGTCTATATCGATTCGGGAGTGGCGGAGGCTTTTCCCGGCTTGTCCGCCGACATTCTGAAGTATTTCGAGTCCCGGCCCAAGGTCCTGTCCTTGGCTGCGCCCCCTCGAATCATCCCCGGCGGAGAACCGGCCAAAGACGGATGGCATCAAGTCCACACCATTATCGAAGAGGTCAGCCGGCTTCACCTGGACCGCCAGAGTTTTGTGATCGGCGTGGGGGGCGGGGCGGTGCTGGACATGGTCGGATTCGCCGCCGCCATCATCCATCGCGGCCTTCGCCTGATTCGAGCGCCGACTACCACCCTGGCCCAGAATGATGCCGGCATCGGGGTCAAGAACGGCATCAATGACCGGGGGCAGAAAAACGCCATCGGGGTCTTTGCCCCGCCCTTTGCGGTGTTGAATGACTACCGTTTCTTATCCACCCTGTCCTTCGACCAGTGGATCGGGGGGGTGGCCGAAGCCTTCAAGGTGGCCATCATCAAGGATGCCGATTTTTTCGAGTATCTTCTGGATCATGCGGAAGGGCTTCGAAACCGTGCTTCGGGCCCCATGGAACGGACGGTTCATCGCTGCGCCGAACTGCACCTGGATCACATCCGCACCCACGGCGATCCCTTCGAGTTCGGATCGGCCCGGCCCCTGGATTTCGGCCACTGGTCGGCCCACAAGCTGGAAAGCATGTCCGGGTACGCCATCGGCCACGGTCAGGCGGTTTCCGTCGGTATCTGTCTGGATGCCTGTGTGGCCATGCACAGGGGGTTGATCTCCGGTGGTGAATTGGACCGGATTCTGAATGGGTTTACCGCTTGCGGCCTGACCACATGGAATGAATTACTGGAACGAAAAAAAACCGACGGCGGCCTGGAAGTACTGGACGGCATTGAAGAATTTCGGGAGCATCTGGGCGGGGAACTCACCCTGACGCTTCCGGACGGAATCGGCCGAAAAATCGAAGTTCACGACATGGACCCGGCGGCTGTGGAGGAGGGGATCGCCTACCTGAAATCCTACCCCAACAGCCAGAAGGCCGAGCCCGAGGGCAGGATTTGAAGAACGGCATTGTCCCATCCATGCGGAGAGACCGCTTCGACCAGCGCGCACCCGGCCCCCATCAGCGGAATCAGAAAAAAGGTGCGGGGTGTGAACATCAGATCCGGTGACAGAACCGCGGCAATGCCCAGGGCGGCGGTGGCGGCCACAAAAACGGCCAGAGAGCCTTCCACCGTTCGAGTGATCGAGACGCCTCGCGGAGAGGGCGCCCGGTAGGGGTGATGGCCGAAGCGAGTCCCCACCGGTTCTCCCGCCGCATCTCCCAGTCCGGTGACCAGATACCCGGCCAGGGCCGCTCCGCCGAACAGGATGTTGCTCACCAATCCGCCGATCAGGGTGGCCAGGTAAGGCGCCAGGATGAAATAGGTCCGGTGCGGACGGTCTTTTTCCCGGGCGAGGGCTTCATACAACAGTCCGCCCCTCCCCTGAAGCAGGGCATGAAAGATCACCGCGGATGCCATAGCCCCGAAGAGGCAGACCCCCCGGGTCCCCTGAAGGGCATGGACCAGGGCCGCACTGGTGAAAATCAAGAAATGGAAAATCTTGCGGGTATATCCGGTTTTCAAGCCGAGGTCCCGTTTCAGCCGCCCTGCGACATACAGACAGAGGTAAGACCCGAGCAGAAACGGCGGTCCTGCTGAAAGGGCCGTCTGCCATGAGGGGATGTTTTCCATAAAAAAAGTGAGGGTTCGGGTCGACACCCATTCGATCATTCGGGCTCCTTGGATCGGCGATCATCTTTTTTCAGAAGAGGTTTCGGTTCTTTTTAGCCTTGGTGTCGGGAATTGAAAAGCCCTTATGTGAATGCGGGACCTATTATTCTGCCATCCGGATCGGTTTACAGATCTTGTAAACAGACCGGACCCGAAACTCAGTAGAATCCCGAGAGAGGTGACGAATGCACGAAAAGCCCGATTTTATTCACGGCGAGATTGTTTCGCGACAGTTTGACGGCATCACCGACGATCTCTTGACCGGCGGATTCGGTAAAACCGGCTTGATGCACCCGCCGCCGGCTTTCGAGGACCCCGAATCCCCAACCTCTCGGGAGCTTCGCTCCCATTCGATTCACAACAACTACCGGGGTCTGATGGACCTCTCTCCCGCCGGCGGGTACGGCCTTCTTTACGGCCCCGGCGTCTCCGCGGCGGGTATTCCGATCGAAGGCGAGGGGATGATCCCCGGCAAGGAATACCTGGCCTATGCCGATGACGGCGCCGGAGGCCGGAATGTAGTGCTGATGGTGCAGATTCCGGATGGTTTCGACCCGAAGGACCCATGCATTGCGGCGGCGGCATCCTCGGGGTCTCGGGGAATCTACGGCGCTATCGGGGTGGTGGGCGAATGGGCCCTGAAACGGGGCTTTGCCGTGGCCTACACCGACAAGGGGACCGGGATCGGGATTCACGACCTGGATTCGGATACGGTAAATACCGTGACCGGCGAGCGGACCGATGCGGCCTCCGCCGGCCGGACCGCTCATTTTTGCGCTCGAATGAATGATCCGGACGAATTCAAGCAGGCCTGTCCCCACCGCATCGCCGTCAAACATGCCCATTCCCGGCAAAATCCGGAAAAAGACTGGGGGCGGTACCTGCTTCAGGCGATTCGGTTTGCCTTTTATATCCTCAATCTTCCGGAGAATTTCGGCCGCGCCGATGATCGCGGCATTATCAGAGAAACCATTCTGCCGGAAAATACGCCGGTGATCGCTTCGGGCATTTCCAACGGGGGCGGGGCCGCGCTTCGAGCTGCGGAACAGGATGTTGACGGCCTCATCAACGGGATCGCCGTTAGTGAACCCAATGTGACGCCGCCGACGAATCCGACACTGGTGATCCAGCAGGGGGACCGGGTGTGGCGATATCCGAACCACAGCCGAAGCCTTTTAGACTATCATACCCTGTTGGCCTTGTACCAACCCTGCGCCGACCTGACGCCGCAACTCCAAGGCGCACCCTTCAATGCGGTGGATCGTAAACTCTGTGAAAACCGCTGCCGAGGATTGACCCGCGTGGGGCTGCTGCATTCCGATCGTCTTGCGGATCAGTCAATGGAGGCTCAGCGCATTCTGAATGATTCCGGATTGATGCCGGAGCAGAACTGGATTCAGCCGGCCCACTTCGCCTTTAACGTCTCGGAAGGGATCGCCGTCACCTATGCCCATGCCTACGGCCGGTTCGGGGTGGAGGAATTTCTCTGCGGGTTCGGTTTTGCCGGCGTGGACGACCGGCTTCGACCGGCCCCTCTGAATCGGTCCCGGCTGGCCGCCCAATTCGTCCAGTCCACCGGAATTCCGCCGTCGCCGCCGGTTTTCTTCAGTGAGGCCCAGGTCGAGGCGCTGTCCCGAATGGACCCCGACCTTGCACCGCCCGTGATTCCTCTGGGCGAAGTGGAGTTGATCAACCACCATTCCCGAAACGGCCCCATGGTCAGCCGGTATTCGGTCTCCGATGACGGAGCTATGGACATGAACCTGGCCGGAATGCTGTGCCTTCGGCGACTGGCCACCGGTGTGGATGAAGCCGGAAATCCCCTGACCGGGGAAGAACTGGAACGACACCGACGGGTTCAATCGGGGATTGATGAAATAAAAGCCGGCGGGGATTTGGGCGGGCGGCCGGCGGTGATCGTCCACGGCCGAAGCGATGCGATTCTACCGCCCAACCACACCGCTCGACCCTATTTCGCCGTCAATGCGTTGACCGAGGGAGACCGCAGCCGGCTGCGGTATTATGAAATCACGAATGCGCACCACATGGACGGCTTCAACGGACTGCCGGGGTTCGGTGAACGGTTTGTGCCGCTTCACCGGTACCTGATTCAGGCCCTGGACCTGATCCATGATCATCTCAAACACGGCACCCCTCTGCCGCCGAGCCAGGTGGTCCGAACCCGACCGCGCGGGGTGGATGCCGACGGAAATGTAGCGCCCATCACTCCCGAGCATCTGCCGCCGATATCGACGGAACCCGATTCGGCGGACCGCATTCGAATGGCCGACCCGATCCTGAGGATTCCCGATTGAGTGAGCAGACGGGATCATTCCGATCCGAAAGCGACCGAGCCTCCGGTTTGGAGTTGACGCAGAAGCGGTTTGGGCCTATGAATTCACGGGCGGGTAGGATCGGCGGGAAATGGCCGGGTGTCGATCCTCAACAATCCGAATTTGAATGAAACAGGACTCTTTTTGAAATTACGGAAATGTTTGACCTGACATCTTACCTTGCCGCCCAAAGAGAAAGGATCAATGCGGCCCTGGACGCGGTATGGCTGGAAAATTCCCCACCCACCCGTCTTGTATCCGCAATGCGCTATTCCCTGACCGCCGGCGGCAAGCGATTGCGCCCGATCCTGTGTCTGGCCGCCGCCGAGGCGGTCGGGGGAGCTTCAGCCGATGCGCTTCCCGCCGCCTGCGCCCTGGAGTTGATCCATACCTATTCCCTGATCCACGATGACCTGCCGGCCATGGACGACGACGACCTGCGTCGGGGAAAACCTACCTGCCACAAGGCGTTTGACGAGGCCACCGCTGTTCTGGCCGGGGACGGACTGCTGACCCTGGCTTTTCAGGTTCTGTCCGGGCCGTCCTCCCGGGAAACAGGCAATGCCGATGCATGGCTTCGGGTCATCGGAGAAATTGCGCAGGCCGCCGGATACCAGGGCATGATCGAGGGGCAGATGCGCGACATGGACGGTGAAACCCATGGATTCGATCTGAAGGACCTGGAGTCCATGCACCGGCTCAAGACCGGCGCCCTGATTCAGGCCGCCGTCCGGACGGGCGTCATTCTCGGGGGTGGAACCGAGGACCTGATCGACCGGCTCGATCGTTACGGCGGCAACATCGGCCTTGCGTTTCAGGTGACCGACGACATCCTCAATGTGGAGGGGGACCCGGCGGTGATGGGCAAGGCGGCCGGCACCGACACCACCCGCCACAAAAATACCTACCCGTCCCTTTTGGGGCTCGCGGAATCGAAAGCTTTTGCGGAACAGTTGATTCAGGAAGCCCTGGGGGCGCTGGCGGGGTTCGATGAAAAATCCGATCCCCTGCGGGCCATCGCCCGGTACATTCTGAATCGCAGACGATAATTCGGCGCCGCACCGGCATCTGTGTCGATGCGAATTCAGGAAAACAGGGCATCGGCGGGGATATTGATTGACAAGCCGGTCTCTTGTTGATTAAGTGACCTCGGTTATCACCGATTCGTCAACAGAAAGGGGGGGCACCATGTTGAGCGAAAAGGACAAACTGGATACCCTGACCCGTCTGGGAATCGATCTGAACCGCGTGCAGGACCTGGATATCCTGATGGAGCGGATTCTGATCGAAGCCCGCCGCTTTGTGAACGCCGACGCCGGTTCCATCTATATTCGTGAAGGGGATCGGCTGCAATTTGCGTATACCCAAAACGAGACCCTTCAAAAGCGACTGGAAAAGGGCGAGAAGCTGATCTATTCCACCTTTTCCATTCCGGTGGATGAAACCAGCATCGCCGGTCATGTGGCCCTGACCGGTCATCCCATCAACATCGAAGACGTTTACCGAATCGAGCCGGCCCGGCCTTACGGGTTCAGTGATCGGTTCGACCGGGCTTCCGACTACAAAACCGGCTCCATGCTCGCCATTCCCCTGACAAACATCAAACAGGATGTCATCGGGGTGCTTCAGGTCATCAATGCGACAGATGAAACCGAGACTGTGATTGCTTTTTCAGAAGAGGATCAGAATATGATGCAGGTGTTCGCCAGTATTGCTTCCGTGGCATTGGAACGGGCCCAGATGACCCGGGCCATTCTGCTTCGAATGATTCGAATGGCCGAAATGCGGGACCCCAAAGAGACCGGGGCCCACGTCAACCGGGTGGGGGCCTATGCGGTGGAGATTTACGACCGGTGGGCCTACCGCCACAATATCCCTTTAAGCGAGATCGAAAAAAGCCGGGACCTGCTGCGGATGTCGGCCATGCTTCACGATGTGGGCAAGGTGGGCATTTCCGATCTGATCCTGAAGAAGCCGGATCGCTTCAATCAGGATGAGTACCAGATCATGAAGCAGCACACCGTCTTGGGGGCCCAGCTCTTTCAGGACCTTCAGTCCGATTTCGACGAGGCCGCGGCCCAGGTGGCCCTCAATCATCATGAACGGTGGGACGGTGACGGATACCCGGGGCATGTCGATATTATCACCGGCCGGCCCATTCAGGGACGAACCCGACCCGACGGCATTCCCTTAGGGAAAAAGGAGAGTGAAATTCCGCTGTTCGGCCGAATCGTCGCATTAGTGGATGTTTACGATGCCTTGTCATCGGCTCGGGTCTACAAGGAGGCCTGGAATGAATCGCGGGTGCTCGATACGATCGAAAAGGAAGCCGGGGCCCAATTCGACCCGGAACTGGTGGATATCTTTTTCTCCAGCCTGGACATGATGCGGGCGATTCAGAAACGGTATATCGACGACGGCCCGCACTGATCTTTGCTTTTTGCAGACCCCCTCGCCGGCTCTTTAAAGCTCCGGTTTTTTCGCTCTCAATCAAACCGTTTCCCGCCCGGGAAAATCTCATTAAGGCGGGCGATTTTTCATCTATGCTTGGTCTAAACGATGAGCAAAGCCGCTTTTAGGAATTCCAACGGTTGACCCGTTTCTTATACGCTCCCCGAAAAAGCCGTCCTTTTTCTCCTTCTGCGATGGTCCGGCACATAATCGTTGACTTCCCCATTCACAGGCGCTAACATTAAAAGCTTATGCAAAAGATGGGAAAATTCCGTCGGTAAAAGGAAATCGGCTTCAGATGATTCAATTAATCAGAGGTTTTAAGGATATACTGCCCGGGGAAGTGGAGTTGTGGCAGGAGATCGAACGGATCGCCCGGAATCTGCTGGAGGATTTCGGCTATAAGGAAATCCGCATTCCGATCATGGAAAAGACCGAGCTGTTCGCCCGGTCCATCGGCGAGGACACCGACATCGTGGAAAAGGAGATGTACACCTTTCCCGATCGCAAGGGCGATCTGATCACCCTGCGGCCCGAGGCGACCGCCTCCATCGTGCGTTCCTACATTCAGCACAAGATGTATGCCGCCGACCCGGCTCGAAAGCTCTACGTCATCGGCCCCATGTTTCGCCGGGAGCGGCCTCAGAAGGGGCGCTACCGTCAGTTCTATCAGATCGACGCCGAAATCTTCGGGGTCGCCTCGGCCCATGCCGACGCGGAACTGATCTATCTGCTCACGGTATTATCGGAACGGCTGGGGGTGACCGATGTGGCGGCCCACATCAATTCCCTGGGATGCCCCGAATGCCGACCNGATTTCAAGGCCGCCCTGCTCGGCTTTATGGAAAACCGGCTGGAGACCCTGTGCGCCGACTGTAAGCGCCGAAGCGAGCGAAACCCCCTGCGGGCCCTCGACTGCAAGGTGGATACCTGCCGAGAGGCCATGACCGATGCGCCCTCCATTCTGGATCATCTCTGCCCCGACTGCCGGGACCATTTCGATACGGTTCAACGGGCCCTGACGGAGTTGGGCGTCGATTTTGTGGTGGACAGCCGACTGGTGCGGGGGCTCGATTATTATTCCCGAACCACCTTTGAAATCCTGACCGGATCTCTGGGGGCCCAGAGCGCGGTGGCCGGCGGCGGCCGGTACGACGCGCTGGTGGAGATGCTGGGCGGGCCCTCCATTCCGGCTACGGGATTCGCCATCGGGTTTGACCGCCTGGCCGAAATCGCCGGTCTGAAATCCGAACAATTCCAAAAAACCCCGGATGTCTTTATCGCGGCTTTGGGCGCCGAGTGTCAGGCTCGGGCGTTTCAATGGAACTGCGCCCTGGGGGTCCAGGGCATTACGGCGGATATGGACATGGAAGACCGAAGCCTCAAAAGTCAGATGAAACGGGCCGACCGAATGGGCGCCGATTATGTCCTCATCTTCGGCGAAAATGAGCTGAAAGAAGGCGCCGCCGTGCTGCGGAATATGGCCACCAAGGAGCAGAAGTCGATTCCCCTCGACAACGTCGTCCAGGAGATCAAAACAGCGGTTCAGTCCACAGAGTCATCTTGAAAGGAGTTCACAGCAGTGCCGGATAAATTGGGAGATATGCGTCGGACGCACCATTGTCGTCAGTTAAACGCAAGCGATATCGGCAAGGAAGTCGTGCTGATGGGGTGGGTGCAGCGCCGGCGGGACCACGGCGGCGTCATCTTCGTCGACCTGCGGGACCGGGAAGGCATCACTCAGGTGGTCTTCAACCCCGAGGTGGACCGGGCCATGCACGAGAAGGCCCATACCATTCGAAGCGAATATGTCATCGGCATTCAAGGGGAGGTGGAAGCGCGTCCCGAGGGCATGATCAACCCATCCCTCAAGACCGGCGAAATCGAGGTGCTGTGCCGTGAAATCCGGATTTTCAACGCCGCCGAAACCCCGCCCTTCCTGGTCGAAGACCGGGTGGAGGTGTCCGAGAACATCCGGCTCACTCATCGCCATATCGACCTTCGCCGGCCCGGTCTTCAGCGGAACATCATCACCCGGCACCGAACCGGTGCCGCCGTGCGGAATTTCCTGAACAGCCAGGGCTTTCTGGATGTCGAAACCCCGTTTCTGACCAAGGCCACCCCGGAAGGGGCCCGGGACTACCTGGTTCCCAGCCGGGTCAATCCGGGGATGTTCTATGCCCTGCCCCAGTCGCCTCAATTGTTTAAACAGCTCTTCATGATTTCCGGCCTGGATCGGTATTACCAGATCGTCCGGTGTTTCCGGGATGAAGACCTGCGCGCCGACCGGCAGCCCGAGTTTACCCAGATCGATATGGAGATGGCCTTTGTGGGAGAAGAGGATCTCATGGCGGTCTCCGAAGGAATGATGCGGGCCATCTTCAAAGAAGTGCGCGGCATGGATCTGGAGACCCCGTTTCAGCGATTGACTTACGACGAGGCCGTGGGCCGCTACGGTCTGGACAAGCCCGACATCCGTTTCGGATTGGAACTGCGGGATTTATCGGACATCGTGGCCGAATCCGATTTCAAGGTCTTTTCCAGTGTGGTCAAAAAGGGCGGGGTGGTCAAGGCGATCAACGCCAAGGGGTGCATCGGGTTTTCCCGCAAAGATCTGGATGATTTCACCGATTTCGTCTCGGTCTACCGGGCCAAGGGCATGGCCTGGATCAAGATCAAAGAGGATGCCTGGCAGTCGCCCATCGCCAAGTTCTTTTCCGATGCTGAAAAACAGGCCATGATCGAACGGCTGGACATCGAACCCGGCGACCTGATCCTGTTCGGGGCCGACATGCCCAAAATCGTCAATGAAAGCCTGGGGCACCTGAGAAACCATCTGGCCCGAAAGCTCGGTCTCATTCAGGACGATACCTTCGGTTTCACCTGGGTGACCCATTTTCCGCTGATGGAATACGACGAAACCGAAAAGCGGTATCAGGCATTGCATCACCCCTTCACAGCGCCGCTGGAAGAGGATTACGACAAGCTGGAGAGCGATCCCCTCGCCGTCAAATCCCGGGCCTATGACCTGGTCCTCAACGGATTCGAACTCGGCGGCGGGTCCATCCGTGTTCACCGCACCGATGTGCAGCGAAAGATCTTTTCGGCCCTCGGCATGGCCCCGGAAGAATACGAAGACAAGTTCGGCTTTCTCCTCTCCGCCCTCGATTCCGGGGCCCCGCCACACGGCGGCATCGCCTTCGGGTTCGACCGCCTGGTGATGCTCCTCTGCGGGGAAACCTCGATTCGGGACGTGATTCCGTTTCCTAAAACCCAGCGGGCGGCCTGCCTCATGACCAACGCCCCGTCTGAAGCCAACAAGGCCCAGCTCAATGAATTGGGAATCAAGCTTCGAAAGACCAAGATCGACAATTGACCCGACAATCCGGCCGAAATGATTCGGCCCGATTGTCTGATATCTTCCGCCGGATGTTGAAGATTCGGCCCGCTTCGATTGCATATGACATCCACAAAAACGACCCGAAATCCATCCTCCATTGAACTCATCCGTCAACTCTCCTCCGCCCGGGGCGCCCCCGGCTTCGAAGATGAGGTGCTGGATGCGGCGCGACCATTCATCGATTCACAGACCGTCCGCACGGAATCGGACAGTCTGCGGAATTTGTATCTGTATCGGAGCCAGAACAGCGGCGACCGTCCGGTAATCATGCTGGACGGCCATTCCGACGAGGTCGGCTTCATGATCCAGTCGGTCACACGGGAAGGGATGCTCAAGATCATGCCGCTGGGCGGCTGGGCCCCGCAGACCGTTCTGGCCCAGAAGGTGGCGGTCCGGTCCGCATCCGGCAAATGGATTCCCGGCCTGGTGGCGGCCAAACCGCCCCATTTCATGAAAGAATCCGAAAAATCATCGGCGGTGAACATCGAGGATATGGTCATCGATGTCGGCGCCGTTTCCGCGGAAGAGATCACGGACGTTTTCGGGATCGAACCGGGAGCGCCGGTGGTGCCCCATGCCGATTTTGAATATAACTCGGACACCGGGGTGATGCTGGGCAAAGCCTTCGACAACCGGCTGGGATGCGCGGCCGTATTGGAAACGTTGACCCGGCTATCGGATGCGGAACTGGCCGTGGACGTGGTCGGCGTCTTCTCCAGCCAGGAGGAAGCCGGTCTCCGAGGCGCCAAGGTGGCTACCCGGAAGGTTCAGCCCCAGGCGGCCATCGTCTTCGAAGGCGCCCCGGCCGATGATTTCCACGGAAATGCCGAGGCCCGCCAGGGGGTCCTCAAAAAAGGTCCCCAGATCCGGCACGCCGACCGAAGCATGATCGCCAACCCC
>JGI12210J13797_11763298_pt1 | contig 11171 bp, 9 predicted proteins | sample ElkSlonscriptome_3_FD_13797 | JGI IMG/M metagenome (IMG submission 13797) | reverse complement strand
GAACTGTTTGTATGCAGTTTAATGAAGCATATAGCAATGCGCAGATAGGTTAGGACAGATATTGATGGAGAAGCCGCGCACCGCGCGGCTTCTCCATCAACTATTGGTTTTATGTCATCGCGTAGCACTATAAAAATAAAAAGAGGCGAAGCTAATGCCTCACCTCTTTAGTCGTTGTTTGGGAGATATCTCGAAGTAAGCCGAGATGGAGAGTCTCTAAAGATGCTTAATAGTTTTACTAAATCAACGGACTCGTCTGACCCCGAGTAAGCTGATTGAGCTTTCTTATTTATTTGTCATCTTAACTATTAACAAATGTAACAATTTCGTCACGAATTGTCAACTTCTGACGATTAGAAATTCTTATCTAATAAGCGGAGGCGTTTGTTTTGAGAGAAACGCTCTCTGAAGTTCCCAGCCTCTGCTGCTTTCACCTGCTTTTCACGTCGTCCTTTTATGAATAAATCTGGATGAGTTACTGCCTAACGTCGGCTTGTCCCAAGCCTTTTAACTCCGACAGCTTTAAGTTTTGTCAAGCCTGCGGCTCACGATTGCTGCTGGGCGATCGCTATCGGGCATTGCAGCCTATCGGCACCGGACAAGCCAGTCGCACATTTTTGGGAATAGACAGTCAGCGCATTGTGAACAACCGCTGCATTATCAAGGCGTTTTCGGCGCGGCGCGGGCTAGAAGCCTTTCGGGTAGAGGCTGAACGGTTAGAGCAGGTGCGTCAGCATTCTCAGTTTCCTGACTTGCTAGCTTACTTTGAGCGAGAAGAAAAGATTTATCTGGTTCAAGAGTTTGTGGATGGTGTGTCACTGCGGCAAGCCTTGCAGACTCAGGGAGCCTTCACTGAGGAACACATTCGTCAGGTGCTGGTCGAAGCGCTGCCCTTGCTCAAGTTTCTGCACGATCGCCAGATTATTCATCGCGACTTGAAGCCATCAAACCTCATGCGACGACGTTCTGACGACGTTCTGATGCTGGTGGATATTGGTTCCGCTAAGTATGCAACGGAAACGAATCTCAACAAGACTGGAACCTTGGTCGGCAGTGCAGAATATGCTCCTTTAGAACAGTTGATGGGACGAGCCATTTTCGCTAGCGATTTGTACAGCCTGGGAGTCACCTGTGTGCATCTGCTGACGGGATTGCCACCTTTCGAGCTGTTCAATTTCACTGATGGTCGTTGGCTTTGGCGTAGTGTGTCTGGCCCCATTAGTCCGGCACTCGAAGTGATTTTAAATAGATTGGTCGAGCGAGACGTGCGCCAACGCTATGGTTCGGTTGACGAGGTCTGGACGGATTTGAAGCGATATTTGGGCGATCGCGCCCCATCCTTAATCCCGATTTTGATTTCTCCACATTGCGAAACTTCTCAGCCTGAACCTATTGCTCCTACATGGATGCACGACCGCGAGCTGACTCACGAGGGTGGGATCAACGCTATGACTCTGACGCCCGATGGCCGCTTGTTGGCTACTGGCGGCAACGATGCTCGTATTTGCCTATGGGATCTGGCAAGTGGCCTTTGTGTCTACACGCTGGAAGGACATGAACTAGCGATTTCGGCCTTGGCAATTTCGGCAGACGGGCGCACCCTTGCAAGCAGTAGTTGGGATCAAACGCTGCGCCTTTGGGACTTACGATCTGCTACTCCACGGCAGCAGTTGCAGGCTACTCAGCGAGAGGTGACCGCATTGGCGATCGCCCCTGATCCCCAGTCTCCGGAGCAGTCGATGCTCATCAGTGCGGGACGAGATGCGGTACTAAACCTGTGGAATATCGCCACAGGAAAGGCGATTGTGCAGTTCAAAGATCATGCAACAGCGATTGAGGCGATCGCGCTGTCTCCCCATCAGCCGTTTCTTGCCAGTGGTGATGCAGAAGGACGTGTCAATATCTGGCATTTGGGAACTCGTGAACGATTGAGAACGCTTTCGAAACATCAGGCCTCCGTGAATGCGATCGCCATTCTTGCAGACCGGGAGGCGATCGCCACGGGCAGTGCTGATACGACAGTTCGCCTACGACAGTTGAATACCGGGGGCGGGCTACAGGTGCTGAAAGGACATCTGTTGCCGATCGCAGATCTAGCTTTCGCTCCAAACCTTCCCTGTGTTGCTTCTGGCAGCTATGACGGTTCTGTACGGGTCTGGAGTCTTGAAACCGGAGACTGCATCCAGACTCTTCAACGTCATCAACATCCCATTGTGGCGATCGCCTTTACAACGCAAAACGCTCTCATCAGTACCAGTCGTGACGGCACCATTCACGTTTGGCGCTGTTCGTTTTAGGTGAACAGTCTCCTAGAAGAATCTTGATCTTGTGAGATAGCTGCTGGGAGCAGAGGCTGTGATGCTATAGTGCTAACCGCGTCAGGAATATTCTGGCTGAACCCTCCACTTCGTTGTCTGAATTCTATGGTACAGGCCGATTCTGAACATTCCCATCCGACAGGCTTGGCGCTCCATACGGCGAGCCCAGAACTAGGCTTGGCTCTCAGAGATGCGAATGGCAAAATCAAAACTCAGTGCTGGGATTTGGGGCGATCGCTCTCCTCGGAGCTGCATGGCTATTTGAGTCAGTTTGTGCAACCTCTCGCTTGGACGGATCTCGATTTCCTCGCTGTAGCCAAGGGCCCCGGCGGATTCACGGGAACTCGTATGGGAGTGGTAACAGCACGAACGCTGGCTCAACAGCTTGAAATTCCCCTATTCCCAGTCTCCACGCTCATGGCTCTCGCGTGGGCGGAGGTAGAGCAGATCTGTTCTGATTCTCTAGCCCAATTCACTGAAGCTGTTCCTGAAGCTGAAACCCAGTTGGATGTTGCGGTGGAAATGCCCGCTCGCCGAGGTGCCGTTTATGGTGCGATTTATCGTTTTACTTTGAAGTCTGTCCCTAAAGCAGAATTCAGCATGACAGTTTTCCACACGAGTCCACCTATGACTGTGGTGTCGGATGCAGCGATGCCCGAAGAGAAATGGCGACACGAACTAGAAACTTGGCCCAATCCCCATCGATTAGTCACCGGAGACGGAAATCTAGGTACGTCAGTGGGTCACGTTTTGACGTTAGCTGACCTCTATTGGCAGGAGGGCGATCGCCCCAACTGGTCAGAGGCATTACCTTTCTACGGTCAAAGTCCTGTTTAGCAGAAAATCGGGCGTTGCACATTCGAAGAATGATTTTGGTAGGGGCATCGCATTGCGATGCCCCTATAGCAGGTCATCCATGCGTTGAATCTTTCCGCATCATTCCATGCTGTGCAACACCGAAAATCGGAACGGCTGAAAAGTTCTAACCTTGTTTCAAACTGCGGGGATCAAGGGCGTCTCGCAGACCATCACCCAGCAGGTTGAACGACAGCACCGTCAACACGATCAGTGCAGCAGGCGACCAGATTAACCAGGGGTAAAGCACTAAAATTGACGCGTTGGTTGCAGAAGAAAGCATGTTGCCCCAAGAGGGGTCAGGCTGTTGGATGCCCAGACCAATCAGACTTAGCACCGCTTCCGCCACGATAAAACTGGGGATTGCCAGGGTTGCCGAGATAATCACGTAGCTTGCGGTCTGGGGCAAAACGTGGCGCAGGATGATGTAGAGCGATCGCCCACCCATCGCCTGTGCCGACCGGACAAACGCTCGTTGCTTAATGGACAACACCTGGCCTCGAATCACCCGCGCTAGTCCTGACCAACTGACGAAGGACGTGATCAGAATAATCAGCAGAAAACGCTGAGCGCTCGACAAACCGGGAGGCAGCACTGCCGCCAGTGCCACCAACAAGTAAATGCTAGGAATAGTCATTAGCACTTCGACAAGACGCATGAGTACGGCATCTATGGCACCTCCGAAATACCCGGAAATGCCCCCGACAATCAGGCCCAAAGGAAAGGACACAATGATCCCCACAAGCCCGATACTGAGGCTGATTCGGCTACCGTGAACCAGACGACTGAGCTGATCCCGAGCTTGATCGTCTGTGCCTAAAATGTTCCACTTTCCTGGCCCTGTGGTGCCAAACAGGTGGAGGTTGTTTCTAAAGCCAGGAAACAAGACGACTTCCTGCATTTCCAGGTCTAAGCTAGGTAAGGGCAGCTGAATTTTCAAATAGCGATATTCAGATCCTTGGACAAAAAGACGAATGGGGGAGGGGTCGCTGAAGTCAACATTAAGCTCTCGTTTCCCTGTCTCTAAACTCACAGGGCCAGCGGTAGTGGGATAAACGTGAGGGCCAATAAAGTCACCTTCTGGAGTCCGCCAATAAACCTCAGTGGGCGGTAGCAAAGAGCCATCGGGCTGAGATACATAAGGATCGTAGGGCGCAACAAACTCAGCGGCGATCGCCACAAGGTAGAAAATAAGGAGAACGATTGCCCCAAACTTTGCCAGAGAATTTTTCTGAAGCTGCTGCCACCAAGTCATAGCGCTTTCGACAGAGAAATGGACAGATTGCTACTCAGCATAGCGCACTCCTCCAAGCTCACAACACTCCTTTTGAACTGGGGATGGCATGAGCCCGACGCGGATCAATTTCGATTGCCATTCGCATGGCACGGGCAAACGCCTTGAAGGTGGCTTCGATGATGTGATGAGAGTTGATGCCGTCGAGCTGGCGGATGTGAAGCGTCATCTGAGTATGGTTGACGATGGCGACGAAAAATTCACGCACCAATTGAGTATCGTAAGTGCCAACCCGCTGAGTCGGAATATCAAGCCCATAGCTGAGGTGAGGTCGCCCGGAAAAATCGAGCGTGACCTGCACCAAGGCTTCATCTAGGGGCGCAATGAAATGCCCAAAACGGACAATTCCTTTGCGATCGCCCAGCGCTTCTTGAATCGCTTGCCCGAGTGTGATCCCCACATCTTCGTTGGAATGATGGTCGTCAATTTCCAAATCACCCGTGGATTTGACATCGAGATCAAGCAGCCCGTGGGAGGCAATCTGATGCAGCATATGGTCGAGAAAAGGAATGCCCGTGTCGGCAGCACAACGCCCCTGCCCATCTAGATTGACCGAGACATGGACATCCGTTTCCTTCGTGGCACGACTGACGGATGCACATCGGTTGGGAACCATGATGTTGGCTGACGAATTGAAGCGTGAGGGAGTCAGAGCTTCAGATTCAGAGGGGGATGAGGAAGCGAGGTCGCGAGTCTGCATGGCTGGCATCTAGATAGTCGTTTACGAATGACTGTTGATTACAAGGCTACTACATGCCCATGATTTCGTAGCCTGCATCGACATACAGTACCTGACCGGTGATGCCGCTGGACAAATCGCTACACAAAAAGGCCGCTGCATTGCCAACTTCTGTTTGAGTGACCGTGCGTTTAAGAGGCGCGATCTCTTCGACATGGTGAATCATATCGAGAATGCCTCCGACTGCTGAGGATGCTAGCGTACGAATGGGGCCAGCTGAGATTGCATTGACGCGAACATTTTGCGCTCCCATCTCAGCTGCGAGATAGCGCACATTCATCTCCAGAGCTGCTTTTGCTGTGCCCATGACGTTGTAGTTGGGAATGACTCGGACTCCACCCAAATAGGTCAGGGTCACGATACTGCCGCCAGAGCTTAGCAAAGGTTTGGCCGCAGCACTCAAATGAACCAGAGAATAAGCGCTAATTTCTAGAGCGGTTGTGAAGCCTTGGCGAGAGGTGCCGCTAAAGTCACCGCTCAGTTCGTCTTTTCCTGCAAAGGCGAGGCAGTGAACGAGGATGTCGAAGTTGCCCCAAGAGTCTTTGACGTTGCTAAACAGCTCCGTGACCTGTTGATCATCTTGCACATTGCAGGGAAGAAACAGGGTTGGGCTCAGCGGTTCTACTAAGTCTTTGACTTTTTTCTCATGGCGTCCTCGCTCGTCGGGAAGATAGGTAATGCCCAACTCAGCACCTGCTGCATGGAGCTGCTGGGCGATGCCCCAGGCAATCGAGCGATTGTTGGCGATTCCGAGAACGAGAGCTTTTTTTCCGGTCAGATCGAGCATAAGGCAACGTGATGAATGGGCAGATATTTAGGGGTCTCTAGGAGAATACTGAAAAACGGGTCGATAAAGATAGAGCGTCGTAGTCAAAGCTATAGACTGCTATGGACTGACCTGTGGCTGGATCGCATTTGCAAGCTAAGAGGACGAGAAAAATACTTCGCAATCGCTTGTAAATTTTGCGATAGAGGGCGATCGCTTCTTATCGATTGACATAGACAGGATAGGGTAATGTATCTGCGAATACAAAAAAAATACGCTTGGTTAAGTTTAGTGTTGTAAAGCTTTAACTAGATAAAGCTAGTTTTTGTGGATAGAGCCTAAAGGGCAGGAGCGTAAATTTCAAACTCGAATTCGGTTTTTGGAATTCAGCCTACGAAGCCATCAATGGCTGAGTAAAAGCTGAGTCTGCTCTGACTGATTAAATCTCAATTTGGAGAAAATCAATTAATATCTTCACAATCGCATCTAATGACGGTAAAAAGCGCTGTCGAATGTACTTCTATTTCGAAGTTCGCATCGTTGTGAATAGGGTTCGTACACTATTTTGGGCTCATACTTGGCTCACCAAGTGTTTCTAAGGATATAGTTTTGGCATGTATTGGTTTCATTCCCTGAGCCTTTAGGAACGATTGTTGAATCTATGACAAGCGATATTGGCAGCAAATCTCATCGGGCTGATTCAATCTCAAACAAGCTAATCCAATAGGGGAGATTAGCTTAGCGGTTGAATTGAAAGCGGCATATCTAAAAAGTCTCGAAAGAAGGTTAGACATTGTCGCAATAGCTGCTGACTAGCAGTGCGGATCAAAAACTAGAGCCCGACTTATGATTTGAATTTTCATTATCAGTCATTACGTATAGTCATTGAATTTAGTAGGCATAGGTAAAGCGTAGGAACATGGTCGTGATGCAAGAACAACAGCCATTGGCGGATGTTTTTCAGCAGTTGAGTGGAAGTTTCTTCCCACCTGTAGTAGAAACCTATGAGCGCAGTAAGACTATCTTTTTCCCCGGAGATCCGGCGGAGCGGGTTTACTTTCTGATGAAAGGAGCCGTGAAGCTATCCAGAGTCTATGAGGCCGGGGAGGAAATAACGGTGGCTCTGCTCCGGGAAAACAGTGTGTTTGGTGTCCTTTCTTTGATCACGGGACATCGCTCTGACCGCTTTTACCATGCCGTCGCGTTTACTCCAGTAGAGCTGTTGTCAGTTCCCATTGAGCAGGTTGAAAAGGCTCTGAAAGAGCGTCCAGAACTCTCGATGATTATGCTGCAAGGGCTTTCATCGCGGATTCTCCAAACTGAAATGATGATCGAAACCCTAGCTCACCGCGACATGGGCTCTCGGTTAGTTAGCTTTTTGTTGATTCTCTGTCGCGATTTCGGAATTCCCAGCTCGGATGGTATTACCATTGACCTCAAGCTCTCTCATCAGGCGATCGCCGAAGCCATCGGCTCGACTCGTGTTACGGTGACTCGGCTATTGGGTGACTTGCGCCAAGATGGAATGATTTCTATTCACAAGAAAAAAATCACGGTTCACAATCCTGTCACGTTAAGTCAGCAATTCACTTAAACTAGACAACAACTAGCTCCATGAAATTGTCCATCCGCTGAGTTCGCATTAGCGGGTTGACTCATCGTTCCTCACCGCCTCTCTGGCTTAGTTTCGACTCTTGATCCGAATGCGATATGTATTTGGGTTTCTGGGTGTATCGATTCGAGCCCGATAATTTGTGATTGAGAAAATCTGATAGAGATTTCGGCGGCGATGACCACAGGTTTTGTTCTTATCTTTGCCGTATTGTTTTTAGGCGGTGTGATTGCGACGATGGGCGATCGCATCGGTATGCGTGTAGGCAAAGCTCGCTTGAGCTTGTTCAAGCTGCGTCCGCGCCAAACGGCGACGCTGATCACCATTCTGACGGGAAGCCTTATTTCTGCCACAACCCTTGGTCTTCTGTTTGCGGTGAGTGAACAGTTGCGGACTGGGGTGTTTGAGCTTGAAAACATTCAAGCAGAATTGACCGATGCTCAAAGCGAACTGAGAGAGACTCAGCAGGAAAAACGTCGGGTTGAAGATGTCTTGGCAGACTCGCGTAAAGAACAGCGACAAGCTCGTGAGCGTCTTCAAGGGATCAATGAGTCGCTGCAGACGGCGATCGCCCGCCAAGAAGAAACCGAATCGCAGCTTAATCGAGTGGAGTCCAATTTTCGTCAGGCTCAACAGCGCCTCCAGGAAACGACGCAGCAAGCGATTGCCCTGCGCCGTGAAATTGATCAGCTTCAGGCTGAAACCCAGTCGTTGCTGGATGATCGCGATCGCGCGATCGGGGTCATCCAGCAAGAAATTGCGATCCGTGAGCGGCAGTTGCAGGAGCTAGAACAGCAACAGGCTGATCTCGATCAACAATTAGCAGAACTGAACAGTCAATATGCCGCCTTGCGCGAAGGCAATCTGGCCTTGTCGAATAATGAGGTGATTGTTGAACGAGTCGCACAAGTTGAAACAACGGCAGCGATTCGGCAAGGCATTCTTCAACTCCTGTTGCAAGCCAATCAAGTTGCGATTAGTCGAATTTTGCCAGGAGAGTTTGGCCTCGATACCTGGGTACTCAACGTTCCAGAAGCAACCGATGATCTCATTCAAAACACTCAACCTGGCATGGAATATCTGTTTCGGGTGAACTCTGGAAGTAATTATTTCGTCGGAGAACCCTGTGTTTTAGCGGGTCTGGAGTGTGTCAGTGTTGAAATCGAGGTCGCTGTCAATCGACTTATTTTTTCCGCAGGAGAGGTCATTGCATCACTCGCCTTACCTGAACCTTCCTCAGATCTTTCAGAGTCTGAATCATCAGATATTCCAGATCTTCTTGAAGAATATGGACGGTTACTTGATTTAACGCGATTCCGAGCAAGACTATCCGGTGCTAAGGGACGCCAGATTACCATTGCTGACGACCAAGTTCAGGTGTTGCGACAGTTCTTGCTGAATGTCGCTGAGTATCGAAAGAATAATCCTAGGGGGCTGACTCTCAGGGCGATCGCTGCTCGACCCATTCAAACAGCGGATACCGTCTCGGTACACTTAGTGGCAGTGCAGGGCGATCGCCTACTGTTCAGCACTATTCCTACTGTCGTGGAATCCGCTCCTGAATAGATTTCCTCAGCTTTGTGCATTCTGTTTTAGAAAACTATGCCTCAAAAAAATAACGTATCGAACCAATCTTCTCATCAATCTCCTCATCACCTGCCTCAACCTAGACAGTCAGAGTCAGCGCTCAACTCGTCTTTTCCGCAGGTGTTGGTCGGATTTGACCCCGGACGAGATAAATGTGGCATTGCCGTCATGGGACTCGATCGGACTCTATATTTCCATGAGGTCGTTGCTTCTGAGCGGGCGATCGCCACCCTGACGCAGATGCAAAATCAATTTCAGGTGCAGCAAATCATTTTGGGCGACCAGACCACTTCTAAAGCCTGGAAAGCCCGAATCGAGCAAGGACTGTCTCACCCGCTCCCTATTCAATTCGTGGATGAGCGCTATACGACTCTCGAAGCGCGCGATCGCTATTGGGCGATGTTTCCGCCTCAACTGCTAACTCGGCTTGTTCCTAAAGGACTCAGACCTCTTCCTCGACCCATCGACGATATCGTGGCGATTCTTCTAATTGAGCGGTGTCTTGCAGCAGAGTAGATTTCTGAACCATTCCTAGTAAATTTTCCTATAAATTTTTGGAAGAAAAACCAATTCTCACGGTTTTGCAGCAAACTAAGTAGAGTTTCTCTATCCTGAGACCTATTCTTTTAGAATGACACAGTGCATCGTGTTTCCAGAGGTTATAACGGGTCGTCTCGCTTTTCTCTTTAGCCGTGTGTTTGGGTAGCCACAAAGCGGCTGCATCGCCGCTCCTCTTCTCAGAAACGTCAAGGGGCGACTAAAAGCGCAAAAGTGCTGAGTTCATTGCTCTGATTCCAGATCTAAAGGGGATGAAGCTTTCATAAAACTTTATTTTCCGTTATATACTGCACAAGGATGATTAAAAGGAGTGTGTAGATGTCGGCGGCAGTGCAGCCCCTGACCTCAGCCGCTAAGGCGTCTGAGAAGAAAGTAAGGGTGCCTAAAGAGTTGCTGGGGCCTTCCACAGCGTTTTTAAGCCCCAATCTGTTAATGTTCCTTGCCGCAGTCGGCATGGTTACTTTTTCAACGCTAGGTTACTGGGCTTGGGAATGGCCAAGCTGGTGTGTTTTTGTCATCAACGTGATTGCGCTCCATGTGGTGGGGACGGTCATTCATGATGCGTCACACAACGTTGCTCATTACAACCGAATCATGAACTCGTTTTTGGGGCATGGAAGTGCTCTGCTATTGGGATTCTCTTTTCCGGTGTTTACGCGAGTTCACATGCAGCACCACGCCAATGTAAATGATCCTAAGAATGATCCCGATCACTTTGTCTCCACAGGAGGCCCACTCTGGCTGATTGCGGCCCGATTTTTTTATCACGAATTTTTCTTCTTCCAGCGCCGCTTGTGGCGAAAGTTTGAACTGCTGGAATGGTTCTTGGCACGTCTGGCTGTAGCTAGCGTTGTGTTTCTGGCCGTTCAATACGACTTTTTAAGCTACTTGTTTAACTACTGGTTCTCCCCTGCATTAGTGGTTGGGTTGGCGTTGGGGTTGTTCTTCGACTATCTGCCCCATCGTCCGTTCAAAGAGCGCGATCGCTGGAAGAATGCACGAGTCTATCCTGGTTCGCTGCTCAACCTGCTCATCATGGGGCAAAACTACCATCTGATTCATCATCTCTGGCCTTCTATCCCCTGGTATCACTATCAGACGGCCTATCGAGTTACACAGCCGTTGTTGAACGAAAAAGGTTCACACCAGTCTCTTGGACTGCTGAAAGGGAAAGATTTTCTTGGGTTTGTCTACGATATTTTTCTCGGCATTCGTTTTCATCACGGAGAAGAGCATGCTGAGAAAAAGGCAAGCAAAAGCGTAGAGCCTATCACCTCAGTGAGTCCCTCCATCTCCGCTGTTTCGAGCGCGGTGGACGACTCTTTTCCAAAGGCGTCTTGAGGGTACGGGTAAAAATAAAAATAGTTTTTGCTTAAATGAAGCTTTTGCTCAAACCGATTAGAACTATAGTGCTACGCGCTGATATAAAACCAATAATTGAT
>JGI12210J13797_11157134_pt1 | contig 11171 bp, 11 predicted proteins | sample ElkSlonscriptome_3_FD_13797 | JGI IMG/M metagenome (IMG submission 13797) | reverse complement strand
CAATGCCAAGGAGGGTCAATGCGCCCAGATTTGCGTTTGGCGCTGAAAGGATCTCGACAAAGTCATAGGAATCCGCACCGCGATGATTGACAACAAACTCGTTGATGAATGCGGGTGGAGCGATGGTATCATTATCAGCAATATTGACCGTCACACTGCCCGATCGATTGTTGTAATTTGAATCGGAACTGGTGGTCACAATCGAGATGAGCGACGTATGGATCGCTGCTTCCACCGCCGAATCATCGTCGGCAACCACAGTCACGGTTTGAGGAGCACGATCGGGAAAATTGAGGACGAGCGGCACGCCGACGCCTGCACCCAGATCAACCTGAGCATTCGGGGTGACGGTCACCGTGACCGGAGCGGTGGGATTGGTGTTGAAACCGATTGTGAAAGTGTCCGACAATCCCGATTCGCTCACGTCGGTCGAAGTCCCCGATTCGGTGACCACCAAACCGGGCGTCGCCGGATTGACGATGTTTGGTGCGAGAGGTGTGTTGACTGCATTGCCTACGGGCGTCGATCCACTGAACCCACCAAAGGAGTCGAGACCATCACCGAGAAAGTCATTGCGTAGCCAATCAGCTGACGAATCGGTGTCGGTACCGTTGGGGATTCGAGAAGCGCCACCGGGAGCAAACATTCCACCGTCACTCACGGAGGCAGCCGTCAAAACTGAAGTCGAATAAGCGGAGTCTGCCGTGTTACCGTTGCTAAGAGCAACATCGTCTAAAAGGGCCGCCCAAGGTGTGGTGTCAATCGTCCCGTCGTCATTGGTGTCGAGGTCGTCCCCTACATTCCCTGTGAAACCTTGGACCAACAAAATCGATTGATCGGATCCATTTGTGAACGTGTTCTCCGGTTGCAATCCACCACCGGCGAGTTGAAGACCATTGGAGTCAGCCGTTGCAAGTGAAAACACATGTTTGATAACACCTTCAGTTCCCGAACCATCGATCACCAGCACCGAGTAGCTCGACAAATCCGCTGACGGTGGGCTAAAGACTTCGATATACTCATCGGTATCACTACCGGTATGATTGAAGACGAACTCATTGATCACCGCGGCAACCAGTGGAGTGTCATCGTCTTGGATCGTTCCCGCTGCGACACTCGTTCCAAGATCCGCACCCGTGGCATTAGACAGTTCAACCGTAAATGTTTCGGACGATTCTGGCGTCGTATCGCCTTGGACATTAACGGTGATCGTCTTGGACGTTTCATTGGCGAGGAAGTTCAAAGTTCCCGCCAACGGTGCAGCAAAGTCGGCTGCGTTGGTCGTCCCGTTGACCACGGTATAATCAACGCTGCTAGCTCCGCTGGTGTCACCTGTACGATTGACCGTGAAGGTGAAGGGAGTGGCACCTGAGTCGCCTTCGGCTTTGTCGGCATCAACCGGAGCGATGTTCAACAAGGGGGCACCGCCCGAGGTGTCGCCGAGCACCTGCATCAGGTCAATCGCGATGTCCTCATCGCCAGCGTCGAGTTTCATTTCGACTCGAATGTCAAGGGTTGATCCGCCACCTGGAATCGACGCAGTGAAAGCTGCAAAGGTGTCGGTGATCTCGGTGCTGTCCCCAACTCCGTCAAAATCCGTATCGATGCTGGGAACCGCGTTGGAGCCAGACGTAATTCCGGCCGCCTCGATCCAAAGCAAGTCTTGGAATCCACCACCGTCGATCTGATACTGAAAATGCACGTAATCGTCCGCATCCCAGTCTTGGTTAGATGAGTCGTCGTCCTCGGCAAGCAAGACGGAGAAAGACAAGTTGGTCTTTCCTGCTATGTCAACAGGATCCATTGTTAAGGTTTGCGTGGCAGAGGCTCCCTCGCCATCAATGTCCATCGCAGCGAAATAGCCGTTTCCCTCGTTGCCGACCACACTGTAGAAACCCCCGACGTTATTTCCAGGTATTTGAGTGAAGAAGTCACCACTACCATCGCTGAACTCAGCCGTCGAGGTGCTGTATCCACTGCCGGAAGTCTCAAAATCGACACCCTGCAGGACTGCCATCAGCCGGCGGCCCTCCAAGTTCTCCAACATCACTTTGCGATTGTTACGCACCGCAACGATGCGACGACGATTTCTGTTCTTTTTCTTCTTTGACGCGAAGATTGAATCCAACAATTTCATGTTGACTCCGATTGGAATATTTAGGGAGTGATGGTTCGGAATTGACTCGGGCGGAGACTCGGAAAAATGAGTTTCCCGATTAAGCGTTTCGTAGCGATCATAAGGATTTCCTGGCGATGTCCAGCGAAGTTCCGAAGATATTCATCAACTTCATGCTTTCTTATTTTTCGGCCAGAAACACCTTGATTTGCTGAACAATCCCTTCATCAAACGCCAACATTGCTTCATCAAAAAAACACAAAACCCCGCTGCAATGGGCTTGCTTACCTACCCGACCTGTGCGGTTGGCAACGGCCCACAATGAATGTGCTTGGATTGTTCGTTGTGTGAGCTACGATGGTTGGAAGCTGAAAGCCAATCGGTTTGCTTTCTGACGAGTGGAACGTCTTTCCGTCTCGCCAAAGGGGGCATGCACAAGATTGATGCAACGGCGTCCCCCGTAGGACAGAATAAATGATCATTGAATTTACGTTATTACACGTTCATCCCGGTTCCGAAGACCGATTCGAGACGGCGTTTGTCGACGCCCTAGAGATCATTCGCAGCGCGGAGGGCTATTTGCGACATAGCGTACTAAGATGCGTTGATGAACCGACCCAGTACATGTTGATCGTTCATTGGCAGAAGAAAGAGAACTCCACGACTCTCTTCGCAAATTCGGGGCGGCTGAAAAGCATCAAAAAAAAGCTTCACCGATTTTACGAGATGTTTCCCGCAACGACCTATTATGAAATGGTCAACCTTTCCACCTCGCCAGAAAAGAAAGCATTCGATGGTTGAAGGCTACTCGACTAAGGTGCGGCGCTGATCGATCGCGTCGGCAGAGATACCCGCCTCCGACAAAGCGCTGACGAGGGCCTGTTCGGCTTGAGCCGTTGCCGAGAAAGTACGAGCGATGCGCACTTTGATTCCTGATCCGTCGCCCGCTACACTCTTCGCGGAATCGACCATCTGGTCAATCGTCCATTTTTCTCGCATCCACTGGTTATCACGTTTGCTGGTCGCGACTAAATACGCGTCACCATCAATGAGAATGTCGACGACGGGGATTGGTTCAAGCGTCGACTCTTCGAGCTCAATCGCCTCGACTCCTACCAATGCTTGTGCGTCAGGGTTATCCATTTCGCCTTCTCCTTCTGCTTCCTTTCGATCCGTCGATTCGATCAATAAATCGTTTGTCGATGGATCGTTGATTCCAGGTGCGTTGAAGTTGAGAAGTCCCATCAAACTAAGGGCAACAAAGACGACTGCCGATGCGGCGGCCAAGGGAACGACTTTCGCGCTGCGAGGAACAAGGCTACGTTTCTTACTGGGCATCTTCAGGGTCCTCTGTTACCGTTAGTGGCTCGACAGCTAAATCACGTTCTTTATCGGTGATCGCACCGATGACCGCATACTCGAAACGCGTCCGACCCTCGGAATCTTTCGCAAGCGACTCGATCGCTTCGGGCATCCCGTCGAGAACGGGCTGAAAATTCCCCGCAATCGCTCGTGGACTGTAGGACACCAAGATCACGACCAACCCTTTGGGCTGGGGCAATTGCAAGTAGGCGGCTCGGAGTTGGCGAACGAACTCTTCGGCACGCGTTTGTTGGGTTTGAGCTTCCAAACGAAAACTTTCGGATCGTTCGGGTCCGATGCCGGCATCGAGTTCGATGTCCCCCCGGTCGGAGACGTGCAGCGTCCACACTTCAGCCCGTTTGAGCAGCTCGTCGTAGCCAGCATAAAACCTCAGCAGTTCGGTGCTGTCGATGTTTTGCAGCGTCTCGGCGGTAGCGACTGCTTCCCGTAGTGTGTCGGATGATTCGGGCGGCGACAATTCGGCTTGCATCACACTCGGATCGATTTGAAATCGTTCTCGTAGCCATGTTTCTAACAACAAGTGTCGCCGGTTCGATTCTTCGGCCATGATGACCGCTTGCATCTGTTCGGCACGAAGTTGCTCATTCTCATCGAGCAAACGTCGGCGTGTTTTGGCCAGCTCGGAAGCTTTCTTTAAGAATTCATTTTCGAACGATTCGCGAGTCTCCGCGATCTTTTCTTGAGAGCGAATTTGGGTCAGGTTATCAATCCGCTTGAAGTCCATGTACTGGGCGAAAACGATAATCAAAAGCAGATCCATCAACGATGTTAACTGGAATCGTATCGACGTCGAACGAAATAACGCGAGTGGCCCTTTCACAGCGACTCCTTCGCAACTTTCGAATGCGAGTTTGTCGAACCACTCGTTCGCACATCGGTAGCAATCAGGTCACGTTTCACCTCTGTTACCAATTGGCGAACGTCGCGGCGATTTTCCAGTAGCCGAGTGAAGAGCGTTTCACAGAAACTGTTGACAATCATCAACACGATCGCCATCGCCAAGCCAGCAAACGTGCTGTCGATCGCCAACCCAAACCGCTGGACGATCGTCCCGACAGCTGCCGATGTATCGCCGGATGGTTCGCGCATCGCCAACCACAAGGCAAAGATGGTGCCGAGAACTCCGAGCAACGGATAAACTTCGATTCCCGAACGAGCGACATTCCATGAAGTCTCAAACCGATAGGAATCGAGGTAGTCGCGTTTCTCATCGAGTAGACTGATTCGATTGGTGATCATTTCGCGGTCGGATGGATCTTGAACCGCTTCGCGAACGTCTTCGACAAACGCATCAATTTGATCCGTCAAATGGCCTCGCCAATCAAGCCGGCTCCGGCGCGACAATCCGTCGGTAAAACGAGCCAACAAATCGGCCAAGGAGCGGAGGTCACGCCCGGCGATAAACCGCAAGACGGCAAACGCACACAAATGCAAAACACCGAAGATCAAGATCAACGGCGTAAACCAAGTCGTGGCGAATTCGAGCAGCATGCTGGTCACAATCAGTGCTTGCAAATCTTCTCAGGAGCGGTCGTGAAACCTTCGGAGGTCGCGTTGAACTTGCCTTTCGCGTCCAAGAACACGATCAATTCATCAGCCGTCATGTTTTGCTGCGAGCACGTATGGTAGCGGGTTTGTTCGCCGAATCTCTCGACAATCTCAGCTCGCAAACTTTCCTTCGTATAGCGTTTTCCCGACTCGACCATCATGTGCATGACATCGTGGCCGTGGACCGATTGATTGTCGACCACGTCTAAAGGTTGTGTTGCATCGCTCATTATTTATTCCTCGATTTATTTCTCGATTTATTTCTCGATGGAGGCTCATTCTACGGTTCTAAGTCGCACCCTTGGCGACAACACTATCCCTTTAGGATACCCACACTCGGAACTATCGGCTACCAGCCAACCGACCAGCCGTTTGGTTAGGGTTACCGGTCGGTTAGGGTTGCCGGTTAGATAGAGCTGCCGGTTAGACCAAGCAACTCAAACCAGCTGTAGTGCAAGCAAGGGAACCTCTTATGATCAACGCACATGAAACTCCGTTATCATTCCTTGATCGTTCGGACACGAACTTAGTTTTTTCTGGATCCTTTAACAGGTGGAACTTCGTAGGGTTTGGGAAAGGAAATCGATTAGGCCAGTTTTTTCCAAGCGTCAGTGCCGTAAACGCCAGCTTTAGAGTAGTCGAATGGAACAAAGCCAATTTGCGGAGCGGGCGAGTTGGGGCGGAGCCGGTAGTCACGCTTTGCGGGATCGATGAATAGCGGGTCTGCAATGATGGATCCTTTACCCCGGCCAGACTGCTGCCACTGCTCGAATGTTTTCCCAGCAAAGTCAAAGGGTTGTCCTTTCGCACGCCAATATAAGTTGTCGTGCATCTCCACCTCGATCCCATGTGTCCACCCGCCATAGCCGAGCAGTTGGCCTTGATCAAAGTAGACAATATTCCGCTCAAACGTGAACGACTTGTGTTTCTCGGCTCGCGTTGCCGCGATTTGTCCTTTCTCACTAAACGCAAAAATGTTATTGCGCACGGTGTTTTCACGGCCGTAGTATTGGTGAAACGTTCCATCGTGGACATCGTAGACGACGTTGTTCTCGTACACGATGTTGGAACTGCCTTCATCAGGATAGAATTCCCACAACCCCCGTTGCGGTGTCACGCCGATCGTCTGTCCGACATTCAACAGGTCGCGGCAACGCTCGCCCCTGCATTGGATTGCGGTTTGCGGTATATTCATAAACAACAAGCTTTTAGCAACGAATCGTTTTTTCCCACTTTCACTCACAACTCCAAGCTTTGCTTTAGTGCCATGACAGCCGTGCGTCCCGTATTTTCGCTCGACGATCACGCCATGGACGAACTGTGTGAACAGCTTGCGACCTCAGCTCATCGCTGGAAAAGTGTCGACGATTGGCCTGCCGAATCGCTCTCGGCCTGCGCAAACGCTGGCGTGATCCGTTGGTTCATGCCAGCGGAGTGGGGCGGTTTGGGATGGAATGAAGTCGAACAGACGATCGGTTATCTGCGGTTATCCGAAGCCGATTTAACGACCACCTTTGTCATCACCCAATTGATGGGTGCCGTCCGCCGCATCGCAGGAAGCGAGAACCAACAACCCGCTGACCGTTGGCTCAAACGGTTGATCTCGGGCGAAGCCTTTGCGACCGTCGGCATTAGTCATCTGACGACTAGCCGCCAACATCTCGTCAAGCCAATCTTGCGGGCAGAGAGAACCGAGGATGGTTTTTATTTGGAGGGTATGGCACCTTGGGTGACGGGAGTTCCGCATGCGGATGTTTTTGTTGTCGGAGCGACGATGGATGATGGGAAACAGATTTTGGCCGCCGTCCCGCGATCACTAGCGGGAGTGCATCCTCACCGCGGTGCCGAGTTGATGGCGTTGACGGCTAGCTGCACGGATCGTTTAGAATTCGACCGCGCAGAGATTGACGAATCGATGCTGATCGCTGGACCTGCTGAAAACGTGATGAAGTCAGGTGCTGGCGGAAGCAGTGGAGGGCTACAGACATCCACCTTAGCTGTCGGGCTGTCGCGGGCCGCGATTGGATATCTCGGTGGTGAAGCCGAGCAGCGAAAAGATCTCGAGCAGGCTGCCGCGGAATTGCAATCGACGCTTCGAAGTCTTGAGGCAGAGTTATTGAGGGCAGTCGGTGGGGACGTGAATTGTGACGTTGCCGACATTCGAGGCCGCGCGAATCGATTGGTACTCAACTCCACGCAAGCCGCATTGATGGCAGCCAAAGGAGCTGGCTACATGGCGGGCCACCCGGTCAATCGATGGTGCCGCGAAGCGTTGTTCTTTCTCGTTTGGAGTTGCCCGAGGCCGATCGCCGACGCACACCTATGTGAATTAGCAGGCATCACTTAGCCATTGTCTGAAAATGTAGCGGAAGTCGTCCAAAATTTCGGCAATTGGGAGCTACGATCGATTCGCAAGCCAACGGTCGCTTGGTGAGTCGTGGGGGGTATCTAGGAGACGAAGCGTTTGCCATATGCCCTAAGATGTAGGCACGCTTAGTTACAACGCATCAGGTTTTGATTCATCAGGAAAAATCGCCGTATCAACTATCTCAACCCACCGCCACTATCAAACATTGCAATGACTCTTTCAGAAACACTCGTCGCTCGGTTTTCGGCCCACTTTCCAGCTACCGATTCTTGTCCGCCTCAAGAGGAACTGAGGGCTGAGGATGGCCTAATCGGATTCTTTCAAAATTTCCGACCTGACGGCAGTGAACTTGAATCTCTTTTCGAGGAGATGCCATCGAACGATCAGACCTGCACGGCGGGTCGTTTACTCGATCGTTTGAAATTGTTGTTTCGCGTTGCAGGAGACCCCCAACGCCCCACGGGTGGACGAGATGCCTATTTTATCGTTCGAAATCCTGAGCCGATTGAACCGCAGCGGGTCGAGCAACTTGGCCAACAATGGCTCAACAATTTGCATCAGTTGGCGTTGCAAACAGGAGCTACGGAGCTACGTGATTCGTTGGCGACGATTCCATCGATCCGGGTGCTCGAGGGGATCGCACCGAAACACCCTCGCGCCGATTCCGAGAAAGCAAATCTACTGAAGCAACTCCGTGACACTGGCCCTAATTTGACCTCGCGATCGGGTGACGACGACTTGGCGATCCGTACCCTTCGAGGGGCTTATTATTACATCGCGTGCGATTGGATGCTTCGCGACTACTTGATGTGGCCTCTGCTGGAAGACAAGATGAATGTGGGTGACCCGTTTGAGCCATACTTTCAATTGTGGCGACATGGCATCAAATACCGCATCTTCTCGGACGAACGAGCCGAACTGTATATGCCGAGGCGGTTCTAGCGGTTCTAATGAACCGCTCAATTATGGATTCTAATTTCTGGAGATTTGTTCGTTGAGTGACCCATTTTTCGAGCCGTATGACCGCGATGATATTGCCTACGGTGATCAACCCTCCGATGCCCTAGCGGCGTACCTCGATCAAGTGAAAGGCGGCGGCAAAGCACTCGATTTGGGCGCAGGCGCTGGTCGCGATTCGATCGTGTTGGCTCTCGCAGGCTATCACGTACTTTCGGTCGACTTAAGCGATCGAGGGTTGGAGCGGATTGCCCAACGGGCAGAGCAGGCAGGTGTTCGCTCGAAAGTCGAGACGCTCGCTAGCGACGTTCGAGAGATAGATCTTCCGCCTAACTCTTATGACGCAATCGTTGCGACGACAGTATTGGATCATATCCCCTTTGCCGATTCGCAAACGCTGTGGAAGCGAATGACTGATGCCCTTACCGATCGAGGCGTCATGTATGTCCAGGTTCATACAACAGAAGATCCTGGTAGCGACCAACCGCCAGGCAAGGATCGTAACGCGCCGGTCAGCGAGACAGCGGCGGAAGTCATCAACTACTTTTCCCCGAATCAGTTAGCTTCGTGGGCAATCTCTACAGATCGAAGACTTCGAATTCTGCGATACGAAGAACGTCTGGAGTGGGACTACACGCACGGGCCAGAGCATCTGCATGGTAAAGCGGTCTTGTTGGCCGTTCGCAGCGGTCTGTTCCCCGACTGGTACGGCCAACCCGCTGCATTTCCTAGACAGTCGTCGTCTGACAAATAAAGGGCTACGCAGATTTGTAGGCATCGCGAAGATCGCGAACCATATCGTGGCCTTTTTTGACTAAAGCATATTGTTCGGTCAAAATATCATTCATCGCACTGCCAGCGGTATCTTTGAGCACCTCTTCGTAGGCTTCCTTGATATGATCTTCGCCACGTTCAGCTTCGATTAGAATCACGGTCGGATCACCGCCGTTAAGTTTGCCGCGAATATTGATCCAAATCCGATGCGTCTTCGCTGCCACACTGCCATCGTCCTCAGCCTCTTTGCCGTTGAACTCAATATGCTTTTGCAGTTCGGTAGCAAGAGCCGAACGTTGATGTCCGAGTTCTTGAAAAAGTTGCTTCAGCTTGGCATCGTTTAGCTCTTCTGCAGATTCAAGAAATCCATTGTAGGAATCAATATTTGCGCGAATCAGTTTCTGAAGCTTGTCAATCGTTGTATCATTCAAATCTGCTTTCGTTTCAAGCGCCATTTGAGTTTCCTTATAAAAGTTGTAAGTTGCGTTCGTTAGGGCCATTGAAGGCGTGGGCAACTGTTCGGCAGGATGCATAAGCCTTTCTACCGCTCAGCTAGAAAAGAACAGGACGCAAACTGCGTGCCAATAAACTGCGTGCCAACAAAGATGAGCAACGAGTGAATGATGAGCGTTTCAGGACACCCCATGCAACCTTTTGACATTACCGGGCGGATGCGAGTCGTCTTTGGCCAAGGTTCAATCCGTCGTTTGGGCGAATTGGCAGCCGACCTCGGTGCGCGGACGGTGATGATTGTCAGCGATGCGGGGTTGATTGAAGCAGGCCACTTTGATGTGGCAAAAGCGTCATTGCAGCAGCACGGCATTCATGTCGAGTCGTTTCACGATTTTTCGGATAATCCAACCTCGGACATGGTCGACGCAGGTGTTCGTCGTGCTGGCGAGGTGAATCCGGATCTGTTAGTGGGGCTGGGGGGCGGAAGCAGCATGGATTGTTGTAAAGGGATCAATTTCGTTTATTGCTGTGGCGGCACGATTCATGATTACCAAGGTGTGGGGAAAGCGACGACCGATTTATTGCCCATGATCGCGATACCAACGACGGCGGGGACGGGCAGCGAAGCGCAGTCGTTTGCGTTAATTAGCGATGCAAAGACGCATGTCAAAATGCCGTGTGGCGATGCCCGCGCCGCATGCCGGACCGCCATACTCGATCCCGACCTGACGTTGACCCAACCGACCGGCGTGAGCTCCTTGACGGGAATCGATGCACTCTCTCATGCGATCGAAACCTACGTCACTGAAAAGCGAAATCCGATGTCGGTGACGTATTCCAAGCGGGCATTCGAACTGCTTTCGAGTGGTTTTTCAAAGGTGCTCAGGGAACCCCAGAATCTCACCGCTCGGAGTCAAATGCAGCTGGGAGCCCACTTTGCAGGCATGGCGATCGAGACGTCGATGCTGGGTGCTGCCCATGCGGTTGCCAATCCATTAACGGCTCGATTCAACATCATTCACGGTCAAGCGGTCGGGATGATGTTGCCAGCGGTGATTCGAATGAATGCGTCGACGGTTGGCCACCTCTACGCAGAACTGTTGCAGGCCGCGGGGGTCTCGGCGTCGGCTGAGAATGCGGCTGATCGCTTGGCTTGTCGCGTTACCGATTGGCTGATCGAAGCATCGTTGGCTACAAAATTGAGAGATTTATCGATCCCGGCTAACCAGTTCGACGTACTCACTGATGATGCGCTCACCCAATGGACGGGCACGTTTAACCCCGTTTCGCTCAGCCATGACAACGTAATGAGGCTCTATCAAGCAAGCTTTTAAGAGCAAATACGGGTTGCGAAGACCAGGTAGGTAGCGAACTTTTCCCATGAAGGCTTGTAGCGGTGCCCTAAGGCACAGGCAAGTACTCGGATCTGTCGAACGCTTTGCATGGAGCTAAGCTAATGAGGGGGGAAACCCGTAACGAACAGGCTTCCCGATCAGGCAAAAGATGTGAAAATTAATAATCGGTGGGCGGTCAATATGTCACTTCGCCGATTCTTTATGTTAGAGTGTTGGC
>JGI12210J13797_10737102_pt1 | contig 11171 bp, 7 predicted proteins | sample ElkSlonscriptome_3_FD_13797 | JGI IMG/M metagenome (IMG submission 13797) | reverse complement strand
CCATGATCGTCTGACCTGGTTGGAACGGGATCGGCTTGCCGTCGAGCTTGAAGGTGCTTGGTTGTGCGCGTGCGTTCATGCGTCCACCGCTGTTGTCTGTGCATCGGCCAGATGGGCGCCGACATCGTCGCGCCCGGTCAGTGCGCGCGCCTCGCTCAGCGCGGCATCCAGATCGAAGGCCGGGCTGTAGTCCGCGCTAACCAACCGCGACCGATACACCTCGGGGAACTTGTCCAGCGTGTTCAACACGTGATTCGGCGCGGTGTGGCCTAGGCCGCAATGGCTGGCCCGGCGCATGACGTCGGCGATGTGGCGCATTTCGTCCAAATCGTGCCGCGATGCACGACCCGCCGCGACCTTCTCCACCAAGTCCCGCAGCAGCTTGCCGCCGACCCGGCAGGGGGTGCAGAAGCCGCAGCTCTCGTGCACGAAGAAGTCTGCGAAATTGCGCACCATGTCGAGCATGTCCCGACTGCGGTCGAAGACCATGAACGAGCCCGCCGTCGGCAGATCCTCGAAGGCCAACACGCGCTGAAACTCATCCACGCCAAGCGTTGCGCCAGCGGCACCGGAGACCTGAACCGCCTGAGTCTGAACGGCACCGCAGTCGGCAAGCACCTCGGCCACATTGGTGCCGAAAGGAACCTCGTAGACCCCCGCTCGCGCGCAGTCTCCGCTGACGCTGAGGATTTTGCTGCCGGCGGACTGATCGGTGCCCTCGCTGCGAAACCAATAACCACCGTGCTCGGCGATGCGCGCGGCGGCCAGAAAGGTCTCGACGTTGTTGACCACGGTGGGCCGGTCCAGATAGCCCTCGGTGACGGGAAACGGCGGACGCTTGCGGGTAACGCCGCGCTTGCCCTCCAAGGACTCGATCAGCGCCGACTCTTCGCCGCAGATGTAGGCACCGGCGCCGAGGTGGATCTGGATGTCGAACGCGAAGCCGTTGTGGCCGCGCCCTCCCTTTACCAGCAGCCCCTGCCCTAGCAGCCCCTGCTCCCGGCGTCGCTGCAACACCGCCTCAAGATGCTCGACCAGATACCGGTACTCGCCGCGCAGGTAGATAAATCCGTTGCGGGCTTTGGTAATACCGGCGCACAGGGTCATCCCCTCCACCACCAGATCGGCATAGGAGGTCAACAGCACGCGGTCCTTGAAGGTGCCGGGCTCGCCCTCGTCGGCGTTGCAGACGATGACCTTGTCCGGATTGTCGGCCTCGCGACAGAAGCGCCACTTCAGCGCGGTGGTGAAGCCGGCGCCGCCGCGCCCGCGCAGCCCGGCGCGCTCGATCTCGGCCAGCACCGCACCGCCGCCACGCTCGAATAGTGCGTTGAGACCAGCGTCGCGGACCTCCAGTTCGGCCAGTAGCAGACCCGGACGGTGCACATTGTTAGAAACCGCGAAGAACTCCTGCGGCCAATGCGGCAGCGGCACGCGCGTATCCACCAGGGCTGCGATGTGACGGATGCGATCGGCGTCGAGACGCGTCACCGCATAACCATTGACCAGCAGCGCCGGGGCCTGGTCGCACATGCCGGTGCAGGAGGTCAGCCCGACCGTCACCCTGCCGTCGGCGCGAGGCTGGTCGGGTTCAACGCCGAGCAGACCACACAATTGTTGCAACAGTCGCCGGTTGCCGAGCATTCGGTCGGTGATATTGTCGCTGAACAGGATGTCGTAGGCGCCGCGCGGAGTCAGATGCAAGAAGGCGTAGAAGTCGACCGCCGCCACTAACTGCGCCCTCGTCACATCAATGGCCTGGACCAATTGGTCGAGCGTCTCGGCTGGGACAAAGGAGAACGCCTGCTGGCACGCGATCAGATGCTGCAACACGCTGTCCGCGCCCCGCCCATAGCGGCCCATCGAGCGCTCAGCAACCGCAGCGATCTGCGAGGACGTCGGCGTTGAAGTCGGGTTGCTGGTCGGCATCTCCCCTCCCACTGTGGTGATGAATGCCACTTCTTGAGTATAGACGGCGTGGGATTCTCGGCGAGCCGCGCACTCCGGGTGCGCGTCGCCCGCGATGACTTCGGCACCGGCGACTTGACCCTGACCGAGGGACCGATGCCGAGTTGACCGCTCGTTGCGACGGGGTTAAATTTTTGCTCCCACTCCTGCCTTCGGCGATCGAATTCCCCTACCCGCCCATGACCACAGCCGCCGCGGTGCTTAAGGCTCCGGTCTATCGTGTCCTGATCGTCGATGATGATCCCGTCATCTGCGCAACCCTAGCCGGATATTTCGAGCAGGCCGGTTACGCGGTCGTGGAGGCCAAGGACGCCGCGGAAGCGCGCCAAGCCATGCAGCGCAACTCCATTGATCTGGTGCTGTTAGATGTCGGCCTGCCGGAGGAGGATGGCTTCAGTCTCATCCGAGAGATCCGCCAGCACTCGGAGCTGCCGGTGATCTTTGTCAGCAGCCGGGATCAGGACCTCGACCGCATCTTAGGGTTGGAGCTGGGGGCGGACGACTACGTGGTGAAGCCCTTCAATGCCCGCGAGGTCGTGGTACGCGCGCGCAACCTGCTGCGCCGCTCTCTGGTCCACTCGCTGGGCCGCCAGAACACCGATGAGGACCCCGCATGCAGAGAATTTGCCGGCTGGACGCTTGACCTGCGCCAGCGTTGTCTGTTGACGACCGGTGGCGACCACGTCGCCCTGACGCGCGGCGAGTTCAATCTGCTGGAGGCGCTAACGGCCAGACCTGGTCGGGCGCTGAGCCGGGATGCCTTGCTCGATCATGTGAGTAACCGCGACTGGCATCCGTCCGACCGCACCGTCGATGTACTCATCGGGCGGCTGCGACAGAAGCTCGGGGATGATTCGCGGGCGCCGCGATTGATTATTACCCTGCATGGCGTTGGGTATTTGTTTGCAGCGGCAGTTCAGACGCACTGAGGGACGAGTCCCGAGTAAACGTAAGGCGGAACGCGATGGCGGTTCCGCCGATTGCCGAGAGCAACCAGATCGGCTGAAGATCGTGGTCTTTGTCGGGAGCGTCCGGCAGCGGCGTGGCTGGCGGAATGGCGGATCGCCCTAGCGGGCATCCGCCCTACGAGACTTTCACTGTCTCCTGGCTTGGGCATACGAAACTACACAGCGTTCGCAAAGCATAGAGCGTCCCGCACGGGACCAAATGCTCTTCGATTACGACAACCATACCGACAACGATAACGACAACGATGCCACAGATGGTCGCAAATGGATTTGTTTAGCTTGTTTGTGAATTATTACTGAGGGGCGCCCTCGTCGCTGCCGGTGGCACCAAGGTTCGCCAGGCGCTCGCAAGGACGCGGCGCGAGCGTGCGGCACTCGCCCTCAGGTCCTCCAGCAGACACTCCAGCTCGGGGGCCGCGACGCATCCCGCCGTGACCTCCAGCTTTGCGGCTTGCCGCGCCAGATTCCTCAACCCGAGTCCGTTGGCCGACCCGCGCAGACGGTGCGATGCCGCCGTGATGGTCGTGATCGCGCCGGGTGCGCGCTCGTCCAGCTCGGCGAGCGTGCTGTCGCAGACCCGCTCGAATGCAGCCAGGACACGCGCCGTCCGTTCGACACCCAGGTGCTCCAGATGGCCGCACAGAACGCTCCTGTCGAGAAAAGGCACGCGTGCGCCCTCAGCGGTCAACCGGGCCAGGGTGTCCTCAAGCTCGTCTGGGTCGAAGGGTTTGATGATCAGGGCATCGATGTTGTCGCGCCGGTTCAGCTCTTGGCGAGCGACATGTGCGGTGACGGCGACGATGGGCAAGCGCCAATCGGTCAGTTCGCGCATGCGTTCCGCCACCTCGAAGCCGTCCATATCGGGCAGGCGGATATCGAGCACCACAAGGTCGAAGCCGCGTCCGCGATACGGTTCGATCGCCGCGATCGCCGCGTCTCCACTCGCCGCCAGGGTCACTCGGTGCCCCGCGCACTCCAGCAACCCTCGCGCCACGAGCTGGTTCACCTCGTCGTCCTCGACCAGCAGAATCGACAGCGGCCGGCGGGCCTGTGCCGTCTCGCCGACCTGACAGGCTGGCGCGATGGCCTCCGGGACCTGCGGCAGAGCCAGCTCGATCCAGAACAGGCTGCCCCGCGGTTGTGCCGATCGGACGCCGATGCGTGCGCCCATAATCTCGGCCAGATGGCGGCAGATCGCCAGACCCAGCCCGCTGCCGCGATCTCGATCCGGTGGTGCACGGCGCAGCTGAGTGAAGGGCTCAAACAGGCGCTCGCGCTCGGCGGCGTCGATACCGCGTCCTCGGTCCTCGACCTCGAAGCGCATCAGTTCTCCAGCCCCTGGGCGTAGACGCAGCGTAACCTCGCCGCGATCGCTGAACTTGAGCGCGTTGCCAACCAGATTCAGTAGCACCTGCTGCAGCTTGCAGGCGTCGCCGCGCACCGCGCCCGCTGGTAGCTCGGGCGTATCCAGCACCAGCTCGAGTCCCAACTCCTCGGCGCGCGGCGCCATGATGGATGTGACGTTGTCCAGGATCTCGCGCAGGCTGAAGGGCCCCACGTCCAGCGACAGCTTGCCGGCCTCGATCCTGGAATAGTCCAGTACATTGTCGATCAGCGCTTGCAGCCGTTCCCCGGAGCGTGCGATGGCCTTGGCGTAGGTTTGCTGCTCAGCGGTCAGGCGATCACGGCGCAGCAGTCGCACGGCCCCCAATATCCCGTTGATGGGGGTGCGAATCTCGTGACTGGCCGTTGCGAGGAAGGCGGATTTGACCCGATTGGCCTGCTCGGTCTCGGCCAGCGCCTGCAGGTGGGCGGTCACGTCGCTGAGCATCAGCACCGAGCCGGAGTATTTGTCGCCAATATCCATAATCTCGCGCCGGTGAACGTCGAAGCTGCGTCGGCCCTGCTGAGTCTCCAACGCGATGCTGTTGCCATCCGTGAGCGGCTGATCGGCCAGCAAGGATTCGATCCGCTCGCGCGCAGGAAGCTCGCCCCGCGGGCGATAGTAGGCCTCGCCCGCATCGGGCTGCATCCCGACCAGACGCCAGGCGGAGGTATTGAGATTTTCGACCGCACCGGTCCGATCGAGCACGAAGACCGGGTCCTGGATGCTCTCGAACAGCGTGAGGTACTTGTCTTTTTCATTGGTCAGCAGGCGGTTCTTTGCCGTCAGTTCGGCGATCGCTGCATCCTTGTCGGGGTTCGCCCAGTCCGCGCAAATCGCGATCTCCGCCCGGTCGAAGAAGCGCTCAATCATGCGCTGGCAAAGGTCTTGGTCGGCCGTCCGCGGGCTGCAGTCTCGCGCCAGGTCCAGATAGCAGCGGCGGAAATGTTTGACGAGCCCCAGGTAGAGGCCCAGCGTCACGCCGCGGGCGCGGTGGCGACGCGCTGTCTCCAACGCGAAGCGGCAATAGGGATCATCACGATAGTCGGCATCCGCCAGCATCGGCAGTGGCGCATCGCACTCCGTCAGCGCCGCTCCAAGGTCCCCGCTCAGCCCCACGACCGACTCACGCCAAGCACGGGTGAGGCTGGGCGTGTAGCGAAAATAGCCGTTGTGTCTGGCGACATCGATGACCAGCTCGACCAGCCGGTCTTCTTGACGATGGATGTGATCGCGCAGATCGCGGAGTGCCTGGGTCATCGGGGCGCCTTAGGTTTCGGTGCGGTTCGCCAAGGAGATGGCATTGCGCCTGCCCGCCAGCTCAACGGACATGTCGTGTATAACTCAGCCTGCAGGGCGGTACAAGAGTGTGCCGCCGTCCCCCACCGCATAGGCGTCACCCTCCTGGTCCACACAGAGCGCCCGCAGATTGGCCTCGCAATGCGTCTCTTCCGCTATCCAGTGGCGGCATCCATCGGCGCCGGTCTTGGCTCGTAGCGCCGTGCCGCGCGAGCCGACCGCGAACGTGGCCAGACCGGGCCGACCCGCGATCGCCAGCAGGTCCGCGCGCCTGTCGATGCCCGCCGCGCTGTCCGACCCAGCGCGCAGCAGGCTCCAGCGCGTACCATCGAAATGCGCCAGGGTTCCGGCCTGCCCGGTGACATGGATATCGGACAGGCCGTCGCCCCAGACGCCGAACAGGAAGGACTCGGTGCCTATCTGAAAGGCCTGGAGGTCATGCCCGTTCCAGCGCAGTACCAGCCCAAGGTCGCCGACCGCCAGCAGATGATCGGCATCGGCGCCCCAGAGACCATAGAGCGCGCTCTTGGTGCCACTGGGCAGCGGTTGCCAATCGACGCCGTCGTAGCGCAAGACCAGCCCCTGGTCGCCGACCACGAAGACATCATGCGGGCCGAAACCGGTGACCGCGAGCGCGGTGGTCTGCGTATCCAGGCGATGGACCTCTTGCCAGCCCGTACCGTCGTAGTGCAGCAAGCTGCCGCGCTCGCCGCAGGCGAACAGGTGGCGCTCCGAGCTGCCCCAGATGCCGCGCAGGTCGAGCCTGTTGGGTGCCTCCATCGACTCCCATCGGCTGCCGTCGCCGATCAGGATGGTACCGGCCTCGCCAACCGCGAACAGTCGTCCCGATGGTGCGGCCCAGATGGCGTGGAGCGTTCGCTCGGTGATTCCGGCTCCGACGCGGCGCCAGCGTGATGGGTGTGTTCGGTGCCGAGGTCGGGTGCCAGCATCAGCGTCAGTCTCGAAGCCGACCTCGGACTTGGTCGACGTTGGCGTACCAGAGCGCAGCACCGTCCCCAGGTCCCCAACCGCCAATGCATGATCCGGGAACAGGACGACGTCGAGCAGATCCGGCCCACCGCTTTGGCCGATGCGCTCGATCATGCCGTCCGCGAGTCGATGGACGCCGCCGTGGTCACCGACCAGGAGTAGATCCCGTGCGTCTCCAGCCATGCCGCGCAGCCGCTCGATCCGACCGCGGGCGGGCACCTGGGACCATTGGTCGCCGTCAAAGTGAAGCAGGCAGCCCAGCGAGCCGTTGGTCGCCGGGTCGTGGCTACCGCCTAGGGCATAGACATCGTTGGGCGCACGCGCCCAGAGACGGTTGAGGTCGGCGCCGGTCCCGGTCCGCATCGGGCGCCAGGCATCGCCATCCCAGCAAATGACTAACCCATTGCGACCACAGGCCATCAGAGAACCATCGGCGAGGCCGACGATGCCGCGCAGGTGGCCCGTGACCCCGGAGTCCATCTCCTGCCAACGCCCCCCGCGATGAGACAGGATGCGCCCATGATCGCCGACTGCCCAAACCTCACCGGAAGAGTCGCTGCAGACCGCGAACAGGGGCTGATTGGTGCGGCAACTCTGATAGCGCTTTCCGCTCGCGTCAGTCTCACCGCCCTGGATCACGACCCAGTGGCCGGCGCGTCGCTCGCAGATGATGCCCATCCAGCCGACCGCGAACAGGGTTCCGGCTGCGCTGCCGCAAACGTCATGTAGCGGAAGCCGCGTGTCGGATGGCTCGCAGGCCCAACGGCGACCATCCCAATGCAACACGAGACCGGCATCGCCGACTGCGAAGACCTCATCGGGACCACTAGCCCAGAGCCCCCAGAGCACGCTGGCACGGGTGCCGTCGTCGTTGCCATCAGTGACGGTTTGGCGCTGCCAGTCGTGCAAGTTGCGCGCCGGCTCGATCAAATGGAGCCCTGGTGAGCTCAAGGAGGGTTCGCTCAAGGACGGCTCGATCAAACGCGTTAGGAAGCGTCGCCGCGCGAGCGATGGTAAGGCCGTGCTCATGCGTGTCCTTCCCGACGCAGCCGTTGGCGCTCCGCCCCGATCAGTGCGCTCAGCTCGGCCCGCGCGGCCTGGTCATCCGCGGCAAACTCGGACAGCTGCGCTGGATCGGCCAAGGACGCGGCAAGCTGCTCCCTGAGGTCCTCGCTGGCGCGTTGCGACAGATCCCCCGAGCAGCGTCGCGCCAGTGCGTCGAAGATTCCAGCCTCCAGACTGTCCGGCGCCGAGAGGACAACCGGCGTACCCGCATCAGAGCCGAACGCGAGCCGCGACGACAGCGGCAGTTGCGCCAGATTCGCGACGCCTGCCTCAGCCAGCCTGTCGCCGAGTGGGGAGCGCGGGAAGAGTTCGATCTCGTCACCACAATGCGGGCAGATCATGCCGGCCATATTTTCCACCCAACCGAGGATGGGTAGACCGCGCTCACGACAAAAGCGCGCCGCCTTCAGGCTGTCGTGCAAGGCGACCGCCTGCGGGCTGCTCACCAGCAGCGCAGACGCATCACGACCTTCGAGTAGATCGCACAGCGTGATCAGTTCGTTACCGGTGCCGGGCGGCATGTCCAGGATCCAGTAGTCCAGCGCACCCCAGTCGAAGGAGCCAACCAGATGATGGATGAAATCGAACTTGTAGGCATCCCGCCAGACGACCGGGGCGTCGACCTCGGGCAGCAGCATGGCCAGCGAGCCGAGCACCAGCTCGGTGCTCTGGTCCGGGGAGCGATACCGGGTCGGACCGATTCCGCCTGGCCCAACCTTGACTCGCTCGCCCTGAACACCAAAGAAGACCCCGGCGTTTGGCCCATGGATATCCGCATCTCCCAGTCCGACTCGATGCCCTTGTCGGGCCAGGGCCGCGGCCAGATTCGCGGCGACCGTGCTCTTGCCGACACCGCCCTTGTTGCCCAGGACGAGCAGAATCTGGCCCATCGCCGAGAGCCGTGTGACGATCAGGTCTCGATCGTGCCCGGCCTTGTCGCGTTGGCAGCGACTCTCCTCCGGACAGAAACTGCAGGCATGACCGAAACCGCAGGGCAGCTGCGTTTGCCTTGGTCGGTTCAATGTCACCATGTTGGCTGGCGTGGGGGGTACGGACATGGCGTTAGCCCTCCTTCAACAAGGGGCCAAGATCGACCTTGATCCAGCCTGGCGTGGTCCGCTTGAGCCCGTCGCGTTGACCTGTGGCGCCCTCCCACACGGCGAAGGCCAAGGGCTGGACGACACCGGGCGCGAACTCGGCGGTGTGTGCTGCATCAACATCCAGCGGTCGTGACATGACCAGTATCCATTGATTGTCGTCGTCCAGACGGGCCCGCTGGTAGTAACTGCGGGCGCTGACCGGTTGCGACTCGAGGGTGGTAGCGGAGCCGAAGCCGCCCGCGCCCAGGTTCTCCGCCTGGTCGCTGTCGGCATGCCAGTACCAGATATTCACCGGCAGCTCGGGGGAACCCATCATGTGCGAGGTCTGGGCCTCCGGGTCGAGCGCGAACTGCACTGCGGCCCCGTCCCGACTGTGGTCCGAGCGCAACTCCTGATCAGGCGTCGCGTCTACCCAACGCAGCTTTACATAGAGACGCTCGCGATCGCTCGCGATGCTGAAAAAGAGCGGGATCGGCGCGCCCACGCTGTCCTTACGCAGCTCGGTCGACGCGTGCACGAAGGGCGCGGGCATCAACTGCACCTGATATTCAGGGATCCGATCCCAAAGGATCTCCTGCGGGTCGTTCGCTACCCGCAAGAAGACGCCGCTGGGGATCACCGTCACCGGGATGGTCTCGCCGGGCTTGACCGGCAGGGCGGTTGGGTCATTGCCGGCGGCATGCGCCGCTCCTGGCACCTGCAGCAGGATCGCTGCGATCGCACCAACGCCCGTCTTGAGTATGGATCTGTACATGAGCTATCCCCAGAGGTTCTGCGCCTGACCGGAGGCCATTGATTGCGATAGTGGGCTCGGAGCGGCTAAGTCGTGTGTGGTTCGAGAGTCCCCCAAATACAGGGCCAGGACCTGCTCCAACGCCTCACCCAGCGCGGCGAACAGCAAATCGTAGCCGCGCTGCGCGCAGTTCTGAGAGAGCCGTGAGACAAGAATCCGACACTGCGGCCTCAGTAGCCGAGTGATGAAGTCGTCCTGCGCTTGGCGATAGCCCTGCGTCTGCTCGCCCCGGCCGACCGCGCGCCCCTCCAGATGGCTAAGCCAGGCGAGACATTCGAGCTGACAGGTCAGGTGGTCCGGCATCTCGTGCTCGGCATCGCCGTCGGGCGTTTTCAGCCCAAAATGGCCGTAGAAGCGCGCATATTGGAGCATCAGCCGCGGCCGTCCTTGTCCGCCGAGTAGGCTTTCGTAGCCACCGGCACAGAGCGGCACCAGCGGTCGACCCTTGGGCCCGATGTCGAACAGAGTGATGTATTGGGCCTCGAAATCCCGGAAGCTCGTGCTCGCCAGCGGCAGATTGGCCGAGGCGCCGCCGAAGGCGCCCGCGATGGCCTGATCGAGTGCGCTCTGAAAGCGCCCGTCTGCCAACTGTTGGTGCAGCTCCGGCAGCGGATGCGCGAAGGCGAGCGCGAGCAGTTGCCAGACTCTGGAGCGGTCCTGCATGGATTGGGTATGATTTGTCATGGCGCCGGTTCAGATTGAAGGGCTCAGCTTGAAGAGTTCTTGTTGGCGATAACCGATCAGCAGGTCCATCAGCTCCGATCCCTCGCCGCTTGCCTTGCGCGCACGCTCGGCGGCGAGCCTGTCGAGCACCTCGCTAACGCGGGGTCCGAACAGACCCTCCAGATAGTCAATGGGAATCCGCGGGGCCGACTCCGGCGCGCCGTCGGGTCCCAGCCGTGGCGGCGCAGTGGGCGGAATGTAGAAGACATTGGGCTTGGTGCCGCGGTCGCCGAGCAGTGGCAACGCGACCTGATACTTGTCCACCAACAGGTGAACCGGACCCTCGGTGTCGTCCTGGTAGCCGACCCAGCGGATGCGCCCAACGCACTGACGGGCGCAGGCCATGGGTAGCCCTTGCTCGATGCGCGGATAGCAGAACAGGCACTTCTCGGACTTGGAGATGCGCTCGTTGAAGTAGACCTTCTTGTAGGGACAGGCGGTCACGCAGTAGCGGTAACCACGACAGCGTTCCTGGTCGACCAGGACGACGCCGTCCTCTTGGCGCTTATAGATCGCATTGCGCGAACAGGCCGCCAAACAGGCCGGATTGCTGCAGTGATTACACAGACGCGGCAGATAGAAATAGTAGCTGTTCGGGTAGGCGCCATCGCCCTCGTCCTCGTCCCAGTTTGGTCCCCAGGTGGGCTTGACGTTGGGCCGCATCCAGGGATCGGCGCCGGTCATCAGACTCCCCTCGTAGTTGTACTCCCAGGGGATGCCATAGTCCTCCTGAGAGGGCTCTTTGCCGATCTTCAACTGGCCTTCGGCGTCGAAGCCGCCGCCCATGTCCTGAAAATCGCGCGGATAGCCTGTCCCGGGGCGGGACTCAACGTTGTTCCAATACATGTACTCGCGGCCGTTGCGGTTGGTCCACATCAACT
>JGI12210J13797_10122136_pt1 | contig 11174 bp, 7 predicted proteins | sample ElkSlonscriptome_3_FD_13797 | JGI IMG/M metagenome (IMG submission 13797) | reverse complement strand
GGCGGGGGGGCGCCACAATAAACGCGGGGAAATTCAAGTGTTACCGTTTGACAGTTCGGAATGGCGAGAGCATCCCGCGGCATCGAAACGGGGTTGGAATTTTGTCGCGATGGCTCCTGAACCAGGTTCAGACCGCATCCTGGTCGATTGGGGGACCCGACTTGTGGGGTTCGACTCGTTGGACCAAGCCGAAGTCCAATGGGGCGCCAATGTGCCGGCTTTTGTCTATGACATTCTGGCTCCCGCCGAGGGTGAGCAAATCTACATCCTCCGGGCGCCGGGCGACGAGGTCGCTTACGGGCATGAAAAAGGGGTCATCGCGGTCAACCGCGACAATTTGAGAAAGGCCAACCGTCAGCCGCCGGCCATATACTCAGGCTTTCACCGCGGCATTCTCTCACCGGATGAACGCTACTTGCTCGCGCTCGATTGGGAAACGAACCTTCTGACTATTTTGGATCTGGAAACAGATCGCTGGGCTATCGTGGCAATGCGTTCGCTTCACACCCTTGATCTGGCGATTGATCCGAAAGCCAATACGCTGGCAGTCATCGATCGAAAAGGCGGCTTGCTCTTCTATGATTGGCCAGCCTTCCTCAGTCGTTTGCCTTGGACGGATCAGGAAGGCGAATCGGTTCGTGACCAGGGCGAGGCGGATAACACGCCGTCTGAGCCGTAGCTCGATCACAGGCTCCGTTGACGACGCGCAGGGTCCCAGATGGCCCTCCTTCAGGCCGGTTCGAATATGATCTGTCCCAGAGAAATTGGAGGGTTGGGTTCGGCCGGTGCTTGCACAGTCTCAATCGTTAGACGTTGTTCGCCGGCTTGTAAGGTTACTTGACCAAGATGGATATGACTATCATCAGCGAGGCACACTTCGATTGCGTGGGTGCCGATCTGGATGCGCAAGCTAACGGCAAGTTCGACGGTTTGGCGTCGTTTCAAGAACCAGGCCCATTTTCCGGGCTGATCTACCTCGACACGATAGTCCGCGCGGTCCCCGATCCGAGTCCAACCCTCGATACTGTTGACTTGATTGTGCAACTGACCGGAGATGCGCTCCGAAGCGCAGAGATGCACGACGTTCGTTTTTCCAACACCGATTTGGAAGACTGGCGCGTGATACGCGTGGGGTTCCTGCTTTATCTCCTCGAACCAGGCATGAAGGCGCTTGCGCAGGGTGCGTGCTATTTCGGGCTGGGTCTTCAATACATTGACATCCTCTTTGGGATCAACCGCCATATGGATCAGCACTTGTGCTTCAATCGGTGTGGGGGCGTTGAGGACTTCGTCGGGATGTTGCAGCAACTTATGCGTTTCCGTTCGGAGACTCAAGTGCTCGGCGTCAGGGAATAAGTGTGCTTTCACTTCGTGGGGGACTGGATGGTATTCATCCTCGCGCTTGGGACGGGTCGGATGGACCGGCCAAGAGGCGTTAATATAAATATAGGAGTCTTTGGGGGACAAAGCGCTGGTCTCTCCTTCAAGGAAAGGCTTCAAGCTTCGGCCATCGAAGTTCATCTCCGGTGTGGTCGGTTCGATGCCACAACAGTCGAGCAACGTTGGGAGCAGATCGCAAAGGTCGGCCAGCCGATCGACTGTCGCTGGTTGGAAACGCCCGCGTTGCCGGATGAAGAGCGGTGATTTGATTCCGTTCTCCCACATACTTCCTTTTTGCCCTTTGTATCCGCTCCGATGGCGGAGTGCGCGATCTTCATCTGTGAGGAGTTCTTTCGAATAGGCCGGGCCATTATCACTCATGAAAAGCACCAAGGTCTCTTCAGCTTTGCCGCTTGCCTCTAACGCATCCAGAAGACGTCCGATGGCGGTATCCATCTGATCTAACATGGCGTAAATGGTGGCCAAATTACGTGACAACCCTTTGGCGGCATATTTCTCGATCAACTCTTCCGGCGCATCGAGCGGGGTGTGAACGGTTAAGAAGGGTAGGTGCAGGAAAAACGGACGGGAATCATCGCGCGTCATGAATTCCAAGGCACCATCAACCAACGTATCGTTCGTCCAGCCTTCGAATTGGCGGGGTTGGCCATTCCATTGGCCCGTGCTATTGCGATGACGATACAGGTTGGCCATGTAAGCCTCGTCGAATCCGCGTTCCCAAGGAAGATACCCACTGGTTTTCCCGGAATGCCATTTGCCCCACATCGCAGTGCGATAGCCTGCTTGTTGGAAAATTTCAGGCATCAAGACCTCGTCTGGATGAATATAGTCGTGTCCGCCATGGACATGGGAGACGCCGACACGGAGAAAATGCCGTCCAGTCAAGAGAGACGCCCGGCTGGGGGCACAGACCGAGGCTACATAGAAGTTCGAGAATCTGACGGATTCGCGGCCGAGTTGATCAAGACGAGGCGTTTCGAGCCACGGATTGCCATGCAAGCCGAGGTCATCCCAACCTTGATCATCGGTGAGGATGACAATGACATTGGGTGCGGAGGGGGGGGCCATTCGCTTGGCCAGGATTGATTACCGGCGTCCCCGGAATCCACCACCGCGCAAGCCTCCACCGAAACCGCCTCGCCGGGCGCCATCGAAGGCGCCACGCCGCGCACCACCCAAGTTGCGGGATTCGAAATCGCGGTTCAGCCGATTATGATCGATGCTGCGGTTGCCCCCGTTGAGGTGATTCCAGTCACCGGCGTTTTCCCGACGGTAAACGTTGCCGTCGTGACCGGCGTAAACATTGTTATTCGTCTTAATGGCCCCGCCCCGGTTGGTTTTGACTCCTTCAACATGTTGGACATTGCCGGTCGCCGTGACGCGTGTGGCTTCCCCGGCGGTGGCTTGCCGGCCAGTGTAAGCGTTGCCGACCGTGGCTTTTTCGCCGGTGGTCACAGCGCCCCGACGCGGGTTGACTCGAGCGCCCGCTGCGGCTCCGGCGTAGTTGCCTGTGTAAGCATTCGCCGCCCCGGTCCGATAAACGGCGTTGGAAGCTCCCGTCCGGGAATTATAACTGTATTGATAACGAGCGCCGGCTGCGTTGCCAGTCCAGGGATTGTAACCACGGACCGTGCTAGTCACGCCGCTACGCGGGCCGTGGCCGACCCAGTAATGGCCGCTGGCGCCAGCCCAACCGTAGGGCCCCCAGGCGCGAATGCCTCCGTCGGCTTTATAATGCCAGCCATACGTGGCTCCACGATAGCCGCCCCAGTAAGGCGCCACAGGAGCATAGTTCCAGTAACGCCAATTATTACTCCAGGCAAGAGCGGCGCCGAAGCCCATGTACCAGCCAGCCCAGGGTGTCCAATACAGGTTCGTCCCATAACCATAGGTGACCGGGTATCCAATGTAGACATCATCATCGATATAACCTTCGTAATCGTAGCCGGTCCCAAAAACAACCGTCCCGTCCGGAGCGGGAATCGCGCCATAGTAACCTGGGTAGACTCCGACCGTCACGGCATCGTCGGCTGCATTTTCATAGACTCGCACATACGTGACATAATAGAGAGGCGATGCGGGCGGGATGGTATAGATCGTGTCGGGCACCTCCGCGGCCACCTTCCAGGGGCCGTCGGCCGAGCTAGCCTCAAACCAGATCCCATCCACCAAGGCATACCAGGCGTTGTCCGAAATCTGGATGATCGGGATTTGACTGTTCCGCACATAATGCATAGCGGTGCCATCGATCGGAGCGAGCTCGGGAGGCCCGGCAATCTGAATGGGGGTGCTCGGTTCGGTGCCTGAGAGTTTGATAGCGCTCGTTTGCGGGATGGTATTGGCAATGTAAGCTTCGGTCGATTGCGGTGTGCCGGGGACGGAAGCGAGCACATTTTCTTTAGGCGAATCGACCGGGATTTTGCTGAAGACTTCAGGCAACGATTTGGGATCGACGTATTGCCAGGCTCCCTTCGCGTAATCGGTTGCTTCGAACCACCGACCGGTCACCAGCAGGTAATAACGATCGTTGCTGGTGTCGTGAAAGAAGTCCGAGATGGTGTTAGACGCATATTCGAGGGGAAGCCCTTCCAGCGATGTCCATTTCGGTTCGCCTTCGGTCACGATCAACTCGGTTGGCTTGGTGGCAATCAGAATGGCCGGGACGGAATCGCTTTCAAGCGATGGCATCTTGCCGGTATCCGGGTTGGGTTGTCCGGCGAGTAGATCGACTTGTTTGGCGGTCACGGCGGCTTCCTTGGCTTTTTCGAGATCGGCCGGCGGATTTTTGGCAACGTCCCATGCGCCGGAAAGCGACTCGGCTGTCATCCAACCATCGAAGAGATGCAGGTAGAGCCGGTCGGACTTATCTTTCAGAATCAGCGCGTGGGTGTTGACGATTCGTTGGAGCTCCGTGTTGGGAACTGGCGTGTAGACAGGATTACCGCTGATCAGGACGAGCATGGTGGGGTTCGTGCGAAAGATGAATTGTGGCGGCTGATTGTTCAAAGGATCCCCGGCTGTTTTCTTTTTGGCGGCGCCGATCGCGAGGGAGGTCTCCAGTTGATCGAGCGACATGGTTTTGGTGGTGGGGACGGTCTGACTTCGGAGCGCCTCGACGAAAGTGGCCTGCCGGTCCTGGGCGGTCGGAAAATTGATTTCGGTCAGAGCGATCTGTTCGAGGGTGACGGTGCGGTTGGCTTTATCGACGTCGGTGGTGGCCGAGAGACTGATGGTGCCATAGACCGGGGGCGTTTTATCGGAGGAATCGCTTTTGGAGGAATCGCTTTTGGAGTCATCCGATCCGGGAGCGCCGACTTCCACCGCCGCAAGCACTTTGAGCGTCCGGCCATCCCAACTTTCGACTTGCGGCTGATAGATGGTGTATTGCAGGGCGTCGACCGTGAAGGAGCGAGGCCAGGGGGCGGGGAGGCTTGTCTCTGATTGCGACTCCTTCTGGTTCTCCTGCGCTTGGGCATGGAGATGAAGGAAGAATAAGCTGAAACAGCAGGTCAGAAGGCAGCGGAGAAGTTTCATATGGGGCAATCTTGACTGGGATCGCGCAAAAATCCATGTCGAAAAGCGGGCCACCCTTTTCAGGCGAAGCATGATCCAACGGATAGGGATCACTCGCCCGCGCGGTCTGGGGCGATCACGTAGACATCTGGGTAATTGGCCCGATGATTGCGGTCTTCCATCCCGTACCCGGCAAACCATTCCGGTCCATCATAGCGGAACCCGACATAATCCGGGGTGTAAATGGAGTCTTCATGGATCCGATGGATCAGGACAGCGGTCCGCACTTCGGTGGTGCCATGGTCGAGACAATAGCGAGCCATGTGCGACATGGTTCTGCCGCTATCGCAGATGTCGTCGATCAAGAGCACGCGCCGACCTCTGATACCTTCAGGACGCACCGTGATCTCGAACGTGTCTCCGGGTGTGTTGGCGTCGACTGAATAACTACGGCAACGACAGAAAGAAGGTTCGACGGTGTAAGCGATCGATTTCAATAGGTCGCTAAAGAAAAAGACACCGCCGCGCAGAATACAGATGCCGAGGATTTGATGTCCATCGGTTGCCATTGCGTCGGCTGCCCATTCGGAGATTTCGCGGCCTAGCTCCTGCGTCCGTGCCGTGATCGTCTCACGCGGATAGACCAATCGAAAATAGTCGGGAACTTCGCGATCTGGAATGGCCATGAATCAATGGTCAGTAACGAACGCGCGAACCGCGCTGGCCTTTGCTTTTCTTGCCGGTATACTTCACTTTGCGCTGTTTTGGCTCAATTTTGTCGATGCCAGCTCCTTTTTTCACTTCGCTGATTTGGTCCCGTAGCAGAGCGGCTTTCTCGAATTCCAGATTCGTGGCTGCCACTTGCATTTCCTCTTCCAGTTCCCGCAACAATTCGCTGGTGCTGAAATCGCCGCCTGCTTCCTGAATGACGGATGATTCCACTTGTTTGCCTTTCAACAAGACATGCAAGCTCGCTTGCACCGCGCGTTTCACGGTCTGTGGGGTGATGCCGTGTTTTTCGTTATATTCCAGTTGTTTGGTGCGCCGATAATCGGAAATGGCCATGAGAGCTTCCATACTCTTCGTGACGGTATCAGCGAACAGGACGACCTCACCATTCACATGTCGGGCGGCGCGCCCCGCGGTCTGGATGAGAGAGGTTTGACTGCGAAGATAACCTTCTTTATCAGCGTCCAAGATACAAACCAGACTGACTTCCGGCAGGTCGAGTCCTTCGCGTAGGAGGTTGATCCCGACTAACACATCAAATTCCGCGGCGCGCAAGGCACGCAAAATTTCCACGCGCTCGATGGTGTCGATGTCGCTATGAAGGTAGCGGACTTTCAAGCCGACATCGCGCAGGTAATCGCTCAAATCTTCGGCGGTCCGTTTGGTGAGAGTTGTGACGAGAATTCGTTCATCCAGTTCGATGCGTTGGCGGCAGAGCTCGATGGTATCATCGATCTGCTCTTTCAACGGACGCACCGTGATCTTGGGGTCGAGCAAGCCGGTGGGACGAATGATCTGTTCAGCGACCAGCGGTTTGCCTGGGGTGTGGACATCGAGTTGTTTGGTTCCGCGCCCTAACATTGGGAGGAGGGTCGGAATCGTCTCCTGTTCCCCGATGCGTTCCCGTTTGTGCGGAATGTAATCGGTGTTGCCGACGACGCTGTTCTTGATCTCGAATTCGGCAGGGGTCGCACTGACGTAAAGGAGTTGATTCGCCATCTCCATGAACTCAGGAAAGTTCAACGGGCGGTTGTCGAGAGCGCTCGGCAACCGGAACCCATAATCGACCAGAACGGTTTTTCGCGATTTGTCCCCTTCATACATGCCGCCGACTTGCGGCACGGTGGCGTGTGATTCGTCGATGACCAATAGATAATCTTCCGGAAAGAAATCGAGCAGGGTGTAAGGACGCGAGCCAGGTGGGCGACCGCTCAGGTGGCGCGAGTAATTTTCAATACCGCTGCAGAAGCCCATTTCCTGCAATTGTTCCAAATCGAACTCGGTCCGCATTTTCAATCGCTGGGCTTCCAATAATTTGCCCTCCTTTTCGAACCAGGCGATTCGCTCATCTAATTCCTGCCGGATGCTGCCAAGCGCCCGGCGCAGTTTATCGGCGGGAGTGACGAATTGTTTGGCCGGATAAAAAGTGACGCGTTCCATCCGATCGAATTGCTCTCCGGTCAATGGATCGAATTGAGTGATCCGGTCAATTTCGTCCCCAAAAAATTCCACGCGCACGGCGCTTTCATCTTGGTTAGCGGGAAAGACTTCGACGACATCACCGCGCACCCGGAATTTGCCGCGGGTAAACGCAATGTCGTTGCGTTCATACAACATGTCGACCAGGCGTGCGAGGAAGGCTTCGCGGCTGATGGCCTGCCCGGTATGGGCGGACAATAACATATTGGCGTAATCCTCTGGCGACCCCAAACCATAGATGCACGAGACGCTAGCGACCACGATCACGTCCCGGCGGGAGAGAAGAGAGCTGGTGGTTGAGAGCCGGAGCCGCTCGATCTCTTCATTGATAGAGGAATCTTTTTCGATGTAAGTATCCGTGCGCGGGATGTAAGCCTCCGGCTGGTAGTAATCGAAGTAACTCACAAAATACTCCACAGCATTGTCGGGGAAAAACGTTTTGAATTCACTGTAGAGCTGGGCCGCCAAGGTTTTGTTGTGCGAGATGATGAGGGTCGGTTTTTTAATCTCGCGAATGACGTTGGCGACCGTGAACGTCTTGCCGGAACCGGTGACGCCGAGGAGGGTTTGATGGCGGTTGCCTGCTTCGAGTGAACGGCTCAGATTGCCGATGGCCGCGCCTTGATCGCCGCGAGGTTCGTAATCGGAAGCGAGCTGAAATTCGTGATCATTCATGGGATGAGGAAGGATGGGGCTGCTGGCCGGCGCGCGCCTGGTCGAGGAGACGTTCTACGAGAGCGTCGGCGTTGGGACGATCGATTTGTTGCAGCCACCATTCCGCTTCGTCGAATCGTTCGTTTCGAATGCAGACGCGAGCCAGGTGAATAATGGTCTGATGGCGTTCGGGTGAAAGTTGGTAAACGGCGAACCAGGCTTCGCGAGCGGCGTCCCAGTCGGGAGGTTCGACACTGTAATAAGTTTCCGCCAGAGCCCTGGAGTAATCGATTTGGTCAGGCGCCATTTTGATTGCCGCGCGATAGTGATCGAGGCCGGTGCGTAACACAGCTTGAGACGTCTCGCCGAATCGTTGGCCGGTTAGTTCGTGCCGGAAGAGGACCAGGACGGTGGCCAGATCGAAATGATGGACTGCCCGGGCTGCGGGAGATTGAACGGCTTGCGCATAATAATCAGCAGCGGTTAGCATGTCGGTTTGTTTCACCGCAAGACCGGCGAGCAGCCAGAGTGTTTCCGGATTTTGCGGATCCAATTCGAGGGCCGCTTGAAGGGATTGCTCCGCTTGCTGTTCCTGACCGAGTTCGGTGGCCAATCGGCCCAGCGTTTGAAGTGGGCGCGGATCGAGCGGGTGTTGCTCCTGCAGATGGGTCAATTCGAATTCGAGATGCGAGGGTAGGGTGGTCTGCCCGGGATGGGTGGCAAACCAGGCGTCGGCCAGGAGATCAACTGCGGCCAGACGTTCTTCCAAGGTCGGTTCCTGATCATGGCGGCCCGTTTCCGCCGGGCTTGGCTGGCCAGGGAGAAAAGCCAGCAGCGAGAAGAGAAGGAGAAGTGGCCGCGCCATGCTTTTCTTTACTGGCAGCGGGGGCGGAGATCAACGAGTTGACCCGGGAATCTCGCGCGGGTGGAACTCATGATTGTTTCTGGGAAACCTGCAGGGTTGGTGACTGATCTTGTCCCGGGCGAATGACGAATTCGAGCCCATCCTCGAGCAGCACACTTCTTTCCAGGTCGGGAAAATGGATCTTACCCGGCATGCACCGTTGATGGGTGCGGATGATGCGTGGGTTCACTTCGAAAGAACGACTGTCGCTGAGCGGTTGATTCACTTCGACCCGATATTTGACCGTTTGTTTGGACTGATTCGATACTTTGAACGTAAAGGCTTCGGATTCCGGGCGTCCAATCAGCTGGACGGCGAAGTAAGTGCCGGTCTTCTCGCTACGCGCCAGCGCCACCCCGGTCTCGGTGGCGAACGGTGCGAGCATGTTTTCCCGATGCCCTTTGGAGTCAATCCATTCCTCAACGAAGGATTTCGCCAGGGGCTTCACTTCGAATCCGCGCGAGTCATATTGGTAAGCGATGTTTTCGCGAATGGAACAATAGTCATAGCCAGCCGCTTTGGCGCGTTGGGCGGGCGTTTGGCCATCGGCTTGATGCCCGTAACGATGGGTGCGTGCCATGTATTCGGCGAATGTTTTGGCCGCTTCTTTCAAGGTGGGATCCGATTTGAGTGGCTCCAGATTTTTGCTTTTACGGAATGCATTGGTTTTTTCGACGATCAATGCGCTGGCCTGGGCCAGATCGACTCCGGAACCGTCCGGTTTCGGGAGGTCCGTGTCGACTTCGAGGTAGTCAGCGGCATGCGCCTCGGAGGATTGGCCGGGTGCCAGAATGGGCGAAGCCAGAACGGCAAGGAGCAGAAGTAAGGGGATGGAAGATAGCAGCCTCATCAGAAATCAATAGTTGCAGGATCATAGCCCCCTATGGTTCAGAAAACCAGTTTTGCTTGTTGGATCGTTTCGGTTTGAGCAGGAGGTAATGCAGACGGCTGTGACAAAGGCGTCGGGGTATGGCTGACGTGGTCCCTCGATCAGCCAGGTCTCGGTTGGTGGTCGGCAAGGGATCATGTGAATAAATCGCCGCCTTGCCTCGCCCAGGACCATTAGCGCAAGATAGCTTCCGCCCATGAACGTTCTCTATCTACATTGCCACGACGCCGGCCGCTTTATTTCGCCTTACGGCCATGATCTTCCCACGCCCAACCTGGAACGTTTCGCCCAGGAATCGACGCTCTTTCGCCAAGCTTACTGCTGCGGCCCGACCTGTTCTCCGAGCCGGACCGGGTTATTGACCGGAGTGACTCCGCATCAAGCTGGGATGTTGGGCCTGGCGCATCGCGGCTTTTCATTGAAGCATCCAGAGTATCATTTGGCCCATTATTTGCGGGGACAAGGATACCATACCGCGTTGGCCGGCGTGCAGCATGAGTTTCGACACGACGAAGAAAAGCCGTATGACACCATGATCCAGGTGCCGTTGCCAAAGGATCCCCCTTGGAAAGCCGGGGAAAAAGCCCGCATCCAGGATCTGGCCGTCGCTGAGGCGACTCGGGAGTTTTTGTTGAATTATGATGGGGAGAAGCCGTTTTTCCTTAGTTGCGGGTTCATCCTGCCGCATCGCCAATTTCCGGAAACGCCGCTTCCTGATCCGGGCCGGGTGGCGGTTCCTGCTTGCCTGCCGGATACGCCGAAAGTGCGGCGCGACCTCGCGACTTATCATGCGGCGGTGGCTTCGCTCGATCTGACCATGGGCATCGTGCTCGACACGCTGCGCCAGAGCGGTCTTGACCAGAATACGCTGGTCTTTGTGACCACCGATCATGGCATCGCTTTTCCCATGATGAAATGCCATCTCACCGACACCGGCATCGGAGTGATGCTCATGATGCAGATGCCCGGCAATCCCGCAGCGGGCCGGACCTGCGACGCCTTGGTCTCACACCTCGATGTTTATCCTACGATCTGCGATTACGCCGGTTTGCCGAAACCAGATTGGCTTGCGGGTCATTCGATGAAGCCGTTGTTCGACGATCCAGCGGCGGGGGAAATTCGGGATGCGGTTTTCAGCGAAGTGACGTATCACGCTGGTTACGAACCGATGCGCAGTATCCGCACGAAGCGTTATAAATTGATCAAAGTCTTCGAAGAGGATACCCGGCCGAATCGGGTGAATTGCGATGATTCTGCGAGTAAAGAGGCATTGGAGGAGACCGGTTGGTTCGATCAGCGACGGGATGGGGTGCAGCTCTACGACCTCTTACGTGACCCAGCTGAGCGACATAACTTGGCGACCGACAGCGCGCATTTGGAATTGCGCAACCAGCTCGAGGCCCGGTTGCATGGCTGGATGTCAGACACCAGCGATCCTTTGCTGGACGGCGAGGTGCCCGCACCGAAAGGAGCCAAAATCAACACGCGCGATCAACAATCAGCGAAGGAACCAGCAGTCGTCGCGGAGTGAGCGGCGCGAAGCGACCGCCCTGGTAGCGTCAGGCTCGCCGAGCCTGACCAGCGGCGCGAGCCACTGCATCTGGG